>Ga0210382_10000412_pt1 | contig 15450 bp, 13 predicted proteins | sample PLMedo_FD_155452 | JGI IMG/M metagenome (GOLD analysis project Ga0210382, IMG submission 155452) | Groundwater sediment microbial communities from an aquifer in East River, Colorado, USA - PLM0_60_coex redo | ecosystem: Environmental > Terrestrial > Soil > Riparian zone | place: USA: East... | reverse complement strand
CCACCGGCAGCGTGCGCGTGGGACGTCGGAACTCCATCGTGTCGATCAGCTCGCGAATGTGCACCATGCGCGGCGTCGGGTTCGGAACCTCGATGCCGATAGCGGCCTTCCCCGGAATCGGCGCCACGATGCGGAGCGACTGCGCACGCATCGCGAGAGCGAGATCGTCGGCGAGCGCCGAGACCCGCTGCACCTTCACGCCCCGGCCCGGCTCCAGCTCGTAGCGCGTCACCACGGGGCCGACGGTCTTGTGAATGATCTGCGCGCCGACGCGGAACGTCTCGAGCGTCGAGACGAGCCGCCGTCCCATCTCCTCGATCGCGGCGGCGTCCGCGTCGCCAACCGCCCCGGGAGGCTCTGTCAGCAGCTCGATGGGCGGGAGCAGAACGCCCGCCGGGCGCGGCGGGGCGGGCCTGGGGGGGGGCGTGGTTTTCGACTTCCGATCCTTCTCTTTTGGAAGAGGGGTCTCCCGGGGACCCCGGGCCGCCGGCCCGGGGTCAGCCGCGCGAGCGGAGTCCGTGCGTGCGGCTGACCCCGGGGCGACGCCCCGGGGTTCCCGAGGTGCTCGAGCTCTTGCTCTCAGCATCGCCAACGGATGCCACCCCACCGTCACGATGCCCAACGCCGACAGCGCGAACAGCGCCACCAACACGCCCCCGGCGGTCCCCACCGCACCCTGAATGCCGCTCGCGAGAAACGCCGGGAATAAGCCGACGAGCTTCTGCGTGGCGCTCCACTGCGCGTGATCGTACGGAAAGGCCGGGCCGATACCGATGGCGATGCCGTAGGGCACGAGCAAAATGAGCCCCGCGCCGAGCGCGGCGGCGCGGGTCCAGGAGAGCGGGCCGAGGCGGTCGAACGCCGCCAGCGCCCACGCGATCCCCAGCAGCGGCAGGACCACGGCACCCAAGCCGAACACCTTCCAGAGCATCCCGCCGATCGATCGGCCCCAGCTCCCCGTCAGGGGGAGCTGCAGCAGCGTCAGTCCGAAGAACAGCCCGAGCAAGAGGGCCGCGATGCCGATCAACTCGTTTCGGGCCTTCGGATTCATGCGGTGATGCGGCGGTCGGCGTAGACGGGGACGACGGTGAATCGGTCGGGATGGGCGCAGAAGGCCACGTCGGCCCCCAGGCCCAATTCCTCCAACTGGCGCGCGGCATCACTCGAGTCGAAGGCATCCTGCCAGCCGCCTTGCTGCCCCGCCAGATCGAACGACACCTGCGCGGCGTCATTCAGCGTCACCTTGCGGGCGCCTTTTTTCACGGCCTTGATGAGCCGTCCCGCGGTGTAGGCGTCCTCGAGCGCGAACTGCTTCTCGCGCCCCGCGCACATGATGACGAGATCCCCCCGCTCGGCAAACACGGCGCGCGCCCGTTCGGCCACCGCGCTGAAGTTCAGCGCGGCGGCGACGAGCACCGGGTCGCCCCCCTGCGCCGCGACGAGCGCCGGGGTGCCGTTCGTCGTCGCGAGGAACACCGTCTTGCCGCCCACGGCCTCGCGCGTCATTTCGCGCGGGGAGTTCCCCAGCCCGAACCCCTCGATCTTGACCATGCGCCGCTCGCCGGCGAGCACGATACCGTCCTTTTCGAGATTGGCCGTGAGCCGGACCGCCTCCTCGGAAGTGGCGGCGGGGACGACGGCCTTGGCGCCGACGGACAGGGCGGTGACAATCGTGCTCGTGGCCCGGAGGACGTCGATGACGACCACCCCTCGGCCCGCCAAGTCGCCAGCGTTGAGGCCGAGTGGGGTGAAGTAGACGTCGATCTTCATGTCGGGTCTTTGAGGAGCTGCGGCTCGCGCTCGAGGAATTTCGTGTCGACCTTCCCCTCGATGAAATCCGGGTGACGCATGACCCGGCCGAGGAACGGGATCGTCGTGGTCACGCCTTCAATGATAAACGAGTCGAGGGCTTGGCGCATGCGCGCCAGCGCCTCCGCCCGCGTGTTGCCATGCACGATCACCTTGGCGAGCAGCGAATCGTAGTAGGGCGGCACCGTGTACCCGGCGTAGATGTGCGTGTCCACTCGCACGCCCGGCCCACCGGGGGGATGATACGCGGTGATCAGTCCGGGCGACGGCTGGAAGTTGCGCGCCGGATCCTCGGCGTTGACGCGACACTCGATCGCGTGGCCCCGCAGCCGGTTCCCGTTCATCACGAACGACAGCGGCTCCCCCGCGGCGACGCGGATCTGCTCCTTCACCAGGTCGAAGTTGGTGCACATCTCGGTCACGGGATGCTCGACCTGGATGCGCGTGTTCATCTCCATAAAATAGAAAGCGCCGTCCTCGTCGAGCAGGAATTCGATCGTCCCCGCGCCCACGTAGCCGATCGATTCCGCCAGCTTGACCGCGGCGTCGCCGATGTCCTCGCGCAGCGTCTGATCGAGCGCCGGGCTCGGCGCCTCCTCGATCAGCTTCTGGTGCCGCCGCTGCACCGAACAATCACGCTCGCACAGGTGCATGACCTTGCCGTGCGTGTCGCCCATGATCTGGATTTCGATGTGGCGGGGGCGGGCCAGGTATTTCTCGATGTAGACCTCTCCCGAGCCGAAAGCCGCAAGCGCCTCCTGCGTGGCGAGGTTGAACGACTGTGTGAACTGGTCCGGGTCCGCCGCGACGCGCATGCCTTTGCCGCCGCCCCCGGCCGCCGCCTTGATGATCACCGGGAACCCGATCTTGGTGGCGATGGGGAGGCCCTCATCGGGCGACGCCACGGCGCCGGGCGAGCCCGGGACCGTCGGCACCTTGAGCTTCTGGGCGATCTTGCGGGCGGTCGCCTTATCCCCCATCTGCCGGATCTGGTCGGGGGTCGGCCCGATGAAGGTGATGTTGGACGCGCCGACCTTTTCGGCAAATTCCGCGTTCTCGGCGAGGAACCCGTAACCGGGATGGATCGCGTCGGCACCGGTGATCTCGGCGGCCGCGATGAGGCGGGGGATGTTGAGGTAGCTGTCACGACCCGGGGCCCGGCCGATACAGACGTCGTCGTCCGCGAAGCGGACGTGCAAGCACTCGCGGTCCGCCTCCGAGTATACCGCCACCGTGGCGATCCCAAGCTCCTTGCACGCCCGGATGACCCGCAGGGCGATCTCCCCGCGGTTCGCGACCAGCACTTTCTGGAACATCAGGGCGTCAGCTCGATCGCCCCGGCCTGGTCGCTGCCGCCCAGTCGGTTCCCGGACGAATCGACGCCCGACACCTTCAGCGCGAACTCGCTCGGGTTCGAACAATAGAAGATCGCGCTCTCGTAGCTGATCACGCCCTGCTGGTACCACTGGAAGAGCGACTGGTCGAAGGTCTGCATCCCGTACTGCACGGAGCCCTCGGCGATCAGGTCGGGAATGCTCAGCTGCTTCGAGAGATCCCGCACGTTGTCGGCCACGGCTGCCGTGTTGATCAACACCTCGGCCGCCGGCACCCGGCCGCGGCCGTCCTTGCGGGGCACGAGTCGCAGCGAGATCACGGCTTGCAGCGCGGTGGAGAGCAGATGGCGGATTTCGTCGTGCTGGTGGGGCGGGAAGAACGAGATCACGCGGCTGATCGTCTGCGTCGCGTCGGTCGTATGCAGCGTCGAGAACACCATGTGTCCCGTGTCCGCCGCCTTGAGCGCCGTGTCCAGCGTTTCCATGTCGCGAATCTCGCCGATCAGGATCACGTCCGGATCCTGCCGCAGGACGTGGCGCAGGGCGGAGTTGAACGACAGGGTGTCGTTCCCGACCTCGCGCTGCGAGATGTTCGCCAGCTGATCGCGATGCAGGAACTCGATCGGGTCCTCGATCGTGATGATGTTGACCCGGCGGTTCGTGTTCACGTGGTTGATCATCGCGGCGAGCGCGGTCGACTTGCCCGACCCCGTCACCCCCGTCACCAACACGAGGCCGCGCGGCTTGAGCGCGATCTCTTCCATCACGGGCGGCAGGCTCAGCTCCTTGATCTGCTTCACCTCGTAGGGGATCGCCCGGAAGGCGAACGCCACCGTGCCGCGCTGCTGATAGACGTTCGTCCGGAAGCGCCCCACGCCCGGCACACCGATCGCGAAGTCCGCCTCCTTGTGCTCGGCGAACTCCTTCACCTGGCGTGGCGTCATGATCTGCTCGGCGAGCGACTTCAACTCCTCGGGCTTGAGCGGCTGCGTGTCGAGCCCCACCAGCTCGCCGTTCACACGGATGGTCGCCGGCCGCCCCACCTTGAGGAGCAGGTCGGAGCCGTTCCGCTGCACCATGTTGGTGATGGCCTGCTTGAAGTTGAAGGCTACGGGAGCCGCGTCAGCCATTAGGATCCACCCGATAGAGGACCTGCCCGAACTCGACCGGCTGCGCGTTCTGGACGCACACTTCCTTCACCACTCCGCCGACCTCGGACTCGATCTCGTTCATGATCTTCATCGCTTCGATGATGCAGACCACCTGGCCCACGTTCGTGCGGCTCCCGACCTTCACGTAGGGCTGCGCCCCCGGCTCGGGCGCCGAATAGAACGTCCCCACCATCGGGGACTTGATCTCGAGGAGATGGGAGGCGGCGGCCGGAGCGGGCGTGGCGGCGGGCGGCGGCGTGGCCTGTCCTCCTAGGGGGGCGGCCTGCGTCACCACCATGTGTCCACCCGTGTTCCCCACCACGTGGCCGGCCTTCGAGACCCGGACCGACGACCACGCCCCGAACAGCCCGCGCCGGATCTCGATGGCGCCCACGTCCGGGGCGTCCTTCAGGATCTGCACGAGCTGCGCGATAATGTCGAGCTTCATACGGTCAAAATACCCCCCCTCGGCCCCTACACCAGTTCCACGAGATCCGTGCACCCATCCGAGAGCAATCGCGGGCCGTCCACCGAGAGATGCACGTCGTCCTCGATGCGCACTCCCCCCCGTCCCGGGACGTACACACCCGGCTCGATCGTGACCACGGCGTCCAGGGGCAGCGGCTCCGTGGCGGTTCGCGCGACCCGCGGCGCCTCGTGCACCTCCAACCCCAACCCGTGTCCCGTCGAATGACCGAAGGCGTCCCCGAACCCGCGCGCCTCGATCGGATCCCGCGCCAACGCGTCCGCCTCGCGGCCCGGCATCCCCGCCCGCACGCCCTCGCGGGCCCGCCGCTGCGCCCCCGCCACCAGCTCGTACAACGCGCGCTGCGCCTCGGTGGCCCGCGCGCCGACGACGACGGTGCGGGTGATATCGGCGCAGTACCCGTCCACCACGGCGCCAAAGTCTAGCAGCAGCCACTCCCCTGCCGCCACGGTCCGGCGACTCGTCTGGGCGTGCGGCAGCGCGCTGCGAGGACCCGAGGCCACGATCACGGGAAACGGATGCCCCTCACTCCCGAACCGCCGCAGCGCGCCCTCGAGCAGACCCGCGATCTCCAGCTCAGTTTGACCCGGCCGCACCGCGGCGATCGTGGCCCGCAGCGCCTCGGTCGAGAGCGCGGCGGCCGCGCGGATCGCCGCGATCTCGGCCGGATCCTTACGCGCCCGCAGCCGCTCCACCAACTCGCCGGCCGGCTTCCAGCCCCACGCCTTGGCCACGCCGGTGCCAAATCGCTCGGCGTCCTTCACCGTCAGCGCGTGCGCCTCGTAGCCCACCGTCTCGAGCCGCCCGAGGCTCGGCAGCTCCTTGAAGAGCCGGTCCCACACACTCGCGCCTTCGATCTCGACCCGCGCGACGGCCCCCGCCTCGGCCTGCGCCTGCTCCGCGTAGCGAAAGTCCGTGACGAGCAATACATCCCCGCGCGTCGCGACGGCCACGCCCGCCGACCCGCTGAAACCGGTCAGGTAGCGGATGTTGGGGCGCGAGGTGATGAGGAGGGCGTCGAGCCCCCCTCCCTCGGCCTCCCCATCCGCGTCGAACAGCCCGGCGAGCGCTTCGTGTCGCTCGCGGCGCCGGTCAGGGGCCACGGGACGTGAGATGGCCGACGAGCCCCTCGAGTCCCAGGCGATAACTGTCGGCCCCAAAACCCGTCACCACACCGACCGCCAGGTCGGCGAGCAGCGAGCGGCGCCGCTCCGGCTCGCGGGCGAAGATGTTGGACAAATGGACCTCGACGAACGGCACGCGCACGGCGAGCAACGCGTCACGCACCGCGAGGCTCGTGTGCGTGAAGGCCGCCGCGTTGACCACGGCACCGTCGGCGCGGGGCGGGCCGCTGAGCGCCTGAATCGCTTCCACGAGCTCGCCTTCATGGTTTGTTTGCGTCCAGCTGCACTCGACGTCCAAGGCGCGTGCCCGTTCCCGGACCGCGGCCTCGATCTCGGCCAGGGTCGCGCGGCCGTACACCGCAGGCTCGCGCTCCCCCAGCAAGTTCAGATTGGGGCCGTTCAGGACGACGATGTGCACTAGGACTTGAGCTTTTTCAGCCACTGCTGGAACTGATCGGCCTCCGCCTCATCCTCGGGCGGGCGTTGCGCGCGACCCGATGAACGGCCCGGCGTCCGCGCACCGCCCGGCTCCGCCGCCGCGCCACCTTGCACGGGGGCAGCCGGAGCAGAGCCCCCGCTACCGCCCGCGCCCGCACCCGCGCCCGGAGGCGAGCCGCCAAAGAAATCGTCGAACGAGAACCCGCCCGTGCTACTGCCGTCCGCCCCCCCCCCCCCCCCCCCCCCCCCCCCCCCCCCCCCCCCCCGCCCCCCCCCCCCCCCCCCCCCCCCGCCCCCACCACTGCCTCCTCCGACACTGGCGCTGTCACTCGCGGCCGCAGCTCCCCCAGCGGCGGCCTCGCTTCCGGAGCGACGCGCCGAGTCATCGCCGAACACCGAGTCGAGCGAGATGTGGTCTTGCGCCGGATGCGACGGTTCGCCGGGAGGCGGACCCGCGCCGCCACCTGCGGCGTCGAACGCCGCGTCGAGCGTCGTCTGCTCCATCGCAACCGGCGCGGGCGGCGGCGTGGGAACCGCGGCGCGGCCCGACCAGATGCCCTTCAAGAACGCCTGCGCCGACACGCGCGACCCGTGGCGCGTTTCGCCACCGCCGGAGAGATGCGCGACGCGACGCCGCAAGCGCGCGTCGTTGGGCCGTTGCGCCAGCAGCGCCTGATAGACACGCAGCGCGTCGTGCTGGTGTCCCTGTTTGAGATACAGCTCCGCCATTGTCTCCGTGAGCACCGGCTCCGCCTGCGACAGCGTCGCCGTGTCAGCGGCGCCGTCGTCGTCGGACAGCGCCACGGCCGCCGGAACCGCTGACGCCAGGGGAGGCGCCGGGGGCGGGGCGGGCGCGGGAGGTGGCGCCGGGCGTCGGGGGGGTGCGGGCGCCTGAGCCGCCGGCCTGTCGTCCGGCATGATCAGCGGCAAGTCGACCTGCGGCATCACTTCGTCCACCAGCTCCGGGACCGGCGGCCGCACTTCGGGCGACGGGATATCCAGCTTGAACATCCCACTGCCCTCGTACTGCGTGCGCGCCAACCCAATGACGTCGACCTGCTCGATTTGTTGGGAGTTGAGCTCGACGTCTTCCTGGACCTCGAGCCCCTCGGCCCGCGCGGCCGCGTGCGCCGCGGCGTTGAAGTCGAGCGAGCCGTCGAACGTCTCGAGATCGGGTGACGGCGTTGTATCCGGAGCCGGCGTCGGCGTGTCGGGGGCCGCCGTGTGCTCCACCACGAAACTGGGCTTCGTCAGCGCCGCCGTCTCGGCGTCGGCGATCGCTGGCGCGGGGGGTGGGGGAGCCACGCGCACGGTGGGCTTCGCTGCCGCCGCTTTAGCCTTGGCGCGTGCCAAGTGCTCGGCGGCGTCGCCGTTCATCGGGTCGGCGTTGAGCAACCGGGCCAGCCAGTCGACCGCTTCGGCATGCTGGTTGTTGCGCTCGGCGATTTCGCCGAGAATCTTCAGGGCGATGATGTTTTCGGGATCGAGCGCCAGGACCTTCTTGAACCCCTCTTGCGCCCCGGCGTCGTTCTTCATGTCGATGAGACAGCGCCCGTAGACGATGTGGGCGCTGATATAATCGGGGTGGAGGGACAGGCCGTTCTGACACAGCTCGATGGCCCTATCTAGTTCTCCCGCTTTACGATAGGCGTCGGCCAGGGGAGCGAAATTGCGCCCCTTCGGGTTTTCGGCCCAACGACGCTCGAGTTTCTCTATCTCGCTGGTGTAGGCCACGCCCTAAGTCTATGTGGGAATTGGACGAAGATAGTGTCCGGCCGGCGTCGCTGTCAATCAGACGGCGGGTCCGTCGCTTGAGTTTGTGCGTTGTCGTTTTTAGACTTATGCCCCTTCCCTCCTCTCTGACCGGAGTCGGATTGCTGCCATGATGCGCTCGATGCGGGCCAACGCCAAGTGGGTCTTCTACATCCTCGCCGGCTCGTTCGTCCTCTGGCTGGCGATCGGCCAGGTCATGGAAATCCTGCAGCCGAGCGCGAACGTCGTGCTGAACGTGAACGGCCGCGAGGTGCCGATCACCTTCTACCAGCAGCGGCTTCAGGCGGCCTACGAGCAGTATCGCCAGCAGTCGGGGCAATCGACGCTGGCGCGGGAGGATGAGCAGCAGGTGCAGGATCAGGTGACCAACCAGCTGATCCAGGAGATCCTGCTGCAGCAGGAGTACGGGCGCCTCGGGATTCAAGTCACAGACGAGGAGATCATCGACGCCGCCCGCTCCTCCCCGCCGCCGGAGGTGATGCGCGATCCCCAGTTCCAGACCGATGGCCAGTTCGACATCCGGAAATGGCAGCAGTTCCTGCAGTCGGGGGCCGACCGCAACACGCTCGCGCAGATCGAGGCGATCTATCGCGAACGCATCCCGCAGATCAAGCTGGCACAATACCTCACCGCCGACGTCTATACCTCCGACGCCAAGCTGTGGCGGATCTACAAGGACCAGCACGACTCCGCGAGCATCGCCGCGCTCGCGATCTGGCCGTACCTCATCCCGGACTCGATGCCCGTCGCGGACGCCGAGCTGCAGCGCTACCTCAAGGCGCACGAGGATGACTTCACGCGCCCGGCGCAGGCATTTGTGCGGTTCGTCGCCGTGCCGCGCCTCCCCGAGCCCGCCGACTCGGCGGCGGCCCGCGCCCGCGTCGCGCGCATCCGCGCAGAGCTGGCGCGCGGCGCCAAGTTCGCAGACGTGGCCCGTCGCGAGTCGTCCGATACGGTCAGCGGCCGGCAGGGCGGCGATCTCGGGTGGGTCAAGCGCAACGAGCAAACGTTTGACCCGCAGTTCATGGCGGGTGTGAAGGGTCTCGTGCCGGGCCGCGTCTCAGCGCCCGTCCTCACGCAGTTCGGCTACCATCTCATCCGCGTGGACTCGGCGCGGGGCGACTCGCTGAAACTCCGTCACATTCTCGTCCCGATCGAGCTGCAGGGCGCCCATCTCGACGCCGTCGAGTCACGGGTCGATAGCCTGGAGCGGCTCGCCTCGGATCAACCGAATGGCGCCCTGCTCGACAGCGCGGCGCAGCGCTTCCACCTGCCCCTGTCGCCCGTGTACCGCATCGTGGACGGTGAGCGGTTCACGCTGGGCCGATACGTGATCCCCGACGTGAGCGTCTGGGCGTTCGAGGCCCGCGTGGGCGAGACGAGTCCCATTGTCGAGGCGAAGCCGGCCTATTACGTCTTCCGGCTCGACTCGCTCGTGCCGGCGGGCGTGCCGCCGCTCGCCGAGGTGCGAACCGAAGTGCTGGCGGCCGTGAAGCTCGAAAAGCAGAAGGAAGTCGCACAGCACCGCGCCGACTCGCTGGCGACGGCGCTGCGCGGAACGCCTAACCTCCTCGCCGCAGGTACCGCGCGTGGGCTGGCGGTCCAGCGTTTCGGTCCGTTCACGCGGCTCCAGCCGCCGGGCTATCTGGCGCGGGAGCCGCTGGTTGTGGGCGCGGCGTTCGGACTGCGGGTGGGCGAGCGGAGCGGAGTGATCGACGGGCAGGGTGGCGATTTCATCGTCGAGTCCCTGGGCCGGAAGATGGCCGATTCGTCGGCGTGGCTGCGCCAGAAGGACGCGCAGCGGACCCAGCTACTCGCGGCGGTGCGCCAGGCGCGGATTCAGCAATACGTCGATGGCCTGCGCAGCAAGGCGAAGATCGTGGACCGGCGCAAGGAGATCTTCCGCACCCAGGCGTCGGCCGACGCCCCCGCCCTTTAGGCGCGGCTACTCCACCAGGCGCTTCGGCTTCGCGTCGCGCGGCGGCTCGTCGTCGGGGAGGCGCTGGATCGAGTCTTCCGCGTCCGAGAGGGCGCGCTTGAACTCGCGCAGCCCCTTCCCCACCGCCCGGCCGGCGTCGGGCAACCGGTTGGCCCCGAACACCAGCAGCACGATCAGCAGCAGGATGACGATCTCGCCCCCGCCCAAATTGCCGAACATGGCGGTCGCCTACTGACTCAGCCGCTTCGGCCCGACGTTCTGAGCCGGCGGGAGCGGAGCGTCGGACGAGGCCGGGGGTTCCACGGCATCGTCAGACTTCAGGCCACGCTTGAATTCCTTGATCCCCTTCCCGATCGACGCTCCGATCTCGGGAATCCGCTTGGCCCCAAAGAACAGCACGAGGATGAGGAGGAGAATCGCGATTTCGGTAAAGCCGAGATTGCCGAACATAGTTCCTCTTTTAGAAGAGCGACCGGGCCACGAAGTACGCGATCGCGACGCCGAGTACCGCGAGCAGCGACACGTCGAGCCCGATCGGCCCCAGGGTGATCGACACCACCAGCAGGTCCAGGTGCACCGGCCCGATGGTCGGCGTCACGGACCACGTGAAGATCTCTTTTGCCGGTCCCTGCGGCAGGAAACGCTGCAGGAACGCGTGCACCAGCCCGCCCAGCACGAAGCCGACGGCGAGCACACCGAAGTAGAACAGCGGCCGGCGTGGACCGTGCGCCACTAGCTGCGCCGTTCCACGGCGTACGCGATGCTCCCTTGCAGCGCGTCGCGCGCCGCCGACGGCGGCAGCACGTCGAGCTCCGCCTCCGCCTGCTGCGCCAGATCCAGCGCGCGTTGCCGCGCCGTCTCGAGCCCGCCTGCGCTCTCGACCATCCGAATGACCTCGGCCACGAGGTCGTCGGACGGCTCCGCCGTCTCCATCAGCTGCGCGACGATACGGCGCTCCGGCGGCGGCACGCGCGCCAGGGCCGCGATCAGCGGCAGTGTCATCTTGTGCTCGCGCAGGTCGAGCCCCGACGGCTTTCCGGTCACCGCTTCCGGTTGCGTGTAATCGAGCAGGTCGTCGGTGATCTGGAACGCCATACCGAGCAACATACCGAACCGCGCGAGCGCCTGCCGATACGCCGGGGTGGCCGTCAGCGCGCCCACCTCGCAGGCCCCGGACAGCAACGACGCCGTCTTGGCCCGGATCAACTGGTCGTACGCGGCCTCACCATAGGCCAGCTTATCGTGCGCCTCGAGCTGCCGCATCTCGCCCACGGTCATTTCGTTCGTCACGCGCGCCAGGACGCGCAGCGGGGTGGGGTCGTCGAGTTGTACCAGCTCGATGATAGCGCGGGAGTAGAGGTAGTCGCCCATGATCACGGCGATCTGGTGCGAGAACAGCGCGTTGATCGTCGGCAGCCCGCGCCGCAACGCGGAGTGATCCACGGAATCGTCGTGCACCAGGGTCGCCAGGTGAATCAGCTCGACGACCGCCGCCAGCGTGATGGCCCGGGGGTCGCCGCCGCCCGCGGCGCGATGGCTCAGCAGCAGCAACGTGGGTCGGAACAGCTTCCCCTTCATCCGCAGGAGATGCTCGTTCACTTCGCTGATGATCGGGAAGTCCGCGGCGATGATGCGCCGCAGCTCGTTGCCGACCTGCTCCAGCTCCGCGGCCACGGGGAGTTGGACGTCTCGGAGCGCAACCCGCGGCAGGGTGACGGTCATCGAGCCTTGGCCAGCGCCTTGGCGCGCTGCTCCACGTCGAGGAAGCGGATGTCCACGGCGAACACGCGTCCGTACAGATCGCGTGCGTCGGCCTTCTTGCCTTGCTCCTCGAGCGCCCGGCCCAGCCAGTACAGGATCCCCAGCCGCTCCTGATCGCCCGAGGCCGGCAGCTCAAGCCCGCGCCGCAGGATCGACTCGGCGACGCCGTACGCCGCCTTCTCGAAGAAGCACACGCCCAGCATCTCCGACGTGCGCAGCTTCCCGTCCGGCGCCCGCAGCGCCTTCTGCAGCTCCGCGATGGCCTCGTCCAGCAGCCCCATTTCCTTGAACGCGACGCCCAGGTCATAATGCGACTGGAAGTCGGTCTCATCGATGTTCTCGTCGATGCCCTGCTTGAAGCGGGCGAGCATGTCGTGGAAGTCTTGCTCCTCGTCGCCCGTCGGCTCCTCGTCCGCCACCGTCATCCGGCTGTCTTTAGCGGGCGCGTCATCCTCCATCATCATCGAGCCGAGGTCCACGAAGTCACCGTCCAGATCGGCCTCATCGCGTACCTTCATCTTCGCGTCTTTGGCCTTGACCTTGCCCTCGGGCTTCGCCGGAGCGGAGACGGGCGCGAGCATCGCGAGCGCGGCCTTGGCGCGCTCGTTCCTGGGGTCGTGCTCGGCCACGCGCGCGTACACGGCCTGCGCCTTCTCGGGCAGGTCGGTGCGCAACAGCGTGTCCGCGAGCTCGAGGTAGGCGTCGATCAGTTTGGACTTGTCGCCGACCTTGAACGAAAACTCGACGGCCTTCTGACGGTGGCGCACGCTGTTGGGATCGAGCCGCAGGATTTCCTCCACCAGCGCCAGCGCCTGCTCGAGGTTGCCCGCGTTTTCCCACCCCGCCGTTGCCAGATCCAGCTCCTCGACGCCGCGGTCGCGCTGCCCATCCTCGATCAACGCCTCGCCCAGCGCCTGGTGCCCCTCGGGTTCGTCGGGGTTGTCGGCGACACGCGACTCGAGCTCGTCGATCCCGGCTGCCGCCGGTGCCTCCTCGATGCCCGAGAACACGAGCGATTCGGACTGATCGCCTTGGTTGGTGATGCCGTCGATGCCGAGGTTGATGTACCCCGACTTACGGCCGCCCAGGGAAATCGACGTGTCCTCTTCCGTCTGGACGAAGGCCGAGTGCGCGCGACTTTCTTCGATGAGCGGCCGGTCGTCGATGTCGTGACTCGCGTCGGTCGTCCCCGTTTCGAAATCCGGCTCGAGCTCGAGCGGCGGCACCTCGACCGCGGTCTTCCGCTTGCCGGGCGGCACGGCCGTCGCCGCCGACGGCCGCTTCGGCACGACCGGCTTCACCTTCGGCGCCTCGGGCGGCTTCGCGCCCGGCATCTTGAGCGGCGCGAGCTTCGGCGGCGGAGCCTTGGGCTGCGGGGGTGGGGGGGGGGCCTTCGGTGGCGCGGCCTTGAACGGCTGCGCCCTGGGCGGGGGCGGTGGCGGAGCGGCGCGGCGAGGCGCCGGCTCGAGATCCACGTCGCCCTCGAGGACCAGCTCCGCGTCCTCCAACCCATCCGGCTCCGCCTCGTCGGCTTCCGCGGAAACCGTGGGTTCGAGCTCGCTGAGCGGCTCGAGCTCCAGATCCGCCGGGTTCAGCTCCTCGCGGATGGACTTCGTCGGCGGCGCGCTCGCGCGCACCTGCCCGAAATCGGAGCTCGTCGTCTCGAGCCCATCGAGCATACTGCCGGCCTCGGCCGACTCCTCTTCCACTTCCACGTCGGCGGCGAGGCTCGTGGTCTCGATCTCGAGCGCATCGTCCGCCACCTGCGCCGCCACCGGAGGCGGCGGCGGTGGCGTCGGCCTCGCGGTCGGGCCCGGCTTGGGGGGCGCCGGCTTCGTCTTGGCGGACGCCGGCTCGCCCAAGTCGAGAAAGACGAGGCTCGAGGTCTTACGCTTCCCCGACTTGGTGACGTCCTCACCGCCGGGCCGCGTGGCCGTCGGCACGTTGATCTTGGCCGCGGACGGACGCCTGGGGTCGCCGCCGTACATCGTGAGGTGGTCGCTGAGAATCTCGCGCAGGCGCTCGCTCTCAGGCGAGATGTCCGTAAACTCTTTCAGCGCCGCGAACGCATGCTCGATCTTGCCCGCCTTTTGCATCCGTTCGGCGTACTGCACGAAGTTCTGTTGGGCCTCGGTCATGAACCCCTTGGCCGCGTACAGCTTCGCGAGCTTCAAATACGTCGACTGCCGCGCCGGCGCGTTGCGCAGCACCTTGTTGCACATGGCGATGGCGTTGTTGTGGAACCCGAGCTCGGCGTACTTGTCGACCGCCTGGTCGTAGAAGTCCGCCGCCTGGCCGGGGTCCTTCAGCTTGATGTAGAGATCCCCGATGCGGTTGTAGATCGAGAGGTCGGGGTTCGCCTCGCCGTCCGACTCCTGTGTCTTGAGCGCGTCGAGCCAGATCTCGACGGCCTTCTTGGGGTCCCTGGCCTCGAGACCCTTGGCCTTGTCTTTCAGCTGCTCAAGTTTGGACATGGAAGGATTAAGATACCGGGACGGTGGGAGTGGGACAAGCCGAACCCCCTGTCCAGACGGCGCTTACGACGTTCGCCCCCATCCAGTAGGCAACTTCGCGCCAATCCTCCACGGCGGCCACGATGAGGTCGGCGGCGAACCCCGGGGCGAGTTGGCCCCGCTCCCCGGCGAGCCCCAAGGCGGCCGCGGCGTTCACGGTGACCGCGGTCAACGCCTCGGCGTGACGCAGGCCCAGTTGGGAGACTCCGAGCGCCATGACGAGGGGCAAGCTCATCGTCGGCGACGTGCCGGGGTTGAAATCCGTCGCCAGCGCCACCGCCGCCCCCGCCTCGATCAGGCGACGCGCCGGCGCCTGGCCCTTCTTGCCCAGGAACACCATCGTCGCCGGGAGGAGCACGGCGACGGTGCCGCTCGCGGCGAGCGCCCGCACTCCGACGTCTGACACCGCGGCGAGATGGTCCGCCGACAGCGCGCCCAGCTCCGCAGCCAACTCCGCTCCCCCCGATCCTTCCAACTCGTCGGCGTGCAGCTTCAACGCGAGGCCGTGGCGCTTCGCGGCGGTGAGAATCGCGCGGGCTTCGACCGGACTGAAGACCCCGGGCTCGCAGAACACGTCACAACAGCGCGCCAGGCTCCCCTGCGACACCGCGGGGATCATCTCCTCGCACAGCAGGCGCACATACGCCGCGCGGTCGCCGCGATACTCCGGGGGCACCTCGTGGGCGCCGAGGAACGTCGGCACGAGGCTGGCGGGTTGCGTCTGCGCGAGCCGCCGGATCACTCGCAGTTGCTTCAGTTCGGCTTCGAGCTCGAGGCCATATCCCGATTTCACTTCGATCGTCGTCGTGCCGTGCGCCAGCAGCGTCGCGAGGCGCGCCCGCGTGAGGGCTTCGAGCTCCGCTTCGGAGCGCGCGCGCACGTCGCGCACCGACTGCAGGATGCCGCCGCCCGCGGCGGCGATCGCCTTGTAGTCCTCGCCCAACGCGCGGCGCTGGTGGTCGTCGAGGCGCGGGGCACCAAACACGCCATGAGTGTGGCAGTCGATGAACCCGGGAAACAGAATGCCGTTGACCTCCACCTCGTGTAGGGGCGCAGCATGCTGCGCCCCTACATCACGGCGGGGCCCCACCCACACGATGCGCGGGCCGTGGATCAACACC
>Ga0210382_10000411_pt1 | contig 15451 bp, 11 predicted proteins | sample PLMedo_FD_155452 | JGI IMG/M metagenome (GOLD analysis project Ga0210382, IMG submission 155452) | Groundwater sediment microbial communities from an aquifer in East River, Colorado, USA - PLM0_60_coex redo | ecosystem: Environmental > Terrestrial > Soil > Riparian zone | place: USA: East... | reverse complement strand
CTGCGGGACGTCCATCGGACCGACGGAGAGCGAATTGTGAAAGCGGTCGTCGGCCGGCGCGTTGCGCAGGGTGTTGAGCTTGTCGCGAAACTCCTTCGTGCCCGCGGCCGCCATATGGATGTCCCAGGCCGCCTTGTCCTTCCAGGCGGCAGCGACGACGAACTGTCCCGGCCGGACTACGCTCCGCACAACCACGGAACGGAGGTTTCCCGCCGTTGTGCGGCTCGCGTCGCGATACGATCTCAGCAGCCCCGCGGCTTCGTCCCGGGCGCTCGGCCTCGCTTCCACGTAGGTCACCACGTAGAGCGGGCTGACGTCAGCGGGGACCGCGGGCGGCGCGGCGGCAGGCGCTTGGGCGAGGGAATTCACGGTGAAAAATCCTAGCAGGGTCGGCACGATGAGCACGGCCCGATCGCGGAAGGTCATGTTTTTCTCCCTGTTGATTTCCCGCACGAGCGGGATGGTTGTGGAACTGCCTCGCCTGCCACTGCGGCGAGCGCTCGCGCGCGGGCGGAACAGCGCAAGCGGTCACGACGCCCACCGCCGCGCCTGCGAGCAAGAGTTTGCGACGCTTTCCGCCGTGCTGGTCCATCGGTACCTCCTCCGCGCGAGCGGGTATTATGAACCAATGAAGTTCGCGCTGGCGCTGATTGCGACGGTTTTGCAGGTGCTCGCTTCCTGCGACGCTTACGCTCACGGCGACCACAAGCCCAAGCACGGCGGAATCATGGGCCGCGGCGACGACGAGATCTCCGTCGAGCTGGTCATGGAAAAGGGCACCGCCATCCTGTACATCGAAGACGAGAGCGGGACGCCGCTCGCGACGGAAAAAGTGAAGGGAACATTGAGCCTCGCCGGCCCCGGGCGTCCCGCCCAGGAGGGGAAGCTGGTACCGGCGGGCGACAACAAACTCACGGCGAAGGGCCTCACGCCGCTTCGGGGAGACAGGCTGAGAGCCCGCATCATGCTCCCCAACGGCGACGAGCTCTCGGCGATTTTTTCCTTCAGGTAAAAAGAAAAGCGGCCGCCAGACCGCCTTTCCATTGCTATAGGCAAAGTATCAGTCGCGACGATCGTGATCGTCGTCGTCATCGTCGTCACCGCGGCCATCCTTCCCGAGGCCGATGCTCCGCGCCGTGCCGTGCAGCTCCAGAATATCCATCCCGGCCCCATTGCGGTCAACCACGAACACGTACCCGCGATTGTCCACTTCGACGTTGTTCGTCATGTAGCCGTCCGGTTGAACGGTGTTGACATTCGCTACCGGGACGTAGAACCCCACCTCGACCGGCGCTTGCGGCTCGCGGATGTCCCAAGCACGCACGCCGCCCGTGAAGTAAGCGAGGAAGGTCACCCTGCCGTAATAGGGATTACGGAAGTTCTCCTCGCTCGAATGCACCCCGAAGCGCGCTCCGCGGTCGCAGTAGTTCCCGCGCTTGTATTTTTCGCCCGCGCGCGGATCCACCGACATCGTCGACAGAATCATCGGCCCCTGCCATACGTTTTGCTCGACTTTCGTTCCCGGCGGCGCGGTCTTCGAATTCTCAACGGTCACGTCGACGATGAAGCTCCAGTGCGGCGCTTCTTGACACAGGTCGGCAGTCGCCTCCGAGGCGAGCAGCACGATGTCGCGCGTCTTGAACTCGGTGAACTTCTCATAGCTTTTCGGCGCGAGCCCGAACACGGGCATGCTGGTGTGGCCACCCTGATCGGGGGACATATGGAGAATCCCGGCTTGCGACGCGAGCAAATCGGCTTCCGTCGGCCTGTCGGGATCGCCGATCCAGGTTCCCCCAAGTGAAGGCGGCAGGAGCTTCTTGCGGTCCAGGATCTGGAGAATGCCGTCGTCGCCGACACCCCATGCGAGGTAGATGCGGTTGCCGATCACGTCGTCGGTCGTGGCGCCGCGAGCCAGCTTGCCGGCAGCATTGGGATGCTCGTATGTGGAGATCGGACCGTGAAGCGAGTTGGGTATCCCTCCCGTCCCGTCCGGCTGCGCGCCCACAACGCCGTAGGTGCGGATGTACTGCGGAGCGGCAGGATTGCTCCAATCGGCGACGACCATCGACTGGCCTGTGCGCCATCTATTCGGAGCCGGCACGTCCCTGCTGCCCGGCATGTAAGCGATGCCGGTCTTGCATTCCCACCAAAGCTTATGCGTGTTGCGGATGCCCCGCATCGCTCCCACCAGAGTGGGGTTGGCGACATTGGTGACGTCCCAGGCCTCGTACCCCGAGGCGCTGCTTCCCTGAATGTTGCGCATGAGATACACGTGGCCCGGCGTGCCGCGCGGCAGGTCGGAACCCAGGCACATGCGCGCCATTTGCGCCTGGCCGCCTGCGACCGGCACCGGAATATGGAATTTCTCGACCGGCCGATCCGGATTGCTGACGTCGATGATCATCGTTCCGTTCTGCTCGATTGCGCCGCCTTTCAGCGGATTGGGCTTGCTGCCGCCGTGCGTGCCCGAGAACGCGATCGTCCTTCCATCCGGGTACACGATGACGTTCGGCTGGTAGGCCGGACGCCCCTGCAGGTCGACGTGCCCGACCCGGCGCATGTTCTTCTGCTCTCCGCTCTGGCTGATGCCGCGGTGGTCGTCGGCAATCGCCGAGCCCGCCGCAATGGCGAATGCGCTCAAGACGGCCGCATTCAGCGCGCACTTCGCCGGGCTTCCTCCACTTCTTGACGTCAACATAGCTCCTCCTCCGGTGTTGTGGAACGGCAGATGCCGTCCCAAGCAAACTCAGTTGTGTCGGGAATCTTCAGAGCGATAGGAAAGGCGGGGAATTCGCAACGACGTTGCGGAAAATTGTAGTCCGCGGGCGCGCCAAGTCAAGCGCGGCCATCGAAGCGGCGTTGCTAGACTCCGCTCGCCTGGCTCCCCGTCAGCTCGCGCACTGCGGCGACCAGGTCTTCGAACTTGAACGGCTTCATGAAGGTCTTCACCGCGCCGGCCTGGCGCGCGACCTCGAAAACGTCGTAGTTCCTCAACGGCTCGTAGCCGGTCACGGCGATGATCTTCACCCCGGGAAACTCTCTGCGCAGGTCGCGGATCGTCTCGATGCCCTCCTTTTCCGGCATGAAGATGTCGGTGACGATCACGTCGGCCGGCCGCGCGCGCTGCAGCGCCAGTCCCTGAACGCCGTCCGCTGCGCCCTCGGCTTCGATGCCGTAGCTCTGAAACCACCGCAGCGTAAGCTTCCTGAAGTCGTCGCTGTCGTCGATGACGAGAACGCGCGTCATGTCCCCGGGAAAGGAAAGGCGGAATGCGGATTTTATGCAAAGCGCACGGGACAATCCACCCAAAGCCCAAGGGGCACGAGTACCGGGGCAGGTACCCGGGGACTTGCAGTCTCAGTCGAGCGTGAACGCGTCCCAGGCGATGCTGTCCCAGGCGATGCTGTCCCAGGCGATGCTGTCCCAGGCGACGCTGTCCCAGGCGACGCTGTCCCAGGCGACACTGTCCCAGGCGACGCTGTCCCAGGCGAAGTTATCCCAGGCGATGCTATTCCAGACCAGGGTGTCCCAGGTGAGCAGTGACCAGAAAATGCCGCCGAGCAGCGGATCCTTCCACCGCAGCGGCGAACCAAAAAGGACCGGGTACAGCGCGCGGGAAAAGCCGTCCGCGGGCTGGAGCCCCTGATTGGTGCAGGCGAAACTGACCACACGTCGGAGCACGCCGAACAGGTCACCGCCCTGCTGCCCGCCGTCGAGCGACGCGTTCGCGGCGGCGTACGCGTCGAGCAGCCCGCTGCCGTCCGCAATCGGATCCGGGAGAGCCTGCCCGCTGTTTCTCCCGTACGACTGCGTCGTTCCGACAAGGAGCGCCTTGACCTGATCCGGGGTGAGGCTTGGCCGGCGCTGCAGGAGGAGGGCGGCGGCTCCCGACACGACGGCGGTCGCCATCGACGTTCCGGTTAGACGGAAGTATGTCGCTCCGTTCTGCGCCACGACGACGCGATCGGGGAACAGCGTGTCCAGGGTGCTGCCCGGCACGCGCAGGGAAACGAGGCGCCGCCCGGGCGCGACCAGGTCGGGCTTGGCGTTCGAGTCGGCGCTGCCCCAGGCGGAGAACCAGGCGAGCGTGTCGTCGTCTCGGTTGACGGTTCCACGATCGTCGGTCGCGCCGACGGTGATCACGTACGGGTCGATGCCCGGCGTCTCGACGGTGTCGCGTTCCGGTCCGCCGTTCCCCGACGCGGCGACGACGACCAGACCACGACGCCACGCGATTTCCACGGCCGCCGACATCGGGTCGACGCGGTAGGGAAGCTTGGCGGGCGCGCCAAAGGAGAGATTGATGACGCGGATGTTGTAGGCGGTGCGGTGCGCCAGGACCCACTCGATCCCCCGGATCACCGAGGAGATCCGACCGCTCCCGGTGCTGCCGAGCACCCGCACGTCGACGACGTTGGCTCGCGGAGCGATACCGATGAACTCGCCGCCGGAGCGGCTGCCATTCCCGGCGACGATCCCCGCGATATGCGTCCCATGCCCGCCCGGGTCGCTCGTGAGGCGCTGATCGGCGAAGTTGACCGAGGCGAGGATGCGGTTGCCGGGCTGGACGAGATCCGCGTCCGCCGCGACGCCCGAATCGAGGATTGCGACGGTCACGCCTCTCCCCGTTGTCCCCTGCTGCCAGACATTAGTGGCTTTCACCACCCGCGGGTAGTCACCTGAGACCTGATCCGAAGGGGCGGACTCCGGCGGCGCGGCGCTGGGCCGCGGGCCCACCGTCGCGTCGTGATGGATGCTCGCCACCGCGGGCGCGAGGCTCAACGCACCGATGCCGGTGGCGTTCGCGAATCCCGCGGCTGCGTCGATGAGGGACAGCGCAGCGACCGGAACACCATAGAAGCGGAGGAGATCGAGGGCCTCCAGGGCGCGATTGACATTCGGCGCACCGAAGAACGGCGGGAGCGGTTGCTGCATCTCCACGATGACCGGAAGCAGCGCCAGTGGATTGGCCTGCATCAGGGCGCGCAACGCGGGATCGATCTTGTCCTCGACGAGCGGGGGCGCCGGATTCACCGTGACGGCCACGTCATCGCTCACCGCGAGCGCGCCGTCCGAGACCGTCAGCCGCAGGACGTAGGCGCCGCTCTCCGAGAAGGTAGCGGTCGAGTTGAGGGCGCTGACGTTGCTGAAGCTGACCGTGCCCGGGCCGCTCACCGGGCTCCACGTCGTCGTCAGCACGCCCGGCGGATTGGGCTGTCCGTCGTCGATGGCGACGCCCGTCAAATTCGCGCTGCCGGGCAGCGTGATCACTTGGTCCAAGCCCGCTATTACGACCGGCGCCAGGTTGACCACGGGCACCGGAAGCGGCAGGGGCAGCAATTGCGCGCGCACCGGGGGCGCCGCGGCTGCAAGCGCAAGCGCGAGCGCGGCGAGCGCGCAGTCGATACCGAACAGCCGGCGGCGGTTCATGCGCGATCCGCCGCAGAGCGATCGGCGCTGTGCTCCTCGCGCAGCGGCAGGCTGAAGCAGAACGTGCTGCCTTGATCGTGACCGAGTGACTCGGCCCACATGCGTCCGCCGTGCGCCGTAACGATGCCGTTGCTGAAGTAGAGGCCGAGCCCGCCTCCCGCCACCCTCCTCGCCCGATCCGCCCGGTACCCGCGGCGGAACAGCTGCGTGAGCTCGGTCTCATCGAGGCCGATTCCCTCGTCGCGAACGCGTACCGTCGCGCTCCGCTCGTCGGCGGCCAAGGACAGCGTCACGGTCGAGCCCTCGGGCGAGTACTTCAGGGCGTTGGCGAGAAGATTCGTGAGCACCTGCCGGATTCTCTGCTCGTCCCACCTGCCTACGACGCTCCGGTCGGCGAGGACCTCGACGTGGCGGCGGGCGGTCGAGCGCATGCCCAGCGTCACGTCGCGGGCAAGGGCGCCGAGATCCGTCGGCCGCGGCGAGATCGAGAGGAGACCCGCCTCGAGGGAGGAGACGTCGAAGAGCGCCGTGAGGAGCTTCGCGAGATGGTCCGTATGCTCGACGATCAGGGCGGCATCCCCTTCGAGGGTCTTGTGATCGCGCTCGCCGCAGGACAGTCGCCGGAGGAGAAGCTCCGCATGGCCCCTGATCACGGTAATCGGCGTCTTCATGTCGTGCCAGGCCATGCTGAAGATGTCTTCCCGCAGTCGCTCAAGCTCGCGCTGCCCCGTGATGTCGCGGAACACGATGACGCCGCCTTGCAGGGCGCCTTTCGGCGAACGGAGTACGGATGCGCCCAGGCTCAGAACGCGCAGCTGGCCCGAGCGGAGCTCGATCTCCACTCCGGCATGGCTCGCGCCCGAGCGCAGAGCATCGATGACGGGGACGAGGGCGGAGGCGATTTCGCGCGCCGTTACCGGCCAGCGCTCGAGGCGCTGCTGCTCGAGCGGCTGGCCGAACACCAGGCTCGCACTGTCCAGGCAGAGGAGATCCCGGGCCGCCCGGTTCAATCGCACGATGGCGCCCCGTGCGTCGACGATGAGCAGGGCATCGTTCATGGTCGCGAGGACGGCCTCCAGCTCCGAAGCGTGTCGTTCGTGCTCCAGCGCCATCTGCTCGGTCACGCGCAGACGTTGGATGGTGATGCCCGCTTGCGCGGCGATGCCGTTCAGGCTGAGGAGGTCCGCATCTTCGTAGGCTTCGGGCCGATAGCTCTGCGCAGAGAGCACACCGAGTACCCGATCGCCGGATAGGATCGGGACCACGACGCCTGACTGGGGTGTGACCAAGTCCCCCGCTTCGGTCCCGTAGAGGAGGCGGACCGGCGGACCCTCGGCGGACCAGCGGCGCACGAGCCGAGGCGCACCCGTTCGAATCACCTCGCTCGTGAAACCCTCGCCCAGTGGAAACGAGCCGCCGGAATGCTCGACGCCGCGGTCCATCTGACGGACGACCTGCACGGTCTCACTCGCCTCGTCGTACAGGGCGAAGAGAAAGACCGTCGCATCCATCACGCGCGCAGTCTCGCCATAGAGAGCGCGGAATAGCTCCGCGAGATCGCGAGCGCCGGCGGCGAGCGCGCCGAGCCGACTCGCAAGCTCGAGTCGCACGCGAAGCTGCGCCTCGCCTGCACTCAGCGGATCAAAGGCGGCAGCGCGTGTCTCGATGCCCAAGAGCTCACCTCCCAAGATGATTGAACAACCGGGGGGAAAGGGCACACTCCCCCTCAGCCTATTTACCTAAGTTATGTTTACAAATGTCATCGGACCGATGTGCCTTTCGGACTAGAAGAGGGATGGGAATTTCAATCTGCCCGACCGGATCGCGCCTCGGTCGCAGATGCTCCGTGTTGATTCGTAATACTTATCCTACGGTGCAGGCAACACCGGCGCCTCACGCGCTACTTCCGCCGACTGCCGCGGGGACGCCGGCGCGGCAGGAGCGCAAGCGCTCCGAGCATCAGCCACTCGGCAAAGCGCGCGGCGGCGCGGCGGATGCGATGGCGCGGCTCCTCTCCCGCCCCGAGCGAGATCAGGCGATCCGCCGAGCGCAGCAGGCGTCGGCTCTTCTCGAGGTCGAGCGCTTCGATCGCTTCGTCGAAGGCGAGCCAGCGGATCCTGCGCTTCTCGAGCGGCGTCGCGCGGCCGGCGTAAGCCATGAGGAAGTACGCGATGGAGATCCGTTCCCCTTCCTGCTTCTGTTCGACGCGCCGCAGGCGCCGGATCGGCCGCGCGCGCACGCCCGCCTCCTCGCTGACCTCGCGCAGCGCGGTGTCAGAGGCGGTCTCCCCGACCTCGACGTGCCCCTTCGGAAAGACCCAGCGGTCGCGCGTTCCCGCGGCCTCGACGAGGAGGTAGCGGGGTCCTTCGCCCGTCAGTTTGAAGACGACAGCCCCTCCGTGTGTCGAGCGGCTCAATGCGGCTGCTCCTCGACGATCCCCTTCTTCGAATCCCCGCCGCGCGCCTCAGGAACCTTCTCCAGGAGATCCCGGAGGACCGCCCGCAAGACGTTCGATGCCGCGCGCGCGATCGGCGTGCGACGCGAGAGCCCGGCGATCCGGATCGGCTTGGCCATACGCGGAAGGATACTTCATGGACGGCGTCTCCCGGCGCATGAGGATCCTCCGGCGAGGTCGATGCTGGTAGGATACCGGCGATAAGAATAAACCCGCATCAACATCCGTCGGAGGAGTGATGAGCTATTCAAGCCGGTTGCTGTTGTCGCTTGCAACGCTCGCCTGCGCGGCTTCCCTGTCGAACGAAGCTTTCGCCCAGAACGAAAACCTGCGAGTGGGCTTCCTCACGGTGCGCACCGGGCCGCTCGCCGCCGGCGGCCGGCAGATGGAGGAAGGCATCAACCTGCTCCTGAAGGAGCGCAACTACGCCTTCGCCGGACGCAAGGTCGACATCATCTTCGCCGACACGGCCGGGCAGCCCGCTCTCGCGAAAACGAAAACGCAGGAGCTCGTCGAGCGTGAGAAAGTCCACGTGATCATCGGGCCGCTCGCCACCTTCGAGGCGCTCGCCATCGACGATTACATGCTGCAGTCCAAAGTGCCGCTGATCACGCCGACCTCGGCGGCGCAGAACGACCTCGCGCAGAAGAAGCAAAGCGACTACGTCATCCACGTGTACGGCACGGCGGCGCAGCCGATGTACGCGCTCGGCGACTTCGCCGCGAAGAAGCTCGGCCTCAAGCGCATCGCCATGATCGCGGACGACTTCACCTATGGCCACGAGGGCGCTGCGGGCTTCCACCGCGTCTTCGAGGACGACGGCGGGCGCATCGTGCAAAAACTCTGGCCCCCGCTCAACGTTCCCGACTACGGCTCGTTCATCGGCCAGCTCAAGACCAACGTCGACGGTATTTACGCCGGCTTCGCCGGCAGCAACCCGCTGCGTTTCCTGCGCACCTACAAGGAATACGGGCTGAAGCTGCCGCTGTTCGGCAACCCGACCTTCGTCGACGAGGGCATCCTCAAGAACATGGGCGACGAGGCGCTCGGTGTGTACTCGGCGAGCTGGTACACGGTGGACCGCAACACGCCCGACAACAAGCGCTTCGTCGAATCGATCCAAGGCGAGTACAAGGTGACGCCCGGCTTCTACACTGCCGGCACCTACACCGCGGGCCTGTGGCTCGAGGAGGCGATGAAACGCGTCAAGGGCAGGTTCGAGGACAAGCGCGCGTTCATCCGAGCGCTGCATGAAGTGAAGCTCGACCACGGGCCGATGGGGCCGATCCGCCTCGGCGAGTACGGCAAGCCCATCCTCAACATCTACATCCGCAAGGTCGAGCGCAAGGACGGCCAGCTCGTCAACACCACCATCGCCACCTATCCCGGGGTGAGCCAGTTCTGGACCTACGATCCGAAGCAGTTCATCGCCGGGCCGCAGTATTCGCGCGACGTACCGGCGGCGAAGTACCTCGAATAGCGCGGGCGTTCAGGCGCGCGCGATCACGACGACGCCGGCGACGGTCAGCGCGACTCCGAGCAGCATGCGCGGGCCGAACTTTTCCTCGCGAAGGAAGAGCGCGGAGAGCGCGAGCGTGAAAAGCGGGTAGGTCGCAACGAGCGGGGAGACGACGCTCACTTGGCCGCGGTTGAGCGCCGCGTACATCGCCAGGACCCCGAGGCCGTTGCAGATTCCGACGACCATGAACCAGAGTATGCCGCGCCGGTCGATCGCCGTGTTCGTACGCGGCACGAAAGTGCGGTTCGCCGCGAAGATGGTCACGGACGACACGCAGTAGCCGATCAAGGCGGCAACGAAGGGATCGGGCCACAGCGCAAGGCCCCCTTTCACCGCCGCCTGCGCCCCGCCACGGATTGCGGCGCCTGCAAGCGGCAGCAGGATCACCCATGCAGCCCAGCTGCGCGGTCCCGCGCCGCGCGCGGTGAGCGCAATCACCCCGAGCACGATCGCCGCGGTTCCCGCCGCAGCGGCCGGCGAGAGCGGTTCGCCGAGAAAAAGGATCGCGCCCAGCACCGCGAACAGCGGTGTCGTGCTGGAAATCGTCCCGGCGACCGTCGGCCCCGTGAGCCGGTTCGAGGCGAAGTTCAGGAACGTCACCAATGCGGGAAAAATCAGCCCCACCACCGCGAAGATCGCAAACGCGGTCGCGTTCCAGCCTTCGCCGTGAAGCAGGAACAGGGCGAGCAGCCAGAAAAGCAGCGTCGTCGAGGGAATGCTGACCAGCGCGCCGCGCGCGGGGTCCAGGTAGCGAAGACCGACGTTCGCGATCACCACCGCGGTGCCGAGAAACGCGGATGCGAGGAGAGCGAGCGCGGTGCTGGCGTCCATGCGCCCTACGCCGCCTCCGTGTACGAGTTGCCGTCACCCATGTTCAGCGTGGTTGGGAAGAGATGGAATCTTTAAGATCACAAATCGTGATCATAGACGAGAGGCCGGAGCGAGGGGGCCGCCGGAGCCGAAGCCCAGGCGGCCGATCGGATTCATTTCCGGAGACTAGGCGGCCGCGTCCGCGAATACACTGCCGCCGTCGCCCCGGTATGCCTCGTAGACGTGCTCGAACAGCGTGGCGCACTTGGTCTCGTAGAGTTCTTTGTCGTAGGCGCGCGGAAGGGCATCGAGCGAGTCCTCGATTTCGATTCGCACCCTGGCGCGCGATTGCACCTTCTGCCGCCACCCGAGAACGAGCAGCGCATTCAGCCGTTCCAGCAATTGCCGCGCGACCTTCTTCACCTCGTCCCGTTCGGCGGTGGACAGCTCGGGGCCGGGGCGCGTGAGGATGTCGAAGATCGTCAGCTCCTCCTCGCTCAGGTGCTCTCGCAAGTGTCGCCCCTGCTCTTCGGTCAGTATCCGCGCCAGCGCGATGAGGTCCCTGAAGATTTCCTCGATGTTGCGACTACCGTTGTTATAGGCCTCGATCAGGGCTTCGAACTTCTCCAGGTAGTCGGCACGCGTGCGGTTCAGACGCACCATGCGTTCGAGCTGCGCCTTCACCGCCGCCTTGAGACGTTCCAGGTCGCTGCTCGTCGGTTTCTTTTTCTCGAAGCGCTTCGCCAGCTTCTCGAAGTCGATTTTCGACAGGTCGATGCCTTGCGTGCCGGACGCTTTTTCTTTTTCCTTGATCTTGAAGGGTTCCGCCCCGATCGAACGGTCGAGCAGCTCCTTGATTCCCTGCATGACGTGCGAGATGTCGGGCGGGTCGCTGCGGTTGCGGATGTAGTCCGCCAATGCCCGAATCGAGCCGCAGCGCGCGGCGAATTCGACCGCCACGGGATCGGGCTTCACTGCGCCGTAGAGCGCGTCGACCAGCCGCGCCCGCGAGAGGAAATCGCGCTTCACCACCTCCGGCGCGAGCAGCCGGTTGGCTCCGTCCTCCACCGCCTGCGCCCGCTCGAACTTCTCGGCCGACGTGCCTTCGATCCTAGCGAGGTCCACGCCGTGCGCCTTGCAGTAGGCCGTCGCATCCGCAGCTGCCTGGCGCAACTCGGCCACCAGCGCCTTCTTGTCCCGCACCGGCAGGTTGCCGCCTCGACCCTGAGCGTAGATCGCGAGTGCCCGTTCCAGCGACGCGAACACGTTGGCGTAGTCCACGATCGCGCCGCTGTGCTTGCCCGGGTACACGCGGTTCGCGCGCGCGATGGTCTGCATCAGGGTGTGGTTGCGCATCGGCTTGTCGAGATACACGGTCGAGCAGCTCGGCGCATCGAATCCCGTCAGCCACATGGCGCAGAGGAACACCAGTTTCAGCGGATCGTCCGGGTCCTTGAACTTCTCGTCCAGAGCCTCGCGGTTCATTCGCTCGCGGTGCGGCACGATGTTCAAGCCCAGCGCCTTCATTTGCTCGATCTCGTTCTGGCCAGGCGACACCACCACGGCCATGTCGGTCGAGTCCATCTTCGGCCAGTACTTCTTCACCTTGTCGTACATGCGCAGCGCCGTTGCCTTGTCGATGGAAACCACCATCGCCTTGCCCTGGAAACCCCGGCCGGTGAAATGGCGCACGATGTCCTTCGCCACCGTGTCGAGGCGATCGTCGCGGGTGATGAGGTGATACTGGCGCGACAGCTCCTTCTCCAGCCGCGCCTCCTGCTCGGGATCGAGCTCCGCGCGCTCGATCAGGTCGTAGATCTGGTCGTTCAGGTCCGGGTTGACGAGCTGCAACTCGGGCGTGCGGTTCTCGTAGTAGAGCGGCACCGTGGCGCCGTCCTCGATCGACTGCTGGAAGTCGTAGATCGAGACGTAGTCGCCAAAGACCTCCTTGGTCCTTTCCTCGCCCGCGATCAACGGCGTGCCGGTAAAAGCGAGAAACAGCGCCTTCGGAAGCGCCGCGCGCATGTTCATCGCCAGCGTGTCGTACTGACTGCGGTGCGCCTCGTCGGTGAGCACGATCACGTCCGGCCGGTCGCACAGCACCTCAGGCGTCTGGAACTTGTGGATCAGGGTGAACACGTAGCGATGGTTCTCGGCGAGGAGCCTGCGCAACTCCGCGCCGCTCTGCGCGTGACAGGCGTCGCCCTCCGCCTCGCTCACCGCGCCGCAGGCCTTGAAGGTCTTGGCGATCTGGTCGTCGAGTTCCACGCGGTCGGTCACCACGACAAAGGTCCAGTTACCGGGAACCTTGCGCAGGATCTTCTGCGCGTAGAACACCATCGAGAAGCTCTTGCCCGATCCTTGCGTCTGCCAGAACACCCCGCCGCGGCCGTGGCCGGCCTTGCGCGCTTCTAGCGTCGCGGCGATGGTGTTGTTCACCCCGAGATATTGGTGGTTCTGCGCCAGCGCTTTCACCAGGCCGCTTTTGTGTTCGGAGAAGAGCGTGAAGTTCTCCGCGATGTCGAGCAGCCGCGCGGGCGCGCAGGTGCCGCGCAGCATCACCTCCAGCGACACCCGGCGCGGCTCGTCCTCGCGCTCGATGCGCTTCCACTCGGTGAACCGCTCCCAATCCGCGGTGATCGTCCCGACCCGGCTCTCCGTGCCGTTCGAGGCGATCAGGAACGCGTTGAACCAAAAGAGCTGCGGAATCCCGTTCTGCGCGTGCTTGTAGCTTGTCAGGTTCTCGTCGAACGCCTGCCGCGCCGCCACGCCGGGCTTCTTCAGTTCGATCACGATCCACGGCAGCCCATTCACGAACCCGATCAGGTCCGGCCGGCAGGTATAGAGCTGCCCGGTGACCGTCATCTGCGAGACCAGCAGGAAATCGTTCGCGGCGGGATTCTCCCAATCCACCACCCGCACCCGCTCGTCCTTGAGGCCGCCGCGCTCGCGGTCAGGCACCTGCACCTTCACGCAATCCTTCAGCAGCCCCCACACCTCGCGGTTCGCCCCAGCAAGGGTCATCGCCCCTCGGTCGCGCGTCAGCTCGTCCACCGCGCTCGCAATGGCGTCAGGGGGTAACTTCGGATTCAGTTTCTCCAGAGCGGCGTGGAATCGCGGCACCAGTACCACCTCGCCCGAAGTCTCGCGCCCGAGTGTGCCGCTCGCGCCAAACACTTCCTCCATCGCCGACACGGTTTGCCAACCAAGCTCCGCAAACAATGCGATAGCTGGCTGCTCGACAAGTGCGTCTTCCGAATAGCTCACTGTGAAATCTTGAGCTTCGTTACCTTGTAGCCGAGATTGCGCAGGTTTCGCGCGGCGTGTTTCAGACTAACCTTGCTGAAGAATGGCAACTCTAGCGGTCCTTTCACCTTGCTCATGACCGCCACACAAACCTCGTATTCCTTTGCAATTGGCCGCTCCTTTGAGTTCGCGAGTTTGAATCCCTGCGGGAGAAGTTTGTTCACTTCGGACCGAAACGCCACGTCATGCATGAAACAATCGCCCGACACAAGGGCTTGTGCAAAAAGGTGGCTCAGCAGATTCGCACCGCCGTACTTCTTCACATGAATAATCTCTTTGTTGTTCGAATACAAATCACAAAACTCCACTCGGCTACGTCCGCCTCCAATCATTACCTCTTTGCGATCCATTAGCGCATATGCGCCATTGCTCGCCGCAACCGACTTCAGATAGTTTGGTTCGGTATTTGTACCGTATGGGGGCAACTGAATCTTCGAACTCGGCACCGAATCGTAGAAATCATTCACTTCCGTGACGAAATTGGATTCAATGTTGTACCAGTCGCCGTCATCGAGGATGTACTTCTTTCGATTGAGATCGACCTCCGCGTTCAAGCAGCGATAGACGCTCCACGACGACGGGTCCCTGCCATCCTGCCAATATACAAAAACCTTCTTGCTCTTGAGCTGCTTGGCGTTCAAATCGGCACCAATCCTCGCCAATTTGCGCCATTCTTCAATGTCCAAATCCTGATACAGGACTGGTCCCGCTTTCGTTGGCTCTTCTGATTTGAACCTAAGTGCAAATCCCCGAATCTCTTCCCACTCAACCAACTCAGGGATTGCCAGCCAGACTTTCTCAAATTCCCCGCTCACTATTCTCGTCGCGAGCGCCGTATCGAGGGCTTCGATGGTCTGCGCGTCTCTTTCCTCCTTTATTTTCCCGAGCCATGGATACCTTCGTTTGTAGCTCGTGCTATTGAAGGCCGCATAGAGTCGCTTCGCGATTTCCGAAAGAGCATTAATAGTCACCGCCGTATAGATGGTTACCGAATCGCGACCAGAGACGGTCTCCTGATCCTCGCCATCGTTACGCGGCAACTTTGCCGTTACCGATCTAAGCAAATCAATGTCATCGTTAAATTCGAAACTCGCGAGTGAAATTTCTCTGGTGGCTTGTTCGCGTGAATGCAACGACACGTGACCAACATTTGTCTTGTCGATTGACTTCATTCCAGAAGGGTCACCGAGATTTAGCGAGACGATCAAGCCGAAGTTCCGCTCGTAGGCAAGTTCGTCGATAAGATGACGCGCATACCCGAATGTGAAACAGAACCATCGGTCGTCGTGCTTGAGGACGTACACTGCCTTCGAGCTTTGGTTAAAGATTCCCCGCGAATCGAATCCCTGCAAGCCTTCGAATATTGATACCCACGCAGGCTTGCTTTGGAAGCCACCTTTATAGATCAGTGTTCCGATTTCTTTCCCACCCGATTCAACAGGAACTACGCGGAAATTCTTGAAGCTTAGGAACTCTTCGACCCCCCTATAGCCGTCCTTGATGAGAAAAACGGTGACCTTATGCTTTTTCGGTTCATCAGTCGCTGCCATGCTGGACCTCTATGAGGTTTTGCGTGGATCCGTTTCGTTGAGTTTGACCCCGCCTGACAACAGCCGTGGCAACAATAGATCGCGCGTCCAACGAAGATTTTGGACTTGGCGTTGGAGGGTTTTCACTTGCTCGAAGATGGCGTCAGTGTGATGCGCGAAACGGGCGAGGATTTCGCTCACCGGTTTCACGACTCGCATCCGACGGAAGGTGTCCACGACGATGGTGTCGAACGTCGCACCACCGGTGTTGGTTTTGAGGTAGTCCACCTGCTGTAGCGTCATCAGGAAAAGGAAACGCTGTGGGATGCCAGTCTTGCCGCGCAGCGCGTAACAAGACTGGTTCATCGCCATTGGCACGGAAGGGAGAGCGACCTTTCCAAC
>Ga0210382_10000410_pt1 | contig 15473 bp, 12 predicted proteins | sample PLMedo_FD_155452 | JGI IMG/M metagenome (GOLD analysis project Ga0210382, IMG submission 155452) | Groundwater sediment microbial communities from an aquifer in East River, Colorado, USA - PLM0_60_coex redo | ecosystem: Environmental > Terrestrial > Soil > Riparian zone | place: USA: East... | reverse complement strand
CGGGGGGGGGGTGGGGACCCCCCGCGGGGCCTGGGGGGGGGGGGGGGGGGGGGGCGGTGGGCGACGTCTTGCCCACCGCGCACGCCGCGGCGAGCACGAGGAGGGAGGCGTGGAGCGATCGCATCATAGATGGGTCGGCAGGGTAAAGGCCCCGAGGTGGGGGCCGGTGAATTCGGTGGCGACCTCCAGCAGGAACGCGAGCGTGTCTCGCGTCTCCTCGGGGGTCACGATCGCGTCGACGAATCCGCGGGCGCCGGCGAACTTGGCGTCAAGCTGGTGTTCGTAGTCGGCGCGCATCGCGTCCACGGCGGCGGCGTTCTCCGCTTGCGCGGCGTCGGCGCCGTACACCGCCTGGATCGCCGACTCCCCTTCCATGACGCCCATCCGTCCGGTCGGCCAGGAGACGATGAAATCCGGGTCGAAGCCCTGACCCGCCATCGCGTAGTACCCGGCGCCCGAGGCATGGTTGAGCGTGAGCACCAGCTTCGGGACCGTGGCCGTCGCCATCGCCTCCACGAAGCGCGCCCCCGCGCGGATGATCCCGGAATGCTCGGCGTCGGTGCCGACCATGAATCCGGACACGTCCTGGATGAACAGCAGGGGGAGCCGTTCGCGATCGGCATTCTCGATGAAATACGCGACCTTCTCCGCGCTTTCCGTGTAGATGATCCCGCCGATCTTCGGCGGCGCGCCCTTCGTTTTGCCGCCCTTGATCACGCCGCGCGAATTGGCGATGAGCGCGACCTGGCGGCCCTCGATGGCAGCGTGGCCGCAGAGCATTTCCGGGGCCACGTCGGGCTGGAACTCATCGAGCCGGCCCGCGTCGAGCAGGCACTCGAGCACCCCCCGCACGTCGTAGCTCATCCGGTGATCGGCGGGAATCAGATCGTAGAGCTGCCGCGCATCCCGTTTCGGGTCCACTCCCGGGGGCGCGGGGCGTGGGGCGTGGGGAAGGCGTCCGACGTACTCCCGAATCCGCGCGAGGCACGCGCGATCGTCCGCGGCGCGGTAGTGCGCGACGGCGCTGACCGTGGTATGGGTGGCGGCACCGCCGAGCGACTCGGCGTCGACCACCTGGCCGGTGGCGCCCTTGACGAGGTTCGGCCCACCGAGCCCCATGAACGATGTCCCCTCGACCATGAAGATCACATCGGAGAGCGCCGGCAGGTACGCCCCTCCCGCGATACACGGCCCCATCACCGCGGCGATCTGCGGGACCTTGAGGTAGCGTCGCATGATGGAGTTGTAGTAGAAGATCCGCGCCGCGCCGTATTGCCCTGGGAACACGCCACCCTGGTAGGGAAGGTTCACGCCCGCGGAGTCCACCAGGTAGACGATGGGGATGCGCTGACGCATCGCGATCTCTTGAGCCCGGAGGATCTTCTTGATCGTTTCCGGCCACCACGACCCCGCCTTCACGGTCGCGTCGTTCGCCACCACGACGACGGGACGCCCGTCCACCCGCCCCAGGCCCGTCACGACGCCGGCGGCGGGCGCCTGGCCGTCGTACTGATCCCAGGCGACGAGCAGGCCGATCTCGAGCCAGGGGCCACCCTCGTCGAGCAGGGCCGTCACCCGCTCGCGCGCGGTGAGCTTCCCCTGCTCGTGCTGGCGCCGGACCTTGTCGGGTCCGCCCCCCTGCTCGAGCCGCGCGCGCAGCTCGCGGTATTCGTCGCTGAGCGTCTTGAGGCGGGTCACGGCCTACGCAGCCACATGCTCCGCCGCCCACTCCTGGATGTACTTGATCAAATCCGACGTCGGCGTACCGGGCCCGAACAGCTTGCCGGCGCCCTGCTGCTCGAGCGCCGTCATGTCCTCCGGGGGGATGATCCCGCCGCCCGTGAGGAGCACGTCCCGGCGGCCCGCCGCATCGAGCAGCTTCCGCACCCGCGGGAACAGCGTCATGTGGGCGCCGGACAGGATCGAGAGGCCCACGACGTCCACGTCTTCCTGGATCGCCGCCTGGGCGATCATCTCCGGCGTCTGGTGGAGCCCGGTGTAGATCACTTCCATCCCCGCGTCGCGCAGCGCGGCCGCGACCACTTTCGCGCCGCGGTCGTGCCCGTCGAGGCCCGGCTTCGCGACGAGGATGCGAATCGGGCGCCGGCGCCGGGCCATCAGGGGCGGAACCGCAGCAGCGCTGCCAGGCCGTCCACCACCCGGCGTGCCTTGTCGTCGTAGAGGACGTCCACCTGGGCGCGCTGGCGCAGCGCGTCCTCGATGGCGTCGTCGATCCGGGGGTCGTCGTCCTGTCCGTCGGCGAGCAACGTACGCACCTGACCCCGCGCCAGCGTCTTGAGGGTCGCGTCGATCCCGTTCACCGCCCACCCCGTGCCGACTCCTTCGCGCACGGCATCGGCGTGCGCGCGCTCCCAGGCGCGCTCCCGCTCCTCGCGCAGCGCCAGCGCCGCCTCCCGGACCTCGGCGGCCGTCGCCTTCTTGGGATTGAGCTTCACCACGCCGAGCACGAGATCGTGGAGATACGTGTGGAGATGGGGTACCAGGGCCCCGGCGTCCGCTCCCACCCCGGCGACCACGATTCCCGCCAGCGGTCGCTGGTGGTGGATCTGGAAGATGCGGTCGGCGACGTGCGCGTACAGGCGCTGCTTCTCGGTGCGGATCCGCATGTGGTAGTTGTGCTCGCCGGCGGACCCCGATGGTGTGCCGCCGCGCGCCATGACCTGGCGCGAGCCGTGGAACTTGCCACCGCGCGACGCGTCCACGCCGGCGAGCGACGTCAGCTCCACACAGTCGAACGCGGTGACCTCGAAGAAGCGCGCCGCCGTTCGGTCGCAAACCGCCACGAGGATGGTCCCGAATTCTTCTTCGAGCGCCACCAGCTCACGCACCAGGGGAGCGCGGTCGACGCCCAGGCGCGAGCGGTGGACGTGGGGCAGGGCCAGCGCCTCGAACAGCTGCAGGCCCTGCGAGGCGAAGATGGCGATGCCGCGCGTCGACGGGAGGCGCCCCGGGTCCTCGAAATACTCGAGCACGCGGGCCAGGTCGGCGGCGATCGCCTCGCGCTCGGCGCGCTCGAGCGGGCGCCGCGCCAGCGCCGTGGCCGTTTCGCGCACCCGGTTCTTCATCTTGATGAGGTACTTGCCCCGTGTCTTGTCGCGCGGCTCGAGCTTGAGGTAGCAGGACACCACCCAGTGCGGGCCAGGCGGGATCGCCGCAAGGGCCGCGACGCTCGCACGCAGGTCCCGCTCGATGGGCATCGCGGTCGTTGTGCTCACGGCTAGAAGAACACCGGCTCGCGGTAGGCGCCCCAGACGCGCTCCAGAGCGTGGCGGATTTCGAACAGGGTGGCGTAGGCACGAGCGCAGTCCAGCATCGGGCCGATGACGTTCCGGTCCGCTTCCGCCGCCTGCCGCAGCGTCTCGAGGCGCCGCGCCACCAAGGCGTTGTCGCGCTCGGCGCGAAGCTTCCCCATGCGCTGCTTCTGCTCGTCCTCCGCGTCGTCCGATACTTTCAGGATCTCCACAGGATGATCCTCGTCGGCCAGAAACTCGTTGACCCCCACGATGAGCTGGTCCCCACCCTCCACGCGCCGTTGGAACGCCGCGGCCGACTGGGCGATCTGACGCTGGAACCATCCGCTCTCGATGCCCCGCACGACGCCGCCGATCGAGCTGATCTCGGCGAACAGCGCCTCGGCCTCCCGCTCCAGCTGGTCGGTGAGCGCTTCGACGTAGTAGGAGCCGCCCAGCGGATCGACCACCTCCGCCACCCCCGTCTCGTGCGCCAGGATCTGCTGCGTGCGCAGCGCGACCTGCACGGCCTGTTCGGTCGGCAGCGCCAGGGTCTCGTCGAGCGAGTTGGTGTGGAGCGACTGCGTGCCGCCGAGCACCGCGGCGAGCGCCTGGTAGGCGACGCGCACGATGTTGTTGAGCGGCTGCTGCGCCGTCAGGGTCACGCCCGCGGTCTGCGAATGGAACCGCATCATCCACGACCGCGCCTGCTTCGCACCGTAACGCTCCCGCATGTGCCGCGCCCAGATGCGGCGCGCCGCCCGCAGTTTGGCGATCTCCTCGAAGAAGTCGTTGTGGATGTCCCAGAAAAAGGAGAGCCGGGGAGCGAAGGTGTCGACGTCGAGGCCTCGCGCGACGCCCCGTTCCACGTACGTGAACCCGTTCGCGAGCGTGAAGGCGAGCTCTTGCGCGGCGGTGGCGCCCGCCTCGCGGATGTGGTAGCCCGAAATGGAGATCGTATTCCACAGCGGCGTGTGCTCGGCGCACCACTCGAACATGTCCACGATGACCTTGAGCGCCGGCTCGACGGGATAGACCCAGGCGTGCTGGGCCATGTACTCCTTGAGGATGTCGTTTTGCACCGTGCCGCGCAGCTTCGCGATCGGCACGCCCTGCTTTTCCGCGGCCGCCACGTAGAAGCAGAACAGGATCGCCGCCGGGCCGTTGATCGTCATGGAGGTCGAGACCTGGTCGAGCGGGATGCCGCGGAACAGGTCTTCCATGTCGGCGAGCGACGCGATCGCCACGCCGCACTTCCCCACCTCGCCCTCGGCGCGCGGGTGGTCGGAATCGTATCCCATCAACGTCGGAAAGTCGAAGGCGACCGAGAGCCCCGTCTGGCCGTGCTCGAGGAGGAATTTGTAGCGCTGGTTGGTGTCGGCGGCGCTGCCGAAGCCGGCGAACTGGCGCATCGTCCAGACCCGCCCGCGGTACATCGTGGGGTGGATGCCGCGCGTGAATGGATACGCCCCCGGTTGCCCGAGCTGGCGGTCGACGTCGAACGCCGTGAGGTCCGCCGCGGTGTACACCGGCTTCCTGTCGTTGGTCATCGGGCCTCTCCCCCCGCACCGGCTCTCAGCTGGTCGAGGATCTCCTCGGCGACGTCGTAGGGACTCCGCGCGCCCTCCGCCACCTCGCCGAGGCGCCGCGCGAGCAGCTCTTCTGCGCGCGTCTCCTCCCACACCCACTGCCGGATCGCACGGTTCACGACGGCCCGCGTACGCGCGGCGAGGCGCCGCTTGCGCCGCTCCACGAGCTTCCCACTCGCGGCGAGGTATTGGTGGTGTCGTTCGAGCGCGGCGACCAGTTCGGCGACGCCGTCGCCTTTGGATGCGCTGGTCTGAATGACAGGCGGTTCCCAGGCGTTGGAAAGTTGGACGGTTGGAACGTTTGACTTTCCAACCTTCCGTCCTTCCAACCCCTTCCCATGATGAGCAGGCACATGCGCGAACGCATTCCCCCGACGGATGCCCAGCATCACCTCGACTTCCTGCTTCAGCTTGTCCGCGCCGGGGCGATCGCTCTTGTTGATCACGTACAGCTCGGCGATCTCCATCACGCCCGCCTTGAGGGTCTGGATGCCGTCCCCCGACTCGGGGACCAGCACCAGCACCGTGGTCTCCGCGGTGGCCGCGATGTCGAGCTCGGTCTGGCCGACGCCGACCGTTTCGAGCAGGATTCGGTCGAACCCGAACGCCTCGAGTACGTCCGCCACCTCCTCGGTGGTCGTCGCGAGACCGCCCTGCGCGCCGCGCGTGGCCATCGACCGGATGAAGACGCCCGGGTCGAGGCTCACCGACTCCATGCGGATGCGGTCGCCCAAGAGCGCGCCGCCGGTGAAGGGGCTCGTGGGGTCCACGGCCACGACGGCCACCTTGAGACCCTGTCCGCGGTAGTGCTGGATGAGCCGCTCGGTCAGGGTGCTCTTCCCGGCGCCCGGAGGGCCGGTGACGCCGATCCGGTGGGTGGCGCCGTGTCCCACGCGGGCGTGGAGATGCGAGAGCACGCGCTCGAACCCGTCGCGCTGGTTCTCCACGAGACTGATCGCCCGGGCCAGGGCCGCCGTCTCGCCCCGCTCGAGTCCCGCCAGGATGTCGTCGGTGTGCATGCCGCCGGAAAGATAACGGGGACCGTGCGTCACAGCACGGTCCCGCGAAGAATGAGGCTCGCCGCCGTGAAATAGATGACCAGGCCCGTCACGTCCACGAGCGTGGCGACGAAGGGCGCGGACGCGCTCGCCGGGTCGAACCCCAGTCGCCGCAGGATGAACGGCAGGAGCGATCCGGCGAACGTTCCGAACGTCACCACACCGATGAGGCTGCAAAGCACCGTGGTGGCGACGAGGAGGTAGTGCTGGCCGTAGATGGGACTCACCATCTGCCACACGACGATGCGCAGAAACCCAATGGCACCCAGCACGGCGCCGAGGACGACCCCGGCGGCGAGCTCCCGCCGGATGACCCGCCACCAGTCGCGCAGCCTCACTTCGCCGAGCGCCATGGCCCGAATGACCAGCGTCGACGCCTGAGACCCGGAGTTGCCGCCGCTCGAGATGATGAGCGGGACGAAGAGGGCCAGGACGACGGCGCGAGCGATCTCCGCTTCGAAAAAGGCCATGGCCGTGGCCGTCAGCATCTCGCCGAGGAAGAGCGCAGAGAGCCAGCCGGCGCGTTTCCGCACCATCCGGTGGAACGCGGTCTTCAGGTACGGCGCATCGAGGGCCGCGGAGCCGCCGAGTTTCTGGATGTCCTCCGTGGCCTCCTCCTCGACGACGGCGACCACGTCGTCCGCTGTGACGACGCCCTTCATCCGACCGCGCGCGTCCACGACCGGCGCGGCGACGAGGCTGTGCTCGGCGAACAGGTGCGCGACCTCTTCCTGGTCGGCCGCTTCGGGAATGGTGATGACGTCCGTCTGCATCAATCGAGCCACGCTCGTGGCTTGGTCCGCCGCGATCAGCTCGGTCAGCGAGACCTGGCCGAGCAGCTTGCCCTCCGCGTCCAAAACGTACGCGAACGCCGGCGTGTCGCGGCCGGATCGCTCCTGCGCCTGGCGCCGGAAATAGCCCAGCGCCTCGGCAGCGGTCATGTCCGGGCGCACGCGGATATAGCGTGGGTTCATCAGACCCCCGGCCTCGTCCTCGGCGTACGCCAACAGGGCGATGACTTCGGCCCGCGTCGGCTCGTCGAGGAGCGCCAGCAACCCCGCTCGGTGATCCGCCGGAGCGGCTTGGATCAGATCGGCGACGTCATCAGGGGCGAGCAGGCGGATCCACGGGCGACGCTCCGCCGGCAGGAGCATCAGCAATACCTCCACCTGGTCCGCCGCGCTGAGGTCGAAGAAGAACTCGTGCGCGGCGTCGGGCGGGAGCTGCTTGAGGCGCCGCGCGCGGGCGGCCGCGTTGAGCCTTGGCCAGACCTCGGCCACGTCGAGGTAGGTCAACTCCTTCTTCTTGGTCATGCGCCTCGGTCAGCTGGGCTCGTCGGAGCGGTCGAGGGCCATCGGCCGGACGGGTCCCGGGCGGATCGCCACACGCTCGACGCGGGTCGCCGTCGCCGCGAGCACATCGAACTCGAGTCCCCGATAGAGGAACCGGCCGCCGGCCCGCGGGATGCGGCCCAGCGCGTGGATCAGCAGGCCCCCGACCGTCTGCACGCCTGGCACCTCGACGCGTACTCCGAGCTGCTCCTCGAGCACCGTGAGCGGCGCGCTCCCCTCCACCTCCACGACGCGCGCCGGCGGGGCGGTGGGGGCCGGGGGGGGGCCCTCGAACACATCGCCCACGAGCTCCTTCAAGAGGTCTTCGAACGTGACGAGCCCCGCCGTCCCGCCGAACTCGTCGAGCACGACCGCCAGATGCCCCCCGCCCCGTTTCATCTCCAGCATCAGGTCGGCGGCGCGCGTCGCTCCCGGGACGACGAGGGCCGGGCGCACCGGCACGGGGTCCTCCGGCTGGAGCTTCAACAAGTCCCGCGTGTGCGCCACACCGATCACGTCGTCGAGCGACCCACGGTACACCGGGTAGCGACTGTACCCCGACTGCTGGAACACGTGCGCCGCCTCCGCCGCGAGCATCCCCTCGGGGATCGCCACGATGGCGGTGCGCGGCGTCATCACCTCGTGCACGGGGCGGTCGGCGAATGCGAGCACGCCGGACACCACCGCCATCTCGTCGGTCGCGGCCATCGCGGCGGTGTCGGCGCTCGACAGCAGCGCGGCCAGCGTGGTGCGGGTAGACGGATCGCGGCGCGGGATGAACGGCGCCAGCACCGTTCCCACCCGCTCCATCCACGGCACGGCGCGTCCGACGAGCGGCGCCGCCCAGCGGCGCCCCAGCACCCGGGGCACCAGATAGGCCGCGCTGATGAACAGCGGCACGACCGCGGTGATGGTGAACACGCCGACGAACGTCGGCGTCGTCTCGGCGAGGAGGGCGGGCACCGCTCCCGCGGCGAGCAGCACGCCGAGGGTGGTGAGCGTGTTCGCCGTCGCCAGCACGTGGCCCGGGTTCTGCATCAGCCCGGAGGCGCCGCCCGAGCCACGGAGCTTGTAGGCCACCCACCGGGTCAACTCCACCTGACTCACGGCCGCCGCGGCGACGCCGACCGCCGCCGAGAGGCCCGCCAGCGCGAGCCCCAGCACCAGCACCACGAGCGCCCCGATCATGTCTTCTCGAACGACACTTGGGTAACCCGCCGGCGCTCCACCCGCTCGACGACGACCCGGTAGCCGTCGAGGATCAACTCGTCTCCCTGCCGCGGCACGCGCCCCAACACGGAGTACACCAGGCCGCCGACGGTCGAGACATCCGGGTGGGTGAACTCGGCGCCCAGCGCGACCGACAGCTCGTCGAGGCTCACGCTCCCGTCCACCCAGTACCGGCCTCCGTCGCGCCTGATGGCGGGCGCGGTCTCGACATCGTGCTCGTCCCGGATCTCCCCCACGATCTCCTCGAGGATGTCTTCCCGCGTGATCAAGCCCGCCGTCCCGCCGAACTCGTCCACGACGATGGCGATGTGCGCCGGCGCCCCCTGGAAATCGCGGAGTTGGCTGTCGAGCGTCTTGGTCTCGGGGACGAACGCCGCGGGGCGCACGAGGTCCTGCCACCGCGCGCCGTGCTCGCCGAGCGCCATCGCGACGGGCACCAGGTCCTTGGCGAAGAGCACGCCGACGATGTTGTCCGGCGTGCCGTCGAACACCGGGAGACGTGCGTGCTCGCTCTGCCGAAACGCGTCGAGCGCCTCCTCCGTCGACGCGGCCACGTCCACGCCGGCCATGTCGAGGCGCGGCGTCATCACCTCGTCGACGGTCGTGTCCGCGAGCGTGAACACGCCGAGCAGCATGTCGCGCTGGGCGACCCCGAGGTCGGGTTGGAGCGGCCGGGGCGTGGCGACGACGGCGTGCAGCCCCTTGTCCACCCAGGCCAGAAGCCAGAGCAGCGGCCCGAACGGCGCGAGCGTGCGCCGCGCCAGGGGCAGGGCGACATCGGACAGCTCGGGCGCGAGGCGTGCCACGCTGCGCGGCAGCGCGTCGCCGAGGACGAAGAGCAGCAGCACGCTCACCAGCAGCGCCACGAGCCCTTCGACGCGCGACCGCCCCCACCACTGCACGGCGTGCGCCGCCGCGACGGCGCCGAGGACGAGGAGCGCGAGGCGGGCGACGTGCAGCGCCCGGTGCAGCGGGACCCGGCTCCCGGCGGAGGCGGGCGGCGCGTCGCCGAGGGTGTGCAGCGCCTCGCCCACCGCCGCTTCTTCGGCGAGCGCCAGCAGTGCCGCCCAGACCGCAGCGACCAGCGCGGCGACGAGGCCGGCGACGCGGAGCGCGGTCTCAGTCAGCACGGGTCGCCCCCCCCTCCCCCCTCCCCCTCCCCCTCCCGAGCAGGCGCTGCACGTAGCGCTCCTGCCGCCGCCACATGGCACTGCGGGTGCGGCCCGGGCCGGCGGGGTGGTCGTAGCCGAGCACGTGGAGCGTGCCGTGGACGGCCAGGCGGACCAACTCCTCGTCGCCGTCGACCGACGGGCAGACGTAGACGTCGCCGAGCACGGAGCCGTCGGGCTGCGGCATCGCGTAGGCGATCACGTCGGTGACGGCACGCCGTCCCGTCGCGCGGCGGTTCAGGCGCCGCATCGCCGCGGCGTCGAGCAGCGTGAAGTCCACGCGCAGCCGCCGCGCGCCTTCCCACGCCAACACTCGCCGCGCGACGCGCGCGAGACGGTCAGCGGGCGTTCGCCGGCTGCCACGCCGCGCCGATGCCGCCACTGGACTCCGGATAGTCGATGCGGTTGTGGTACATCCCGCTCAAGACCCGGACGAATTCCGCCTTGACCTGGTCGATCTGCTGCAGCGTCATCGGCGCCTGGTCGAGCTGGCCGGCGTTGAGCTTGGTGCGCACGATGTGATCGATCGCCTCCGCGATCTTTTGCGGCGTCAGGTCCTCGAGCACCCGCAGGGCCGCCTCGACCGAGTCCGCGATCATCGTGATCGCCGTCTCCATGGAGCGCGGCTTGGGCCCGGGGTACACGAAGTCGTCGTGGTTCAGCGCCTGGCCGCCGTCGGTCTTCTTCGCCTTGTCGAGGAAATAGGTGATCTCGGTCGTCCCGTGATGCTCCGGGATGAAGGCGGCGACGGCGTCGGGCAGGCCCGCCTCCGCCGCGAGCGCCAAACCGTCGGGGACGTGCGCCTTGATGATCTGGGCCGACTGCAGCGCTTTGAGCCGGTCGTGCGGGTTCACGCCGTGCGTCTGGTTCTCCACGAAATACTGGGGGTTCTTCACCTTGCCGATGTCGTGGTAGTAGCAGCCCACGCGCCCGAGCAGCCCGTTCGCGCCGACGCGGTTGCACGCCGCCTCGACGAGGTTCGCCATCGCCACGCTGTGCGCGTAGGTCCCGGGCGCCTCGAGCGACAGCCGCCGGAGCAAGGGACGGCTCGGGTCGGACAGCTCGAGCAGCGTGAGGTCGGTGGTGATGTGCGTGACCGCCTCCGCCACGGGGAGCAGGAAGAACGTGAGGCCGGCGGAGATGAGCCCGTTCACCGCTCCCCACAGGCTGCGGACGCCGATCTCCTGCACCGGCCAGCCGCTCGCGAGTCCCAGTGCCAACGCGCCCAGCAGGTACCCGGTGGCGATCACCAGGACGGGCACGTAGAAATTGCTGCGCCGGCGCAGGGTGCGTACCGACAGCGCGGCGGTGACGCCGCCGACGACGCACAGGAACAGCGCGGGCATGTCGTGGAAGACCGGTTGGAGGCCGATGACCACGGACAGGATCATCGCGGCGATCATCGAGACACGCCCGTTGAAGAGGACGGTCATCGTCATCGCCACGAAGGGCATGAAGACGATCTCGGGATGCTCGGGATAGAAGCGCGCCACCGCCGCCGCCTGCAGCAGCACCAGGCCGAACAGGCCACCGATGAGCGCGACTTCGCGCCGCTCGCGGTAGGTCTCCTGCCGGTAGAAGACGAGCAGCACCCAGAAGATCGACAGGATCAGCATGTCGCGCAGCAGCGGCCCGAGCACCCCGCGCACCGAGCTCGTCGTGGCGGCGCCGCGGCGCAACAGCTCCTGGTGCAGCGCCAGCAGCCGCTCGTGCGCCTCGTTGGTCACGACTTCGTGCGCGCCGACAATGCGGTCTCCGGCCCGCACGATGTACTTGCTGGGATCGACGCTGCCGCGCAGCTCGTTGCGGCGCCGCTCGGTCTCCAGGCGGTTCAGGACGAGGGTGGGCCGGAAGAACTGGCGCACGAGCTTCAGGTACAACACGTCGCCCACGCTCGACCCCGCGTCGGGATGGAGCGCCTTTGCCCGGTTGAGGTAGTGTACGAACGTGAGCACCTGATCGTACCCCAGCGACGATTCGCCGCTGCTCCGGCGCACGATGATCTCGCGCGACTGCTCCACCTGAAGGACGCCGGGGCCCGTGACGCCCAGGGCGAGGGTCCGATCGAACAGTTCGGTCAGCGCGCGCTGCAGCGCCCGCCGCTTGCCGCTCTTCGCGAGGTAGGCCGCTTCGTGCAGGGTCACCGCTACGCCATAGTCGCGGCTGGCGCGAAGGATCGCCTGCGGTCCCTGCTCGGCCGCCGCATCCAGCGCGTCGAAGAACGCGCGCATCGCCGTGGCCGTGGAGTCGTAGGCACGCTGGCGGAACTCATAGATCGGCTTCGCCGACGCCGACAACTCCTCCGCTTCGCGCTGCAGCTCGTCCTCCGACTTGTTCACGACAAAGTTGAAGGGCGCGATGATTTCCTTGTCGGTACGCGCTCCGGGCTCGAGCAGGGGCGCAACGTCGGCGGCGCTCGACGGGAACGCCAGGTTCGCGAGCACGGCGAGGCCGAAGACCCAGGCCCAGCGCTCCCCGTGATAGCGCACCTGGTCCTTCGTGGGTAGCCTCATGTCAACCCTGCGCGTCCTCGGCGTAGGCCCGGATGATGTCGCGGACCAGCCGGTGGCGCACCACATCGGTGTCCTGGAGGTAGCAGAAGCCGATCCCGTCGATCCCCGGGAGGATCCGCTCGACCTGGAGCAGCCCCGAGTCTTCGCGATTCGGCAGGTCGATCTGGGTCTTGTCGCCGGTGATCACGGCCCGCGAATTCACGCCGAGCCGCGTGAGGAACATCTTCATCTGCATCCCGGTCGCGTTCTGTGCTTCGTCGAGAATGACGAACGCGTCCGACAGCGTGCGTCCCCGCATGTACGCGAGCGGCGCGATCTCGATCGTCCGATTCTCGAGCGCCTTCTGCACCCGGTCGCGCGGCATCATGTCCTCGAGCGCGTCGTACAACGGCCGGAGGTAGGGGTCGACCTTCTCCTGCAGGTCCCCGGGGAGGAAGCCGAGGTTCTCGCCGGCCTCCACGGCCGGGCGCGCGAGGATGATACGCCGCACCCGCTTGCGCGACAGCGCGTCCACCGCCGCCGCGACCGCGAGGTAGGTCTTCCCCGTGCCCGCGGGCCCGATGCCGATCACGATGTCGTGTTGCGCGACCGCCTGGAGGTATTCCCGCTGGCCCGGTGTCTTCGGCTGAATCACGCGCCGCAGCCCCGGGAGGATGATCTTCAGATCCTCTGGACTGGTTGGGCCCAGCGCGCCGTGCGTCTCGTCCGCCACGACGCGCTCCACGTCGTGCACGTCCAACGTGTCGCCCATCCGCGCGAGGTCGACCAGCGCCTGCGCGATCGGGGCCGCGCGCTCCACGGCGTCGGCCGGCCCCGCGAGCGAGAGGCTGTCGCCGCGCAACGACACGCGCACACCGAGGCGCCGCGACAGCTCCAGCAGGTTGCCGTCGTTCACGCCCGCCAGCGCGAGCGGGTCGACGCCCTCCGTCGACAGGCGGTGGGTGACGTCGTTGCTCATGGCACCACGCGGATGTGGAGCGCCGCCAGGTCGTCAGGCCGGGCGGGGGCCGGCGCGCCCTCGAACAGCGCGCGGGCCGCCGTGGTCTTGGGGAACGCGATCACGTCCCGCAGGCTCGCGGCCCCGGCCAGCAGCATCACGACCCGGTCGAACCCGACGGCGAACCCGCCGTGCGGCGGGGCCCCGGCGGCGAGCGCGGCGAGCAGGAAGCCGAACCGCGCGTCGATCTCCGCCGGTGTGAGACCGAGGTGCGCAAAGATCCTGCGCTGTACCACGGGATCGGTGATGCGGATCGAGCCCGAGCCGAGCTCGTTCCCGTTGTAGACCGCGTCATAATGCAGCGCGCGGCAGGCGAACGGCTCGCGGTCGAGGCGCGCGACGTCGTCCGGGTGCGGTGCGGTGAACGGGTGATGCGCAAACACGGGAGCCCCCGTCGCGGGGTCGGGCTCGAACAGCGGAAAGTCCACGACCCAGCAGAACGCGTGCTCGACCTTGCGGCGTGGAGCGAGCCGCCGGATCACCTCCTGGCGCACCTTGTCGAGCGCCGCCGAGGTCACGCGATCGGCACCCACGGTCATCAGCGCGGCGTCGCCGTCCGCCACGCCCAGGGCGCCGAGGGTGTCCGCGGTGAAGTGCTTCGCGACCGACCCCGACACCTGTTCTCCCTGACGTTTGACCCACGCGAGCCCCGCCGCGCCCAGCCCCTTGGCAATCTCGGCGAGCTGATCCACGTCCTTGCGCGACAGGCTCCCCCCACCGCCCCGCACAGCGATGCCGCGCACGCGTGCGCCGTCCTTCAAGGCACCTTGGAAGAACGGGACGCCGAGGGGCTGCACTTGGGCGGTCCAATCGGCGATCGGGAAGTCGTACCGCAGGTCGGGTTTGTCGGTACCGTACCGCTCCATCGCCTCCCGCCACGGCAGCCGCGCGAACGGGCGCGCAATCGTGTGACCCGCTTCCTCCCAGAGGGCGGCGAGCACCGTTTCGACGAACCCGATCACGTCCTCCGAGCCGACGAACGACGCCTCGATATCGATCTGCGTGAACTCGGGCTGGCGATCGAGCCGCTGATCCTCGTCGCGAAAGCAGCGGGCGAGCTGGAAGTAGCGATCGAAGCCTGCCACCATGAGCAGCTGCTTGTAGATCTGAGGCGACTGGGGCAGCGCGTAGAACTCGCCGGGGTGCACGCGGGAGGGCACGAGGTAGTCGCGCGCCCCTTCGGGCGTGGGCTTGGTGAGAATCGGCGTCTCGATCTCGAGGAAATCGAGCTCGGAGAGCGCGCGGCGCGCCCGCTGCAGCAGCCGGTGCCGCAGCACCAGGTTGGCCTGGAGCTCCGGGCGCCTCAGGTCGAGGTGCCGGTACTTGAGGCGCAGCTCTTCGGCGGGGAGCTCGTCGGTCTTGCCGCGCGCTACCGGGATCACCGGGGTCGTGGCCGGCCCCACCAGTTGCAGGGCGGTCGCGTGCACCTCGATGTCGCCGGTGGCGAGCTCGGCGTTCTTCATGTTCGGCGGGCGTGCCACCACCTCGCCTTCGACCACGACCACGCTCTCGGCGCCCAGTGCTTGGGCGCTGGTGAGCACGTCGCCCGCCGCCCACCCCGGTCCCACGGCGACCTGGACGATTCCGTCGCGGTCCCGCAGGTCCACGAAGACGATCCCGCCGAGGTCGCGGCGCCGGTGCACCCAACCCCCGAGCCGAACCCGCTGCCCGACATGCTCGGCCCGCAGCGCCCCGCAGCGGTGGGTGCGCCAGGTGGTCCGCGTCAGCAACGCGCTTATGCTCCCCCCCCCTCCGCCTCGCACAGCGAGCGGTAGAACTCCTCTGCCGTCCGCGCCGCGAGTAGGCGCGCGCGCACCGGCTCCCGCCGCACCAGGCGCGAGATGCGGCTCAACGCTTTCACGTGCGCCCCGGCCTGCGACTCCGGGCCCGCCAGCAGAAAAAAGAGACGCACCGGCTCTCCGTCCACCGTTTCGTACGGCACCGGGGCCGGGGTCGTCCCGGCCACCACGATCAGATGCGCGAGGGCGGGCGTCTTGCCGTGCGGGACGGCGACCCCGTACCCGATCCCCGTCGGGAACTGCCGCTCCCGCTCGAGAATCGCTTCGAGCACCTCTTCCGCCGCCGCCCCCCCTGCAGCCCCGCCGGCCACACCATTCCCGCCCAGTAGCAGTGTGACCAGTTCGCGGAGCACCCCCTCCTTGTTCTGCGCCTGGAGGGGCACCCTGATCCGGTTCGGCGTCAGGAGGTCGGAAAGCCGCAATGGAATGTGTCCAAGTGCCGTAACCGGTTGAAGATAGTTGAGTTGAGTTGACAGCGCCACTTGCCCCGGTAAACGTTCGGCATGCAACGCATTGCCGTGCTGCTCGGATGCCTT
>Ga0210382_10000409_pt1 | contig 15486 bp, 13 predicted proteins | sample PLMedo_FD_155452 | JGI IMG/M metagenome (GOLD analysis project Ga0210382, IMG submission 155452) | Groundwater sediment microbial communities from an aquifer in East River, Colorado, USA - PLM0_60_coex redo | ecosystem: Environmental > Terrestrial > Soil > Riparian zone | place: USA: East... | reverse complement strand
CGAGCGGGCTGGGATCGCGGGCGAACAGGTCGATTACGCGATCGTGGGCCATGTCCTCCAGGCCGGCGCAGGGCAGATCACGTCGCTCCAGGCATCGATCGGCGGAGGCCTCCCCAAGGAGGTCCCCGCGATCACGATCAACAAAGTGTGTCTGTCGGGGATGTCGGCGATCGCGATGGCGGACCAGATGATCCGAGCGGGAGAGATCGAGGTCGCGGTCGCCGCTGGCATGGAGTCGATGACCAACGCCCCCTACGTGCTTCCCAAGGGTCGGGAGGGCGCTCGTTTGGGCGATGTCGAGTTGATCGACTCGATGATCCACGACGGCTTGTGGTCGTCGTTCCTCGAGCAGCACATGGGCGAGGGGACCGACGAGATCAGCGCGGAGCTCGGTCTCACCCGTGAGGAACAGGACGCCTGGGCGGCCCGGTCGCATCAGCGAGCGCACGCCGCTTGGTCGTCGGGCCGCATGACCGACGAGGTCGTGCCGGTCGAGGTATCTCAGCAGAGGGGTGCTGCCGTCATCGTCGATCGCGACGAAGGGATCCGTCCCGACACGACGACGGAGAAGCTGGCCGCGCTGAAGCCCGCGTTCCGCGCGAACGGGACGATCACGGCGGGCAACGCCTCCCAGATCTCCGATGGCGCTTGCGCGGTCGTGCTGATGAGCGGCGAACGAGCCCAGGAGCTCGGCGTGACGCCGCTCGCGGAGATCGTCGCCTACGGGATGTCCGCCGACCGCTATCCGTCGTTGCACACGGTCCCCGCGATCGCCCTTGAGCGAGCCCTGAAGAAGTCTGGGCTGGCTGCCTTGGACCTCGGTCTCATCGAGATCAACGAGGCATTCGCCGCCGTCCCGATCCATTCCGCGAGGATGCTCGGGGTCGACGAGGACATCGTCAACGTGAACGGAGGAGCGGTCGCTCTCGGACATCCGATCGGTGCGTCGGGGGCAAGGATCGTCCTCACGCTCGTCATGGAGATGCGTCGGCGGGGCGTCGACCTCGGGGGCGCTGCGATCTGCGGCGGTGGGGGACAGGGCGACGCCCTCGTCCTTCGGAGGATCTAGGGCTACTTCGCCTTGCCTTGGGAGAGCTCGCGCAGCTCGCGAACGAGCGCCTGCTCGGCTTGCACCCAGTGGTTCGGTTCGTCCTTGACCTCCTCGACAGGCTGATCCCCTTCAACCGGCTCCGGGGGTGGGGTGCCGCCGGGCCCACCGGCCGGCAGGAAGACCTGGAACGCGGCGCCTCCGCCTTCCCGCGGCGCGACCTTCGCCCAGCCGCCCTGGACCTCGGCGAGCCGCCGGACCATCGGGCTGAGGGAGATCTCCGCGGAGGATTCCGCGTCCTCCACCACGATCAGCGCGCCGCCCTTGTCGCGGATGAGGCGCACCGTGATCGTCTTGCCCTCGGGCGTCCGATCGCCGGCACTCCGCAGCAGCGCCTGGATGATCTGCTCGGTCCTCGTGCGGTCGACCGCGATGGAGACCGGCTCGATCTCGACCCGCACGTCCTGCTCCGACTCGATCCCGGATTCGTCCAGCACGCGCCGGATCAACGATTCGAGGTCGGTGTTGCGCAGCTCGAGGGAGACCGTGCCGGTGACGAGCGAATCGATATCTGAGAGATCGCGGATCGTGTTGCCGAGCCGTCGGCCGTTGGCCGTGAGCTGCTGGACGAGCTGCGCCTGCTCCTTGGCATTCTGCTTGTGCTTGAGCAGCTGGGCGACGCCCATCATCCGGGAGATCGTCTTCTGCGCGTCCATCGACATCTCCTTGATGAAGGGTGTCGCTGCGCTGAGCCCCTCGACAAGGACCGCGTCCCCCGGCTCATGGTGCTCGTGCTTGGCTGGCTGCAGCTCACGCATCTGATCGGCCATCTGATGCTGCCGGAGCTGCGCCTCGAGCTCCTCGAGCCGCTCGGCATCGGTCGTGGTCTTGCGGTCCATCTCTCGGAGGCGCTCTTCGGCCGCGATCAGCTTCTCGCTCTGACCCGCGAGGCGCTCCTGTGTCGCCGTCAGCAGCTCGTCCATGTGCGCGCGACCTTCGTCTTCCGCGACCTCGAGCGCACGCCTCGACTCGATCTCCTGGAGGCGACGGTTCATCTCGGTGTTCGCCAGTGTCGCGGCCTCCAGCTCCTCGGCGAGGGCTTCCGCGCGCTCGGTGGCGCGACGTGCCTCGTTCTGGATCCGGGAGTCCGAGCTCTCGAGCTCCTCGCGTCCGGCGCGTTCCTTCGCGAGTGCGGTCTCCGTGTCCTTCAGCGCCGTACGCGTCTCCGCGAGCTCGGTGGCGAGCGCCTTCCGATCCGCCTGCGCCCGACGCACCTCCTCGGCCGCGCCGTCGAAGTCTCCCTGACGCTCCGACAAACCCTGTTGCAACAGCTCGATACGGTCGTGGGCGGCCTGCAGTTCCGCGCGCGCGCTCTCGAGGTCGACCGCTCGCGCCTCCGACTCCGATCTGGCGGCCTCGAGGTCGGCGCCGGCGGCGGCCACGCGTGCGCTCGCCTCCTCCGCACCCAGGGCGGCCGTAGCCACGCGGGCGGCGAACTCCTTCTCCATCTCCCTGAGCTCCGAGGCGTGACGGGCCTCCGCCTCGGCCACCTGGGCTTGAAAATCCTCTCGGACCGAGCGGACCTGCTCCTCCAGCTCTGCCTCGCGCTCGACGAGCTCGGCCCGATGCGACGCGCGCATGCTGTCCAGCTCTACCTTCGCGGAGCGGAGCTCGTCGGTGAGCTCGGCGGCGCGCTGCTCCTCGTTGCGGAGCGCCCGCAGCTCCCCTCGCACGTCGTCGAGCTCGGTGCGGGCGCTCCGCAGCTCGATCTGCATCGTCTCCATGGCGTCGCGCGCGTGGAGCGAGTCGAGTTGAGCGGCGTCCAGCTCCTCTTGCAGTTCCCGCGAACGTTCCGCCTGTCGCTGGAGGGACTCCACTTCCTGGATCGTCATCGAGAGCTGCGTCTGCGCACCCTCGAGCTCCGCCCGAAGGCCCATCGCCTCGGCCTCCGCTTGCTTCAACTGTTCTCCGCTGGGCCCTGCGATCGTGTCCCGCCTCGCCAGCAGCTCACCGGCGATCCGGTCCCGCTCGGTTGTCACGCTGTGAAGTCGCTGCTCGAGAGACCTGGCCGCTGCCTCGGACTTGACCGCGCGCTCTTCGAACTCCCGGTCTCTCCCGGTCGGCTGGTCGCGCATCGTCCGCTGCGTGGCTTGAAGTTCTTCGAGGGTGGCCCGGTACTGGTCCTGCAACAGGTTCAGTCGCTGCTCGGCTTCGTGTGCGCGGCTCTCGGCGCGCCGGCGAGCCTCCGCCTCTTCCTTCATCCCCGGCCGCGGCGCTTCGATCCGTCTCGCCGGCGCGCCGGGCTGGCGCCCGGGGATCACCGGCACGCGCATCCGCTGGGCCTCCGCGAGATCTCTCGAGTCTGCGCCTCGGCGAAGGGGCGCGCCGGCCGCGAGCAAGACGAGGGCCAGTGCCCCTCCGAGGAAGAACATGTTTGTCCGCCACGGGCCTGCGGCTCCCGTGATGTCGTCGGCCGGACGCGACATCTCGACGGCCGCGGTGCTCCCAACCCCGGATGGGAATCGCAAGCCCACGAGTACGGAGAGGGTGTTGTCGACGACTCTGGCCTGCGGCTGTCCTCGGAACGCCTCCCTGATGCGCGGGCGCTCGCCGGCGAGTCGCTGGCCGATGTTGCCGTCCTGGGTCGAGAAGAGGATCTCCCCGGACCCGGAGAACAGGGTGACCGTTTCGAAGTCGCTGGCGTCGATCACCACGTCGTCGATCGAGTGAGACAGCTCTCGGATCCGCGTCGGCGACGCATCGTGTGCGAGGTCATCGGGCCTGAAGACGAGCGTGAGAGAGCTGTCGGCGATGATCTGGGCCTGTTCGACCGCTCGTTCCTCCGCGGTCGACCGGGCTCGAAGGCTCATCCAGAAGGAACCCACCACCCCGATGACGAGCAGCCCGATGAGGGCGACGTGAACCCGCCGAGCCAGGCCGTTCCCAGTCAACATGTGCTTAACGAGCCCCCTGTCCGGTCTCCCGGGCTCGTTATCGGCAGTGTCGCCGAGCAGGTTCAGTGCAAAGAGGGGGATTCCTCTTGGTCATTCGGTAGGGCGAACGACCTAGGTACTTGGGCACGGTCTTCCGACCAGGACGACGACAGGGCTCAGCCTTCGATCAACTTCCTCTCCGTGACGCGCCAGGCCTTGCCGATCCATCTCAGCGTGGTCTCTCGCATCGCGCTGGGGCAGCAGTGCGCGTCACCCTCGCGGTACACCGATCCCGTCAGCAGGAGCCCGGGCGATCCCGGCGGTCCGGGGTCGATCCGGCCGTCGCAGATCTCGCGTCGGAACGTCTGCTTGCGACGGATGAGATCGATGACCAGCCACCGGCCGCACGCTCCTGAGCCGCCGACGCCCTCGAAGACGAGAGCGTCGTCCGAACCGTCGCCCGTGAGATCCGTCGTCGACATGTCGATCTCCTGGATCGCTTCATCGGCGTCGTACCGCTCGACCAGACCCGCGCGCCAGTGCGGAGACGAGTCGTGCCGTATCCAGAGGGCGAAGCCGCGCGGGAGGCGCGAGAAGTCGGAGCCCGGTTCCGCCCAGGCGACGAGCACGATCGCTCCCTGATCGGTGAAGCCGAACCATCGGCCAGTGACGTCGGCACCTACCGGGACGAGTTCCTCTGGTGGGAGCGCCGCCGGCTCGAGGTCAGTGGCGAACGTCCTCGGCATCTCGCCCGGTTCTGGCTCGGGGTTCGGTGGGGATCCTGGAGACGGGGAGGAGGTTTCGACCGGTGACGCCGGGGAAGGGCTCAGCGGGGTCGGCGGTTGGCCGCTACACGCCCCGACCACGAGCGCGACGACGACGGTTCGTGTCCAACTCCGCACGTGCCCGATGGTATCGGCGCACCGACGGCCGTCCGGGAGCCCGCGTAGGATGCGCGCGTGTCCGACGGAGGTCCGCGCAGCGTCTCCCACTCGAAGGTGACCCTCACGCAGATGATGGAGGTCACGGACGCGAACGTCGCCGGCAACGTCCACGGCGGCGTGATCATGCGCCTCGTCGACACGGCGGCGGCACTCGCCGCCATCAAGCACTCCGGCGGTGTCGCGCTCACGGTGGGGATCGACGAGATGACCTTCCTCGAACCCGTCCAGATCGGCGAGGTCGTCGTTCTACGAGCCTGCGTGAACGACGTCGGGAGAACCTCGATGGAGTGCGGTGTCCGGGTGGAGGCCGAGGATCCGCTGACGGGGATCATCCGTCACGTGAACAGCGCGTATCTCGTCTTCGTGGCGGTCGACGCAGAGGGGAGACCCCGGCCGGTGCCCCCGCTGATCGCGGAGTCCGACGACGAGCGCCGGCGGCAGCGGGAGGCGAAGCTTCGCCGAGAGCGCCGCATCGATCACAAGGAGGCGATCGATGCGGCGCGCTCGGCGAAGGAAGCGCGGCCAGCGGCTACCTGAGCAGTCCGGTTTGGGCCTGGGGTCCTTCCCGTCGCGTGGGAACATGGACCTATGACCAAGGCCAAGGATCAGGCCAAGGATCAGGCCAAGGATCAGGCCAAGGATCAGGCCAAGGATCAGGCCAAGGTCAGGGCCGAGGATCAAGGGGAAGGATCGTTCGGATGACTTCGGAACTCGCCGGTGCCCGTGCGCAGCTCGAGACGGCGGATGGGAGCCTCGACATCTATTCGCTCCCGTGGCTCGCCGACGCGGGGATCGCCGATGTGAGCCAACTGCCGCACACCGTCAAGATCCTGCTCGAGAACCTGCTTCGGCGCGTCGGCAGCAGGGACGTCGCGGACGACGACGTCCGCGCGCTCGCACGGTGGCCCCAACCGGCGGCGGACGTCGCATTCATGCCGGGTCGGGTGCTCATGCAGGATTTCACCGGCGTACCGGCGGTCGTCGACCTCGCCGCGATGAGGAGCGCCGTGGCCCGAGCCGCCGGGGACCCGGCCACGGTGAACCCGCTCGTACCCGTGGACCTGATCATCGATCACTCGGTCCAGGTCGACCTCTTCCGGACCCCGGAGGCATACGAGGCCAACATCGAATGGGAGTACCGGCGCAACGGTGAGCGGTACGCGCTCCTCCGATGGGCCCAACAGGCGTTCGATGGGCTCCGCGTCGTTCCCCCCGGCGCCGGCATCTGTCATCAGGTGAACCTGGAGCACCTCGGGCAGGTCGTGAGCGTGCATGATGGGGTGGCCTTCCCCGACACGCTGATGGGGACCGATTCCCACACCACGATGATCAACGGCCTCGGCGTGCTCGGATGGGGCGTCGGCGGGATCGAAGCCGAAGCAGCCATGTTGGGACAGCCGACGTTCCTTCCCCAGCCGGATGTGGTCGGGGTGCAAGTGACTGGCGGATTGCCGCCGGGAACGACCGCGACCGATCTCGTCCTCACGCTGACGCAGATGCTCAGGGCCCACGGGGTCGTCGGACGGTTCGTCGAGTTCTACGGGGCGGGCCTTTCTTCGCTCACGATCGCGGACAGAGCGACCCTGTCGAACATGTGTCCCGAATACGGTGCCACCTCGGCGTTCTTCCCCGTCGACGAGCGGACGCTCGAGTACCTTCGATTCACGGGTCGAGGTGAGCTATCGACCGGGTCGAGCGCTATGCGAAGGCGCAGGGACTGTTCCGCACGGACGCCGACCCGGCCCCGACCTTCACCGAAACCCTCGAACTGGATCTCGCGCGTATCGAGCCCTCGATGGCGGGTCCCCGGAGACCGCAGGACCGCGTCGCACTCCCCAAGGTCTGGGACTCGTTCGTCGACGCGTTCGCACGGCACGCCGAACCCGACCCCAAGCCGACGGAGGTGGGTCGATTCCTCGACGAGGGAGGGAACCCCGACGCGAGCGCCGAAGAGAAGGAATGGGCGGAGGACGTGACCCCCAACGGGCGTGACGTGGGACACGGCTCCGTCGTCATCGCCGCGATCACGTCATGCACCAACACCTCCAACCCATCCGTCATGGTCGCCGCGGGACTGCTCGCCAAGCGGGCCGTCGACGCGGGCATGGAGTCGCGATCCTGGGTGAAGACGTCGCTCGCGCCGGGTTCTCGGGTCGTCACGGACTATCTGGACCGAGCGGGGCTGACGCCCTACCTGGAGAAGCTCGGATTCAACCTCGTGGGATACGGCTGCACGACGTGCATCGGAAACTCCGGTCCGCTTCCGGACGACGTGGCGAAGGTGATCGATGACGAGAAGCTGAACGTGGTCGCCGTCTTGTCCGGCAATCGGAACTTCGAGGGGCGCATCCACCCTCAGGTCCGAGCGAGCTACCTGGCATCGCCACCACTCGTGGTGGCGTACGCACTCGCCGGAAGGATCAACTTCGATCCCACGACCGAGCCGCTCGGCGAAGGCGCGGAGGGGCCCGTGTTCCTCCGTGACCTCTGGCCGAGCCCGCAGGAGGTCGCCGAGGTGATCGCGACCGCGGTGACCGAGGACCAATTCATCGAGCAGTACGGGCGCATCTGGGAAGGCGACGATCGGTGGCGAGGGCTTCCTACGCCGACCGGGCCGGCGTACGAGTGGGATCCGGACTCCACGTACGTCCGTGAACCGCCCTTCTTCTCGGACCGCGTCGCCGGCCCGGTCGGTGACGCCGAGGTGGAGGGAGCACGGGTCGACGGTGCGCGGATCCTCGTCAAGGTGGGCGACTCCATCACGACGGATCACATCTCGCCCGCGGGTGCGATCCGCCCCGATTCCCCCGCAGGTCAGTACCTGATCGAGCGAGGTGTCCCGCAACGCGATTTCAACTCCTACGGAGCGAGGCGTGGGAACCACGAGGTGATGATGCGCGGCACGTTCGCGAACGTCCGTCTGCGGAACGAGCTCGCACCGGGGACGGAGGGATGGTGGACGACGCATCTCCCGAGCGGCGAGGTCACCAGCGTCTACGAGGCCTCGATGCGTTACCAGGACGACGGGACGCCGCTCGGCGTGCTCGCCGGCAAGGAATACGGGAGCGGGTCCTCGCGGGACTGGGCCGCGAAAGGCCCGGCGCTCCTCGGCGTGAGATTCGTGCTCGCCGAGTCGTTCGAGAGGATCCACCGTCAGAACCTCGTGGGGATGGGGATCTTGCCCCTGCAGTACAAGCCCGGCGAGTCGGCGGAGAGCCACGGCCTGACGGGCCCCGAGACGTTCTCCGTCCGGGGCTTGGAGATCGGGATCGTTCCCGGACAGGACGCCTCCCTCGAGGTGGCGCGCGAGGACGGTTCGTCGGACGCGTTCCCGGTCAGGGTCCGGATCGATCAGGCGGCCGAGGTCGCGATCTTCGGCCACGGCGGCATCCTCCCGATGGTGCTTCGGGAAGCACTCGCGGGCGGGTAGGCCGGGGGCTTGTTCGCCCGTCACCACCGGAACGCCGATTTGGATGCTCAGGCGAGCGCGGCGGTGAAGACGGGGTCGGTGGTCGGCGCCGACGGGCAATCGGTGGATTCGACCGTTACGGCCATCAGCTCGGCGGATGACAGGTCGGCGTCGAGGTACGTGGCGACGGCTCCTTCGGTCGGTGCGAGGCACGCGCCGCGAACGGGGTTCCCGTCTTCGATCATCCACAGCTCGTAGACCATGCCGCCCCCAGGATCGGGCAGACCCGCTCCCCATACGAGCGCGCCGCGCTCACCGGGTGTGTAGGCCATGGCCAGCTCTCCTGGGGCTCCCTCGAAGGCCACGATCGTGTCCGGTACGTGGACGCCCCCGCTCGGACGCGTGGCCAGCACGAACGCGAGGACGAGCGCGACCGCCGCCGCGACGCCGAAGGCCGCCTGCCACCGGCCGAGTCGAGCATCCCGGCGAACCGAGAGCTCATCGGCCGGCGCGGTGGCGGTCCGCTCCGGTCGCCGCTCCGGTCGCTGCTCTTGCGCGACGATCCGATCCGCGATGCCCTCGTCGACGGGCCGGGGATCGAGCGAGAGCGCCAACATCCCGGCCACCTCGGCGTGTTCTGCTTCAAGCCGACGGCACTCGTCGCAATCACCGTGCGCGGCGAGCTCGCGCTCGAGCAGATGGGCATCGTCCCCATCCAGGCCTCCGAGCGACCGAACCGCCAGCAGCTCGTCGATCAACGCATGGTCGAGGGTCATGGCGAGACCTCCCCGAGGTGGCTACGCAACCTTCGCATCGCGAGCAGCGTCCGGGATTTCACCGTGCCGAGAGGGAGTCCGGTCCGCTCGGCGATCTGCGACTGCGACATCCCGTCGAAGTACATCCGTTGGATCACGTCACGCTGCTCATCGGGCAGGCCCGCGAGGGCCTTCTGAACGAGCCGACGTTCTCGGGGGAGGTCGAGCGCGGACACGACATCGTCGATCGGGTCCTCCGCGACCCTCGGCGCGGACGCCGCCGCCTGATCAGCGCGGCGGCGCTGCGCCTGCTCGCGCCTGACGGCGTCGACGGCACGGTGGTGGACGGTCCCCATCAACCACGAGCGGACCGAACCTCGGGCCGGGTCGTAGCGCTCCGGCGTCCGCCAGACGGCGAGGAACGCCTCCTGCACGATCTCCTCCGCAACCTGAGCTTGTCGGACCAGTCGGAAGGCGAGGGCGTGGGACACGGCCGTGTACCGAGCGAAGAGTTCGCGGAACGCACCTTCATCACCGGCGCCGACGCGCAGGAGCAGGGCTTCGTCCGCGGTCCCAGCCGTTTCAGCGGAGCCCATCGGTTCGTGCCGTGTCCTTCCAAGCATCGTCACCGCGCTCGTGGGTACCGCCTTCCTGGAGATCCGATGATCGCGCGAGGTATTCGCAGTTCATCGGGTCTCGGATGCGTGTGGTCGCATCCCGGTCTCGGCGGTCCGGAGCAGTCCTTCCAAGGAGACCGGATTCGCTGGGTCGTAGATCGCGCTGCCGACCGACAATGCCAGCGGCTTCGGCTCGGCCTTGCTCGCGTCGTGCACGGCGATCGCCTCGACGAGCCTCGAGAGCACGGCCACCTCGGAACCCTTCGCATCGCCGGACAACAGCACACAGAACGTGTCGTCCGCGATGCGCGCCGGGAGGTCCGAGTCGCGGATCGCGCTGAGGAGCACCTCGGCGGCTTCGATGGCGAGCTGGTCCGCGACAGCGGGCGTGGCACCCGCGATCGCGGTCCGGTGATCGTCGAAGCGGACGAAGAGCAGCACGACCGAGGTTCCGGCCCGGTCGGCCATGCGCAGCTGGTGCTCGGCGATCGCGACGAACCCTCGCAGATTGGGCAGGCGCGTCGTTTCGTCGATCGTCGCGAGCTCACGCCGAAGCCGGCGCCGTTCGACGGCGTAGCGGACGGCCCGCGGCAGCAGGCCGTCCGCGATCGAACCACGAACGAGGTGATCCTCCGCGCCAGCGTGCAGGGCCACGGCCCCGTCCGCCTCTCGTTGCGAGGACGTGAGGACGAGGACCGCGGCGGAGGGGGTCTTGAGCCGGAGCGTCTCGAGCGCCTCGAGGGGGCCGGGATCGTCGAGCGCGACGATCACGGCGTCTTGATCGGACCCCGGACCGAGCGAAGCGAGGTCCGGGATCCGGGCGACCTCGAAGCCCTCGCTTTCGAGATCGGTCCCGAAATCGTCGCCCGTCCCCACCAGCAGCACGCGGATCGAGTCACTTCCCACGTTCCCCCCTCGCTCGAACGGGTCATCCTATCCCGCGAGGGGGCGCGGTTCGGAGCTGGTGAGCTCCTCGAGCAGCGAGTCGAACCGTGGGAGGGCGCTTCGATCGGAGTAGGTCTCCTCGAAGGCTCGCCGAGCGTTCTTCGACAGCGCCGCGGCGAGATCCGGGTGAGAACGGAGGCGGCGGATCGCGTCGACGAGCCCGGCGACGTCGCCCTGGCGCAACGAGAAGCCGCAGGCGTACTCGGTGATCGCGTGGTCGACGTTGGTTCCCGTCGGGCCCGCGTAGAGCATCGGGACGCCCATCGCCAGGCTGCCGTTCATCTTGCAGGGACTCATGATGCCGATCGACCGGTCGTCCAGCGAGATGAGCGCGCAGTCGGCTCCCGCGAGGACGGCGGGGGTCTGCTCCTTCGGCACATAGCCGCGGAAACGAACGTTCTCGACGTGTCGGCGCGCGGCTTCTTCGGCGAGCTCCGGGAACCGTTCGCCGCCGCCCACGAACAGGAAGGTCACGTCCTCGTCGGCCAGCGCAGCCGCCGCCTCCGCGATCGTGTCCGTGCGGTGGCCGAAGCCCAGATTGCCGAGATGGAGCACGATGAATCGGCCGGCGAGATCGGGTTCTGCGTAGGCCGCCCACCGCTCAGGCCGATCCCCCTCCGGGAACAACGCGTACGGCTCCCAGGTGGGGATCACCGATCCCTCGGGCTTGCCGTCGTGCGCATAGCCGGAGAGCACCCGGGAGAGCATCGCGGGATCGACGGCGACGACGTGATCCACGCGACGGAGCAGCCATCGCTTGGTCGTCCGGAGCGCTCGGGACAACAGGCCGCCCGGCCGGATCGTGCCGAATGCCTCGGCGGCGTCGGGGTACACGTCATGCGACCACAGCACGACGCGGGTTCGGGGATGCACGAGCCGATGTGCGACCGCGGCCCCCAGGATGTACGGCGGGCTCGTGAGCGCGATCACGACGTCCTGTTGCCGGAGGAAGAGGAGCCGAGCGACGGCGCCGATGAGGAAGCTGAGGTAGTCGCCGAGTCGCCGCGCCGTGTTCGCCTTCCCGAGCGCCGGCGTCCACAGCCGGATCACCTTCGGTCCGCGGACCACGTGGCCACGATCGCGAGCGGCACCTTCCCTCCGTTCCGACCCACCGAGATAGGAGCCCTTGCCGCAGACCACGGTCACCTCGTCACCCAACGCCGCTCGATGGTCGGCGAGCGAGGCGGTCAGATGAGCGGACGGCGCGAGGTCGGGGGGATAGAAGAGATTGACGATCGTGACGCGCACGTGGGCCCTCCGGGCGAGACGAGAAGGGATCCGACGAACCCGGAGCCCGGGTCTGGCTAGAGTACCAGCCGTGTCCCAGCCCTTCGGAACCCATCTGTCGTCTGCCGCAGGTCATCCCGCATGCGCGTCGCGGTAACGGTTGAACAGTCATGGCACGTCGTCCCGGGCGGGATCGCGACCTCAACGGTGGAGCTGCTCCGAGCTCTCGTCCAGCGGGGCGACCTTGACCTCGTCGGCGTGTCCGCCCGCCATCGGGACCCCCCGCCGGACGCCTTCCGGCCTCCTGTTCCCGTGCGACAGCTTCCTCTCCCACGACGAGCGCTCTACGAGACCTGGCAGTGGCTTCGCCGTCCCGTGGTCGAGCGTGCCACGGGACCCGTCGACGTCGTACACGACGCCGGGTATGTCGTCCCACCTTCGAACGCTCCGTTGGTCGCGACCGTCCATGACCTGCTGTTCCTCACCAATCCGGAGCACTACACGTGGCATTCGCGAGCCGTCTTGCGGCGAGGACTCGAGCTCGCCAGACGCCACGCGAGATTCGTGATCTGTCCATCGAAGGCGACGATGGATGCTTGCCGAGCGGCCGGGATCGGACCAGATCGGCTCCGTCTGGTCCCCTGGGGTGTGCGCGTGCGCGCGCTCGACGTGGCGGATGCCGAGGAGGTCCGCCGCCGGTACGGGATCGAGCGGCCCTACGTCTTGTTCTGCGGCACGCGAGAACCGAGGAAGAACCTGCCGCGCGTGCTGGAGGCCTTCCGACGGATCGATCGTCCGGAGTTCGACCTCGTCCTGGCCGGGCCCCCGGGGTGGAAGGAAGACCTGACAGAGGGCATCGCGTCCCTCGAAGGACGTGTCCGTCCCCTCGGATTCGTTCCTCCCGACGACCTCGGCGCCTTGTACGCGGGCGCCGCGGTGGTCGTGTATCCAAGCCTGGCGGAGGGTTTCGGATTGCCGGTCCTCGAGGCGATGGCGTACTCGGTTCCGGTCGTGACGTCGGCGGGCACGGCGACGGAAGAGGTGGCGGGCGACGCCGCGCTCCTCGTCGACCCGCTCGACACGGACGCGATCGCCGGCGCGATCGAGCTCATCCTGAAGGACAGCGAGCTCGCCGCATCGCTCGGCGCGGCGGCGAGGGTGCGGGCTTCGTTGTTCTCCTGGGAGCGCTCGGCCGAGCTGGCCGCGGCCGTCTACGCCGAGGCAGCGGGGACGCGGCCGTGACGAAGCCGCGGATCGGGATCAACGTGTTGTGGCTCCTGCCTGAGGCCGCCGGCGGCGCCGAGGAGTACGCGATCCGCCTCCTCCGAGCGCTCGACGAGGTGGCGGGGGACGCATTGGACATCATGCTCCTCTGCAATCGGCGGTTCCCCGCGGCGCACGCCGAGTTCGCCGGTCGATCCCGGATCGCCGTCGCGCCGATCGACGGGGGCTCTCGGGTCGCGAGGATCGTCGCGGAGTCGACCTGGCTCGCCCGCGAAGCCGCGAAGGCACGCCTCCATCTCGTCCATCACCTCAACAACGTCTCCCCGTGGCGGGCCAACCGGTTGAGCGTGCTGACGATCCACGACCTCCGCCCGCTGGTGTTGCCCGAGACGCTCGGTCGAGCGCACGGCGCGTATCTCCGAGCCCGGATGGGTCCGTCCGTCCGGCAGGCTTCAGTCGTCACGACGCCGTCGGCGTTCGTCCGCGAGACCGTGATCGAGCTCCTCGGCGCCGACCCCGAGCGCGTCCACGTGGTCAGTGCGCCGTTCTTCGTGTCCCACGCGGCGCCGAGGAGCTCGACCGGGGCTCCCGCCGAGGGCGCTCACTTCCTCTTTCCGGCGATCACGGCTCCCCACAAGAACCACCGCACGCTGCTGGAGGCATTCGCCAAGGTGATCGCCGTTCGTGACGATGCCGTGCTCGTGTTGACGGGCGCCGCCGGGCCTGCCGAGGGCGAGGTGGCGGGCGCGATCGAGGAGCTCGGACTGACCAGCAACGTCCGACGGTTGGGGCGCGTGCCCGCCGAGGAGCTCGACGCGTTGTTCCGGGACGCTTCGGCGCTCGTCTACCCGTCGACCTACGAGGGGTTCGGCCTCCCGCTCGCGGAGGCGATGGCCGTCGGATGCCCCGTCATCGCGTCCGACCGGGCGGCGCTCCCGGAGGTTGTCGGCGAAGCGGGGATCCTCTTGGACCCCGACGACGTGGACGGATGGGCGGGCGCGATGCTGCGTCTGCTCGACGACGAACGTCTCCGCACAGAGCTGATCGCGGCAGGGCGGGAGCGGGTTCGCTCGTTCTCGCCCGAGGAGGCGGCGCGGCGGCAGGTCGCCGCCTACCGTCTCGCGCTGGAGACGCCCGGCCGCCGCGCCGCCTCCTGAGTCCCTACGAGGTGGCGGGACACCCGCTCGATCCACCACCCTGGCCGGGTCGGACCAGGGTGTAGGAGGACGGGATCACGACCGCGACCTGGGCGCCGCGCAGGTCGGCCGACGGAACCAGTTGCAGATCAGGGAAGTACGCCGCGACGACCTGCGCGTTCGCGCTCGCCTCGGGACGGAAGACGATCGCGGGCCCGGTCACGAGGATCGGCGCCTCGGATGCCGCCCAGATGCCCGGCGAGACGTCGAAGCCCGCGTCGTTCAGCACGCCTTCCACCTCGGACGCAGTGCCTCCGGAGTTCGCGTCCACGACCGCAACCTGCGTGTTCGCCTCCGACGGGGGAGTGTTGACGAGCGTGGTCCCCACGTCGCCGATCGGGTGGCGCTGCTTGATCGCTCGGAAGATCTCGTTGGCCGACGGGTCCATCCGGAGCACCGCTTTCGAGCCCTCCTGCGCCGCGAACCCCGGCACCGTCCTGAACTCGACCGCGCCCGTGGAGAGGCCACGGAGTTGGCCGACGAGGTACACGAGGTCGCTCGGCAGGAGCCTGGCGTCCCGCTGCAGGTTCGCGAGAACCGGTCCGACCAGGGAGGGGGCCTTCACCACCATCCCGGGTTGCAGCATCTGGTTCACCACGGCTCGGAGGAACTGCTGCTGGCGGCCGATCCGAGCGAAGTCGGGGATGTGATCGCACGGCAGGTGGCGTGCCCGCACGTAGGCGAGCGCCTGGTCGCCGTCGAGCCGCTGGCACCCGGGCTTGATGTTCAGCCCCGAGTTGGGGTCGGCGATGTGACCGACCTCGTCGTAGTGCACGAGGATCGGATCTCCGTTCGGGGCGGTGCCGGTGAGGTCGCCGGGTGTGTTCACGTTGTAGGACGGGATGCACATGTCGACGCCGCCGAGCGTGTTCACGGTCCTGCGGAATCCCTCGAGATCGACGTAGAGGTAGTGGTCGATCTGCAGGCCGGTCAGGTCCGCGACCGTCTGCGCCACCAGGTGCGCGCCGCCATGGCGGAGCCCTCCTTCGAAGGCCGTGTTGATCCGGTCGTGGCCGCGACCGGGGATCGCGACCCAAAGATCGCGAGGGAACGAGAGCACGATCGCCTTCTGGAGCCGAGGGTCGGTGTGGACCAGCATGATCGTGTCGGCGCGGTTCGCACCGCCGAGCGACTGATCGGTCCCGAACTGCTCCTGCTGCTCGGGCGACAGACCGGCACGGGAATCGG
>Ga0210382_10000408_pt1 | contig 15525 bp, 10 predicted proteins | sample PLMedo_FD_155452 | JGI IMG/M metagenome (GOLD analysis project Ga0210382, IMG submission 155452) | Groundwater sediment microbial communities from an aquifer in East River, Colorado, USA - PLM0_60_coex redo | ecosystem: Environmental > Terrestrial > Soil > Riparian zone | place: USA: East... | reverse complement strand
CCCTCGGCATGCAGTATCCGGAACTGTCGGCGAGCATCTATCTCGTGTGCACGCGCGCTTGATCGGGCGTGCCTGGATGAATTCCCGCCGGGTCGCGTTGCAGCTCCGCCAGATCCATCATGAACGATGAGCGGGCCCGCTTCCCTCAGGCGCGACATCTTCGTCAACTACGCGAGCCAGGTCTATGTCGCCCTGATCGGCATAGCGATGGTTCCCCTGTATCTCGAGTACATGGGAATCGAGGCCTGGGGCCTGGTCGGGTTTTTCGCGATGGTCCAGGCGTGGAGCCAGATACTCGATTTCGGCTTGTCGCAGACCCTGGGGCGGGAGGCCGCAAAATTGAATGCGGGCGTGACGAGCGCCGAATCCCTGAACATGTTCCTGCGCCTGCTCGAAATCATTCTGGGCGTCTTCGGCGTCGCGATCATCGCCCTGAGCTGGACTCTGGGGTCCTGGGTGGCCGGTTCGTGGCTGAAGCTCGACGCGCTCGATCCCGCGGATGTCGCCCGGTGCGTGGGCGTCGTCGGCATCGTCCTGGGCTTGCGGCTCGTCTCGGGGGTCTATCGCGGCGGCTTGCTCGGCCTCGGGCATCAGGTCGGCGCCAATGCCATCGCGGCGGCGGTCGCCACCTTGAGATCCGTGCTGGTGGTGCCGATCCTGATCTGGGTCTCGAATTCGATCCTGGCGTTTTTTCTGTTCCAGCTCGTCGTCGCCGTCGCGGAAGTCGTGCTGCTGCGGGCCGCGTTGCGTAGATCGCTGCCCGGCGGCCCGGTCCGCGAATTTCAATGGGAAGCGCTGAAGGAACCGATACGCTTCGGCAGGGGGCTCGCGTTTCTCACCTGCATGTGGGTCGCGGTCAGCCAGGGGGACAAGCTGATCCTGTCGCACATGCTGCCGATGCAGGAATACGGGGGATTCATCCTGGCGACGACGATCGCGCTGGGCACGATCCTGGTCGTGTCGCCGCTTCAGCAGGCGGTTCTCCCGCGCCTCATCGTTCTCGCGGAGAAAAAGGAGCACGCCAGGCTGCTCGAGCTGTATCGCAAGACCACGATCCTGCTGGTCGCCATGCTCGCGGGTTTCGGCGGCGTGATGGTCGCGTTTCCCGCCCAGGTCCTCTACGCGTGGACGGGCGACGTCGCGGCCGCCTCGCAGGCCGCGGAAGTGCTCAGGTGGTATGCCGCCGGAACCTGCTTCATGGGGGCGGCGGCGATGAGCTACCTGCTGCAGCACGCGCACGGCGATCTCAGGCTGCACATCAAAGGCAACCTCGCCTGCGTGTTCACATTGGTTCCCGCCGTGATATTCAGCACCTTGCATTACGGCGCCGTGGGAGCGGCGATGGCCTGGGCGGCAACGAACCTGTTCTTTCTGCTTTTCTGGACGCCCGTCGTGCACGGAAAATTCCTGCCGGAAATCCGCACGGCCTGGCTCCTCCGCGATGTTTTCCCGGCGCTGGCGATCGCTGCGGCGCTGGTCCTGCTGTCGCGCCAGATCGCCTGGCCGCTGGCATCGAGACTCGCTTCCACGCTCGGTCTGGGTTTCCTGGCGCTGCTCGCGATCGCTGCGGCGCTTCTCGTCCACGTCGAGACCCGGCGGCTGGTCCTGGATCTGCTGAGAAGAATCGGCAAGCATGCCTGAGAAGCGGCCGAAGATATCCGTGTGCGTCGTCGCCTACAACCACGGCCGGTACATCGGCGATTGCCTGGCGAGCGTGGTCGGGCAGCAAGTCGATGCGGACCTGGAAATCCTGGTGGGGGACGATTGCTCGACGGACGAGACCCGGAGAATCATCGGCGGGTACGCCGAAAAGTATCCGGGCCGGGTTCATCCGGTTTTCCACCCGAGAAACATCGGTGGCACGCGGAACTATCAGGTCCTCATCGGCAAGGCCGAGGGGGATTACATCGCGCATCTCGACGGCGACGATTACTGGCTTCCGGAAAAGCTTGCCGAGCAGATCGCGTTCCTCGAGAAGAACCCGAATTGCGTCGCGGTCTACTCCAATGCGAAAGTCATCAGCGACTCCGGTGAATTGGTGGGGAGATTCAACGGGGTGCTTCCGCAGCAGTTCGATCTGAACTACCTCGTGAGGAAAGGCAATTTCCTGAACGGCAGCTCGCTCGTGTACCGGGCCCGCTGCAGGGATCCCATCCTGCAATTGCAGGGCGATGCGCTGGACTTTCACTTCCATATCCTCCTGGCCGGCCAGGGGGCGTTGGGATACGTCAATCGCGTGCTGGCGGCCTATCGAAGGCGTTCGACGACTTCGACGATGTCGACGAATTACGGATTCGTGCTGGAGCTGTACTGGAAGGCGATCCTGTGCGCCCGGTCGAAGGGAGCGGACAAGGGCGCCTTGCTGCAATGCGTGCAGGGCCTGGTGCAGAACGTCGTCCGCCTCGCTGCCGCGCGCGGCAGGCTCAAGGAGGCCTGGCGCTGGGGCAACAGAATCGTCAGGGAGTGCCCGCCGGTGTCGTGGAGAATGCTGGTTTGGTTCGTGCTGATGCTGCCGTTTTCCGTGGGCGGAAGGGTTTTGCGCAGGCTCGCGCGCCGCATCTTCAAGGGCGGCCCCGAAATCCTGTACGACCGGTAGAAGCGGGCGGCGAGAATGATCGCAAGCTTGAGTTCGCGGGCAATGCGGCTGGTCGCCAGGGGTTTCGCGATCCTGGGCTCAGCCAAGCTGTGTTACGCCTGCAACAAGCGCGTCGGCCGGTTCCTGCCGTACCGCGGAGGCTGGAAGGACGTTCCGCCCCTGATCAGGGCTCTGGACGTGATCGGGAGCGACGTGGAAAACCATTCCTGCCCGAGGTGCGGGGCGCACGACCGGGAAAGGCATCTGCTGATGTACTTCGATCGCGCGGGAATGTGGAAAAGGATCGAGGGCGCCAGTGTTCTCCATTTCGCCCCGGAACGCATCCTCGCGGCGAGAATCTCGAACGCGAGGCCTGCAAGGTACGTCAAGGCGGACTTGTTGCCCGCGGCGAAGGGCATAGTGCGGGAGGATATCAGCAAGCTCTCATTCGGCGACTGCGCCTTTGGCGTGGTGATCGCAAACCATGTTCTCGAGCACGTGGCGGACGACCGCGCCGCGATGAAGGAGATATTTCGCGTGCTCGAGCCGGGCGGCCTGGCGGTTCTTCAGACGCCCTACAGCGACAAGCTCACCGATACGTTCGAAGACGAAAGCATTCGCGATGACGCAGCCAGGCTGCAGGCGTACGGGCAGGAAGATCACGTACGGCTCTACGGCAGGGATCTGTTTTCACGATTGCAAGGCGTCGGGTTCGTCTCGAAAGTCTTGGACCACGACGCGGCGCTCAAGGATTACGACGAGAGCCTTTACGGAGTCAATCGGCGCGAGCCGTTCATGTGCATGGAGCGTCCGGCTGCCGTTTAAGACTGAGGTGAATGAACGCGGTGTGAAAGGCCGCCCTCCCGGGCGAGAAAGTCCCTGTACGCCACGGCGGGATTTCCTTGCATTTTGAGCGGCTATCGCTCAATTTACAAGGAAGCGGCCTTACGCCGCTGCGTTAGCGACTACCGCCTTGGCGTCGTAACTGTAATCACAGCAACACGACGCCGAACATCCCCGCCTATTCGCTCCAGAATTCCCTCGGCGTACCGACCTCCGGGGCCGCCGCCCGGCAAGAACCATTCGACCGCTACGCTTGCGTCAAGGACGAAGCGCTCAGCGGGCATATCGCGCAGCGCGAATTTCCTTCAAATACTTGCGGCCGGACTTTCCACCGCGCGCGTGGCTTGCCCGCCGCCGCAAGCCCGTCAACAACAAGGCCGCGGTGCGACAGCGCGACAAGCGTGCGTTCGCGGGAGCAGGTCGGATAATGTAAATACCAGGCGCCGGTGAAATCTTGAGGAGCTTGTCGGGTGCGTTCATGGCTGCGTTCGACTCGATTCCTTCATTATAGAGGGAGTGGGTGGCGCGATGCCGGGAAGGGGGAACGCTCCGGCGATTCGCGATGCCACGTCACTCCCGCCGCCTTCGGCGGCACCCCACTTGGATTAGGAGCGGAAAGCCCGAGCGCGAATTGGACTCCCCTCTAAGTTGGGTATAAGATTCAACGCCCTGCTGGTAACTCCTGCGGATAGTTCGTAAGTTCCCGAATGAGTTTTTGAAATGGATCTTATATGCGGACTAACTTTCTCTTTTTCGGAATCGCTCTTGGCATCCTGCTCGGAATGCCCGCCTGGGCGCAGCTCGATTCCACTCAATCGCAAACCACGACCGCTCCCATAACACAGGAGCAGGCTCCGGCGATGCCGAGCATCCAGGACGCCCGCAGCCCGCTCAACACGATCAGCAATCGCCCGCGCGCGACGACGGGCACGCAACCGGGCGCCGCATCGGGAACCGGCCAGACCGGGCTCACGCCGGGTGCGCGCACCGCATTCCCCGGCAGCGATCTGCAGCTGCGAATCCAGGAATTCCAATTCCAGCAACTCCAGGAAGACCTTCAAGCCGAGCAGAGGGAGCGCAACGAGTTCCAGCAATTCATCATGCAGTCGATCGGCCGCGACCTGCCGATGTTCGGTTCCAACCTCTTCCGCACCGTGCCGAGCACCTTCGCCCCGGTCGACAACGTTCCGGTCGCGGCCGATTACGTCGTCGGGCCGGGCGACGAGATCCAGATCCGCGCCTGGGGCCAGATCGACGTCGATTACAACGCCGCGGTGGACCGCGACGGCACGATCAGCGTGCCCAAGGTGGGCGTGATCAACGTCGCAGGGATCAAGGCGAGCGATCTGCCCGCTTTTCTCAAGACCGTCTTCGGGCGCACGTTCCGCAATTTCCAGTTGACCGCGACGCTCGGCAGGCTGCGCTCGATCCAGATTTTCATCGTCGGGCAGGCGAAACGTCCCGGCACCTACACGGTGAGCTCGCTCAGCACGGTGGTGAGCGCGGTGTTCGCCGCCGGCGGGCCTTCCACCAAAGGCTCCATGCGCAACATCCAGTTGAAGCGCGGCAACCAGGTCGTCGCCGAGTTCGACTTGTACGATCTGCTTCTCTCCGGCGACAAGTCCCGGGACGCGAAGCTGCTCCCGGGCGACGTGATCTACATCCCGCCGGTGGGACCCCTTGTTGCCGTCACCGGCAGCGTCAATGTTCCCGCGGTCTACGAGCTCAGGCAGAGCACGGTGCTCTTCGACCTGATCCGCTGGGCGGGAGGCCTTGCCACCACCGCCGCCGGACAGAAAGCCACCGTCGAGCGCATCGAGGATCACAAGGTGCGCAAGGTCGAGGAATTCCCGCTCGACATGGGCGGGCTCTCCCGCTCGATCCGCGACGGCGATCTCGTCACCGTGTATTCGCTGGTGCCGCGCTTCGACAATGCCGTCGCGCTGCGCGGAAACGTCGCGCAGCCGGGCCGCTTCCCATGGCGCGAAGGCATGCGCGTGCGCGACCTCATCCCGGACCGGGAAGCACTGCTCTCGCGCGAGTACTGGATCAAGCGCAACCAGACCGTGGGCCTGGACAGCAACGTGACGAGCATCCTCAACCAGCAGGCCGCGACCGGCACGCGGCTCAGCGTCGAAGACCTCAACCAGAAGCGCAGGCGCGAAGGCGAGCTCGACGCGACCATCGGCGACACGATTCGCCGGATACAGACGGAGGCCGAGGCGGCGAAGTTCCTCGACCCGAGCCAGACTTCGAGCGCCGTAGAGATCACCCGGCTTCAGGATGCGAGCAAGGGCACCATCGAGGCCGCAAAAGCCGACGCGCAGCGCCTGGTCAACCTGATCAAACCCTCGCAGCGCGAAGTGAACTGGGACTACGCGGTGATCGAGCGCCTCAACCGCAACGATCTCAGCACCTCGCTGATACCCTTCAATCTCGGCAAGGTGGTCATCGACGGGGATCCCGAGCAGAACCTGCTGCTCCAGCCCGGCGACATCGTCACGGTGTTCTCGAAGCAGGACATCAAGGTGCCGGTTTCGAGTCAGACCCAGTACATCCGCCTGGAGGGAGAATTCAAAGGCGCCGGGGTCTATCAGATCCAGGCCGGGGAAACCCTGCGGCAGCTGGTCGAGCGGGTGGGCGGATTCACGCCGAACGCCTATCTCTACGGCGCCCAGTTCACGCGCGAATCCACGCGCGTGCAGCAGGAAAAGACGCTCGAAGAAGCGCTCAACCGTCTGGAGCGCGACATCCAGCGCTTCAACACGCTGCGCGCGCAAAACGTGACCTCGCCTGAGGATGCGTCTTCCCTCAAGCAGCAGGCGGAGAACCAGCAGGCACTGCTGACGCGCCTGCGCCAGATCCGGCCCATCGGCCGCATCGTGCTCGAGTTGCCCGAGAGCCCGAAATCCAGAGACCTTCCCGACCTGCCCCTCGAAGACGGCGACCGCTTCACCGTGCCGCCGCCGCCGTCCATGGTGAGCGTGTTCGGCTCGGTGTACAGCGAGAGCTCGTTCGTCTACAAGCCGGACAAGCGCGTAGCGGATTACCTCTCCCAGGCGGGCGGCCCAACCAAGAGCGCCGACGAAGGCAGCATCTATGTCCTGCGTGCCGACGGCTCCGTGAAGAGCAAGCGGCAGGAAGGATTCTTCACCGCTTCGCTGGAGCGCAGCCGCCTCATGCCGGGCGACAGCATCGTCGTGCCGGAAGAACTGGACCGCACCACGGTCACCCGGGCGCTCAAGGACATCTCGCAGATCTTCTACCAGTTCGGCCTGGGCGCTGCGGCGGTCAAGGTTATCAGGCAATAGGCAGCCGGGAAGGCCGCCATGTCAGAGCAGCTTCCCTCGGAAAATCGCAAAGACGCTCCGGCGGGGGAAGACACCTCCGCGGACGACGAAGTCAGCCTCCTCGATCTCCTCATCGTTCTCGCCAAGCACAAGCGGATTGTGCTTGGCGTTCCCTTTGTCGTTGGAATCGCGGCTGCGATTATCAGCTTGCTGCTGCCCAGCATCTATACGGGAACGACCCGTATCCTCCCGCCGCAGCAGAGCGCATCCGCGGCCTCCGCGCTACTCAACCAGCTCGGTGGCGCGCTAGGGGGTTTCGCAGGGTTGGCCGGAGGGGCGGTTGGCGTGCGAAACCCCAATGATCTATACGTCGGCATGCTCAAGAGCCGCACGGTGGCGGACAGCATCATTGCGCGGTTCGATCTCGGCAAGTTCTATGAGGACGATCGCCTTTCGGACACGCGTAAGCGTCTGGAGAGGGCAACGACAATCGTATCGGGTAGGGATGGAATCATCACCATCGACGTCGAGGACAAGGATCCGAAACGCGCAGCGGATCTCGCCAATGCGTACGTGGAAGAGCTGATGAACTTGACAAAGGTCCTCGCGGTCTCCGAAGCGTCGCAGCGCCGCTTATTCTTCGAGCGGCAGCTCCTTCAAGCGAAGGACAATCTCGTTGCGGCGGAAATAGTTGCCAGGCAAGGCCTTCAAAAAGGAGGTATCGCCCAGGTGGATGCTCAAGGGCGCAGCATGATCGAAGTAACGGCCCGCCTGCGTGCCCAGGTCTCTGTTAAGGAAGTGCAAATCGGAGCGATGCGCACCTTTGCCGCTGAAGGCAATCCGGAGCTGCAGAGGACCCAGCAGGAGCTCGAGGCGCTAAGAAATGAGCTCGCACGCGTCGAAGGTTCGTCTCCGGCTGCCGCATCTGCGAAGGGAGACGCCGCGGGCAATACCGGCCTCGGTAACCTCGGCCGTCTGCGCGATGTGAAGTACTACGAATTTCTTTATGAGTTGCTCGCCAAGCAGTACGAGCTGGCCAAGATAGACGAGGCGAAGGACGCTACCGTAGTTCAAGTGATGGATAGCGCAATCGAGCCCGACAGAAGATCCAAACCAAAACGCGGTCTAATCACATTGCTATCCGCGCTCGCCGCTGTTTTCGTATCAGTCTTTTGGGCTTTCATTCGCGAGGCAGCGGCTGGGGGCAAAAGAGACCCGGAGCGGGCTTCTAGGCTTGAAACCTTGCGTGGTTACCTGCGCTGGAGATAGTAGATCTCCTCTGGCCGCAAGGACTCCAGATTCTACCCGGATGTGGCCTGCACTTACCTCGAAATGTCGGCCAAGCCTGTTTGTAGGATGTGCCAGTGATGATTGATTGGCCTTGAGGGCTAAGTAAATAGAAAGCCGCAAAGAATAAGTGAGCCTCAAACGCAACATTCTCGCCAGCTATGTTAGCCGACTGTACGTTACGCTGATCGCCATCGTCATGGTGCCCGTGTACGTGCGTTACATGGGTACGGAGGCCTTCGGCCTTGTCGGCTTCTTTGCCGTGTTGCAGGTCTGGTTTCAGTTGTTGGATATGGGTCTCACGCCCAGCATGGCGCGGGAGGTGGCTCGCTTTCGAGGTGGGGCGACAGATGCCCTGAGCCTGCGCCGCCTGTTGCGGGCGCTGGAAGGAATCTTCGTCGCCGTCTCCATGCTGGGCGCCGCCGCAATGATCGTAGGCGCAGGCGCGATCGCTAGCAGCTGGTTGAAGGTGCAGCAACTGCCGCTGGAAGAAGTAAAGCATGCCATCATGCTTATGGCGCTGATTGTGGTGCTGCGTTGGGTGTGTGGCTTGTACAGTGGCGCCATCAGCGGCTTTGAGCGTCTCGTATGGCTTGGCGGGTTCAACATGGTGATTGCTACCGCCCGCTTTGTGCTGGTGATCCCGTTTTTCATTTATGTGGGCGCCAGCCCCTCAACGTTCTTTAGCTACCAGTTCGCAATTGCGTTGATTGAGATAACGGTGCTGGTAGCTCAAACCTACCGCCTTTTGCCTAAGGTGCACGAAGGTCAGCGGTCGCCGTGGCATTGGCAACCGCTGCGCGGGGTCCTCAAGTTCTCGCTGAGTATTGCTTTTACCGGTGCGGTGGGGATCCTGGTGACGCAAACCGACAAGCTTGTATTGTCCACACTCCTTCCTCTGAAAGACTACGCCTATTTCACGTTGGCTGTGCTGGTCGCGAGTGGGGTGGTGGTCATTACCAGCCCCATCAGCGTTGCTTTGTTGCCTCGCCTGAGCAGGCTGAATGCGGCGAGCGATGACGCCGGGGTGATCCGCTTATACCGTAACGCTACCCAACTGGTGAGCATGATCGCGATCCCCACCGCGCTGGTACTGGCATTCTTCGCTGAGCAGGTTCTATGGGCTTGGATCGGCGATGCGGACTTCGCTCTTAAGGCTGCCCCAGTATTGAGGCTCTACGCACTGGGCAACGGTTTTTTTGCCTTGGCTGCCTTCCCCTACTACCTTCAATTTGCCAAGGGTGACTTGAAGTTGCACGTAATTGGTAATCTGCTGTTTGCTGCGATATTTATCCCGCTACTACTTTGGGCGGTTAGGGAATATGGAATGATCGGTGCTGGTTATGCTTGGATAGTAGCTAACGTGCTCCCTTTCGTTTTTTGGCTGCCAATTGTGCATAGACGATTTTCGAAGGGTCTGCATACCAGGTGGCTGCTGCACGATGTGATGCCAATCCTGGTATTTCCGACCGCCGCCACATTTCTTGTGCATGAATATGCAGCATGGCCCACGACTCAGCTCATGGTCGCAATTGGTGTTGTCGTCGTATGGATGGCGCTGTGTGCAGTCGCTGTCTCATGCTCTTCATGGGCCAGAGAAACGTTAGGAAGCAGATGGCTGGTGCGCTTATTATAGAAACAGAAGTGAGCGAGATTGAATTGTGGAACCAATCCAAAAACCGAAGATTTCCGTGTGCGTCATCACCTACAATCAAGAGAGCTACATTCGCCAATGCCTGCAAAGCATCGTCGGACAGGAAGCGGATTTCGATTTTGAAGTTATCGTGAGTGATGATTGCTCGATAGACGGTACGCGGGCGATCGTGCACGAGTTCGCAGAGCGATTTCCTGCTCTCATAAAGGCGACATTTCAAGAAAGCCATATCGGCGGCACCAAGAACTACCTGTTCACCCACGGCCTCGCGCAAGGTAAGTATGTCGCCCATATCGATGGGGACGATTTGATGCTCCCGGGGAAGATTCGGCTACAAGCAAGATATTTGGAGAACAATCCCGAATTAGTGGCTGTTTGGCATCGCGTGATAACTATTGCTAAGGATGGTCGGATTTCCGACCCCCCACCACCCTCAGGGGTTGAGCCCATATCGCAGCGTTTAGTCTTACAGCGTGGCTTTGCTGGGCATCATTCTTCTTTGATGTATAGAAGAGAGAAAAAGCCAGCTCTCGGATCTTTCGAAGAGGTTCTCGATTTCCATATATCTGTAGAATTGCTCAAGAATGGAAATGGTGCAATCCTGCCCAACGTGCTTGGTGGCTACCGAAAAGGCGTGGGCGCTCAGACGGTCAGCAGAGGGCGGCATACGAAGCTTGTTAAGAGGGCTTTGGACTACTACTTGACCGTTTATCCACACTATTCCCCTGAAATAAATCGCTTGGCATTTTCACTATTTGTGCGCGAGTCGATAGCTGGTCATTGTGAGGCTATTTCGCTCTTTCATACATTTCTTATGTCCTTGAATGCTAGAACGCCCGTATCGGTTGCGAGCGAGTGCGCGCTCATGACAAAAAAGACCATTGCGAAGTTGTTTTCGTACTTCGCGTAGCCAATAATGCAATCGATCCTGAATCCAAAGTCGATTTCGGATGGCCCACAAAGTCACCGTTTCGCACTTCTCTGCATTTATTTTTTTTCAAATATTTATGCGGCGTGGTTGTTTATTGACGCTAGGGCTACTACGCACGAGTTCAGTGGGCTCTCTGTAGCTGCCTCAGATGTGCTGTCTGCATGCGTTTTAGCGCTCTCGTCTCTATTTGCATTTGCGTTGATCGTGCAGCCAATGCTGACGAGGTTAGTAAACTCCGCTAAGCCGCGACTGACACGACGAAATAGTCGGGGTATCGGAATTGTAGTGTTGGGCATTCTGATAGCTCAGATAGTCTTTTCTATTACTAGTGGCTCGCAGCTCGCGGGGCAGTTGAACTATATCGATAACCCCGGGGCTTTGTTCTTCCTCATATTTAACGGCGACTACATGTTTCTCGCCTACTATTGCTTTTATAGAGAATCAAAGTTGTGTCCTGTCAACATGGTTCTGTATGTTATTTCAGGTCTGATCAGGGGTTGGGGTGGCATGTTCCTCATCATCGGTTTCCTGGAAATAGGTAGGCAGCTCAGATTGAGACAATATTGGAGCATCTTTTTCATTTCGACTGCGTTAATGCTACTAGCGCCCGGTATTGATCTCTTCAGAAATCTTGTTCGCGCTATGGGGTCGGATATGCAAAGTGCGGAGGTATTGTCGCTACTCAATCCCGATGTGTTCCATTCACTTTCTGACAGTAGCGGAAGCCTCGCTACCGTGGCAGCCGCCACGGCTGAAACGATCCTGCTACGTTTACAACATATAGAGGTCGACCTCGTAACGAACACGTTTCATGAGCACATTACATTACTCTACGACAAGGGCCTCATTCGACCATTCTATGCGGAGGGCGCTATTGGCAAGCTCCTCTTGCAACTTCTCGATGAGCGTGTTGGGCCGGATCTGCATCTGTTTCTGCCAGGATATTTTCACGGTTGGAGTACGTATTACAATGTCGGTTACAGCGTCCACGCAGGTTTTGGAAGTTGGTTGGGGATTCTTGGGATGTCCTTTCCACTCGTGGTCCTATACGCGTGTCTTATGGTTGTCTTTGCCGCATTACTCATAAGATGGAATGGCGGGACGAGGGAAGCTGAGGATGTAGCTTGGTTAATGGGGCTATTATTTATATGTAGTGGTTGGTTTGGGCCATACGAAGCATTCTTGCAGGCGCTAATCTTGTTACTTGGAATTGAAGCGCTACTTGCGTGTATCTCTCTGGGGTCAATGCAAGCTCGCAAAGGCGTCGTTAGACCGACGTCCTCATCACTTGCGTATCCTGGTGGACGAATCGTGAGTCCTATTGGTTAGCGACGAGCGAGCGACACAGAAGCAGCCGGCTGGGGACCCCGAACGATCGCCCGCACGTACAGATCAGTACCGCGCTGACGGCCAGGTCTCTCCAGTGTCTGAAAGGCTCTAGCGGACTATCGCCGGTAAAGTGGCCATGTGCGGCATCATAGGTATTGCCTGCCAAAGTCTCATTTCCGACCGTGGCTGGCTAATTGCAGGGCGTGACGCTCTCCGCCATCGCGGCCCTGATGATGCGGGCGAATGGTGGTCGGCGGACGGCTCCGTCGGTTTGGCACATCGGCGGCTCGCCATCGTCGACCTTACCTCGGCTGGGCATCAGCCGATGCAAGATGCCAGCGGCGACTTGTGTATCGTCTTCAACGGAGAAATCTACAACTTCTCCGACCTACGGAAGGAGTTGGAGGCGAAAGGGTATCCTTTCCGCTCCCATAGCGATACCGAAGTCATTCTCGCCGCCTATCGCGAATGGGGCATGGACTGCCTCTCCCACTTAAACGGCATGTTCGCTTTCGCCCTTTACGATGGGCGGCAAAGGCAACTGTTCTTAGCGCGCGATCGGGTCGGAGAAAAACCGTTGTTCTATGCGCTAGCAAATAGGGAAATACGGTTTGCATCTGAGCTCAAGGGGCTTATGGTTGACCCTGCATTATTTCGGCGTATAGACCTAGAAGCGCTGGATTGCTACTTGGCTATGGGGTTCGTGCCAGGACAGCTTTGTATGCTGCGGGGGATCAAAAAGTTGCCACCGGCCCACGCGCTTATGTTCGATCTGGAAACCCGACAGTCGCGTCTTTGGCGCTATTGGCAATTACCAGAGGTGGATATTGCAGCAGCGACCGGCCACTGGGACGAGGTCGCATTATTGGATGAACTGGAGATTTTGTTGGAAGATGCGGTCCGCCGCCAGCTGGTAGCGGACGTGCCGGTGGGCATTTTGCTCAGCGGTGGTATGGATTCCAGTCTGGTGACAGCCATGGCGGCTCGAGCCGCACCCAAGGTGAAAACCTTCACTATCCGCTTCCCGGGCTACGGGAAGTACGATGAAACTGCACATGCCCGTATGATCGCGCGGCATTTCGGCACGGAGCATGTGGAACTTAACGCTGCCGAATCCACGCTGGACTTGCTGCCACTGCTGGCTCGCCAGTTCGATGAGCCGATGGTGGATTCGTCCATGATTCCGACCTATCTCGTCAGTCGACTGATTCGCGAACAGTGCACAGTGGCACTGGGTGGAGATGGGGGCGATGAACTGTTTGCGGGTTATCCCCACTACAACCGCTTGCTCTGGATGCAGTTGAGGTTGGGCTGGATTCCGCGAAGCCTGCGCACACCCATAGCCAAGGCAGCGGAAGCACTGCTTCCTGTCGGGTTCAGGGGCCGTAACTGGCTGCAGGGGTTGGGGGTTGATTTGGGAGTCAGTCTGCCGCTTGTTGCTTCCCAGTTCGACCGCACTACGCGTAGGCGACTGATGGCAGGGCAAGTCAACTCGAATCTAGTCGCCGAGGAGATTCGGGAACAACGCATCCCAAAGTCGGCAGATCTACTGCAACGGGCCACGCGCATGGATTTCGAGAACTACCTAGCCGAGGACATTCTGGTGAAGGTGGACCGCGCGAGTATGCTCAATTCCCTGGAAGTGCGTGCCCCCCTGCTTGACTACCGCATCATAGAATTCGCTTTCAAGAAGGTACCCTCGTATCTCAAGGCTACAGCCACTACCCGCAAGGTGCTGCTCAAAAAACTGAGCGCGCGCCTCTTACCGCCGGAGTTTGACCACCATCGCAAGCAGGGGTTCTCGATTCCGTTTGGTTCGTGGCTTCAGTCAAGGCCTTGGCAAAGCTTCTTTCGGGATGTGCTGCTGGGATCGAACAATGCCATGTTCAACCACAAAGTTGTGGGCAACTTGCTGGATGGGCAGGCTATAGGGCGGGCAAATAGCGAACGCTTGTTTGCGCTGGTGATGTTCGAGTTGTGGCGAAGGGAATATCGAGTATCCATTTAGAGTTAGCGACATGCAAACAGAATTACTCGAAATCCTTCGCTGTCCGCGAACGGGCCGGCGGCTTGTCCTCGAACAACCGGAGTATCGCGAGGAGCGCATTCATTCCGGATGGCTGGTCTCTGAGGGCAATGAACATCGTTATCCGATCCGGGACTTCATTCCACGCTTTGTACCCAAATCGAACTATGCCGATAGCTTCGGTATGCAGTGGAACAAGTTCCGCCAGACCCAGCTCGATAGCTACTCGGGGCATCCAATTTCCGCCAATCGTTTTTGGAGGGTCACGGGTTGGCGCCCCGAGGATATTGGCGGGCAATGGCTGCTAGATGCCGGGTGCGGCGCCGGCCGGTTCGCGGAAGTGGCTTTGCATGCAGGGGCCAAGGTCATAGCGCTGGATTACTCCAGGGCTGTCGATGCCTGCTACGCTAATTTGAACGATCATCGTAACTTACATGTGGTGCAGGGCGACATCTATGCCCTGCCGTTCCCCAAGGGCTTTTTTCGCTACGTGTACTCCCTCGGCGTGTTGCAGCACACTCCGGATCCTGAGCGTTCCTTTCAAAGTCTTCTCAGACTCCTTGAATCCGGGGGGGAGATCGCTATGGACGTCTACGCCAGAAATCTGCGATCACTCTTGTCTTGGAAATACCTCCTTCGCCCGGTCACTACACACTTACCTAAAGACCGTCTGTTTCGTTGGGTCAAACGCATGGTCGACGCGCTCCTGCCTGCCGCGATTCTGCTTCGGCGTATCGGCGGGCGTCCCGGTGCGCGACTCCTGCCGATTCTCCAGTATTCCCACTTGGGATTACCGTTGGAGCTAAATCGCGAATGGGCGATTCTTGATACCTTCGATATGTACTCTCCCTCGTACGACTTTCCCCAGACTCTATCGACCGTGCACAAATGGTTCAAAGACTGCGATCTTGAAAATATTCTGGTTGAGAATGGGCCGAACGGAATCGTGGGCAGAGGTCGGAAGAAGACCGCGTAGCGGCGTTTGTCTGCGAGGACCGGAACAACAGGCCACCGGATGCGGTTACTGATCAACTGCCTTTCCTCCATCAGTGGCGGTGCGGAAACGTACCTTCGGAATCTCTTACCGAAGCTAGTCGGGGAAGCGCGGTTGCTCGATAAATCGGTGGAGCTGATTTTGCTTTGTCACACAGCACAGCGGGATTTGTTCCCGTCGGAGTTGAAGGTGCGGAGGCTGGAACTCAGCGGCCGGCGCTCGGTGGGGTTGAGCCGCGTCCTGCGGGAGGCGATCGCATTGCGTCGCGTAATTCGCGCCGAACACTTAGAGGTTGTGTTTACTCCTTATCAAGCCGCTCCGATGCCGCAAGGTCCGCGACATGTCCTGATGCTGCGAAACATGGAGCCGTTCAGGTTTCGGGGATATTCGTACGGCTTTCGGGGGGCGGTTCGCAATGCCTTGCTCGAAAAATTGTCTGCGCGTTGTTTGCGGCGCGCGGATCGCGTGATCGCGGTTTCGGACTATGCGTACGCTTGCGCCGAGCGGGAGCTTCGCGTGAGCAGGCAGCGCCTTCGAATGATTTACCATGGTCGCGACCCGGCGTTCGACGCACTCCCTCGAACTCACGGACAAAC
>Ga0210382_10000407_pt1 | contig 15538 bp, 9 predicted proteins | sample PLMedo_FD_155452 | JGI IMG/M metagenome (GOLD analysis project Ga0210382, IMG submission 155452) | Groundwater sediment microbial communities from an aquifer in East River, Colorado, USA - PLM0_60_coex redo | ecosystem: Environmental > Terrestrial > Soil > Riparian zone | place: USA: East River... | reverse complement strand
AATGAGTGTAAACCCCCGTTGATCCCTGCCCTGAAGGGCGGGCTCGGCCCCGGAGCGCGTCCTTAAGGACGCACCAGCGCTGAGCCGGGGCTTCAGCCCACGGACCTCACGGACCATTTCGCGCCTCTCTCCTGTACACGACCGTCACCAGATCCTCGACTTGTGGCGACTCCTCCTGCACCACGGCGATCCGATACAGCGTCCGCTCAGGCCGTTGGATGTCGACAATCAGCTCGCCGATGGGCTGACGGCCCAGTCGGCGATCGAGCTCCTCTCGCTTGAGCAGGGTCAGCGCTGTGAGCACGCGCTCTTCGACCGCCAGCACTCGCTCCCGCTCTCGCGCATCCCGCTCGGCGCGGAGCCCTCCCGTCACAAGGTCGAGCAGCGCGAGTCCGGCGCCCGACAGAATGGCCAGGGCGACGAGGACCTCGAGGAGCGCAACGCCGCGGCTAGTCAATCGGTGCTCCCGTGAGGGGGTCGATTCCGGTTCCGAGGGCCCGCCCATCGGGCAGGAAGAGGGCGTGAGCGGTGAGAGGTGAGCGGTGGTCACCGACGTCTACTGGACGGCCGGTAAGGACCGCCTGCGCCCGCGCGTGCCGCAGCGCGGCGACCCGTTTCGAGGAGCGTGGAGCCTGCAAACTCAGGAATGCAAGACCACTCACACCGAACACGAGTCCCATGATCGCCACCACGACGATCACCTCCGCGAGTGTGAATCCGCGCGAGATCAACCGCTCACCGCTCACCGCGTACGCCCCAGCATCACGGCCCTCCCGGCCTTATCGCATACACAGCCTGCAACAACGCCGCTGCCACGAACGCCACCAGCCCACCGAACGCGACGATCAACGCCGGCTCGACCAGCGTGACGAGGGCCTTGAGTCCCCGTTCCGCTTCCTGGGCAGCGAGGTCGCCCGCCCGGCGCGTCATGTCGCCCAGCCGCCCGCTCGACTCGCCCACCTGAACGAGCTGTAACGCACTCGGCGCGAGGGCATCTTCCCGTTCGAGCGACGCCGTGAGGGGCGCGCCCGAAGCCACACGCTCGCGCGCCCGTGCCAGTCGCGCCGCCACGGCGCGGTCACCTGCCGCCTCGCCTGCCGCGTCGAGCGCCGCGAGCAGCGGCATGCCCGCCGAGAGCATGGCGCCGAGCGCCCGGGCGATGCGTGAGGTCGCGAGCGCCATCCGGACCGACCCCACGAGCGGCGCCGCGAGTAGAGCGTGCTCGATGCGCAGGCGACCCGCCGGACGGCGCGTCGCTTCAACTGCCAGCGCGATGACGGCCGCGCTTGCCGGGATCAGCAGAAACCAGTAGTGGGAGAGGAGGCCCGATCCGAGCAACAACAGGCGCGTCGCGGGCGGGAGGTCCTGCCCCAGATCGCCGAGCAGTTCGGCGAAGCGCGGCACGATCACCGTCCCGATCACCAGCACGGACGTGACGCCGACGACCGCCAGTAATAGAGGATAGGCCAGCGCCTGTCGCACCCGCGCCACGAGGTCCGCTTCCTGCTCGAGGTGCGTGGCCACCTGTTCGAGGGCCCGCGGGAGCTGGCTCCCCCGCTCTCCCGCGCGCAGCATTCCCAGGACGATGCCGGGCACCACCCCCCGCCCGGCGGCCAGCGCCTGCGCGAGGCTTTCCCCTTCGTGCAGTCGCGTGCGCGCGTCGGCGAGCGCCTGGCGCAGAGTCCCGCGCGCCAGCGTCTCGCTCGAGGCCACCGCACGCTCGAGCGGCACGCCGGCCGAGACGAGGGCCGCGATGCTCTGGAACACGATGGCGAGGTCGCGTCGATGGGCGGGGCGGCAGGATCCGTCGGCTGCCTGCCCCAGCGTGACAGCCAGTGGGAACAGGCCGCGATCCGTGACCACGGAACTCGCTTGACTGGCGGACGCGGCCTCGACGATTCCCTCGACAATGCCGCCGTCGGCGCGCGCAGCGCGGTACCAGAACGGTGTCATCTGTGTGCGCTCTCCCACGACGTGATGTCCGCGTCTTCGTTCGTCCCCCCCGGCTGCCCATCGCGACCGTAGGTGAGCAAGTCATAGCCCTGCGGGTTCACGTCGCCCGGACTCTTATAGATGTAGGGCCGGCTCCACGGATCGAGCGGGACCGTCTTCTTCAAGTAGGGCCCGCGCCAATTGCGACCTTCGGGCTGGCCGGTCGGGCGGGTGCGCAGCGCTTCGAGACCCTGCGCTGTGGACGGGTAGTAGTCGTTGTCGAGGCGATAGGCCTCGAGGCCGAGCCCGAACAGCTCGATCTGGGCGCGTGCGGCGGAGGTCTTCGCGTCGCCGACGTGACTGAACACCATTGGCGCGACGAGCCCCGCGAGGATCGCGATCACGGTGATGACGACGAGGAGCTCGATGAGGGTAAACCCCATTTCGGATTGCGGATTGTGGATTGCGGATTTGAAGGTCGCGCGTCCAATCCGCAATCCGCATTCCGAAATCCGCAATTGTTCAGCGGTCCGTAACACGCAGCACCTCCTCGACGGTGGTCAGCCCCGCTTGCACCTTCCGCCACCCGTCCTGGCGCAACGTGCTCATGCCCTGCATCTGGGCGATCTCGCGCAGGGCGCCCGCATTCGGGCTCTTCAGGAGCGCCTGCTTGATCTCGTCGGTGACGAGGAGCAACTCGAAGAGCCCCGTGCGGCCGCGATATCCTGTGTGGCGGCACGCGGAACAGCCGCGCCCGCGCTCGAGCGCTACGTGTCCCACGGGCTGTTGGGCGAGGAGTGCCACTGCGCCGGGATCGGGCTTGTAGCGCTCGCGGCAGTCGGGGCAGATCTTCCGGACCAGGCGTTGCGCGAGCACGCCCTCGAGCGTCGCCGCGACGAGATAGGGCTCGACTTTTAGGTCCGCGAGCCGTGTCATCGCGCTCGCGGCGTCGTTCGTGTGCAGGGTGGAAAACACGAGATGGCCCGTGAGCGCCGCTTGCACGGCGATCGCGGCCGTCTCGCCGTCACGCATCTCGCCGATCATCAGGACGTCCGGGTCCTGGCGCAGGATGCTTCGCAGCGCGCCCCCGAACGTCATCCCCGCCTTCACGTTCACCGGCACCTGCGTGACGCCTTCGAGATGGTATTCGACCGGGTCTTCGACAGTGATGATTTTCTCAGCGCTACGATGGCGTAGGGCGAGGGCGGCGTAGAGAGTCGTCGTCTTGCCGCTGCCGGTCGGTCCCGTCGCGAGCAGGATTCCGTGCGGACGCTCCGCGAGCCGGCGGAACGCGTCGAGGGTCTCGGGCGCCATGCCCAGCTCGTCGAGGCCGACTGGGCGCCCGCCGCGGTCGAGGAGTCGGAGTACCACCGACTCCCCGTACAGCGTGGGCACCGTGGACACGCGCAGGTCCAGCTCGCGCTCCTCCAGCCGCACCCGGATGCGGCCGTCCTGCGGTGCCCGCCGCTCGGCGATATCCAGCTCGGCGAGCAGCTTGATCCGCGAGACGACAGCCGCCTGAAGCCCTTTCGGCGGGCTGGGCAGCTCGGTGAGCACGCCGTCCACGCGGAACCGCGCCGAGAGGCCTTCTCTCGTTGATTCGAGGTGAATGTCGGATGCGCGCGCGTCGTGGGCTTCCCGGATGAGCAGGTTCACAAACCGGATGACGGGGGGTTGGTTCGCGAGATCGCGGGCGTCGGCGAGCGGGTCGTCGCCGGCTTCGGCGGAATGTCCTAGCTCGGCGTCCAGGTCCTTGATCAACTCTACGACGGACTCCGAAGCGGCGAACGTGCGGCGGATGCTCTCGAGCAGCTCTTCCGGGGAGACAGGGAGCAACTCCACCGAAGCACCGAAGGACTGTTCCAGGTCCTCCAGTACCTCGGCCGCCGGTTGTCGATCGGTGGCGACCCGCAGGCGGTCCCCCTCGATGTCGAGCGGCAGGATGCCGTAATACTCGAGGTACGCCGGCTCGAACGATTCGGCGAGCGGCAGCTTTGAGATGAGGGTGTCCACGTGCGTTCGTCGAAGCACGCACCGTGCCACTCCCCGTTACCCAGAACTGGAGGCGGGCAACCCGTGACCGGCCGCGTCCGCCGTGCACAAATTGCCCAATTCGCCCGTCCGAATTGTGCAATCGATCGAGCACGATTTCGCGTGGTTGCACAATTCGACCTCGCGAACTGTGCAGCAGGAGCGTTGCGGGCGGTTGCGGCAGGCTCGCGCGTGAACGGCACGTGGCGTGCCTTGCAGCAGGGCGACCCCTTGCCCGGAGCCGGTCGTGGTCCCAAGTCGCTTCGTTCCCTGCGCCCTCGCCGCGTGTCTTTTCGCCGTGTGTCTCCTCGTCGTCCTTTCGGCCGGGGCGTCCCCACCGCGGCTGCCGTCACCGCGCATCTGTCCGACCGCTCCGAGCGGGACGTTGGAGGACGACGGGATGGTCCAGTTCTTGGTCTCGGTGACGCCCAAGGGCTCCCCAGTCAACCAACTCGCGAACACCAACGGCCGAACGGCAGGCTTTACGGTGACGAACACCGGCACATGCGCGGAATCCGTCCAGGTCACGTGCTTTTCGAGCGGTTCGGTGACCTGCACGGGCGCGAGCCCCGCGCTCATCGGGCTGGATCCAGGTGTGAGCAGCGGCGTCACGGCCACCTATAACGTGGGTTCCCCCGGTTCTGGGGTAGTGGGCGTAAGGGGGGTCGGGTGGGGCACAGCGCGGGACAGCGGCACCTATAACGTGACGGTCCAGCCCCATACCTACATCGTCGCGGTGACGCCCGACAGCGGGGAGACGGTGGCCCGACGGCCGAACTCCTCCATTCCCGGCGAGTCGTTTACAGTCCGGAATACGGGCAGCGATCCCGACACGTACACGTTCACGTGCGCCGGCTCCGCGAACGTGACCTGCCTCAACCAGGGATACCCTTACGGCGACAACCCCACTCCCAGGTCAGCCACACTCGGGCCGGGCGCGTCAGTATCCGTCAGTGCCGGTTACACGACCAGCGCGCCGGGTACGGGAAGGGTGTCCCTGACGGCCGCGGGTGTCCACGCGAGTGACCAAGGGTCGTACGTCATTCGGGTGACTTCGAGCCTCGTGGATGTGATCCCCGTCAATACTTGGACCCGGGGCGCCTTTGTGGGCTCGTCCTACAGCGCGCGCTTCACCGTGACGAACCTAGACGTCGTGGGACACAAGTATGCCTTAGGGTGTGACGCCAGCACCGGCGTGAGTTGCACGGCGCCCTACGACAGCACGCCGTATATGACGGCAGGGCAATCATGGCCCTTTGATGCGAGCTACTCGATCAACGTCGGGGCGAGCGGCACGGGGTACATACAGTTCACCGTTAATGACCACCTGAAGCGAGGCCAGGTGAATTTCATGATCTGGCCCAATGTGGCCCACGGCGTCTCGGTGACCCCCGCGAGCGGCACTGGACCCAATCGCGGCAGCTTTACGAACGGTTACGTGGCGAGCTTCACGGTTCGGAACGTCGGGACGTCCAGCGATACGTACACGTTCAGCTGTCAGGCGCCAACGAACGTCACATGCGGGACTGTGAGTCCCCCGAGCCAGGTTCTAGCTTCGCTTGACACCACGGTCGTGACCGTCACGTACAACGTCGGTGCCACCGGGTCGGCCTATATCGGTCTGCAGGCATCCAACGCGAACGCCAGCAATACCGGCCGCTGGAACTTCTCGGTCGTGCCATCCGTCGGCTACGCCGTGGCCGTGACGCCGGACGCCAAGCCGATCGGCGTCCTGACTTCCACGAGCGCGTCCTATCCGTTCACGGTGCGGAACACCGGCACCGCCCAGAACACCTACACGATCACTGCGAGCTGCAGCGGGGCCGCCATCGCCTCCGGGTGCACGCCATCCATGACCTCGGCGACGGTTCCTGCGGGCGGCACGACCGCGGTCTCCGTCAGCTATGCGTCGGGTGGTGCCTCGACGACCGGGAAGATCACGCTCACCGCTAAACAAACGAGTGACATCGCGGTGAAGGATACGGGCTGGGTGAACGTCGCCACGGGCACGGCGCAAGCCCCGGCGGTGAACGTCGCGGGCGTGAATCCCGGCGTCACGCTGGAGCGCGATCTCTGCCTCACGGTCGCGCTGTCCGGCGGAGCGGCGACCGAATGTGGCGACCTGCGGCTCGCCCACGGGCTGCCGGCGGTGCGGACCATGGGCCGTGCCCGCGCGCCGACGCTGGTGTACTCGAGCGCGCAAGCCCACCCCTATCCCCTGGTCGCGGCCGAGGTGACGCTGCCTGCCGGGGCGGCGAATCCCGACTCGGTCGAAGTGGTGCTCCATGTGGGGGCGGACAGCGTGCGCGCCCGGTGGGCCGGGAGTGCCTTCAGTCCGGGCGGGGCGAATCGCCTCGTGATCGGTTGGGACCGCCTGAACGATTCGACAGGGGTCTATTCCTACACGCTCGATGTGGCGAGCATCTACCCCGCGAGCCGTCTCTCGACATCGCCGGCCCCGTCAGGCGAGTTGATCGTCGTGAACCGGTCCCGGAGCGAGTTCGGCGCCGGGTGGTGGCTCGCCGGGCTCGAGCGGCTGCGGCTCGATTCGATGCTCTGGATCGGCGGCGACGGCAGCGCTAGGGTGTACCGGTCTGCGGGGAGCAACGTCTGGTTCGCCGCGGCGCTCGACCGGCCCGACACCTTGAAGAAGGTCGGGACCGAGTACGTGCGGCTGCTTCCCGCCAAGGCCGAGGTGTGGTTCGACGTCCAGGGGCGGCACGTGCGGACCGTAAGCCGGCTGAAGCACGACACGACCTGGTTCCATCGCAACGCGAGCACTGGGAAGCTCGACAGCATCACGGTTGCCCCGGCGAGCCAGGCGTTGCGCTATAAGTTCGCGTACAACGCGACATCGGGCCTCCTGGACTCGGTGATCGCCCCTCCGATCGGGGCCCTGCGGCGCGCGACGAAGCTCACCAAGAACGGCGCCCAAGTCACGGCAATCCGCGACCCCGACACGAGCAGCGTGAGCTTTGCTTACGACGCGGCCTACACGAACCGCGTCAAGTCCCGCACCGACCGGGTGGGCACGGTGGCGAGCTACTTTTTCGATGCGGCTGGCAAAGTGGCGCGCGACAGCCTCGATCCGGCCCTCGCACAACCGGTCATCGTCACGCGGGTGCGCCCACTCGAAAGCGTCGGGTTCCTGGGTTCCGCGGCCCGGGATACCGCCGACGCGTACGCCCTGATCGACGGGCCCCGGACTGACGTCGGCGACTCGACGATGCTGTGGCTCGATCGGTTCGGCGCGCCGCGGCGGGTCCGCAATGCGCTGGGGCAGGAGACCCTGCTCGCCCGCGGCAACGCCACGTTTCCTGCACTCGTCACTCGGGTCCAGGCGGCGAACGGCCGCGTGACGACGGCGACTTATGACGGGCGCGGGCACGTCGCAACCAGCACAGACTCAGGGGCGGTGGCGGTGACGGGCCAGCCGGCCGTCACGCGCTACGCCTGGAACGCCACCTGGGACGCGGTCACTCTGATCGTGCCTCCCGAACGGGACAGCACGGTCATCGGGATCGACGCCGCGACCGGACATCGGGTGTCCCAGCAGGACGCTGGCGGTAACCGCGCCGACTTCACGTACTACACCACCACCGGGTTGCTCGCGACCGCCAAAGAGCCCGGCGCGACGGCCGTAATGACCCTCAATTACGACGCCCGCGGCAACCTGAAGTCGACCGTCTCGCCGCTCGGCATCCGGGACTCCGTGGCTCGCGACGCGCTGGGCCGCGACACGCTCGATGTCACACCGATCGACACGACCACAACGCCCCGACAGTACCGCCTCACCAAGACCTGGTACAACCTCGCCGACCGTGTGATCCAGACGCAGACGACGGGCCCTGCGATCCAGTACACGCTCAGCTCCGCGCCGCGCGACACCACGACGATCACGGGGGACACGCTGACCGTCCAGAACGCATACGACCGAGAGGGGCGCCTCACCGATGTCACGACAGCCGAGCGTCCGACTCAGACCACCACCGTGGACGAGCACCGCACCTACGACGGGGCCGGCCGGCTGCTGACCAAGCGGCTCGGCTCGGGCCCGACGACCTTTACCTACGACGCGGCCGGCAATGCGCTGACCCAGAGGTACGGATACGGGGTGGTCACGGCCACATACGACGAATTGAATCGGGTGGTCCGACGGGTCGTGCCCCGCCGAGCGTATCCCCATACGGATTGCCTGGGCCATCCGAACGGTCCCCTGACGGGCACCGGGACCGACTGCCTCATCACCGTGCCGCTCTATCCCAATCTCGCCGGGGACTCGGTCGAGACTCCCGCCGACACGAGCGTGTTCGGCTACGACGTCGCGGGGAATCAGATGCAGGCCGATAACCGCTACGCGCAAGTGCGCCGCAGCTTCTTCCCCAACGGCTTGCTGCAGCGGGATACGTTGCGGGTGCGGGACTACTTGGACGGCGCGTACGGGCACGTCTACGCGCTCCGGTATGGCTACGACGGTGACGGTCGCCGCACGCGTCTTTTCCTGCCCGGCGGGGGCGACAGCCTGACCTACACGTACAGTCCGATCAACGGCGCGCTGGCGCAGGTGAGGGACCCAACGGGCCACCGTTACGCGTTGACCTACACGCCCGCCGGTCGGCTCGACAGCCTGAAGGCGTTCCCCACCGCGTCGGCCACGATTCCCGGCGTGAAAGAACGTCGGCAATACGACGCCGATGGCCGGCTGGTGTGGCGCGAGCGGCGCACCGGCGCGAACGCCCTGCTGCAGCTCGACTCCCTGCGCGTGGACCTCCAGGGCCGCGTGGCGCAGGCGGCCACGCAGAGCGCGGCGCTCGCCCACCAGGGCGAGCGCACCAGCACCGCCTACGCCGGCCTCGGCGCGGTGCTCGCGTCCGAGCGCGTGCAAACGAGCAACGGCGTGTGGGAGGTCGAGGAGTTCCGGCCCAGCGGGATGGGGAACGTCTACTACAACCATTGGCGTAGCCAGGCCGACTCGACCTCGCGCCGCCCCCAGCGCAGCAGCTTCGACGCCCACGGCCTGTTGAGCTGGCGGCGGGGGGATGTGGCCCCGGGCTGCAACCCGCAGTGGTACACCGACAGCCTGTACCAGGTGGGCGACGCCTTTCCCAGCGCCGGCGGCAACGTGATCCGCGCGGGCGAGCTGCACGCGGTGTCGGGCTGTGCGGGCTACGACGCCGCGAACCAATCGGCGACCAACTCGTACTACACGTTGGATAACAAGCTCGCCGTCATGCAGCGCGAGGATGTGCGCGGCGACGGCGGGCACGGCAGTTGGGAGGAGTATTGGTACGACGCGCTGGGGCGGCGGGTGCTGGTGCTCAGCCGCCGGGAGTACCCACTCTGCACCGTGGGGAGTAACGAGTGCTTCTCGTTCGTCCAGCGGACCGTGTGGGACGGCGATCAGGTGCTCCTCGAGGAGCGCACGAGTGGGCTCGATGTCGTGGCCGGTGGGGCGCCGAATTACGGCACGGTGGCCTACGTACACGTGGGCCGGATCGATCAGCCGGTAGCGCTGCTGGACGGCCGGGTGATTCACTACAACTGGCGGGGCTTGGCGGAGGCGTCGAGTTGGGCGGACGGCAGCCCGGCGGATTGTGAGCTGATGACCGGGAATTGCACGAGGATCGCCTGGCCAGCGGGCCAGGGCGTGTACTACCGGCGCGCCGTGGACCTGTACGCTGGGCAGACGATCACCTGGATCGGGAGCCTGCCGGCGAACGGGCAGGATGGGACGGGGCAACTGTACCGGCGGAATCGGTATTATGATCCGGCGTCTGGGAGATTCACGCAGGAAGATCCCATTGGGCTCGCGGGCGGGCTCAATTTGTATGGGTTCGCGGGCGGTGATCCGGTCAACTACTCCGATCCATTTGGTCTCTGTCCGCCCAAAGACAATGTGCCGTGCCGCGACGTCACCTCAGAAGAAGGTCGGAAGATCCTTCACTCCGCGGCCGAGACTGGTCAGTGGACCTGGACTGAGGGCAAAGAAGGTCAGATTCCTAAGGACGTACCGAATCACGTCGGCGACTGCACGGACTTCTGCGAGACCGCTCAGGAAAACTCAGGTCTTCCGGCTCTCGATCCCCGGCCTAGCACGGGGGAGTTCGCTGGCTCTTCTGACTTCCGACCTCTGGGCGCTGGCGAGAAGCCCCAGATGGGAGACGTCGTCGTGGACAACGGGCATGCGGGCATCTCCACTGGCCAGGTAGATAAACAAGGACGCCCGCGTGCCTTGCAGAACGGCCAGCATGGGACCAGAGTCATTCCGTTTGACAAAGATGCGAAGATTTACCGTCGCCAAGTTCCGGACTCACCATGAGGTCTGCTATGAGAACCCTCAGTTTCTGCGCCGTACTCGCCCTAGCCTCGATGATTGCGGCAGCGGCTGCCTGCCAGGCGTCGGGCCCACGGGTCGCAGCTGCTCGGCACGTGGCGGCAGCCTATGTCGCTGCCGATACAGCGGGACGCTGGCGGACTGCGGACTCGCTCGTGAACTGGCGCGGCTGCGACTTCGACCCCGCCACGGACTACCTGCAGCTTACTACAGCAGCTCGGGTAAGTGATGCGGCCGTACGGGGAGACACCGTGGATGTGACAGTCGAATACGATGTGCTCGGCCGCGCATGGTCGTACGATCGCAAACGGGCTGGTGAGACGAACTGGCGCTTCACTGCCGGCCGGCGCACGGACAAGCTCGTCCTGCACGTGCTGCCGACAGCCAAGCCCCCAATCGTTTGCGGCGAGTACCAGCCCAACCACGTGGCGCTATCGCAGATGAGTAAGGAGATCGCACACATGGATGACTCGTCGCGCACCGCCCTTGAGCAGGCAAGGCGGTCACCCAGATAGGGGCCCGGTAGCGCCGCGTTGTCCACACGTCGGGCGCAGATATCTCTATCTGCACCAGTTTTCAGGTGTTTCTGGGTGTGCAAGCAAGTGGGCAGATATCGGTGCGCGCGCGGGGGCGCGCCCCGAATCTGCCCAACGTCGTGCCCATTCGCGCCCGGTGGGCGCTCAAGGGCACACACTACCTCCCGGCACGGCGCCGGGTCTCCAGGAGGGCGTCGACCAGTTTGAGGACGGCGCGCCGGTCGGCGGCGGGCAGCGCCTCCACCCTCTTCAGCCGCTTGAGGAGCCGGGCCGTCTTCGGCGACGTGCCGTCTTTCATCGGCTTCACGCCGAGCAGCTCGTCGGTGCTGACGTGGAGCGCCTGGGCCAGGTGCACGAGCACCGCCCCTGGAGGCTGGGCGTCGGCGCGCTCGTAGTAGGCGATGACGCGCTGCGTCACCCCCACCGCCTTCCCCAACTCCTCCTGGGTGAGGCCGCGGCGCTGCCGGGTCTCGGCGAGCCGCGTCCCGAACCCCTCGACGGTCCGCTCCTTCACAGCGGCAGCACTCCAGATCACTGGACCTCCTAGCATAAACGGGCACATCCCATAACGGTCCGGCTCGCTTGACGGTGTTATACCATAATTGTATTATCTCGACACACGGTCAAGTGGCCGTGCGGCACCCGCTCCATCCCCCTTGACAGGATGCGCGAATGGCCCGGATTCCCGACGGCGAGCTCGAGCGGATCAAGCGGGACGTCGCGCTGCTCGAGCTGGTGCGGGGCGCCGGCGTCGAGCTGAAGCGCCACGGGGCGGACTGGATCGGGCTCTGTCCCTTCCACGGGGACACCAATCCCTCGCTCGTGATCACGCCGGCGAAGAACCTCTGGCACTGTTTGGGCGCGTGCCAGGCGGGCGGCTCCGTGATCGACTGGGTGATGCGGCGCGAGGGCCTGAGCTTTCGGCACGCGGTGGAAGAACTACAAAAGGCGCTACCCGGGGGGCGCGGGCCGAGCGCGGTGCTCGATCCCGGCCTCGACGACGCGGCGCTGCTCCGCGCGGTGATCACCTATTACCACGAGACGCTGCTCGCGAGTCCCGCGGCGATCGCCTATCTCGACAAGCGCGGCCTCAACCACCGCGCGGCGATCGAGCGCTTCCGGCTCGGCTACGCGAACCGCACGCTCACCTACCAGCTGCCCGACGGCAAAGCGGGCCGGGTGCTCCGGGAGCGGCTCGAGCGGCTCGGGATCGTCCGGGCGAGCGGGCACGAGCATTTGAACGGCTCACTCGTGGTGCCGGTCTTCGATGACGCGGGCCACGTGGTCGAGTGCTACGGGCGGAAGCTGCGGGACGATCTCCGCGAGGGGACGCCGCTCCACCTCTACCTGCCCGGGCCGCACCGCGGCGTCTGGAATGCGGCGGGTCTCCAGGGAGCGCGGGAGGTGATCCTGTGCGAGGCGCTGCTCGATGCGCTGACGGTTTGGGTCGCGGGCTTCCCCCACGTGACGGCGAGCTACGGGGTGAACGGCTTTACCGGCGAGCATCTCGCGACGCTGACGCAGTGCGGCGCCGAGCGGGTGCTGATCGCGTACGATCGCGACGACGCCGGCGAGCGGGCGGCCGAGCGGCTGGCCGTGCAGCTCACGGGCGCCGGCCTCCGCTGTTACCGGGTGCTCTTTCCGCAGGGACTCGACGCCAACGCGTACGCCCTGAGGAACGCGCCTGCCGCGGAGAGCCTCGGCGGCCTGCTCCGGCATGCGGTCTTCGTGGGCCAGGGCGCGGCCGGCACCGCACGGGAAGCCGCTTCTTCTTTAGCTGCTGCTGCACCATCAACCGCCTCTCCGGAGCCGGGCGCTCCACCGCCCGACGTGCCGGTGACGGTCGAGGGTGACGACGTCTGGCTCACGCTCGACGATCGGCGCTACCGGATCCGCGGCCTCGCCAACAACACCTCCCCCGATCTTTTGAAGATCAATCTGCTCGTGCGCCGTGGCGACCAGGTGCACGTGGACACGCTCGATCTCTACGCCGCGCGGCCGCGGGCGAGCTTCGTGGCTCAGGCTGCGGCGGAGCTCGGACTGGACCCCGCGCTCCTCAAGAAGGATCTCGGGACCGTCTTACTCAACTGCGAGGCGCTTCAGGGGGCGGGGCTGGCGCGCCTCCGGCCCGCGACGCCGGGCCCGATGCCGATGACGCCGGCCGAGCGCGACGCGGCGCTCGCGCTGCTCCGGGACCCGCAGCTGCTCGACCGGATCCTCGCCGACTTCCAGCGGGTCGGGGTGGTGGGCGAGGAGGCGAACAAGCTCGTGGGCTACCTCGCCGCGCTCTCCCGGAAACTGCGCGAGCCCTTGGCCGTAATCGTCCAGAGCGCGTCGGCCGCGGGGAAGTCGGCGCTGATGGACGCGGTGCTCGCCTTCGTGCCCCCTGAGGAGCGGGTGCAGTACTCGGCGGTGACGGGCCAGGCGCTCTTCTACCTGGCCGAGACCGATCTTCGGCACAAAGTCCTCGCGATCGTGGAGGAGGCCGGCGCCGAGCGGGCGAGCTACGCGCTGAAGCTCTTGCAGAGCGAGGGCGAGCTCACGATCGCCTCGACGGGGAAGGATCCCAAGACCGGCAAGCTCGTGACCCACGCGTACCGGGTCGCGGGCCCCGTCATGATCTTCTTGACGACGACGGCGGTCGAGGTGGACGAAGAGCTCGTCAACCGCGCGCTCGTGCTCACCGTGGACGAGGACCGGGACCAGACGCGGGCGATCCACGAGGCGCAGCGCCGGCGGCGCACGCTCGAGGGCCGGCTCGCCCAGGTCCAGCGGGAGGCGGTGCTCGCGCGCCATCAGCACGCGCAGCGGCTGCTCGAGCCCGTGGCGGTGGTGAACCCCTACGCTCCCCAACTCACCTTCAGCGACGCGCAGACCCGGACGCGGCGCGATCACGAGAAGTATCTCACGCTGATCGACACGATCGCGCTACTGCACCAGCACCAGCGGGAACCCAAGACGATCGAGCGCGACGGCGTCACGCTGACGTACATCGAGGTGACGCCGGCGGACATTGCGCTCGCCAACCGCCTCGCCGCCCAGGTGCTGGGGCACACGCTGGACGAGCTGCCACCCCAGACGCGGCGCTGTCTCACGCTGCTTGATCGCTGGGTGACCCAGCAGTGTCGGCACCACCGGATCGAGCGGCCGACCTTCCATTTCTTAGCGCGCGACGCGCGAGAGGCGATCGGCCTGGGCGCGACCCAGGTGAAGTGTCATCTCCACCGGCTCGCCGAGCTCGAGTACGTGCTGGTGCACCGGGCGCCGCGCGGCCAGGGCGTGGCCTACGAGCTGGTCTACGAGGGCCAGGGGCAGGACGGCACCCCATTTCTCACCGGCCTGATCGCCGTGGAGCAGCTGCAGGAGCCGGGCTACGATCCGAAGCGGTCGGGGGAAAACCGGCCGCGGTCGGGACGCGGTCGGCCCCCGGTCGGCCGGCGGTCGGGGGGCGGGCGGAGCGCCGAAAGCAATCCGATCTCTTCGCGAGACAACGCCGTACCGCGTCCGCGCGCGCCCCGTGCGGAGAACGCACCTCATGGCGCCCCCGTCGCATCGTAGTCGTACGGACCAGCCCGCGCCGCTCGCCGGCGCGATCGCCGAGCACGTGGGCTGGCTCGAGGCGGCGCACTACTCCGCGTCGACGGTGCGGGCCCGCCGGCGCAACCTCCGCCACTTCGCCGCGTGGGGCGCCGAGCGCGGCCTCACGCACCCCGGCGAGCTCACGCTCCCCATCCTCGAGCGCTACCGCCACACGCTCTTTCACACCCGGAAAGCCAACGGCCAGCCGCTCGGCTTCGGGGACCAGGTCCAGAAGCTGCTCGCGGTGAAGCAATTCCTCCGCTGGGCGACGCGAATGCACGTCGTCGGCTGCGACGTCGGCGCCGCGCTCGAGCTGCCGCGCCGGCCGCAGCACCTGCCGCGGGCGGTGCTCTCGGTCTCCGAGGTCGAGCAGGTCCTGGCGGCACCGGATGTCCGTGATCCGATCGGGCTGCGCGACCGCGCGATCCTCGAAACCTTCTACTCGACCGGGATCCGCCGGATGGAGCTGATCACCCTCAAGCTCCCCGACGTCGATGCCGAGCGGGGCGTCGTCTGCGTGCGCGAGGGGAAGGGCAAGAAGGATCGCGTGGTACCGATCGGCGAGCGGGCGCTCGACTGGATCGAGCGCTACCGCGACGAGGTCCGGCCCCGGCACGTCGTCGAGCCCGATCCGGGCAACGTCTTCCTCACCCGCCGCGGGAAGCCGCTCCGCTCGAACCGGCTCACCGAGCTCGTGCACCGCTACGTGAGCGCGGCAGGCCTCGCGAAGACCGGCAGCTGCCACCTCTTCCGCCACACGATGGCGACGCTGATGCTCGAGAACGGCGCCGATGTGCGCTACCTCCAGGCGCTGCTCGGCCACGCGCAGCTCTCGACGACCGAGCTCTACACCCGCGTGTCGATCGCGCAGCTCAAGGCGGTGCACCAGCGCACGCACCCCGCGCACCGGACGCGCGACGAGCGACTTTCTTCTTTAGCTGCTCAAGCCGCTGCTGAAGCAGCGAACACGGAGCGGGCCGGCGCGTGATCGCTCGTCGTCGGGGCCCGCGGCCCAGCGGCGCCCGGGCGGCCGCCGCGCTCTCGCGCGGATCGGGCCCGTCCCCTCGCGCTGCGCGCTCGGTGCGCATAACGGGCCCATTATGCGCACGGGCCCTCGGCCGCCCGG
>Ga0210382_10000405_pt1 | contig 15593 bp, 12 predicted proteins | sample PLMedo_FD_155452 | JGI IMG/M metagenome (GOLD analysis project Ga0210382, IMG submission 155452) | Groundwater sediment microbial communities from an aquifer in East River, Colorado, USA - PLM0_60_coex redo | ecosystem: Environmental > Terrestrial > Soil > Riparian zone | place: USA: East... | reverse complement strand
CCCGACATCTGGACCCAGGTTCGCGCCACACTCGTGCAGCGCGCAGCCGGCAAGCACATCCCGCTGTTCATCGGCGCCGATCATCATGCGCCGCATCCCACGCTCGCGCGCCTGCGCGATCTGCTGGTCGATCTCGAGCCGGCGAGTGCGTTCCGCATTTCTCGCCTGGATGAATTCTTCCAGGCGGCCGAGAGCGCCTCGGCGAAGCCCGTGGCAGGCGAGCTGCGGTGGTCGTACGGGTACGCCTGGACGTTACAGGGCGTGCACGGCACACGCGCCCCGCTCAAGCGGCGCCACGGGCAAGTGGAACTGTGGTTGGAGCGCCTGGCCGAGCCGCTGGTGGCGCTGGCACGCCAGGCAGGCGGGGGGGGGCGCGATCGCCGGGCCATTCTCGAGACGGCGTGGCGCACGCTGGTGCGGACGCAGTTTCACGACACCATCGGGGGATGCACGGCCGATGCCGTCGCATTCGCTGCCGAGCGTCGCCTCACCGAAGTCGCCGCATACGCCGCGGAGCTGACACGCGGTGGACTCATGGATCTCGCGGGGCATGACCCGGACGTGCAGCGCGAGCGGGCAGACGGCAGCGCGCCGAGATTGGTGTTGTGGAATCCGGCGCCCCGGGCGCGTGGTGGCGTCACGGTCGCCGATGTCACCCTGTTTCGCCGCGACGTGTTGGTGGGGCCACCGGCAGAAGGTCGGCTGCCGCGGCGGGGCCCGGGCTATCGGCCCTTCGCCCTCTACGGGCAGGAGGGACGAGCGATCCCTGTTCAGGTCCTCGCGCAGCGGCTCACGCAGGAGCGAACGGACGCCACGCGCCATTACCCGGATCAGGACGAGGTCGATCAAGTCCGGATCGCGTTCCGCGCGCCTCCCGTGCCCGGCCTCGGACTCGCCGCGCTGACTGTGGGTGCCCCGGCGCCACTGGGACGGAGTGAAGATGTCCACGTTCGGGGGCGCTCACTCGCAAACCGTTTCGTCGAGGTGGTGCTCGAGCCGAACGGCGCGCTGTCGCTGGTGGATCGCCGGCGCAACGAACGATATGGCGAGCTGCTCCGCCTCGAGGATGGCGGTGATGCAGGCGACGCATACACGTACTGCCCGCCGGCGCGCGACCGCATCAAGCCAAGCCGCGGTCCGATCACCGTTCGGCGCCTCGCGTCTGGTCCGCTCGTCGCCGCGCTCGAAGCGCGCTGGGAAGTGCTACGCGGGATCGATGCGCGCCTGCTCGTGCAGCTGTTCGCCGACAGCCCGCTCGTCCGGGTGACGCTGGACGTCGACAATCGCAACCGTTACCACCGGCTGCGCGCGCGCCTCACGACGGGCCTTGCCGGAATTTCGGCGACTGCGGGCGCCGCGTTCGGCGCCGTCGAGCGTAGTGCCGTGCGCGTCGACCCGGCGGCATACCCGCGCGAAACCCCGGTGCGTACGGCGCCCGCGCATCGCTATGTGGCTGCCGCCCGGGGTGGCCGTGGCCTGGCCGTCCTTGCCCCCGCGTTCTTCGAATATGAATGGACGGCGCAAGGCGATCTGCTGCTCACGCTGCTGCGCGCGGTCGGCGACCTCTCGCGCGCTGATCTGCCCACTCGGCCGGGGCACGCGGGCTGGCCGACCGCGATCCCCGCTGCCCAATGCCTCGGCTCGAGCCGCATCGATCTCGCGATTGTGCCGGTGACTGCGAGCGAAGTGGATCGTGGAGACGTGCTCCCGCAGCTGTGGGAGGATGCCTTCTTACCGTTGCACGGGCTCTGGCTGCGCGACACCGGCGCGCTCACGCCCGCGCCGGCGAACATCACCCTCGAAGGTACCGGCCTCGTGTTTTCGTCACTCAAGCCCGCCCAAAATGGGTCGCCGCTGGTCCTGCGGTGTTACAACGCCACGAGCCGCAAAGCTGCCGGCGCCTGGCGGTTCAGCAACGGCGTAAAGACGGCGCATCGCGTCCGCGCGGACGAACGCGAGGCCGTCGCGCTCGTGCTGGAACAGCGCGGCAACATCGTCCGGTTCGTCGCCGAGCCTCATGAAATCGTTTCGATTCTGGTGACGTGATGCAGGAACATCACGTCACGACGCCCCGGTCCGGGCGGTACTTCACGCTAGGATCGGCGAAGCACGCCGCCGAGCTGTGGTTTGTGTGCCATGGCTACGGTCAGCTGGCGTCGCGCTTTCTCGAGCGGTTTCGCCCCATCGAAGCGGAGCGTCGTTGCATTGTCGCGCCCGAGGGATTGTCCCGCTTTTATTTGACTGAGAGCCCGACCGAGCGGCGTGTCGGCGCGAGCTGGATGACGCGAGAAGACCGGCTGCACGAGATCGACGACTATGTCCGTTTTCTCGACGGCGTGTACGCGGAAGTCGTGCCGCGCAACGCGCGCGTGACCGCGCTGGGATTCTCGCAAGGGACAGCGACGGTTTGTCGTTGGGCAGGACTGGGGTCGTCGCGCATTGACCGGCTGATTGTCTGGGGTGGGGAGGTGCCGCCCGACCTCGACCTAAAACGGCTACGCGTTCCCAGTCTGACCCTCGTATACGGGACGCGCGACGAATTCTTCACGCCCAAGATCATCGCGGCTACCGAGACACGACTGCGCGAGCACAAGGTCGCATACGAGCTGGTACCGTTCGAAGGCGGGCACGAAGTCGATGAGCCGACGCTCCGCCGGCTGATCTAGCGGCGCAGGTTTGGATCCAGCACGTCCCGCAGCGCATCTCCCAATTGCGTGCACGCGATCACGACCAGGACGAGCGCGACGCCCGGCGCCGTCGCGACCCACGGCGCGTTCACCAGCGTGTCGCCGCCCGAGGCGATCATGTTGCCCCACGAGGGCGTCGGCGCTTGCACGCCGAGGCCCAGGTACGACAGTCCCCCTTCGAGGATGATCGCGTTGCCGATGCCGAGGGCAGCCGCGACAATAACCGGAGTGAGCGCGTTGGGCAGGATGTGGCGCGCCAGGATGCGCAGGCGCCGCGCGCCAACGGCGACCGCGCCCTCGACGAACGGTCGCGCGGCGAGCGCCCGCACCTCGCCGTGTACCAGCCGGGCAATTCCCATCCATCCCGTCAGTCCCAGCACAGTCACCACGAGGGCGGTGCTCGGCTGCCACAGCGCTGCCAGCAACAGCAGGAGCACGACGCGTGGCACTGCGAGGGCGAAGTCCGTGAGTCCCAACAGCGTGACGGACACGGGCCCGCGCGAGTAGCCGGCCACGGCGCCGACCACTACACCGACCACGAGGGATATGAGAACCGCCAGCACGCCGACGCCCATCGAGATGCGCGCGCCGTACACGAGCCGCGTCCACACATCGCGGCCGAATCGGTCCGTGCCGAGGGGATGAAAGGCGCCATGCGGGTCGCTGGACAGCGGTGGAAGGAAGCGGGTCGCCACGATGTCGTGTTGTCCCACAGGATCGCCGTTCGTCACGAGCGGCGCGGCGATGGCGCATACGACGACGACGAGCAGGACGACAAATCCAAATGCCCCGCGTCGGTCCCGCAGCAGTCGTGTCACGACGTCTCGCTCCCCTCACGGACGCGCGGGTCGACCCAGGCGGCCAGCAGATCGGCAATCATGTTGCCGGCGACGACGAGCACGGCGCTGATCGCCGTCGCGGCCATCACCACGGGATAGTCGCGGGCTTTCACCGCCTCTACCAACACGCGGCCGACCCCGGGCCACGCGAACACCGCCTCGACAAACACCGCGCCCGAAAACAACGCCGGCAGCGACAGGCCCAGCATCGTCACGACCGGCGTGAGCGCATTGCGCAGCGCATGATAGCCGACGACGCGCCGCGGTCTCAGCCCCTTGGCGCGCGCGGTGATGATGAACGGCTGGCTCAGCGTTTCGAGCATCGCGCCCCGCACGAACCGCGCGGCGCCGCCAATCCCGATAAGGGTCAGCGTCGCGAGCGGCAAGGCGAGATGGCGCAGGCGATCGATCAGCCAGCTCGCGCCGCGCAGGTAGTCCGAGTCGAGTCCGGCGGTCCCAAAGGCGGGAAGCGCCCGCGCCCAGTAGGTGAAGACCAGGACCAGCATCAGGCTCAGCCAGTAGCCGGGCATGGCGAAGAGCGTGACGGTCGAGACGGACAGGATCGTGTCGAGTCGCGAGCCGCTTCGAGCCGCCTGCACGGCGCCAATCGCGAGACCGAGCAAGAACGTGAGCAGCAGCGACAACCCGACCAGCCAGGCGGTTTGGCGCCAAGCGGAGCTGAGGAGCGCGCCCACCGGCCGGCCTTTGGCGATGCTGCTTCCCCAATCGCCGCGCGCGAAACGACTCAACCAGCTCCCGAACTGCGCCGGCAGCGGGCGGTCGAGTCCCAGGGCCGTACGCTGGGTCGCGCGCTGCTCGGCCGTGGCGGCCGGCCCCAGCATTATGTCGATAGGATCGCCTGGTGCGAGGTGCAACAGGAAGAACGTGAGCGTCACGACGCCGAGGACGACGGCAAGACCGGCAATCAGACGGTGTCCCAGCCTGGCGAGCATCGGCGGGAATCTCGCGCCGCCTCTCGTGCCCCGCTAGAATCCGTGCGTGTCGCGCGTGTTCGTGCCGATTCTGCTCGTGGTGGGAATGCTGCTGACGTGCGCGTGCGGCGACGAGGCCGTGCGCCGCGGCGCGACGGTCTTGTTCGCGTCCGGCGCCGATCTCCAAAGCATCAACCCGCTGCTCACGATCCACCCGCTCGCTCGACAGGTTCAACGCTACGTGCTGCTCACGACGCTCGCCCGCTACGACTCGCTGCTCGTGCCACGGCCCTACCTCGCGCGCAGTTGGCGCTGGTCGGACGGCGGACGAGCGCTGACGTTCCGGTTGCGCACGGACGTGCACTGGCACGACGGCGTCGCGACCACGGCGCAAGACGTCGTCTGGACGCTGCAAGCGGCGCGCGATCCGGCGACCGGCTATCCGCGGTTCACGGAGCTGCAGACGGTGACCTCGGTTGCTGCGTCGGATGATTCGACCGTTGAGCTGCGATTCACCGGCGCGGCGGTGCCTCGAGCCGGAAACGATCTACCCGACGTCCTCACCGATCTCGCGATTCTGCCCGCCCACCTGCTCGACAGCGTGCCGCACGCCCGCTTACGGGACGCGTCCTGGAACGTCCATCCCGTTGGCAACGGTCCCTTCCGGTTCGTCACGCACGAACCGAACCGGCGGTGGGTGTTCTCGCGGAACGCCGATTTTCCCACCGATATGGGCGGCCCGCCGCAAGTCGAGCGGTTGATCGTCGTCGTCGTGGATGAACCGATGGTCAAACTCGCCGCGCTCGTATCCGGCGAGCTCGACTTCGCGGGGATCAGTCCACAGCACGTGGCGTTTGCGCGTCGTCACCACGCCTTGGGGATTCGCGAGTATCCCCTCATCTACACCTACGGTCTCATCTTCAACACGCGCCGTCCGCCGTTCAACGATCCGCGCGCCCGTCTGGCCGCTGGGCTGGCGATCGATCGGCAGGAAATCGTCGATGGCTACCTGTTCGGATTCGCCGCGGTGGCCGACGGGCCGGTCCCACCGGGCCTTCCCGGATACGTCGCGCCGCCGCACCTCCCGCTCGCTCCCGACTCGGCGCGTCGCCTGGTGGCTGAGGTCAGTCGAGGAGCGTCGCCGAGTTTCGAGCTGATTACGGTAGGCAGCGGGGAAGGGGCGCTCGAGCAGATTATTCAGGCACGGCTCGCCGCGGTCGGCTTCACGGTGACGATTCGCCAGCTCGAGAATTCCGCATTCCTGGACCGCGTGTACGGCGCCCGCCACGACTTCACCGCGGCCGTTACCGGCATCCCCGGCGATCCGGGACTCGGTTTCCTGCAGCCGCTCGGGAATCTCACCGGCATCCCGATTCCCGCCGATCCGATTGGGGCGCAGCGCGTCTTCGCGGAGCAGCTGCCGGTCGTCTGGCTCTACCACGCGCGCGGCGTCCAGGCGATGAACAGCCGAGTGCGCGGTGTTCAGATGGACATGCGAGGCGAGCTGCCGACCGTCGCCGCCTGGCGCGTGCAGCCATGAGACGTCGGGATCTCCCTACCACGTTTCACGCGACGGCGCCGCTGCGGCTCGACTTTGCCGGCGGGTGGACCGATGTTCCGCCGTTCTCGGCGCGCGAAGGCGGAGTCGTGGTGAATGGCGCGATCGCGCTGCGCGCGCACGTGGAGCTGCGATTCGGCGGGAAACTGCTCCGCCTCGTCTCGGAGGAGCTCGGGGAAACGCTCGAATGCGCGAACTCCGGTGGGCTCGTTCCCGGCAAACTGTCATTGATCACGGCTGCGCTGCGCAGGTTCCCGGTCTTGGGCGGGTTTACGCTCACCACACGATGCGACGCACCCCCAGGCGCGGGACTCGGCAGCTCGGGCGCGCTCGGCGTCGCGTTGGTGGGCGCGCTGGCCCGTGCGCGCCAGGAGATGCTGAACGGACAGGACGTTGCGGACCAGGCCTGGCAGGTCGAGACGATCGAGGCTGAGCTCCCCGGCGGAAAGCAGGACCAGTATGCCGCGGCGCTTGGGGGCTTTCATCGCCTCAGCTTCCACGATCCCGACGTCGGCGTCGAGCCGGTGACGCTCGATCCGACATTCGCCGCGGCGCTCGAGCGGCAGCTGCTGATTTGCTATACCAACAAATCCCGAGTGTCCGGAGATACGATTTCACGAGTGATGGGAGCGTACGAGCGCGGGGACCCCACGGTGACGGGCGCCCTGCACGGATTGAAGGAGACGGGCAACGCGATGGCCGAAGCGCTTCGCTCCGCCGATCTGGCCCGTGTGGGCGCCCTGTTGAGCGAAAACTGGAAACACCAGCAGGCGCTCGATCCCGGTATGCGCACCGCTGAAATGGCGCAGCTCGAAGCCGCTACGAAGGGCGGCGCGCTCGGCGGGAAAGCCGCGGGTGCGGGCGCGGGCGGCTGCATGTTCTTCCTCATGCGCGGCGGCGCGCGCGAGGCGGCGAGCGCAGTGGGAGGCGCGAAAGTGATCCCCCTGTCTTGGGCGCCGGAGGGTGTACGGGCGTGGTGACCGCGGAGGAACTTGCCGCGCGAGCGCAGGAAGTCCGCGGCTCGGTCGCACTGACGGCGCTGCTCGCCCACCTGCGGGAAAGCGCGCGGCCGCTGCTCGACCGCATGCCCATCATTCCGGAACACAAAGCGCTGCTGACCGTGGATGGTGGCTTGTGTCCTGAGGACGCCACCGCACTCACGTTCGATCCCTGGAGCCCGAACGAGCATCGCTGTCCGCGCTGCGGCAAGACGTGGCGCGGTGAGCGCCACGACTGGAGCTGGGCGCGCTATCAACACCTCTGGCTCGCCGAGCGGGCGGCGCACCTGGCGGCGCTCGCGGGATTGGGTGACGAGACCGATCGTCCCGCCGCGGCGCGGGCGCGCGACATCCTCAACGCCTACGCGCAGCGCTACTGGCGCTACCCCAACCGCGACAACGTGCTCGGGCCGAGCCGCCTCTTCTTCTCCACCTACCTGGAGTCGTTGTGGACCTGCAACTTCGTCGCCGCGGCTTCGCTGCTCCGCGCCTGTGACCAGCTCGACGACGCGACCGCGCGGGGCGTGAATCAGGTCGTGGAGGAAGCGGCGACGGTGATCGGGGATTACGACGAGCGGTTCTCCAACCGTCAAACCTGGAACAACGCGGCGCTCGCGGCGGCCGCCGTATGGTTCGAGGACGAGGAGCTCGCGCAGCGTGTCATCGAGGGAGACACGGGCCTCATCGCGCATCTGGTGCGCGGCTACGGACACGATGGCATGTGGTACGAGGGTGAGAACTACCATCTCTTCGCACTGCGGGGTCTGCTCACAGGAGCCGGATGGGCGCGTCTCGCCGGAGTCGATATCCGCGAGGACCAACGACTCACGGACCGCCTGCACGCTGCGCTCCGGGCGCCCACGCTGACGGCGTTGCCCGACTTCACATTCCCGGCCCGTAAGGACTCACGGTTCGGCGTCTCGCTGGCGCAGCCGGCGTATCTCGAGCTGTGGGAGATTGGCTTGGCACGTGTGGGCATGGGCGACATCGGCGCCTGGCTTGCGGCGTTGTATCAGGTGCCCCCGCCGACCCCGGAGCTGCAGGAATCCTATCTGCACGACGCCGGCGCACAGCGTACGGCGCGCGGCGCACGCATTTCCTTGTCGTGGTGGGCGCTCCTCGAAATCCTTCCCGAGCTTCCCGCGAGCGAGGCCGCGTGGGAGCCCAAGAGTGTGTTGCTCGAGAGCCAGGGCCTGGCGGTCCTGCGCCGTGACGGCCGATACGTGAGTCTCGAGTGCGGCCCGCAGGGCGGGGGCCACGGTCATCCCGATCGGCTCCAGCTGTTGCTGCACGCGGACGGTGTCTACTGGCTGCCTGATCCGGGCACTGGCCAGTACGTCACGCACGATCTGTTCTGGTATCGTTCGACATTGGCGCACAACGCGCCGCGCCTGGATGGCGAATCCCAACCGCCGGGCAACGCCACCTGCGAGTGCTTCGACGACCAGGGTGAGTGGGCATGGGTCCATGGGCGGTTCAACGAGCTGATCCGCATGGTCGTGACGGGTCCCGCCTACATCGTCGACGTGACGATGCTGTCCGGTCGGGAAGACCACCTGCTCGAGCTGCCGTGGCATATCGCCGGTCGCGGTGCCGTGGAAACGAAGGGCCGATGGGTCAATGACGAGTTGCCCGACGAGTTCGTCACGCGCGTGCAGCGCTTCGTTCCGGACGCGCCTGGTCCCGTCGTGCTTTCGCACGCCCAGCAGCACGCGCAGCTCACCGCGCATCTCGTGTTCGACGGCGCGCTGCTCGAGATGGAAGGGCCGGGCCTCCCCGGCGAGCGTGAGCGCGCGACCTTCTACATCGTGCGCGCGCGCGGCCGTAACGCTCGCATTATCACAGTGCTCGAACCGCACAAGGATCAGGCCGTGATCCGCGCGGTGCGCACGCGCGGCGACTCGATCGAGGTCGAGACCGCCACGGGGGTGGAGCGGCACCGTGTTGGCGCCTCAGAATGGGTCGTCGAGCGGGAGGGGCAGGATGCCGTCGTGCTGCGCGGGCGGCGCGAGCAAATGCCTCCGTTCGCCCCGCTGCTCGAGATCGATCCGCCCACCCCCGCGACCGCTCCCGCGTTCCATATCGGAGGACCGCCACCGCTCGATGGGACACTCGCAGGCTTCGACCTGTCGGAACCGCTCGAGCTGGGACTCGAGGACCAATATCGCCGCAGCGAGGATGCCTATCCCGGTCCCGACGATTTCTCCGCGGTCGCGTACGCCGCGTGGGACGAGTCGGCGCTGTACCTGGCGGTCGCCGTAACCAAGCCCGACTTCGTGCTGCGGCCGGCGGCGGCCGCGCCGCTGAAACTCGACAATGAACCGGACGAGATCCATTCCGACGGGCTGCAGGTGTATGTCGCCCCCCCCCCAGCGCGCCGTCCCTCGAGCGATGACGCCGTCGCTCCGGTCGGCTATCTCATCGTCCCGAATGAGAACGGTGACTCGGTCCGTGCCGGCACGACCAGCGACACGCACGGGACTCAGGCGGCGGTGCGCGGCGGCTGGCGCCGTACCGACACTGGCTACTGCATGACCGTAGCCATCCCATGGCCTGCCGGCGTGCATCCCCACGCGGGCGGTCGCGTGAGCTTCGACCTCATCATCAATGAAATGCTCCCGGGCCGCCTACGGCGCGTGGGCCAACTCGTGTGGACTGGCGGCGGCGGTTGGGTCTGGCTGCGCGGCGACCGTCAGGACCCCGCGCGCTTCGGGATTCTCGAGCTTGTCGGATGATCGTCGTCGTCCTCCACGAGCCTCAGGATCTCGTCAACATCGCGCACGTCGTGCGCGGCATGAAGAACTTTGGCGTGCGCGATCTGCGGCTCGTGAATCCGCGCGAGTACGAGGCCTACCGGGTGGAGGGGATCGCGCATCAGACACAGGACGTGCTCGCGCGCGTGCGCAGCTATGGGACACTCGAGGAAGCGCTGGCCGACTGCGTGCACATCGTCGGGTTCACGGCGCGGGGACGGACCGCGAAGCGAAATCTGCAGCGCCCGCGAGACGCCGCCGCCGAGGTGGCCGCGCTGGCCGCCGGCGAGGCTGGACCGGTGGCCTTGCTGTTCGGACGTGAGGACAAGGGGCTCTCCAACGAGGCGCTCGATCGCTGTAACCGCATCGTGACGATTCCCAGCGATCCCGGCTACGCCTCGCTCAATCTTGCGCATGCCGTCATCATCATGCTCTATGAGCTTGCATTCGCGCAGGGGGCCGAGGCGCGGCCGTTCAAGGTGCCGCGGCGGACTTCGGAGCCGGCCGCTGCCGCGGAGCTCGAGCGCCTGTTTGTGGATGTCGCCCGCGCACTGCATGCGATCGATTTCTTCAAGACACGCAATGCCGACGGCGTGATGCGCACGATGCGTGAGATCGCACATCGGGCGCCACTGGATGCGCGCGAGGTGAAATTGTTGCGCGCGATGGCCATCGAGGTGACCAAATACGGTGAACGACTGGCGCGTTCCGGGCTTCACGTCGACCGGTAGCAAGCGTCCCGACGCGCTCTTCGGCACTCCCGCGCGTATGACGCGGGCGGCCGGCTGCCGCGTCTGGGACGAAACCGGCCGGGAGTACGTCGACTTCGTCATGGCGCTGGGCGCGGTGGCGCTGGGATACGGACATGCCGACGTCGATCGCGCGGCTACCGTGGCGATCGCCGCCGGCGTCGTCGGCCCACTGCCGCCCGTTGCCGAAGAGGAGCTCGCCGAGGCGCTCGCCGAGAAGATCCCGTGGCTCGAGCGCGTGCGCTTTCTCAAGACGGGCGCCGAGGCCGTCGCCGCCGCGGTGCGATTGGCCCGCGTCGCCACCGGTCGTGACGAGGTATTAGGCTGCGGCTACCACGGCTGGCTCGACTGGTGCCAGGGGGTCGCGGAAGGCGTGCCCGCGGCGGTGCGCAATCTCTTCGCGGAGTTGCCATTCAACGACGTCGCCGCCGGGCGCGAGATGATCCGGGCGCGCGCGCCGCGCCTCGCCGCGGTGGTTGTCGAGCCCGTGATCGTATCGGAGCCCGCGCGCGAATGGCTGCAGATGTTGCGCGTCGAGACGGAGCGAGCGGGCGCGATCTTGATCTTCGACGAGATCAAGACGGCGTTCCGGCTCGCGATCGGGGGCGCGGTCGAGCGCTACACGCTGAAGCCGGCGCCCGACCTCGTCGTGCTCGGCAAGGCGCTCGCGAACGGATTCCCGCTCGCGGTGGTGGGCGGCCGCGCGGATCTCATGAACGCCGCGAGCCGCACCTGGATCTCGTCCACCCTGGCGACGGAGGGTGTGGCGCTGGCGGCCGCGCGCGCGACGCTGGAGGTGTTCGCGCGCGACGGCGTCTGCGACCATCTCCATCGTATCGGGACGCGACTCCTGCACGGCCTGCATGAAGTGCAGCGCGCGCACTCGGGGCTAGTGGCGGGCGTCGCCGGCATCGCCGAGATGTGTTTCCTGCATTACGCGACGGAGGATCTGTCGCGCGCCGTGGCGCTGCGCGCCGCTGAGCGCGGCCTCTTGTTCAAGCGCACGGCCTACAACTTCGTCTCCCTGGCGCACGACGAGGGCACGGTGGACCGTGCCCTCGCCATGCTGCATGAGGCCCTGCGCGCGGTCTAGAAGAGCGTGTACGTGCTCACGAGCAGGAAGACCACGATCGCCGCGATGATGACCACGGCGGTGTAGCCCATCGACCGATCCTGCGGGACCTTCATGAGGGTCGGCAGGCCGATGTAGAGCAGATAGAGGCTGTACAGCGAAATAATGACGCTGACCATGAGGAACCGGCCGTGAATGTTGAAGATGCCGGCCACCCACATCGGCGTGCTCGCATACGCGGCGACCTTCAGGGCCTGGACGTCGTTCTTCTGCCCCCCGAACCCCGGCGCGAGCAAGCTGACGATCTGCGTGAGCGCGAACACCGCGGCCAGCTGCAGCACCAGCGAGATAGCAAACCACATGATCGCGCCGTTGATCGATACGGACTCCGGCAGGCTCGTTCCCGCGATGCGCTTTCCGAAAACCAGTCGCCCGACGGCGCCGGCCAGCGGGCCGAGCAGCGCGAGCGGCAGGATGTACCGGCCCCAGATGGCGCCCGGTTTGGTGAATTCGGAGTCGACTTCTTTGAATGTCGCGCGAGGCTCGAACAGAACGGCCCGCGCCCGGCTTACCGTCGTCTCCATCCCAATCTCCCCTCCGAGGAAGCCCCCAAGATAAAAGGGGCGTAGATTGTTGCAATGCTTGTCGACGTCCACGCTCATTTTTACCACCAGCGGACGCCCCGCGCCGACTGGCGCGAGCGCAACGAGAGCCGGCTGGCGGCGGGCGGCAGGATCGGGATTTCGGTGCACGTCGCCTCGATCCTGGGCAGTTTCGGGCTCACGTCGCCGACCTACTTCCCCTCGCCCCGGGATGTCACTGCCGGGAACGATGCGCTCCTCGCGCTCCAGCGCGCCCATCCCGATCGCATTCGCGGCTATGTGTGCGTCAACCCGAATTACAGCGCCCACGCCCGCGCCGAAATCGTGCGCGGCCTCGACGCGGGGATGATCGGGATCAAGCTGGCGGCGAGCCGCCGCGCGGACGATCCACTGCTCGATCCGATTGCCGCTCTGGCGCTGGAGCGCCGCGTTCCCGTGCTGCAGCACATCTGGCAACACCGGCGCCGCGACTGGCCGGGACAGGAGGCGTCCGATGCGAGCGAGCTGTGCACGCTGGCACGCCGCCATCCGGACGTCGCGTTCATCCTGGCGCACATCGGTGGCGGCGGCGACTGGCTGCACTCGCTCCACGCCACGGGGGGGGGGGACGTGCCCAATGTCTATGTCGACTTGTCGGGGAGTGGCGCGGACGGCGGCATGCTCGAAGCCTGTATCGAAAGCGTCGGCGTGAATCGGCTGCTCTGGGGGAGCGACATCACGATGGACACGGGTTGGGCCAAGCTCCGCTACCTCGAGACACTCCTCTCCAAGGACGACATGGCGCTGGTGCGCTGGAAAAATGCCGCGCGCATCTTCCCGCCGGGCGCGTTTCCAACCGACTGATGCGGATCGATTGCAACGCCTTTCTGGGCGCGTATCCGTGGCGCAAAGTCCCCGGCACGTCGCCTGACGCGCTCGTGCAGGCGCTCGAGCGGACGAAGATCGATGTGGCCTGGGTCACGCACCTCCCCAGCCTCTTTTGGCGGGATCCCACCGAGGGCAACGCTTGGCTGTACGAGACTACCCGCAAGGAGAAACGCTTCAAACCGGTGCCGACCGTACATCCAGGGCTGGCGCAGTGGGAGCAGGTGGTCGCCGACGCCGCGAACGCCGGAGCACCGGCGCTCCGCTGTGATCCGTTGTATCTGGGACTCGAGCCGGCGGGCGGCGAGATGCGCGTCCTCACCGCCGCGTGCGCCGCCGCTCGGATGCCGCTGGTGCTCGCCGTGCGGCTCGAGGACGGCCGCCAGCGTCACCCCAACGATCACGTCCCCGAGCTGCCCGCGGCGGCCGTGCGCGCGTTGATCCGCAGCGACGCCGACGTGCGCCTCCTCGTCACGCACGCCGACCGTGCGTTCATCGAGGAGGTCCACTTCGGCTCGACGCCGGAAGAGGCGCGCCGTATCTGGTGGGACATCTGCTGGATCTGGGGCCCGCCCGAAGATCATCTTGCCACGTTGCTCGATACGATCGGCAGCGAGCGGTTCGTGTTCGGCACGGGTCAGCCGCTTCGGCTTCCCGAGAACGGCATCGCAAAACTCGATCTGCTCGATGTGTCACCCGACAAACGAGAAGCGATCGAATCGACGAACGTTCGGGAGCTCGTGAGCTGACCGACCGACCGTCCGACCGTCCGACCGTCCGACTGGAGGGTGGCCTCATTCCCGCCGTGCCGGTCCCGTTTCGAGGCTCGACGATCGACTTCGCCGCGCAGCGTGCCTACGCGAGCTGGATGGCTCGGCAGCCCATCGCGGGCGTCGCGGTGTGGGCGCACACGGGTCGCGGACCGCATCTCTCCGACGATCAACGGCGGGTCGTACTGGAGGAGTGGCGCGCGGCGCTTCCCAAAAAAGTCATCGTCGCCGGCGCCACCGGACGGAGCATGGCCCGCGACGCGAAACGGGGCGGCGCTGATGCGCTGCTCGCGTTTCCCGTGCGGGAGAACGCGGTCGTATATCATGACGAGTTGTCGCAGGAGCTGCCCGTCATCGCATTCTACCTGTATGCAGCGGCTGGAGGGGTGAATTACGATGACAACACCCTCCACGCGATTCTCGCCTTGCCGAAGGTCTTGGGAATAAAGGTCGCGACGCTCGATTCCATCATGGCGTTTCAACGGATCGCGGCTGTGATGCGCGCTCATCCCGACAAGCTCTTGATCACGGGTGAAGACCGCTTCCTCGGCTACTCGCTGATGATGGGAGCGCGTGCGGCGTTGATTGGCATGGGCGCGGCGCTCACGGACGTGCAAGCGGCGCTGCTGAGCGCCCACGCGAGCGGAGACGACCACGCGTTTCTACGCCTTGCCACGCAGTTAGACGCCTTTTCACAAGCGACCTTCACCGAACCCATGGACGGCTACATTCGGCGCGTGCTCTGGGCCCTGGCCGCCGACGGCGTGATCCCGGACGACGCGTGCGACGATCCGTGGGGTCCTCCGCTTCCGGCAGCAGAGCGGGAAATCGTGCGGCGCGCGGTGCGCGAGGCTCGCGTACGGTAGTGCGCCGCTCGTTCCTCAAAACCAGCGCCGCTGTGGCGCTCGGAGGCTTGATGTCTAAGGCCAACCAACCCCCCCCGCGCGTCGTCGTCGTCGGCGCCGGCGCGTTCGGCGGCTGGACCGCGCTGTTTCTCCGGCGTCAGGGCGCGCGCGTCACACTGGTCGACTCCTGGGGCCCCGGCAATTCGCGCGCGAGCTCTGGTGGAGAGACGCGCGTCATTCGCGCCACCTACGGACCTCGCGCGGTCTACACGCGGATGGCCGCCCGCGCCCTCGCGCTTTGGAAGGAGCACCAGACGCGTTGGCACCGGCAGCTGTACCACGGCATCGGCGTGCTCTGGCTCGTCGAGAGCGACGAGCAGTATGAGAAGGCGGCGTTGCCGATTCTGCGCGACGCGCAGGTCACGTTCGCAGAGCTGCAAGGCGCCGAGGTCGCGCGCCGCTTCCCGCAAATCAACTGCGAGCAGGTGCGCTGGGCGATTTTGGAAAAGGACGGCGGCTATCTCACCGCCCGGCGGGCGTGCGCCGCCGTGCTCGAAGGGTTCCTCGCCGAGGGCGGCGAGTACCGCCAGCTCGCCGTGCAGGCGCCGATCCAACCACGTGGCGGAGAACTTTCGACGATAAGCCTGTCTGACGACAGTAGACTGACGGCTGACCACTTTGTCTTTGCCTGCGGCCCCTGGCTCGGAGCGCTCTTTCCTGATGCTGTCGGTGAGCGCGTGAAGCCGACCCGCCAGGAAGTCTTCTTTTTCGGGACGCCTTCCGGCGATCGGCGCTTCACGGAGGAAGCGCTTCCCGTGTGGGCGGATCACGGCGCCCGGTTCATGTACGGCATTCCCGGGAACGAATGGCGCGGCTTCAAGGTCGCTGACGACACCAGAGGACCGGTCATCGATCCAACCACCG
>Ga0210382_10000403_pt1 | contig 15610 bp, 14 predicted proteins | sample PLMedo_FD_155452 | JGI IMG/M metagenome (GOLD analysis project Ga0210382, IMG submission 155452) | Groundwater sediment microbial communities from an aquifer in East River, Colorado, USA - PLM0_60_coex redo | ecosystem: Environmental > Terrestrial > Soil > Riparian zone | place: USA: East... | reverse complement strand
GCCGCGGAGATCATGGCGACGGTGCTCCAGGTCCATCTCGAGAATTCCGCCTTCCCGGCGGACGTGTCTTTCGTCGTCGAGACGCCGGAGGAGCACGAGGTGTTCGAAGCCGCGCTGCGGCGGGCCGCTGCCGCAACATGACGCGCCGCCACTGGGCGATCGGCGTCCTGGCCGTCTGGCTGCTGTCGCTCGGGTGGCTCGCGAAACGGGAACTGTTCCGATCGACCAGCGCCCGCCTGGCTGACGCGGCGCTCTCGGTGCCGCCCGGCGCCCTGTTCTACCGGCTCGACCTGGGCGCGATGCAGGTGGGCTGGGTGTCCGCGACGATGGACACGCTCCCGGACTCGATCCGCGTGGAGGACGTGTTCGTCCTCGACGTCCCCGCCGTCGGCAAACTGCGTCGCTCCACGGCGCGCAGCGTGGCCCTGCTGTCCCGCACGCTGCGGCTGCAGCGAGTCGACGTGACCTTCGACGGAGATTTCGGCGAGTTCGTGGCGCACGGCCGTGTACTAGGCGACTCCGTGCTCCGTGTCTCGATCGTGTCCGAGGGCGACTCGCAGATCACCCGCATCCCGCTCACCGGCCCCATCACGCTCCCGACGCTTCTCCCGCTGCGCCTCGCCTTCGGCGGCGAGCTGCAGCAGGGGCGGACCTATTCGGCCCGGTTGTTCGATCCGCTGCTGCTCGCGGCGCGGGACGTCACGGTGCGCGTCGCCGCGGAGTCGACCCTCGTGGTCGCCGACAGCGCCGCGCTCGACTCGACGACGATGGTGTGGGGACCCGAACACTTCGACACGGTGCGCGCCTTCCGGATCGACCAGGAAGTGAACGGCATTCGGGTGAGCAGCTGGATCGACGCGCAGGGGCGTGTGGTGCGGGCGTCGAGTCCGGTGGGATTCACGACGGAGCGCTCCGCGTTCGAGATCGCCTTCGAGAACTTCCGGCGGCGCGACACGGCGCGCGTGGCGCGCAGCAGCGCGGCTCCGGACCTGGGCGCGGTCGTCCCCGTGACGGCGCTCACGGCGGGAGTGCGGGTCGGCGGCCTCCCCCCCGACCGCCCGGCCCGACTGCGCCTCCGGCTCTCGGGTGTGGACCTGACGGGGTTCGACCAGCTGCTGGGAGGCGGCCGGCAGCAGCTCGTCGGTGACACGTTGGAGATCACCCGGGAGGGACCGCTGCAGACGCGCGCGATGTCGTACCGCCTGCCCTCGCGGGATACCGCGCTCGCCCGCTGGCTCCAACCCGAGCCCTTGATTCAGAGTCGCGACCCGCGCATCGCGGCGCAGGCGCGTCTCATCGTTCAAAGTGGGGGCGGCGGACGCAACCGCACCCCCGACAGCGCCGCGGAGCTGCTCACACACTGGGTACACGCCAACGTGCGACGCGAGCTCACCACCAGCGTGGCCAGCGCCGCCAAGGTGCTCGAATCGCGGCGCGGAGACTGCAACGAGTTCACGACCCTATACGTCGCGCTGGCACGCGCGGCCGGGTTGCCGGCGCGTACGGTGGCCGGACTCATCTACCTGAACGGCCGGTTCTACTATCACGCGTGGCCCGAGGTGTATCTCGCCGGCTGGGTGGCGGTCGATCCAACGTTCGATCAGTACCCGGCCGACGCCGCCCACGTGCGGTTGGCCATCGGCGGCCTCGCTCGTCAGGTGGACCTCTTCTCCCTGGTGGGCCGACTCAAGCTCGAGGTCCTATGATTCGCCTGGAGAACCTCACGAAGCTCTACGGCAGTTTCGTCGCCGTGGACGACATCAGCCTGCACGTGCCGCGGGGCGTGCTGTACGGCTGCCTGGGACCAAACGGCGCCGGCAAGACCACCACGCTGCGCATGATCGCCGGCATCCTGCGGCCCACCCAGGGTCGCGTCCTGCTGGGTGGCGACGACGTTCACACGACCCCGCTCGCCGCCAAGATGCGGCTCGGGTTCATCCCCGACCGGCCGTTCGTGTACGACAAGCTCACGGGCGCCGAGTTTCTCCGGTTCGTGGCGGGACTGTATGGGCAGGAGGGGAACTCCGTCGAGCGGCGTATCGCGGAGCTGCTCGAAGTGTTCGAGCTGACGAGCTGGCAGAACGAGCTGATCGAGGCGTACAGTCACGGCATGCGACAGAAGCTCATCATCTCCAGCGCGCTGATTCACCGCCCCGAGTGCATCGTCGTGGACGAGCCGATGGTGGGTCTCGACCCGAAGGCGGCTCGGTTGTTGAAGGACATCTTCCGGCAGTTCGTCGAAAAGGGCGGCACAGTCCTCATGAGCACGCACACGCTCGAGGTGGCGGAAGCGATGTGCGATCGGATCGCGATCATCCAGCATGGCAAGGTCGTGGCGGCGGGGACGGTGGCGGACGTGCGCCGCGAGCACCAGGCCGGCAGCGCGAGCCTCGAGGAGTTGTTCCTGAAACTCACCGGTGGCGCGCACGTGAAGGCGCTCGTGGAGGTGCTCGGCAGGTGAAGCAACCCTCGCTGTGGCACGTGTTGCAGCCCAAGTGGCGGACGGCGCTCCAGCGCATGCGCGAGGAGCGCGACCGCGGCGGGCGCGGCAAGCTCGTGATCCTGGCTTTCGTGGGATCCGCGTTCTGGCTCGCCGTCTTCGGTGTGTTGTACCGGATCCTCAAGTACTTCAGGGGCGTCGAGGAGTTGGGCCCGCTGCTGGCCGGCAAGTTGCTCGGCCTGGCCCTGCTGTCCTTCATCTCGATCCTCGTCCTCTCCAACGTCATCACCGCACTGTCGAGCTTCTTCCTCGCGAAGGACCTCGATCTGCTCGTTTCGGCACCTGTCGACTGGCTGCGGCTCTATCTCGCCAAGCTCGGCGAAACGCTGCTGCATTCATCCTGGATGGTGGCGCTCATGGCGGTGCCGATCCTCGCGGCGTACGGCGTGATCTACCGCGGCGGCCTGCTGTTCATTCCCTATGCCGTGCTCGTCGTCGTACCGCTGCTCGTGCTACCGGCGGTCATCGGCTCCGCCGTGACCCTGATCCTCGTGAACGTGTTCCCGGCTCGGCGCACGCGCGACCTCCTGTCGATCATCGCGATCGGCGCGGCGGGAGGCGTCATCCTGCTGTTCCGCATCATTCGCCCCGAGCAGCTGGCGCGGCCCGAAGGGTTCCGCAACCTCCTCGACTTCATCACCGTGCTGCGGACGCCGACGTCCCCGTTTCTCCCGAGCGAGTGGGCCACGAAGGCGGTCATGGGGTTCTTACGCAGCGACTTCGATCCACTGCCGTTGATCCTGCTGTGGACGACGGCGGCGGCGTTCGTCACGCTCGGCGCGCTGCTGCACCGCACCCTGTACGCGCAAGGATTCACGAAGGCGCAGGAGGGTGCCGAGCGGTTCATTCGCGGCGGATTTTGGCGCTGGACGATCGGTGGGCTGCTCAAGCCGCTCCCCGTCGCCAAGCGCGAATTCGTGCTGAAGGACATCCGGTTGTTCTTCCGCGACACGACGCAATGGAGTCAGCTCATCCTGTTGGCGGTGCTCGTGGTCGTGTACGTGTTCAACATCCAGGCGCTCCCCCTGCACCGCGGCGAGCCCGTCGGCTTCTTCTACGTCACGCTGGTCTCGTTCCTGAACCTCGGGCTCGCGGGATTCGTGCTGGCGTCGATCGCCGCCCGCTTCGTGTTCCCGGCGGTGTCCCTGGAAGGGCGCCAAATGTGGCTGCTGCGCTCCAGCCCACTCGACCTGCGCGCGCTGCTCTGGTCGAAGTACTGGGTGGGGACCATTCCTCTGCTGATCCTGGCGCTGCTGCTGACGGGAATCACGAACGTGCTGCTCGAAGTCGCGCCGTTCATGATGATCGTGAGCATGGCCGCGATGGTCGCGCTGACGCTTGCGATCTCCGCGATGGCATTGGCGTTCGGAGCCGCGTACCCGCAGTTCGAAACCGAGAACGCGGCGCAGATCCCGACGTCGTTCGGGGGCCTCGTGTTCATGATGGCGACGATCGCGCTGCTCGCGGCGGTGACGCTCTCACTGTGGCAGGCGGTATACACCTACGTCCGGGCCGTCTATGACGGGCGGCCGGTCGTGATCGACGCGTGGATGATCGGGTGGTTCGTCGTGGCCGCCGCGCTGTGCGCGACGGCCACCGTCGTTCCGCTGCGGTTGGCGCTGCGAAAGATGGAAACCTTCGAGTTCTGACCTACCGCCAGTTCAAGCCGCCGACGATCTGGAATGAGCTGGGGGTGCCGAGGATGAACCGCGCCTCCACGTAGGGCCGCGTGCGACCGCGCCGGCCCTCGAGTCCCGTGAACAGATTCAGATTGGTCTCGCTCCCGCCCGTGGTATGCATCAGGTTGAGTCCACCCCCCACATACCAGGCGCCGTACCGCGTTGGTGGGCGGTACTTGAGGTCGAAGTTCAAGGCCCAGACACTGCCGGGGCTCACAAAGTAGTAATCGAACGTGGGGTAGAGTTCGAGTTGTGGCGTCAGGGGCCAGGAGAGTTGCGCGCCGAGCAGCAGTTCTTCCACGTCGAAATTGTAGCCGAGGTGTGCGCCGTAACTCGGCCCGGCGGTGGCGACCGAGCGGCGGCGCGTACGGCGCTGCGCGTCGGCCGTGGACGCCAAGGCCCCGAGTAACACTACGACCAGTGTGACCCGCAGCAGCATGCTTTTCACGACGGCTCCTCGGTTCAGGTGATGCAGACTGATAGGAAACGGCGTCGCGAAAAGCAAGGGCCGGGCGTACATTGGCACGTGAGCCTCCACGGCCATGCGTAAGTCACTCGCCTTGCTCCTCTCCGCCGCGATCCTCATCGCGGGCTCCGCGTGCGGCAAACCCCGCGCGGGCGGCCGCCCCGTCGTCGGCGTCACGCTGCCCACCGAGGCCCACGCCTTCTATCAGGACTTGCAGCGCGGGATGCAGCAGGCGGCGGACAGCCTGGGGATCGACCTCAAGATCGTCGCCGGCGAGTGGGACCTCGCGCGTCAAACCGCGCAGGTGGACAACTTCATCAATCAGCGCGTCGCCGCGATCGTGATCGCGCCCGTCAACTCGAACGGCATCGTGAGCGCCATCGAAGAGGCGAACCGCGCCGAGATCCCCGTCTTCACCTCCGACATTGCCAGCGACGGCGGCGCGGTCGTGGCGCACGTGGCAAGCGACAACCGCCAGGGCGGGCGGCTCCTCGGGGCCTACGTCGCGCGGCGGCTCGGCGGAGGCGGCAACGTCGTGATCCTGGACCAGCCGACGGTGAACAGCGTGCGCGACCGCGTCGCGGGGTTCCGCGAGGCCCTCACCGCTTTCCCCAACATCCGGGTGATCGCGTCGCCCGCCGTGGAGCGCGGCATCCGCGATGTGGCGAAGCAGAAGATGGACAATCTCTTGGCCACAGGCCAGAAGATTGATGCCGTATTCGGCACGAACGATGATTGTGCGCTCGGCGCGCTCGCGGCGATCCAGGCGGCGGGGCGCACCGGGATGATCGTCGTGGGATACGACGCGATACCCGAGGCTCGGACGGCGATCAGCCAGGGCACCGCGCTCGTCGCCGACGCAGTTCAGGACCCCGTCACCATCGGCCGCCGCACCATCGAAGCCGTGGCCGCCCGGCTGCGGGGCGAGCCGGTCCCGCCGGTGGTGCCGGTGCCGGTGGGTCTCCTTGAGCGCGATTCCTTGCGCCAGTAGCAGATGAGCCCCTCGGTCTTTGGGCGCACTGCGCGTCCGGCGCCGGCCGGCGAGGGCGAGGAGCGGCTCGCCGCGGAAGTGCGGCACGTGGCGATCGGCCAATTGCTGGCGGGTGGACAGTTGGTGGAGCTCGTCCACGTCGCCGGGGCCATTCTCGTCGCCACGCTGGTCTGGAACTCGCTCCCGGTCGAGCGAACGATCGCGTGGGCGGTCGCCATCGTCGCCGCGGCCGCGCTACGGACCCAGTGGCGCCTCCACGCGCGCCGCCGCAACCTGCCGGACGAGGAGGCGCTGGCGGGGGTCCGCCTGACGGTCGCGGGGATCGGGCTGGCGTGGGGCGTCGGCGCCGCGTTCACGATTCCGGACGTCCCGTTTGAACAAGCGGCCTTGATCCTCACCGTGGTGGCCGCCATCGTCGCCGGGGGCACGAGCACCCTGGTGGGCGACACGCGGACGTTCCTGTGCCTGTCGGTGCCCATCTTGGCCCCCCTCCCCATCGGCATCCTGCTCGAAGGCCATGGCCGATCCCAGCTGGTCGCCATCGCCCTCACCTTCCTGTTCGCGTTCGGGATGAGACGGATTCACGGATTAGCCCATCGCACGTTCAGCGAGCGGGTGCGGGCCGCGACGCTCTTACAAGAGTCGAGCGAGGACCTGGCCCGCCAGCACGCGTACGTCGACGGCCTCTTGGCGAGCGCGCCGGTAGCCATCTCGATCATCGACGACCAGGGTCAGGTGCAAGGGGTCAATCCGCAATTCGAGCGGCTCTTTGGATACGCGACTGAAGAAGCGGTGGGGCACGACATCAACGCCTTGATCGTACCGAAGTCCGAAATGCCCAAGGCCAGCCAGCTGCAACGCCGCGTCCGTGGGGGGGACACGGTAGTGATCGAAGTCGAACGGCGCCGCAAGGACGGCACCGTGATCCCCGTCCGGCTCTCGGGGCGCCGCGTGGAGGGGTCGGCGGAGGGACACATCTTCGTGATGTACGAAGACATCTCCGACCGGCGGCGCGCCCAGGATGCGCTCACCCAGCTCGCGAGCATCGTGGAGACGTCCGAGGACGCGATCATCGGCCAGACGCTGGACGGCACGGTCGTCAGCTGGAACGCCGCGGCCCAACGGATGTTCGGATACACCGTGGGGGAGATCCAGGGGAAGCACGTCACCGTCCTCGCCCCGGCCGACCGGGCCGGCGAAGTCCAGGCGATTCTCGAGCGGATCCGGCGCGGCGACCACATCGAGCATTTCGAGACGGTCCGCGTACGCAAGGATGGAACGCCGATCCCCGTTTCCATTAGCATTTCCGTCACCCGAGATGCGACGGGACGCTTCAGCGGGTTCTCGACGATCGCGCGCGACGTGCGCGAGGAAGTCGCGACCCGCGAGGCCTTGCGGCAGGCGCGGGACGCCGCCGAGCGGCTGGCGCACACGCGCAGCGCGTTTCTCGCCAACATGAGCCACGAGATCCGCACGCCCCTGAACGCGGTCCTCGGCTTGACGGAGCTGCTGCTCGATACCGAGCTCTCACCCGAGCAACGGCATTCGCTCTCCCTGGTGCAGGTCGCGGGCGAGACGTTGCTCACTCTGCTCAACGACATTCTCGACTTGTCGAAGATCGAAGCGGAGCAGGTCCGGCTCGAGTCGATCCCGTTCGGACCCACGCACCTGGTGGAAACCACGATCGGCCTGCTCACCGGACGGGCACGGCAAAAACGCCTGGAGCTGCTCGCGGACATCGCCGCTGACGTTCCCGCCATGGTACGCGGCGACCCGACCCGCCTGCGGCAGGTTCTCACGAACCTCGTGGGTAACGCCATCAAGTTCACGGAGTCGGGCGAGATCGTCGTCTCAGTACATGCCACCGGCGCGCGCGATGACCATACCCTCGTGCGCTTCGTGGTGCGCGACACCGGAATCGGGATCCCCGCGGACAAGCTCGAAGCGATCTTCGAAGAGTTCGGTCAAGCCGACGAGAGCACGACACGGAAGTACGGCGGCACGGGACTTGGCCTGGCGATCGCCCGGCGTCTCGTGCGCCTCATGGACGGCGATCTGACGGTGACGAGCGCCGTGGGACAGGGCACGGAGTTCGCGTTCTCCGTGCCCCTCCTGGTCGAAGCGTCCGTGCCTCCCGCAGCGACGCTCCCGGGCGAGACCCACCTGAATGGGCGGCGCGTGCTGGTGGTCGACGACAGTGCCGCCAATCGCCGCATCGTGCACGGGATGCTCGGCGCGGAGGGACTTCAGGTCACTGAGGCGGCGGACGGGACCGCGGGGCTCGACGCGCTGAAGCGCGCGCAGGAGAACGGGACACCGTACGACCTGGCGATCCTCGACGCGCAGATGCCGGGCCTCGACGGGTTCGAGCTGGCCACGGCGGTCCGTGCCGTCCCAGCCCTCGCCGGCACCCGCCTGTTGATGCTCACGTCCTCCGGCGCGCGCGGCGACGGCCAGCGGTGCCGGGACCTGGGAATCAACGGGTACCTGACCAAGCCCGCGTCCCGCACCGACCTGATCGACGCCGTGAGCGTCGTCCTCGGCATGGCGGCCGCCGCTGCGCCCATCGTGGTGACGCAGCACTCCATCGCCGAATCCCGGCGCCGGCTGCAGATCCTCCTGGCGGAGGACAACGTCGTCAACCAGGAGGTGGCCGCCACGATGCTGCGCAAACGCGGTCACGACGTGGACGTCGTGGGCGATGGCCGCGCGGCGGTCGACGCGGCCGCCGGCAAGCGATACGATGTGGTCCTGATGGACATCCAGATGCCCGAGATGGACGGGTTCGCGGCGACCCATCACATCCGCGCCACCGCGGCGGGACGCGACCTGCACATCATCGCCCTGACGGCCCACGCGCTCGGCGGTGAACGCGAGAAGTGCCTGGCCCAGGGGATGAACGACTACCTGACGAAGCCATTCAAGGCGCACGAGCTGTTCGCGGTGGTGGAGGGTCGAGCGGAGGGTACGACCGTCGGTGCGGCGACCGCCCCACCCGCTCAGGACGCTCCCGTCGACCTCGACGCCTTCCGCCGCGAGATGCGCGCGGCGGGAGTCGAAGAGGCCGTTGATGCGATTCTCGACACGTTCGTGCAATCCGCGGAGGAGCGCATCGCGGCGCTGGCGGCGGCGCTGGTTTCCGGTGGGGCGGCGGAGATCGAGCGCGCCGCGCACGCCTTCAAGTCGTCCGCCGGAACGATCGGGGCCAAGCGGCTCGCCGAGTTGCTGCAGCAGGTCGAGGCGGCGGCCGAGGCCGGTGACATCGCTCAGGCCCGGGCGCTGGGCGAGCGATTCAAGCAGGAGAGCGCCGCCGTCACCGCGTACGTGCGGCGCGCACGGCAGGGAGCGGGCTAGGCGGCGACCCGCGACCCGCAGCGGTTGCAGTAGCGCGCGTCGGTCTCCAGCGCGCTGCCGCAGCGGGCGCAGTACCCCGGCGCCGTTCCCAGACGGCGACCGCACGCGGAACAGAAGACGGCGTCGGGCTCGGGGCGCGGACCGTCCACGGGACATACGGGGGCGCGGGTTGGCTGACCCCGGGCCACAGCCCGGGGTTCGCGTATCCCCGGGCTTTCGCCCGGGGTTAGCTCCCGTCGGAGCGCCGCGAGCGCGTCCGCCTGGTACTTCGCGTGCAGGTCATCGTAGTCGGCATCGGAGAGTTTCCCCGTCGCGCGGTCGAACTCGATCTCCTTGAGGGCGCGGAGCGCGACCGCCTGGGGGCTCAGGTCGTCGCCGGGATCATCGCCCTCGTCCTCCGAGGCCACGCCGGGTTCTTGAAGCGCCGGCCTGAGGATGGGGCGCAACACATAGTAGGTCGCGCCTGCGGCAACCAGGATCCCGACAATTAGCTCCAGCATCGTGGCGTCAGTTCGGGAGCCGCTCGAGCTCGCGGCGCAGCCGCTCGAGTTCAGCGGGGGAGGCGTCGACGCTACCGCGCGGGACCGGCGGCGCTGCGGCCGCCTCGACCGCGGCGGCGCGGGTCCAGCGCCGCAGCGTCACGATGAGGAATCCGGCGGCCACGAGTACGGCGAGCGAGGGAAGCAGATAGCCGACAAGGTTGAAACCGCGCCTGGGCGGCGCCATGAGGACTTGCTGCCCATACTGCGCGACGAACGCGTCGATGATCTGCTGCGCCGTTTTGCCCTCCTCGGCGAGGGCCACGACCTGGCGGTGGAGCCCGGGGCTGTAGGTGCAGTTGAAGTCGGTCGTGCGGCAGGTATAGATGTCGAGCCCGCAGCCGCAGCTGCATTTGAGCTGCTTCTCGATCGCCTGGTAGGCGGCGTCGGTGTCCGCGGCGGTCGTCACGCTCATGGCGCGCCCCGCGCTGGCGGGATCGGGGACCTTTCCGGCGGGCCCGGAGCCGGCGAGCGAATCCTGGGCGACGCCATGACGCCAGGACGCCAGGACGCCAAACAGGCTCGTCGCACCCATCGTCAAGAAGGCGCGTCGATCCACGTGCAACATGGCGTCTTGGCGTCTTGGCGTCATGCCTTACTCTCCAGTTTCACCGCGTACCCCGCTTGCGTGCGCCGCACCGCCGGCGGGCCACCACCCGGCCACAAGACGATCAAGCCCCCGGCCACGAGCACGTACCCGCCGAACCATACCCACCAGACCAGCGGATTGATCGTGAACCGATACACCGCCTGCTCCGTCCCGTTCACCAGGCCACCCAGCACGACGTAGAGGTCCTCGCGCAAGCCGCTGCGGATTCCTACCTCGGTCGAGGGCTCGAAGGTGTTCCGGCCGAGGGCGTCGACGTGCTGGCGCTTCTCGGTCTTGAGGCGGCCCACGAGCTTGCCGTCGCGACTCACGTCGACTAACGCGGCGGTGACGCGGCGGTTCAACGCGTCGTACTGGGAAATCCCCAGATGCGTAAACGTGTAGACGTGCCCGTAGGGGCTGCGCAGCGTGGCCGATTCGCCGGGTCGCAGTGTCGCCTGCGTCTCGGTCTTGAAGGCCATTCCCGAGAACGCGATGAACAGGAGCACGATGCCCATATGGACGATGTAGCCACCGTAGCGGCGCCGGTTGCGCCCGACGAGCCGCAGCACGGCGAGCGGCAGCGGCTCCCCATATTGGCGGTGGCGCGCACTCGCGCCGCGGCCGAACTCCTGAATCACCGTCGCCGTGACGAAGCCCCCCAACCCGATCGCCATGAGCGCGCCCAGCTCCCGCATCCCAGCGACGAGCAGGATGAGCAAGACGAACAGGCCGGTCACCGCCGGCACCGCGAACTGGCGTTGCAGGTTCGGTAGCGACGCGCGACGCCAGGCGATCAAGGGACCGATGCCGGTGAGCGCCAACAGGGCGAGGCCCAGCGGAATGTTCACCAGATTGAAGAACGGTGGTCCGACCGTGACCTTGGTCCCCTGCACCCATTCGGAAAGAATCGGGTAGAGCGTGCCCCACAGCACGGAGAACGCCAGACCGATGAACAGGAGGTTGTTGAAAAGGAAGCTCGCCTCGCGGCTCACCATCGACTCGAGCTTCGCGTCCGCCTCGAGCAGCGGCAGCCGGCTCGCATACAGCCAGGACGTCGCGACCCCGGCGACCACGAGGAACACCAGGAAGAAGTATCCGACGGGCGACTGCGTGAACGAATGGACGCTGGCGATCACGCCGGATCGGGTGAGAAACGTGCCGAAGATCGAGAGGAGCCACGCACCGATCACCAGTGCCAGGTTCCACTTCTTCAACATCCCCCGCTTCTCCTGAATCATGACTGAGTGCAGGAAGGCGGTCATCACGAGCCAGGGGAGGAGGGCGGCGTTTTCCACCGGATCCCACGCCCAATACCCGCCCCAGCCGAGCTCCACATACGCCCACCACATACCGATCAGCAGACCCACGGCGAGGAAGAGCCATGACACGAGGGTCCACTTCCGCACCGCCACCAACCAATCGACTTCGAGCTTCTTCGACAGGAGCGCCGCGATCGCGAAGGCGAACGGGATCGTAATCGAGATGTAGCCGAGGTAAAGCATCGGGGGATGGAACACCATCCCGGGGTTCTGGAGCTGCGGGTTCATCCCCCGGCCGTCCACCGGCGTGAACGCCAGCCGCTCGAACGGATTCGCCGCGAACAACATCACCGACACGAAGAACGTGGCGACGACACAGGTCACCGCCGCGACGAACGGCAAATAGGCGCGGTGGCGCCCGCTGGTGAGCAGCTGCGCCAGCGCGGCGAAGAGGCTCAGGACGGTGGCCCAGAAGAGCAGGCTGCCCTTTTGCCCCGCGTACAGCGCGGACCAGAGATAGAACGTGGGGAGGTTGCGACTCGTGTAGGCGGCGACGTACTCGACGTTGAAATCGTGCCGGAAGATCGCCGTCTCGAGGCAAATCGATGCGAGGGCGAGCGCGCCAAACATCGCAAACACCGCGTGCCGCGCGCTGCGCTGCAGATCGGTCCGACCCTGGAGACCCCCGGCGAAACCGGTGACCGCCCCCCACAGGCCGACGAGAAACGCCAGCCAGAGGGAGAGGTGGCCGAGCAGCGTCATTTACGCTTTGGGAACCGCTTCGTATCGCGACCCGCACTTGGCGAGCACGTCGGTCGCGTGAATGACGCCGTCTTTTTGCAGCCGTCCTTCGACCACGACCTCGACCGAGTCGGTGAACGTGTCGGGGGGGAGTCCGCGGAAGACGACGGGATAGCTGACGGTGCCGTCGGTGATGTGGAAGCGGAGGGTCTGCGTCGCGGTTTCTTTCTCGACGGTGCCGGGGACGACGCGTGCCCCGACTTTCATACCCAAGTTGTAGAAGGAGGGATCGGCCGAGACTCTCTGCGCCAACTCGCTCGGCGTGAGGAAATACTGCCCGGTCTCTTTGATCCCCGAGGCCATGAGGTAACCCACGGAGCCGACGATCAGGACCGCACCCATCGCGAACTTCGTCCCGGCGTTCATGGTCTATATATACCACCTTTCCCGAGGCAGGCTCCAGGCGGCTTTCATGAAGGAGCGTCGGCCGTGAAGGGGGGCTGGAGCAACCCGCGGTCGGTGAGATAGGCCGTGACGTATCGAGCCGGGGTCACGTCGAAGGCGTAATTCAGGGCCGCGACGCCCGCCGGCGCGATCGATCGCCCGGCCAGCGTCGTCACTTCGTCCGCGGCTCGTTGCTCGATGGGAATCAGGTCGCCATCGGCGAGTGCGGTGTCGACGCTGGACCATGGCCCGGCGGCGTAAAATGGAACGCCATGGTGGCGCGCCAGCACCGCGAGGGTGTACGTGCCGATCTTGTTCGCGAAGTCGCCGTTGGCGCAAATGCGGTCGACCCCCACCAACACGACATCGACTTTCGCCTGCCGCATCAGTGCCCCGGCGGCGCCGTCGGGGATGAGCGTGCACGGGACGCCCGCATGCATCAACTCCCACGTCGTCAGCCGCGCCCCCTGCAGCACCGGGCGGGTCTCGTCGACGTAGACGTGGATTTTCCGTCCCGCGTCGTGAGCCATGTAGATCGGCGCCAACGCCGTTCCGATCCCGCCGGTGGCGAGTGCGCCGGTATTGCAATGGGTCAAGACATTGGTTCCGTCGGGGATCAAGGGCAGCCCATGCTCGCCGATGCGCCGGCACATCTCGCGGTCTTCTTCCCAGATCCGGGTCGCCTCGGCGTGAAGACGCTCCCAGATGGCCGAGCCGTCTCCCGGCGTGGTCGTCGCGACTCGCGCCATCCGGTCGAGCGCCCAACGCAGGTTCACCGCCGTGGGGCGGGCCGCGCCGAGGATGTCGACGAGCCGCGCGAGCCGCGCGAGATAGGTTTCGCGCGCGGCGCTCCGCAAGTCGCGCGTGCCGGCCACGAGCCCCATCGCCCCCGCGATTCCGATCAACGGCGCGCCCCGGACCACGAGGTGCCGGATCGCATCGGCGACGGCCTCCGCGGTCTCCAGGTCGCGCTCGATCTGCGCCTCGGGCAGCGCGCGTTGATCCAGCACGCGCACTGCGCCCGACGGCGTCCAGGAGATGGCTTGTACGCTCACGCCGCCGAACGTAGCATTGAGCCTCATGACCTACCAGACCCTGCTCTTCGAGATCCGCGACCGCGTCGCGTTCGTCACGGTGAACCGCCCCGACAAGCTCAACGCATTAAACGATCAGGTGATGGCCGAGTTGGGCCACGCCGCGGAGCGTATCGCCACCGAAGACGCGATCCAGGGCGCCCTCCTCACCGGCGCCGGCCCCAAGGCCTTCGTGGCCGGGGCCGACATCGCCGACCTCGCCAAGCAGGGGCCGTTCGACGGCAAGGCACGAGCGCAGCGGGGCCAGGCCGTGCTGCGCCGTCTCGAGACGTGCGGCAAGCCCGTGATCGCCGCCGTCAACGGCTTCGCGCTCGGCGGCGGGTGCGAGCTGGCGATGGCGTGCCACATCCGCATCGCGAGCGAGACCGCCAAGTTCGGCCAGCCGGAGGTGAAGCTGGGCATCGCCCCCGGGTACGGCGGCACGCAACGCCTCCCCCGCCTCGTCGGCAAGGGTGTCGCCCTGCAGCTGATCCTCACGGGCGAGATGATCGACGCGCAGGAGGCCTACCGCATCGGCCTCGTCAACAAGGTCGTCCCCGCCGCCGAGCTCCTGGCCGCATCCGAGCAACTGCTGCGGGGTATCCTCACGATGGGCCCCCTCGCGGTGCGGCTCGCGCTCGAAGCGGTGGATCAGGGGCTCGAGATGACGCTCGACGAGGGCCTGCTGCTCGAGGCGAATCACTTCGGGTTACTCGCTGCCACGCAGGACATGAAGGAAGGACTGACCGCATTCCTCGAAAAACGCTCCGCCAAGTTTCAGGGACGCTGACGCTTCTCCTGTTCGCGGCGTCGTGTCTCGAGGAGCGGCCCCGACCCGGCCCCCCTCAACTCACGTTCGCCCTGGACAAGACCACAGTGCATTCAAACAATCCTCCCACGCCTCCCGATACGCTCTCGGGTACGGTGCGCGCCGAGGACACCGACGGCCTCGACTCGGTGTGGGTCACCGTGGACTCTGCCGTAGCGGGCGAGGACGGGGGGTTCGATCGCGTTTTCAGCGCTCCTTTCCGCTTCCTGATCGGCCCTGGGAAGACCCCTGGGACCGTCCTTGGAGTGCAGATCCGGGCGCGCGACATCGCCGGATTCCAGGTCGCTCGGGACACCTTCGTCGTGGTCGTGCAGTAGCCCCATAGACTTAGTAAGTGTTGACAGGACAATGACTTCGGGGTATCTTCCAGTCTTCCCATGAGTGATCGACCCGATCGACCCAAGCGCGGCCGGCCCGTCGCCGTGGGCGAAGCGCTGAACGGTTATCTGACGCGGGCAGGGCTCGCCAAACGGGTCGCGCAGGCGCAGGTGATCCCCGATTGGCCGGGCTTGGTGGGGCCGCAGATCGCCGCCGTGGCGACGCCCGAGAGCGTCACTCCTGACGGCGTGCTGTTTGTGCGGGTCGCGACGAGCTCCTGGATGAACGAACTGCAGCTGATGGCGCCCGAGATCATGGCCCGCCTCAACGCGGGCCGCGGCTCAGGGCGCATCACGACGATACGCTGGCTTCTCACACGCTAGGAACGCATGGCCAAGAATAAACCGGCGCCCGCTCCCAAGGATAAGGGAAACGGCGACTACCAGGCCGATTCGATCCAGGTTCTGAAGGGTCTGGAAGCGGTGCGGCGGCGGCCCGCGATGTACATCGGGTCGGTCTCCGCCCGCGGACTGCACCACCTCGTCTACGAGGTCGTCGACAACTCGGTCGACGAAGCGCTCGCCGGTTACTGCACCGAGATCAGCGTCACGATGCACGCCGACAATGCGGTGACGGTCGTCGATAACGGCCGCGGCATTCCCGTCGACATCCACAAGACCGAGAAAAAGCCGGGCGTCGAGGTCGCGCTGACGATCCTCCATGCCGGCGGTAAGTTCGACAAGAGCAGCTACAAGGTGTCGGGCGGTCTGCACGGCGTGGGCGTGTCGGTCGTGAACGCGCTGTCGGAGAAGCTCGAGGTCTGGGTCG
>Ga0210382_10000402_pt1 | contig 15611 bp, 19 predicted proteins | sample PLMedo_FD_155452 | JGI IMG/M metagenome (GOLD analysis project Ga0210382, IMG submission 155452) | Groundwater sediment microbial communities from an aquifer in East River, Colorado, USA - PLM0_60_coex redo | ecosystem: Environmental > Terrestrial > Soil > Riparian zone | place: USA: East... | reverse complement strand
CCCTTGCGCCACAGTTCGATGCTCGCCTTGATCCCGGGCTTGGTGTTGCCGACGATGCGCGGCAACTCGTTCGAATTCGATACCGGCTTGCCGTCGAACTTGAGAATGATGTCGCCGGTTTCCACCCCCGCCTTTTCGGCCGGACCGCCTTTTTCGACTGCATTGACGAGCGCCCCCGAGGGCCTTGAAAGGCCGAACGATTCGGCGAGTTCCTTGGAGACTTCCTGGATCACGACGCCGATTCGTCCGCGACTGACGCGGCCGAACTGACGCAGCTGGCTTTGCACCTCCATCGCGACGTCGATGGGGATGGCGAATGACAGCCCCATGAAACCGCCGGTGCGGCTGTAGATTTGCGAGTTGATTCCGACGACTTCGCCGCGCATGTTGAACAACGGCCCGCCGGAATTCCCCGGGTTGATCGCGACGTCGGTCTGAATGAAGGGAACGAAGTTCTCCTGCGGCAGGCTGCGGCCCTTGGCGCTGACGATGCCCGCGGTCACGGTGCTGTCGAAACCGAAGGGCGAGCCGATCGCGACGACCCATTCGCCGACCTTGAGACGGTTCGGATCCCCCATGCGTACGGCCGGCAGCCCCGTCGCATCGATCCTGATCAGCGCGAGATCGGTGCGTCTGTCCGCGCCGATCACGCGAGCCTTGAATTCGCGCTTGTCGTTCAGGCGAACGGTGATCTCATCCGCGGAGTCCACGACGTGCGCGTTGGTGAGAACGTAGCCGTCGGTACTGATGATGAAGCCCGACCCGAGCGAGCGGCTCTCGAAATCGCGCGGGCCCTGGCCGCCCGGCCCGGGCGGGCGCGGGATGAAGCGCCGGAAGAAATCGTAGAGCGGATCGTCTTCCTCGAGATTTGGAATTTGCGGCGACGCGCGGCGTTCGCGTACCTGAGTGGTGCTGATATTGACGACGGTGGGGCCCTGTCTCTCGGCGAGCTCGGTGAAATCGGGCAGCTCGCGTCCCTGCGCGACCAGCACGGCGGGCAAGCCGAGCAGCAGACAGATAAGCAGCACTCTCGCCATCAAAATGGTCCTCGGAATCGAGCCCTCAGAAAACCGCGGCGCAACCCGGCTGCCGAGCCGGGGACTGGTATCAATGGAGATCGCCGGGTTTTACTTGCGGTATTCCACCGCGTTGGCGATGTATTTTACGCTCTCTGCAGGCGCTTCGCCGACCACGGTGACCCAGTAGCCGCCGACGGGGCGCATGTAGACGTTGATCGCGCCCTGCCGCACCAGACCCGGCTGCGGCGCCGGCTGCCTGCTCGTCGCGGGCTCGATGAATACCGAGATCGCTGCAAGCCCGTCGGACAGCACGATATGGCCGACTCCTCCGATTCCTCCCATGGTCCGCATCAGCTCGGCGACCGTGCGAAAACCCGCGGGACTGGAACGGATGGTCCATCCGGCTTCGGCCAAATTGGCGCGTTTCGCACCGGAATCCTCGACGCGCCAGTCCCGGCTTTCGCGGGAATAGCGCGCCCTCAGCTGATCGCGGCCGATGTGGCCGCCGATCTTGATCTGCGTGAATGCGAACTGCTCCAGGAGCTCGTTCTTCTCATCGAAGGTCTTCGCCTTGAGCAGCATGCCGGTATTGAGATCCGCCCAAAGCCGGTGACCGTAGCGCATCCGGTCTTTCGGCTCCAGCGCGAGGACCTGGCAACTGTAGCCTCCGACGCGCTCGATCTCGCCTTTCCTGATGGTGTAGTTCTCCGACACGTCCTTGAGCTGGTCCGAAAGGATCGCGGGAAACGGCCGGCGACCGGGTTGCTTGTCGATCTTCACCGTCAGGCTCGCGGGCAGGTAACACACGACCTCGTCGCCGGTACGGATGATCTCGCGCGGCACGCCGTCCAAAGTTTCCAGCCGCTCGCGCGGTCCGGAAGCCTCGACGACGTGGGTGATGCGGGAGGTTTCGACCTGCTGGCCCTGCTGGTATACGAACGTGCCGGAGTAGCTGAGCTTTTCCGTGGCGGCGTAGATGCGTTGAAGCCATTGCAGCGCGGAGGGTTCGGTCTGGGCTATCGCCGCCGATACCGGAAGCAGGAACAGCGGAATCCTTATCCCCCGCCATACGCATGACGCTAAGGGCGGCGTCATTTCCCCGCCGCCCTGCGCTCGTCAGCCACGCTGCGCCCGTAGGGTGCGATTCCTTGCATGGCGCTCGTGTGGGAATAAGGCCGATGGGCGAGCAGGTAGTTCTCGATTTCGGCGGGCGCGACGACACTGGAGATCAGCGCGACCGGGGCCGCGACCGTGGCCGCGTCCGGACCGCCGGCGAGTTGCGGCTCGGCGCGCCAGCCGGGGAAAGCAGTCCACACGACGAAGGCCACCGCGGCGACGCTGGCGGCTGCGCTCATGGCGTACCAGCCGAGGCGCCTGGAGGGGCCTTTTCCCGGCCGCGGGGCGAGCACTGTGGGCTCTTCGCGAAGACGGGCGACTACGCGATCGGCGATCGCCGGGCTGATCTGGCCCCTGAGCGCATCGCCGATCAGATGGTAGGTATCCCATGCTCCGCGCAACTCCGGGTCCGCTCGTAGCCGTCCGAGGTGCGCGTGAAGACTGTCCCTGTGGAGCTCGCCGTCGATCAGCGCCGATAGCTTTTCCTTCATGATCACCACCTTTGGTCCTTGCGTGTGTCGAGCAGGGGTCGCAGCTTCTCGGCGATTGCCTCGCGCGCACGGAAAATTCTCGAACGAACCGTGCCGATCGGGCAATTCATGATGGTCGCAATATCCTCGTAACTCAAGCCTTCGATCTCGCGCAGCGTGATGGCGTCGCGCAGTTCTTCCGGCAGCTGCTTCAAGGTGTCGTTGACGTTGTTCGCGATCTCCCTGGACATCAGCATGCTCTCGGGCGTGTTGATGTCGCGCAATTGCTCGCCGCCCTCGAACCCTTCCGCGTCCTCGGAATCGAACTCGGTCGTGGTCGGGACGCGTCGCCCCAGTGCCACCAGGTAGTTCTTCGCGGTGTTGATGCCGATCCGGTACAGCCACGTATAGAACGCGCTGTCCCCCCGGAACGAGGGGAGCGCGCGGTAGGCCTTGATGAACGTTTCCTGCGCGACATCTTCGACCTCTGTCGAGTCCCGGATGAACCGGGACAGCAACCGCGCCAGCTTTCGCTGGTATTTCGACACCAGCAGCTCGAAGGCATGCTTGTCGCCTCGCTGGGCCCGCTCGACCAGCTGCTGGTCGAGATCCCGCTCATCCATCCGCCGCCATCCCTGACGAAGCAGTGTTGCGCTTCTGTTCTAAGTTGTCCACAGGCGGCGGCCAGTATACCGCAGTGCGTACGCGGACCCAGGGACCCTGCAGCTAGAGACCCATCCCCCGAAGATTAGTTCAGCCTCCTGCAAGCCTATTCCGTGTTGGCCCGAGTCGGGCGCCTTCCGGATTCGACATCACGGCGCCAACGCAGCCACACCCGAAGGCGCCGAAAGCCCTCGGGCGAGGTCGAATCGTCCAAGAGCACCAGCCATTTGCAGCCGCTCCCCGTCAGGTCGAGCCCGAGGACTACGAATGCCGCCGAAACAAAATGGTCGTGGCGAAGCCTGCCATCATGCCACCTGCCGTTGCGGTCCCGCCAGGAAGCGCCCCCGTCGTCTCGCAACGCGAGTGACACCGCCGCCCGGGAGGACCGCTGCAGGACCTCGGCAAGGCAGCCGGTACCCGAGAGCAGGATGCCGAAACCGACCAGAACCCGCGGCCAGCCGGTCAAGCTCACCCAGGCAGCGACGAGCGCAACGGCATGCGCAACGAGAAGCAGACCCGCAAGCTTGAGCGAGGGCTTGAGATCGAGCTGCAGCGTGGACGCTGCCGACATGAGCGCTCGTCTCACCCCTTTCGGGATCAAACGCGCGTGAAAATCAGCGTTCCGTTGGTCCCTCCGAACCCGAAAGAGTTCGACAGGGCGGAGCGCAGAGGCATGCGCCGGGCCACGTTGGGCACATAATCGAGATCGCAAGCCGGGTCCTGGTGGAACAGGTTCGCAGTCGGGGGTGCGACCTGATCGCGAATTGCGAGCACCGAGAAAATCGCCTCCACTCCTCCGGCCGCACCGAGCAAGTGCCCGGTCATGGATTTCGTCGAGCTGACCGCGAGCTTCTTCGCATGATCGCCGAAGCAGCGCTTGACCGCGATGGTTTCGGCGAGGTCGCCCAGAGGCGTCGAGGTTCCGTGAGCGTTGATGTAGTCGATGTCCTCGCGATTGAGCCGGGCGTTGCGCAAGGCGTTTTCCATGCAGCGGGCGGCCCCTTCTCCGTCCTCCTGCGGCGCGGTCATGTGGTACGCATCGCCGCTCATCCCGTAACCGGCGAGTTCTGCGTAAATCTTCGCGCGCCGCCCCTTCGCGTGCTCGAATTCCTCGAGCACCACCACTCCGGCTCCCTCTCCCAGAACGAATCCGTCGCGGTCCCTGTCCCAGGGACGGCTCGCCGTGGCGGGATCGTCGTTGCGCGTCGACAACGCGCGCGCCGCGGCGAAGCCGCCCACCGTGAGCAGCGTAGTGGTCGCCTCCGCGCCGCCGGCGACCATCACATCGCAGTCGCCGTATTCGATTAGACGACCGGATTCGCCGATGCAGTGCGCGGAGGTCGTGCAGGCAGTCACCATCGCCAGATTCGGCCCCTTCAGTCCGTGCATGATCGACAGGTTTCCCGAGATCATGTTGATGATCGTGCTGGGAATGAAGAACGGCGAAATCTTGCGCGGGCCGCCCTTCAGCACGTCGTTATGCGTCTCTTCGATCATCGGCAGCCCGCCGATGCCCGAGCCGATGTTGACCCCGATGCGAGTGGCATTGGCCTCGGTGACCTCGAGGCCGGAGTCTTTCAGCGCCTGAACCCCCGCCGCGATACCGAGATGGATGAAGCGGTCCATGCGGCGCGCCTCTTTCGGGGACAGGTAAGCGGCGACGTCGAAGTTCTTGACTTCGCCCGCGATCCGGCTGGAGAGCAAACCCGCGTCGAAGTGGGTGATGCGGCCGATGCCGGACTTGGCGGCAAGGACGCTTGACCAGGCTTCGGCAACAGTGTTGCCGATCGGGCAGACAATTCCTAATCCGGTGATGACAACACGACGGCGGCTCAAATCGGCTCCGGTCGTGGGGGGAAATCAGGCTTTCTTGGCGTGGGCGTTTACGTAGTCGATGGCCTGCTGGACGGTAGTGATCTTTTCAGCCTCCTCATCCGGAATCTCCGTCTCGAATTCTTCTTCGAGAGCCATCACGAGTTCGACGGTGTCGAGCGAGTCCGCGCCAAGGTCGTCGACAAACGAGGATGTGTTCTTGATCTCCGCTTCGTTCACGCCGAGCTGTTCCGCGACGATTTTCTTGACGCGCTGTTCAACGTTTTCCATTGCGGACTCCTTCCCCTTGTTTTGCTGCGATCGAAATTCAGAAGGTGCGCATTGTAGCAGAATCGCCTTTCTTCCCGGCAAGCCAATCTGGTCACGCCAATCAGCTCATATACATGCCGCCATTGACGTGAAGGGTCGTGCCGGTGATATAGGCGGCCTGCGGTGAAGCGAGAAACGCCACTACGGCCGCCACGTCTTCCGGATTTCCGAGGCGCCCCAAAGGAATTTGCCGCAGCAGGGCCTCGCGCTGCGCGTCCGTGAGCACTCGTGTCATGTCCGTGTCGATAAAGCCGGGGGCGACGCAATTGACGGTGATGCCGCGGCTGCCGATCTCCCGCGCGAGTGACCGCGTCAAGCCCGCGATGCCCGCCTTCGCCGCCGCATAGTTGATTTGGCCGGCGTTGCCGCTCGAGCCGACCACCGATGTGATGTTGATGATGCGGCCCGAGCGCGCCTTCATCATGCCCCGCATTACGGCTTTGCAGAGCCGGAACACCGATTTGAGATTGGTATCGATCACCGCGTCCCACTCGTCTTCCTTCATGCGCATCGCGAGGTTGTCCCGGGCGATGCCGGCGTTGTTGACGAGAATCGACACGGTGCCGTGTGCCTGCTCGATCTCGCCCACGAGGCGCTCGATGTTCGTCGCGATCCGCACGTCGAGCTGCGCTCCATTTCCTCGAATCTGCGCCTGGGAGAGGTACGCCGTGATGGATTGCGCGCCGGCATCGGTGGTGGCCGTGCCGACAACGGTCGCGCCACGGCCGCCGAGCGCGAGAGCGATCGACCTGCCGATTCCACGCGATGCTCCGGTCACCAGCGCGACCTGGCCCCTGAGATCCATAATCATGCGGCCTTCGACGATTGAACGCCCTGCTCGAGACCCGTACGGTCGGCGAGCGCGATGCCCTGCAGTCCCTCGGCAGTCCGTCTGACGAGCGGCGCGAGCACCTTTCCCGGGCCGCATTCGAAAACCTGCTTCACGCCTCGTGCCGCCATCTCCCTCACGCACTCGACCCAGCGCACCGGATGATCGGCCTGAGTCACCAGCGCCTCCTTGACCCCCGAGGCATCGGTACGGCTCTTCGCATCGACATTATGGATGACCGGGATTCTCGGAGAATTCACTGCGACTCTCTCGAGTGCCTCTCTCAGCTTTGCCGCGGCCGGGGCCATCAACGAGGAGTGAAATGGGGCGCTCACCGGGAGCGCCATTGCCCGCTTCGCGCCTCGCGCCTTTGCGGCATCGATCGCGCGCCGCACGGCGCCCGCGTGTCCGGCGATGACCACCTGTCCGGGCGCGTTGAAGTTTACCGCTTCGCAGACATCGCCCTGTGCGGCTTCCGCGCACGCCGACTTTACCGCTTCGTCGTCCAGACCGAGGATGGCCGCCATTGCGCCCGTGCCCTGCGGCACCGCTTCCTGCATCGCCCGGCCGCGCAGGCGCACGAGTGGGAGGCAATCGGCGAAGGAAATTGCACCGGCCACTACGAGCGCGGTGTACTCGCCGAGACTGTGGCCAGCAAGGAGCGCGGGTTCGGCGCCGCCCGACTCCCGCCATGCGCGCCAGGCACAGATGCCCGCCGTCACCATGACCGGCTGGGTATTGACGGTGCTGTTGAGTTCCTCCGCGGGACCTTCGGCGATCAGCTTGGCGAGGTCCTGCTTCAGCACATCGGATGCTTCGGCAAGCGTCTCGCGGATCGCGGGCGTGTCGCCATAGCCGTCGAGCATACCCACCGCCTGGGATCCTTGGCCTGGAAATACCATCGCGAACTTCACCTCGACTACATCTCCACCAGTGATGCGCCCCAGGTGAAGCCGCCGCCTACGCCCTGGAGCATGACTTTGTGGCCCGGCTTGATGCGCCCGTCCCGGATCGCCAGATCGAGCGCGAGGGGCACCGAAGCGGCCGACGTATTGCCGTGGCGATCCACGGTGACGATGAGCTTCGACAGATCGATGCCGAGCTTTCTTGCGGACGCCTCGAGTATGCGCACGTTGGCCTGATGCGGAATGAGCCAGTCGACGTCCGCGGGGGTGAGGCCGCACATCGCCAAGGTCTCGCGCCCGACCTCGTCCAGCACCTTGACCGCGAACTTGAAAACAGCCTGCCCGTCCATCTGCAGAAACGGCGACCCGACGATCTTGCCGCCGCAGACATTACCTGGCACGGAAAGGATGTCCACGTAAGACCCGTCGGCATGCAGCGCGCTTGCCATGATACCGGGCTTGGAATCCGCCCGGAGTATCACCGCGCCGGCGCCATCGCCGAACAGCACGGCCGTGCCGCGATCTTTCCAGTCGAGGATCCGCGAATACACCTCTGCGCCGACTATCAGAGCGCAGCGATGCTGGCCAGACCGGATCATTTTGTCGGCGATCGCCAGCGCATATACGAAGCCGCTGCAGACGGCCTGAATATCGAATGCGGCGCAGCCCTTGATTCCCAGCTTCGCCTGCATGATGCAGGCGGTGCTCGGAAAAATGTAGTCGGGGGTCGCCGTGGCCACGATGATGAGATCGATTTCCTGCGGGACGATTCGCGCCGCGGCAAGCGCCGCGCGGCTCGCCTCGACACCAAGATCGCTGGAGGTCTGCGAGGGTTCGGCGATGTGACGCTGGCGGATGCCGGTGCGCGTCCGGATCCATTCGTCGGTGGTGTCCATTTGTCTGGCCAGATCGTCGTTGGTGACGACCTTCGGCGGCAAATAGCTTCCGGTGCCGATGATGCGCGACCAGATCACGCTTCCACCGCCTCCGAATTCCCTCGCTCGGCCTGACCGAACCGCCGCATCAGGCGGTGCAGCACTTCATTGCGCACCTCCTCCATGGCACGCTCGATGGCGCGCTCGAATCCGAACACGTCGGTGGAGCCGTGGCTCTTCACGACGATTCCTCTCAATCCGAGGAGGGTCGCGCCATTGAAGCGGCGCGGGTCAAGCCGCTTGCGGAACGCGTAGATCGCCGGCATGACGATTACGCCGGCCAACCTGGCGAGGACGCTGCGCATGAACTCCTGGCGAATGAAGCTGCGCACCATCTGCACCATTCCCTCGGAGGCCTTGAGCATGACGTTGCCGACGAATCCGTCGCAAACCACCACGTCGGCTTCCCCGTTATAGATTCCGTCGCCTTCGATGTTGCCGATGAAATTGAGGCCGCTCTCGCGCAGCAGCTCGGCCGCCCGCTTCACCACCTCGTTGCCTTTGATGTCCTCCTCGCCGATGTTGAGCAGGCCGACGCTCGGCCGTTCCTTATGCTCCACCGCAGCGACCAGCGTCGCCCCCATGATGGCGAACTGCAGCAGATGCTCCGGCCCGCAATCGACGTTGGCGCCGAGGTCGAGGACGTAGGTGCTGCCGCGCATGCTGGGCAGCGCGGCGATGATCGCGGGACGGTCGATGCCCGGAAGCATCTTGAGAACGAAGCGCGACACCGCCATCAGCGCCCCCGTGTTTCCGGCACTGACACAGGCCTGCGCTTCGCCGTTCTTGACGAGCTCTACCGCGACGCGAACCGACGAATCCTTCTTGTTGCGCAGCGCAAGCGCCGGAGATTCGTCCATCAGCACGACCTCGCTTGCGTGGTGCACCCGCAGGCGCGGCCCGGATCTGGCACCGCGCGCTTTCAGCTCCGCCTCGATGGCGTCGCGCAACCCCACTAGGACGACGTCGACGTCCGAGTTGGATTTCAGGAAATTGAGCGCCGCCGGCACGGTGACGTGCGGACCATGATCGCCGCCCATGCAATCGATGGCTACTGTGATTTCCATGAAGCGCTGTGCGAAGCGATTCCTGCTTCGCTCAATGGGAGGGCCGATCCCGACTTTGTCCGGTCACTGCGGCCAAATGAAGCTTACTCGCTCCTGGTCTTGACGACCTTCTTGCCGCGATAGTAACCGCTCGGGCTGATGTGATGTCGCAGGTGCACTTCGCCCGTCGTGGGCTCGACGGCGAGCGGCGGATTGGTGAGGAAATCGTGAGCGCGGTGCATGCCGCGCTTCGACGGCGATTTCTTGTTTTGCTGGACTGCCATATGGGAGCTCCTTCAAACTCATGTTACCGGATGGTGCACCCTTCATGCCGCGGCACCATCGGCAAAGCCAGGATAACCTCGTCTTCGACAAGCCGCCCGACGTCCATGCGGCGGGATGCGAGCACGCGGTCGATCTCGTCGTCGGCTTCCGCGATCTCGCGCAGGTTCTCGGCGAGCTGCAACTCGGCATCGATCGCGATCGGAACCGGGAGCGGATCGAGGCAACGCTGACAAAGCACCTGCACCGATCCTCTTACCGAAAACCGCAAACACCGCTTGCCGTTGCTCGCCCTTCCCCCGCGCAGGTCATACTCCAGCCCCTGGGTCGAGCACTGCATCTTCGCCAGGCGCGGCAGTTGCTCCAGGCCCAGCACTCCCCGCTGTTCCAATGAGGCGCGGGCAAAATGGAGGCTGTCTATCACCCCCGCTTGCGACATAAGGGGCGCATGATATTATGTTTGCTCTTCAGTGTCAAAAGAAATTCCAAGTTGTTCAGAGCGTTACTGCACTTTTTGTTCCTCGTAGCCGCGGCCGCGCCGGCGTTCGCCCAGGTCTACAAGTGGGTAGACGAGCGCGGCGTAACTCACTATGGCGAGCGCCCGCCGCAGGGCAGCAAGGCAAGCGAAGTGCCGAACAGGCTTGCTTCGCCTGCCCCGGGCGGCGGCGGCGCCGAGGCGAACAACCCGAAGGATCCGAGCCCCGAGCCAGGCCAGGTACGGCCGAAAGACCAGGATCCCCGTCAGGCCCCCGGTAAGGCCGAAAGCAGGCAGGACGTGGAAGCGGCCAAGCGCCAGCAACTTTGCAACCAGCAACGTGCCCTGCTCGAGCGTCTGAAGCAAAGCCCGCCCAGCTTCACGCTGAACGAAAAGGGCGAGCAGATACCCTTGGACAATTCAGCCGCCATCGCGCGGCAGGAAAAATTCGCCACTGAGCAGTGCAGACTCTAGCGCCATTCCAGGCGTGACTCTCGAAGGCCCCGACGCATGCAGCTCGTTCTCGCTTCAAGCTCGCGCTATCGGCACGCCCTCCTCGCGCGGCTCGGAATCCCGTTCTCGGTCGCCGATCCGGAAGTCACGGAAGGAGCCCTTCCCGGCGAAGCGCCTGAGGGCACGGCGCGGCGGCTCGCGGAGGCTAAGTCGCTGGCGGTCGCAGACCGCTTTCGCGACGCCCTCATCATCGGCTGCGATCAGGTCGCCGTAGGAAACGGCGAAGTGCTCGGCAAGCCGGGCACTCGCGAGAACGCGGTGCGCCAGCTGCGCGCCTTATCGGGTAGCGAGGCTGTGTTTTACACGGCAGTGTGCGTGCACAACACCTCGGCCGGGAGAAGCCGCGTCCGCGTGGTCCCCTGCCGCGTCACCTTCCGCAGACTCGACGACGGAACAATCGATCGCTATCTCGCTCGAGAGCAACCCTACGACTGCGCCGGAAGCGCAAAGGCCGAGGGCCTGGGAATCGCGCTGATCGCGAAAATGGAAGGCGAAGACCCGAGCGCGCTCATCGGCTTGCCGCTTATCGCGCTGGTCGATCTGCTGCAAGAGCAAGGGTTGAATGTCCTCTGAGCGCAGAGGCTCGCTTTATCTCCTGCCCAACACGCTGGGTGAGGTCGCGCCGGAGGCAGTTATTCCGGCTGGCGTGCTCGATCGCGCCCGTTCGCTCGATTACATCATTGCCGAGGACCCCAAAGCGGCGCGCGCTTTCCTGAAACGCATCGCGCCGAAGCGACCGCTGCAGAGCATCCGCGTCGAGCGCCTCGACCACAACACCGGGGCAAGCGATATTCCGGCTTTCCTCGAGCCCCTCCTCACCGGCAGCGATGCGGGACTCCTTTCCGAAGCAGGCTTGCCGGCCGTTGCCGACCCGGGCGCAAGCCTGGTGCGGTTCGCGCACGAGCGCAACATACGCATCGTGCCGATGAGCGGCCCCTCGTCCCTGGTGCTTGCGCTCGCCGCCTCCGGCCTGGACGGGCAGCGCTTCGCGTTCCACGGCTACCTCCCCATCGCAGAAACTGAGCTCGTCTCCGCATTGAAGGAATGCGAACGCCTTTCGCGAAAGCTCAAACAGACTCAAATATTCATCGAGACGCCCTACCGCAACGATCGCACTCTGGCGGCGATGCTGCGTGCTCTCGCCCCGGCTACGCTCGTATGCGTCGCCGCCGACCTGACGCTTGAATCGGAAACGGTGAAAACGCGACCCGTCGCGGCATGGCGCAAGGAAACGCCGCAACTCAAGGGACGGCCGACGGTATTCCTGCTGCTCGCGGAGTAGTCGCGCCGGGCCCCGGCTGGCGAGCTCAACGAATGTTGAACTGGCCCTGCGCGAGCACCTTGGCGAGCGCGCTCGCCATCGCCGCGCCGAAACGCTTGGCGAAACGCTCGGTGAAATCCTGCTTCTTGGTGTAATCGAAGATGTCCTCGGCCTTGATCACCTCGCGGGCGACGAAATCGACGCTGCCAAAGCCGTCCGAAAGTCCCAGCTCGATGCTTCTCGCGCCCGTCCACAGCAGCCCGGAGAAAAGATCGGAGCTCTCGTGCAGCCGCTTTCCCCGCCCTTTCCTCACGACATCGATGAATTGCTTGTGGATTTCGTCCAGCATCGATTGCGCGTGGCGCTTCTGCTTCTCGTCGACCGGCGAGAACGGATCGAGGAAGGCCTTGTTCTCGCCCGAGGTGAGGGCGCGCCGCTCGACGCCGAGTTTCTCCATGGTGCCGGTGAAGCCCCAGCCGTCCATGATCACGCCGATCGATCCGATGATGCTCGCCTTGTCCACGTAAATCTTGTCGGCGGCGGCCGCGATGTAGTAGCCGCCCGAGGCGCAGATGTCCTCGACCACGGCATACATGGGAACGTTGGGGTAAATCCCCCGCAGGCGGCGGATTTCGTCGTAGATGATTCCGGCTTGCACCGGGCTGCCCCCCGGCGAATTGATGCGCAGGATCACTCCCTGGGTATTCTTGTTCTTGAACGCGTTCTGGAGCGCTTCGGTGACGCGGTCGGCGCTCGCGTCGCCTTTGGGGTCGATCACGCCCACCACATCGACCAGCGCGGCATGTTTGCCCGAAGTGAGGCCGTCGTGTCCGCGCCAGTCGAGCACGAGCAGCACCAGCAGGGTGAGATAGGCGAAGCCGAGCAGCTTGAAAAAGATGCTCCAGCGGCGGGCGCGGCGCTGCTCCTTGAGAGCGGCGGTCGCCAGCGTCTCGATCACGTCCCGTTCCCAGTTACCTTCGGACACGCGGATCACCCTTCATGATTACACGGCCGTCGCGCTCCTCGACGGGAACCGGAATGAGTCCCTCCTCGAAGCAAGGACCGCGAAGACATAGGCCCGTATCCGGCGCGTAGGTCGCACCGTGCGTCGAGCATATCAAATGCAGGCCCCAGACATCGAAAAACTTTCCTGGTTTCCAGTCCATTTCCATCGGCATGTGCGCGCAGCGGTTGAGGTAGGCATAGACCCGGCCCCTGTAGCGCACGGCGAACGCCGGCTCGGGCCTTCCGTCCAGTTCGAGCTCGAAGCGTATCCCGTCGCCTGAATCCGTGAGATCGGCGCTCGAGCAAATTACGCGTTCTGAGCCAGCCATCGCGTCAGCTCATCGATATTTTCCGGGCAGGCAAGGGGCGCGAGCGCGACGAGGTCGCCCCGGGGGTGCGCCCCGTGACTCACTGCGACCGCCCCCACTCCGGCGTGTGCTGCCATCTGAAGATCGTGCACCGTGTCTCCGATCATAAGGGTATTGACCGCGTTCGTGCCGAGTTCCTCCATGAGTTCCAAAAGCATGTCGGGCGCAGGCTTCGATGCGCATTGGTCGGCGCAGCGCGAGGCGGCGAACAAAGGCCGCAAACCCGTATTGTCCAGGGCGCGCGTCAGACCCGCGCGGCTCTTTCCGGTGGCGATGGCGAGAACATGGCCGCGGTCCCGAAGACCGGCAAGCATCGCACGCGTGCCCGGAAACAGGGGAATTTCGGGGTCGCGCGCGAGGAAATGTTTCCGGTACCGCTCCACCACCCGGCCGTATTCATCCGAAGGCAATCCGGGCACTGCGTACGATAGCGCGTCCCGCAGGCCGAGACCTATGACGTGGCTCGCGCGCGCGTCCTCGGGGACCGGCAGTCCGAGGTCGCGGCAGGCGGCCTGAATGCAAGCGACGATCGTGGGCGCGGAATCGATCAGCGTTCCGTCCCAGTCGAACACCAGCAAGGGATAGCGCATCAGCTTCCCAGGAAATCTAGAAAGCGCGACAAGTCTTCGGGAAGCGGCGCATGCAGTTTCAGCGCTTCCCCGGAAAGGGGATGCCCGAACTCCAGTTCCCCGGCGTGCAGGAACATGCGCTTCAGGCCCTGCTTCGCCAATCCTCGGTTGAGCTCGAAGTCGCCGTACTTGTCGTCGCCGGCGACAGGAAAGCCGAGATGAGCAAGATGCACGCGGATTTGATGGGTGCGTCCGGTAAGCAATTCCGCGGAAAGCAGAGTGCAATCTCGGAAAGCCCGCTCGCGTCGGAAGACCGTCCGCGATTCGCGCCCTTCGCGATCCACGCTGACCCGCCGTTCCCCGGACTTTGTAAGGTATTTCTTGAGCGGCAAGTCCACGCGGCGCTTGTCGTCCCGCCACCGGCCTTTGACCAGCGCCAGATAGCATTTGCGCACCTTCCCCTCGCGCAATGCGGCATGCAATGCGGTGAGCGCCGAACGTTTCTTGGCGAGAACCAGCAATCCGGAGGTCTCCCGGTCGAGGCGATGCGCAAGCTCGAGGAATTTGGCTTGCGGCCGCGCCGCGCGCAGGCTCTCGATCACGCCATAGCTCACGCCGCTGCCGCCGTGCACGGCGGTTCCGGAGGGCTTGTTTACCACCAGCAATGCTTCATCCTCGAAGACTATCGGCAGCTCGACGGGTCGCGGCCTGGGCGTGCGCGAGCGGTCGGCCAGGCGCATCGGCGGAACGCGCACCCGATCGCCGCCTTGCAGCCTGTAGGTTGCGTCCACGCGCCGGCTGTTGACCCTCACCTCGCCGCTGCGCAGGATGCGGTAGATATGGCTGCGCGGCACGCCCTTGCAAAGTCGCAACAGGAAGTTGTCCACGCGCTGGCCTTCGCTCGCGCTATCGACCGCGATCGTCGAGGCGTTGCTTAAATCCTTCATTTTGTTTATGATCTGCCGGCTGCTTACGTTGCGGGACGGCTGCTTGTGCATGCGACGGTGCGAATTTTCGCCCCCAGACAAGACTGGCTACCCTGTCCCCGGTTCCACCGCTGCTCGAGGCCTAGGCCGGATTTGCGAGCGCACGAACCCGAAGTGAGCAAAGGCGGTTGGTTATCCAACCAGTGATAGTAATTGAACAGCGCGCCAACAGCATATCGGCAGAATTTATGGTCCTGCACTGCAGCGACTGGAACCCGACAAGCCAAACTACCGCGTTCTCATGATCCCAGGATCGAAGATGCGAGACCAGCCTGCACCATAGGCTCTTGGTTTGTCCTGCCCGTGCGCGCGGGAGAATAGAGCAATGAAGCGCATGCTTTTCAATGCGACACAGGCCGAGGAACTCCGTGTCGCGATCGTCGAAGGCCAGAAACTCATAGACCTCGACATCGAATCGGCCGCAAAGGAACAGAGAAAAAGCAACATCTACAAGGGCGTCATCACGCGGGTCGAGCCCAGCCTCGAAGCCGCGTTCGTGGACTACGGCACCGAACGCCACGGGTTCCTTCCCTTCAAGGAAGTCGCGAAGCAGTTTTTCAGACCCGGCGTCGACGTCGGCCGCGCCCGCATCCAGGACGCGCTCTCCGAAGGCCAGGAGCTGATCGTCCAGGTCGAGAAGGACGAGCGCGGCAACAAGGGCGCGGCGCTCACCACCTTCATCAGTCTCGCCGGACGCTACCTCGTACTGATGCCCAACAATCCACGCGGCGGCGGCGTGTCGCGTCGCGTCGAGGGCGAGGATCGCGACGAGCTGCGCGAGATCATGGACAAGCTCGACGTTCCGGCCGGAATGAGCATCATCGGCCGCACTGCCGGCATCAGCCGCTCCTACGAGGAGCTGCAATGGGACCTGACCTATCTGCTCAAGCTCTGGGGCAAGATCGTCGAGGCGACCGAGCCGGCGCGCGACTCCGATGGCAAGCTCCTCAACCCGGCGCCTTTCCTCATCTACCAGGAAGGCAGCCTCGTCATCCGCGCCATCCGCGACTACTTCCAGCCCGACATC
>Ga0210382_10000401_pt1 | contig 15695 bp, 29 predicted proteins | sample PLMedo_FD_155452 | JGI IMG/M metagenome (GOLD analysis project Ga0210382, IMG submission 155452) | Groundwater sediment microbial communities from an aquifer in East River, Colorado, USA - PLM0_60_coex redo | ecosystem: Environmental > Terrestrial > Soil > Riparian zone | place: USA: East... | reverse complement strand
CTAACGGACCGCGCTTAAGCTGCGGCGCGCTGAAGAAAGATTCATTCCCTAATTCTACGCGCGCCGCCAGCTTCAAGCGCTTGTTAGGCGCCGGCACAACGCGCTCGTCGATTGCGCGCCAAGACTACCCTTGGAATACGCGCGCCACTTCGTGTCCGTGCTGTCCAGCTGTACGGTGCTCGACGTCGTGCTGTCGCCCGGAAGGACCAGCGGTTTCCTCGAGTCGAAAGCATTCAGCACACGTTGACGTAGACCTCGACAGTCGACTTCAACTTGTTCCACACGGTACTCGGGTCCAAACTCGGGCCCGTGCCGATCAAAATCCCAACGCAACCAGACTATAAAGGAGCCATCTCTGCGTCCAACCGCGGCGGTGTCCAAATCGACCGTCTCGCCTTCAGTGGTGAGAAGCCGCACCCAGTGGCGAGATGTGGCGACCTGGCAGGGAGCCATCGATGGAGCAAGGATAGAAGTGAGCAGAACAGCCAGGCTTACCTGAGTTTTCATGTGCCACCCGAACGCAAAAAGGACCGTGCCGAGCGCCTAACGGATCGCGCTTAAGCTGCGGCGCGCTGAAGAAAGATTCATTCCCTAATCCACGCGCGTCGCCAGCTTCAAGCGCTTGTTAGACTGCCGCTCACGAAGCCATTGGACGAACGCTGCGTCTGACCCAATCCGCAAACCCGCGCCGATCGATCCGACCGGCGGCGACATCAACGATGGTCTGCTCAGCCTCATCAACCGAACTGTGCAATTCCGAACCGTTCAGTATAAGTAGGGCCTCGAGGGCCGCATGCCCTACGCGCTTATTCCCATCAAGGAATGGATGGTTCTGGATCAGTGAGAAGCCAAGCGCCGCGGCCTTATCACTAAGAGTCGGGTAAAGATCTTGAGCATCGAAAGTTGCCGCCGGCTGAGCCAATGCCGACTCTAACGCCCCAAGATCACGAAGGCCGCTTGCCCCACCCGTCTGTTCAATGATGCGGCGATGCAGCTCTAAGACCTCAGCGAGCGAGAGATACCTCACTCAGGCAAGGCGCCGATACAGCTCTCGGTTCTTTTCGAGAATCCGCTGTGCGACTGCCTCGAAATCCGGTGCCGGCTGCGCCACCAAGTCTCGAACGGCAGCGGACGCGAGATCGTTGAGCGGCACGTTGAGGCGCTTGGCGACCTCGGCGAGCCGGCGCTCGGCGTCAGGCGGCAGGTTCAGAGAAATGGGCATGGGCGAAAGGTAATGCTTTCCGAGCGCAGAACGACGTGCGGCAGTCTAACGGACCGCGCTTAAGCTGCGGCGCGCTGAAGAAAGATTCATTCCTTAATCTACGCGCGCCGCCAGCTTCAAGCGCTTGTTAGACAGCGCGTCAGAGATCTTCGGGCTGGAAGTCCCCAGGCAGCCCCTCTTCGTTGTGAGTCACTACCCGCCAACCACCGTTGCCGAGCCGTTGGGCAATACTCTTTTCGATCTCTGCCCGGGAGCCGTCCGGAACGATGAGGAGAGCCGGCCAAATGGCACCGAGGCGGGACTTGTCTGCGTGGTTACGAAGCCACGCCCACGTAACCGTCATGATGGAATGCCACTGGGTACCATGCGGCGGGCGAAAGAGCACATTCATGTGAAGTTCGGCGGGATCCCGAAGCCACACCTCGACGCTCTCCTCGCGACCGCCGAATCGCCACTCAACCTCTTGAGTCTTCGCAGGGCTCATTTGCGCTGTCTAACGGATCGCGCTTAAGCTGCGGCGCGCTGAAGAAAGATTCATTCCCTAATCTACGCGCGCCGCCAGCTTCAAGCGCTGGTTAGGCTGCGCACCAATACTCGTCGCTCCGATTTGGCCTTCACACCGCGGCCGGAGAAGCACGATACCGATCCTCCCAGGCACCGCTCGGATGTCGCCGCCTCGAGCGACGCTCAGAACCATCCCCCGGGGACCGCCCCAACCGACTCATGAACTTCCACAGCGATCCAGGTAGCCTGAGAGAATGAACTCACCAAGCGGGATCTGTCTCAGGTAAAGAACCGACCAGGCGAGGTCTTTGAACAAATTGATTGAGCAGTTTCTTAGTTGCGCAGCCTAACGGATCGCGCTTAAGCTGCGGCGCGCTGAAGAAAGATTCATTCCCTAATCTACGCGCGCCGCCAGCTTCAAGCGCTTGTTAGGCGGCAGCTCCCAACGAATACCGTTCATTCACCCCGACGCTTGGTCATTGTCAGCGAATACCCGATCGTCCAGACCGCGGCTCCAGCGAGGCCGAACAGGCCGCCGCCTCCCAGGAGGAACACCGCCCCGTGGCGGTCAGATGCGCGCGCACTGAGCCACAACCCGAGGAGCGCAATGCCGATCAGGAGGAGAACCCCACCTGCGACGCGCAAACCCTTTCCAACTTGAGCACCCGGGTTCATTGAAGTCTCGCGCTGCCGCCTAACGGATCGCGCTTAAGCTGCGGCGCGCTGAAGAAAGATTCATTCCTTTAATCTACGCGCGCCGCCAGCTTCAAGCGCTTGTTAGGCTGACCCTTCCTGTATTTCACCGCGACGTACTCACCCTTCCTCGAGCTGGACGGGGACGCTGATCAGAACTCCACGCAACCGGACGGTGTGGCCCCACTCGGGCCCCTGCCCTGCGGGATGCTCGGCGGGCGCCCCATGCGGCTCGCTCGCCTTCCGAACCTCGCGCCCCCATCGAATCTCGACCGCACACCCATCATCAGTGACGCCGGCCACCCTCATGCAAACAGGATTGCATTGGATCTTGGTGGTTCAGCCTAACGGACCGCGCTTAAGCTGCGGCGCGCTGAAGAAAGATTCATTCCTTAATCTACGCGCGCCGCCAGCTTCAAGCGCTTGTTAGGCAGCAGGCGCAGCGGACGAGCTGCTAGTCCGCCGACGACTGAGGTAATGGCGTAGAGCAGTAATCACGAGAGCCACAATGGCACCGTACAGGGCGGTTAAGACGATCCCCTCCCCTACGTACGCCCACCGTGGCGCCGTCTCTGCCTGCCACACGAACCTGCACCCGGTGCATAGCACTCCGTCCAGAGCGCCGAGCAGGGCTCCGGTAAACACCCCGAGCGTCAGGGCCTTAACGCGCGGGAGCAACCAACGGCCCGCGATCACGACTACGATCGGGCCAAGGAGTTGAAGGACCAGTAGGACGCTCATGAGGCGGAGGGCGCGAAAAAGCTCGTCGAGGGCGTGTTCCATTTCGCCTCCTCAGGAGAATGGCTGCTGCCTAACGGATCGCGCTTAAGCTGCAGCGCACTGGTGAAAGATTCATTCCGCTAATCTACGTGCGCTGTCAGCTTCAAGCGCTTGTTAGGCAGCGTCCCCATCGGCCATGATCGGAATGCTGGCCAGAGACCCGGCGAGACCATCGGGAAAAACAACGTCCCCCGTTGCTTCTAACTCGGCGACCGACCACCAACGATGCTCTAAGATGGCCTCCGGGGATGAATTGGCGACGGGTGGCGCTACGTGATCGAGGCGCACAAGGAAGTAGCGCTCGACCTGATGGACCGGCCCCTGACCGAGGTCCACATCGAAGGATCGTTGCCACAGCTCCGCGCCGATGTCAGCGTTGAGGCCGGTTTCCTCACGGAGTTCGCGAGCCGCGGCTGCGCGATGCGTCTCGCTCTGTTCCAACGCGCCACCCGGTGCCGCCCAGTAGGACGACGGTCGTCCCGGCCGCTCGTCGCGGTAGCGAACGAGAAGGATCGAACCATTCGCGTCGAGAAGGACAAGTCTCGCCACTTCTCGGAGGGAGCGGCTAACCATGGGCGGACGCTGCCTAACGGATCGCGCTTAAGCTGCGGCGCGCTGACGAAAGATTCATTCTCTAATCTACGCGCGCCGCCAGCTTCAAGCGCTTGTTAGGCATCACCATCACCGTGGCTCGCCTGGGGCAACAATCGTGACCGATCGCAAGATCGAATCCATGCGAACGTCGAGCCGCAATCGAATGGGCTTCAGTCGCACCGTGTCCGTCCCGACGGTGACCGTCAGACTGTCAGGAAAATGCAGGAGGGCGCGAACCCGCAGCTGATGCGTCCCAGGTGAGACATCGGGAAGTAAGAAGCGCCCAAGAGTGTCGCCTAACACAAAGATGTTTGTCCCAATCATGTCCACGCGAGAAGGGTAGACCGGGCGCATGCTGGCACTATCGATCACGACGCCGGCGATAGCGGCCTTCGGCTCAGGCGCAGATGCCTTGAGAGCGGCACCGAAGCCGACAACTAGGATGCCTGCGAGCACTCGGAGCATTTGTGATGCCTAACGGATCGCGCTTAAGCTGCGGCGCGCTGAAGAACGATTCATTCCTTAATCTACGCGCGCCGGCAGCTTCAAGCGCTTGTTAGGCCGCGCGGCGCGACAAGGCCCGCTTCACGGTTAAGACTGCGGACACAACCCACTGTGGCACCCCCACTTCCTTTGCCATGCTGCGGAGGTAACGGACCTCCGCTTCGTACGCAGTTTGGCTCGCGAACTGTTCCTCTGAAGCCGCCCGTTTCTCAATCTGGTGGCTGGCCTGCGCAACTAACTGATCGTGACTTGGCAGTCTCCGTGCAAATGCCAATTCGGCCATGCCGCAGAGAACCTCAACGTGGGCGCGCCGACCATCACGGTACCGTTCACCTAGGGCCGCCAGTCGTGCATGCATGGCCTCGTGCACGAGCGTGAGCGCGATGCTTTCGGACGTAGTATCTGCCGACGCGACATAAGACTCGGTAAGGACGCAGCGGCGCGTTCGCGAATTCCAGTAGGCGAGCCGATGGCCTTCCATTCCAAAAACAAGGACTCCGTGGAGCAACTGGCGGAGCGCTGTCACACCACCCGTATAGAACTGGTCTATCAGTGCGAGGGCAGTATCCAGGTGAGCAAAACCTCGATCTGGGTGCGCTGGCCCCCGCCAGACGGCAGTGCGCATGCCTCGAATCGAGCGCTTGGACGAAAGGGCCCAGGCGATGTTCTCCACCCACGGGAGAATAAGCGACCTCCTACTCGCGGCGGCCTAACGGATGGCGCTTAAGCTGCGGCGCCGAACGAGAAGATTCACAAACGGAAGCCTATCACCACGGAACTTGGGATGGCATCCGTCCTCGTTGGGGACGGGCGCCGCCAGCTTCAAGCGCGTGTTAGGCAGCAGCGTGACATCCCCGCGCCAACCACTCAAACGACTGAACCATGAGCGTGTCGTGGATCGGGCCTCGAATAAAGATCAATGGGACATGGTATAAGGAATCTGTGCCAGAGCGCCACTGCGCTCGCAACACGCCATGGAGCGTGTCACCGCGAGACGTAATGTGACCGATAAAGCGAGTTACTATTGGCACTCTACCAGTATCACATGGTTGGAGTACAAACGTGATCGAGTCAGAGCGGCGTGCTCCCAGTACGTATTGGGCATCTGAAGTCAAATCATATTTACCGCTGCCTACTTGAGCTATGACACCAGTAACGACGCCCTGCTTGTTTTCGAACAAATCAAGACCCGCGCTATACTCGCAACCTGAACACTCCTTTATCTCGCTCTCTGCATGGGCGGTCCAGGTGCCGCTTACAGAACGGGGCCGGTCCTTGGCGCAAGCAGCTAGGGTTGCTGCGAGAACAAGAGCTGGAACCTGGAGCCGATTCAATCGCGCACCATTTAGTTCGCTGCTGCCTAACGAATCGCGCTTAAGCTGCGGCGCGCTGAAGAAAGATTCATTCCACAATCTACGCGCGCCGCCAGCTTCAAGCGCTTGTTAGGCCGCACCCTTGCGGGCTACCCTCTTCTTGAAGAATTGACGCAGCCACTTGGGCCACGGGAGTCTCTCGACGGCATCCATGTAGGCTTGCCGGTAGCGTTGGGCGCGCTCCGGACTCGACCAATAGCTATCGGGAGCTGCCATACTCGCCTCGGCCACCTCGCGCACGCGCTGCGCATTGGGAAGCTTGGCTGCAAAATCGAGTTCAGCTTGAAGACAAAGGCGTTCGACCCGTGGCTGGATCGATCGATCATAACCAATGCCCCACTTTGTCAGGCGTGCATGCGTCGCTTCGTGGGCGATGGTCGCCGCCAGAAGTTCGGGCGTCGTAGTTGGGTCCGCAACGAAGGCAACGTCGAGCAAGCACATATCGAGTGGCGCGAAGTATCGGCCCCATGACCCGGGAATCCAGAAGACGAAGACACGCTTGAGGTCACGCCGGATCCGAGCGAACCGCTTCGGATCGTGCGTGGCGAGTAGCTGCATCGCTGACACGACCTTCGAGAGGAGCTTCTTCTCGTCGTCGTCCCAATGAGGGCTGGCAGCACCGATGCAGAGACCGTCCATGACTTGGCGTTCGGCGCCCATGAAGGCAAGCCGGTATCTCCAGCTCGACAGCGTGCGCCTAGGTATCGGTTCGTTCACTGAAAGTCCGTGCGGTCGTGAGAGCCTGATCGGGTGCGGCCTAACGGATCGCGCTTAAGCTGCGGCGCGCTGACAAAAGATTCATTCCTTAATCTACGCGCGCCGCCAGCTTCAAGCGCTTGTTAGGCCGCTGCCGAACATTCGCAAGTCGCCGCAGCTGATTCGCCGAGCACGCCATGGTTCGCCTCCATACTGTACGTCGGCCGCGCGCGCGAGGTTAGACTGAAGCCCACAGAGCACCTCACATGCCGAGTAGCTTTCGTTTCTGATTCTCGAACTCTTCCTTGGTGAGTACGCCATCATCCATGAGGGCTTTAAGTTTCTGGAGCTCGTCAGCGGCGGATCTTGGCGTGGCAGTATCTGGTGCGGTGCCGCGCTCCGCAGTAGCTGACCACGACTCTACATAGGTCTTGATCTGCAACGCTATTTGATACGATTCGTCGCCGTTGAACAGAACAGAGTTTTCATCCCCAGCGGCGTCAAAGGCCCCACCTGTCAAAGTGAGGGAACGATCGCGCGCCTTTCCGCCTGCGATCGAGAACTGAATGAACCCCGCGAACCCTCTAGGTTTCTTGACCTCTACGGAGCTGATATTCCGGATGAGCAGCGTTCTTTCGTTGCGACCGCTGAACAAGCCCTTCTTTACAATGCGGATTGCATCACCCGCTACGTGCACTGTCTTACCCTGCTTACCCTCGAGGATCAGCTCCATACCTGTCCTCCTGATTACCTGGCCATAGAATGCGGATAGAGGGCATCGTTGCAGCGGCCTAACGGATCGCGCTTAAGCTGCGGCGCGCTGAAGAAAGATTCATTCCCTAATCTACGCGCGCCGCCAGCTTCAAGCGCTTGTTAGGCGACCGCGCGCTACTGAGTAGTCCACCGCAAGGTTGATGCAAGCACACGAAGGGCGGCTCCCGCACGGTCGCGCCGAAGTTCGATACGATTCGCCCAAGCCTCCAGGCGGCCGTCATCGGCCGACACGACTAGCGAGGGCTCTCCTGGCGCAGTGTGGACTACGACGCGCACCGGACCATCCCCCACGACAATGTGAGCAGGCGTTGAGGCAATTACGGTGTCCGCGACGGCACGCATCGAATCCGCTGTGACGATGGCGGCGCCGGACCCAATGACCGTGAACCGCACGGGGCGCACGGGATCCGACGACGCAATCGCAAAGGTCGTTGGGACCTGAGACGTTGGTGGCGATTTCACACCAGGACTGAGAACGAGCAGGGGGACCGGAATCGCGAGGGCAAGCAATGATGGCTTCATGTGAGACCTCCCTGCGCTAAGACCTACCCGCGGGGAACCGCGCGGTTCGCCTAACGGATCGCGCTTAAGCTGCGGCGCGCTGAAGAAAGACTCATTCCCTAATGCACGCGCGCCGCCAGCTTCAAGCGCTTGTTAGGCGGCGCACCAATCCTCGTCGCTCCGATCTGGCCCCCACCCTGTGGCCGGAGAAGCACGATACGGAGCCACTCCAGACACCGCCTAGGTGTGGCCGCCGCGAGCGACGCTCGGAGCTATCCCTAACGGACCGTCCTGACCTGCTCATGAACTTCCACTGCGATGCACGGAGCCTGACGAATGAACTCAGCAGTGGGATCCGTCTGCGGGGGAAGAACTGACCAAGCGAGGTTGTTGAACAAAATTGATTGAGCAGTTTCTTAATTGCGCAGCCTAACGGATCGCGCTTAAGCTGCGGCGCGCTGAAAAAAGATTCATTCCTTAATCTATGTGCGCCGCCAGCTTCAAGCGCTGGTTAGGCTGCGCACCACAAGTCATCGCTGAGATTCTGCCCCGCACCGAGCCTTGAGAAGCACGCCTCCAGACCTTACGAATGGCCGGACGGACACCGCCGCCAAGAGCGCTGCTCCGATCTGCTCCCCGCACCGCTCTCAACCTGCTGCATGAGTTGTCATGCTGACGTGAGCGTGGCAAAGCGCCAGGATTTGAACGTCGGATTGTTAAAGAGGACGGAGCTGCTCGAGCGGGGTCTTTGAACAAACGATCTGAAGCAGTTTCGGTTGCGCAGCCTAACGGATCGCGCTTAAGCTGCGGCGCGCTGAAAAAAGATTCATTCCTTAATCTACGCGCGCCGCCAGCTTCAAGCGCCTGTTAGACAGCCGGCTCACTGGAGCGTAACCACAGAACCGTTGCAAGCATGCCTGGTCCGAGAGCAATGACGAGCAACACGGGAGTGTGCCACCAGCGCGCGGCCTGCCGGGCACATTCAGGATCAACCGCGCATTGCCCCTCCGCGCCCAGCACGAAGAACAGGATCACTCCCGCCCCTAGGCCGACCAGCCAGGCAAAGGTCACTACAAGCAAATGCCGAAATGGATTCTTCATTATCAGTATTGTTCGCGGCTGTCTAACGGATCGCGCTTAAGCTGCGGCGCGCTGAAGAAGAATTCATTCCCTAATCTACGCGCGCCGCCAGCTTCAAGCGCTTGTTAGACAGCCCCATCCGAGATCCTCACGTTGAGCCCACAGAGCTTGGTCGCGACCGGAACACGTCGATCAACAGAGCTCGGCAGCCCCATTCGCTCGCCCTCGATGCGTGCCAAGTGTTCGGCGACCATCTCGGGAGAGGCACCATCAGTCAGCAAACGGTAGACGCCCCCGACGTACGAGTCGTACTCGTCCTGGGCGCTCGGCTCGTCCTGGACACCGATGGGATCCCACTCATGGAGCAGGATGAGGCGGATCTGCTCCTGTATCTCGCGAGCTCGATCTGCTTGGGAGGTCATGGGGCTGTCTAACGGATCGCGCTTAAGCTGCGGCGCGCTGACGAAAGATTCATTCCTTAATCTACGCGCGCCGCCAGCTTCAAGCGCTTGTTAGGCGGCTCAGTTACGGGCCCCAGTAATTGAAATGATAGGTCATGCCCGGTCGCGCCTCGAAGGCCAGATAGGACGCATCGGGACCGCAGCTGATCTGGTGGTTGCCCGGCGAGATCTTCCCGGCTTCATGGAGCTTATGAGGCCAAGGCTGCTTGTCGATGTATGTAGTGTTGCAGACAGGCCCATCCTGCTCATCCACAACTAGGTAGGTGCCCCCATCCTGCGAGCGAAGCCACTTACCACGCAGATCCCGCTCTGCACATCCCGACAGCACAGCCTGAGCAATTAGAGCAACGAAGATGGGGCGGAGCATCGGTGCCTAATTGAGCCGCCTAACGGATCGCGCTTAAGCTGCGGCGCGCTGAAGAAGAATTCATTCCACAATCTACGCGCGCCGCCAGCTTCAAGCGCTTGTTAGGCGGCCAGCGCTCCGATCGATCCGTCGAGCGCGTACCCAACCAACGATTGCAAACGTAACCGGTACGAACGCAACAACGAGCGCCGCAACGGTCCAGAGTCTCATCGCAGTCAATGGCAACGCGGCGTTGAAACCTTCCGGATGCTCGCGGGCGAGCCGCTTGATCAGGATCACCGTCTGGCCGGCGGGCGAGAATAGCCATCCCACGAAAACCACTATGACCCAAGCGACGCACATACCAAATAGGGCTGATCGCGACATGCGCGAGAAATTCAATTGATGGCCGCCTAACGGACCGCGCTTAAGCTGCGGCGCTGACTGGAAGATTTCACAAATAGGAGATTACCACAGCAAGACAGCGCCGCCAGCTTCAAGCGCTTGTTAGGCTGCCCGCGGAGCCAGGCCCGCATTTCAAGCAGCTCGCCTCTCGCGAACCTCGTAATGGGCTGACCGCGCATCGAATCGACGTAGCAAAACACGAGCCGTCGCCGGCACCACGGCGGCCTCGTAATCCGTTCCGGCGAACGCGCGGACGGCCGGGAAGGATGCGAACCACATTATCGTAACGAACTCAACCTCCTCAGCGTGCTCCCGACGCAACAAATCGATACCTAGAAAGCCATCAATCGTTCGCGCAGCGATGCCTTCGAAGATCTCCGACCGCAGAAGGCGCTCGTAGGCATCCGCGTTATCGTGAGTGGTCCACCCATGCCAGATACGGGAGATCATAGGTTGTCGAGGATGAGAGTTGGGGCAGCCTAACGGATCGCGCTTAAGCTGCGGCGCGCTGAAGAAAGATTCATTCCTTAATCTACGCGCGCCGCCAGCTTCAAGCGCTTGTTAGGCGGCATCATCCCGCCGACGCACGCCGGTCGAGCTCCGCCATCAAAGCCTCCGCCCGCGCATGATCCGAAGCCGATAAGACCGCGCCCTCAGGCTTACGGATGGCTAGGGCGCCGGGACTGCGATCTTGGCGTTCGTGGGCGATGGTGATCGCGACAATGGCGTCAGCAGCTTGGGCTTGCGTGAGTTCGCCTCGCAGGAACTGCTCGAAGACCTCTTGAGTGGTCTGAGAAGTAGTCATCAGAGAACCTCCACGTGATGCCGCCTAACGGATCGCGCTTAAGCTGCGGCGCGCGGAAAAAGAATTCATTCCGTAATCTACGCGCGCCGCCAGCTTCAAGCGCTTGTTAGGCAGCGCCACACCCCGCGAATGAGTCGCAACGGAATACTCAGCGACGCTGGTACGTTTCCACAATATCGGCGCCATCGGCGGGATGAGGATAGCGGAGCCTAACCGTCGCGCCCGCGATCGAGGCCGTCGGCTTCCAAACGCTGCCGTCCTCGTGCAGCGCGAGCTCAAGGATGGAACCGCGGAGCCGAAAGGTGCCTGTCGCGGCGAACTCTCGAAGCGTGCCTTGCGCATCCATCCGGTAGGTCACGCGGCGCTCGGCGGCGCCAGCAGCGGTGAGGGTGACGCTTCCGCTGACTGCCGCGGGTGCACCAGCGAGTGGTAAGGGAGCGCCATTTACTGTTTGAAGGTCGTAGGTACCGCCCACGTCAGCGGGCGCGACACCGTTCGTACAGGCGGCAACTACGGCGAGCGCAACGATGGCACGGTAGGTCTGGTAGACGTGGGTCATCCTACACCGCATACCCTCGGCAGAGGCCCGGACGTCACATCCGGCGCTGCCTAACGAATCGCGCTTAAGCTGCGGCGCGCTGAAGAAAGAGTAGTCATTCAATATCCTACGCCGCCAGCTTCAAGCGCTTGTTAGGCGCCCGGGTCATTGATGGTCGCGTAGCTAACGGACACGCCATGGACTCTGGTCTTTTGTCGAAAGATGCGCGCTCGAGGGTCGTACCGCACCACAAGTGAATCGGAACGGATCCATACGACTGAAAGATGGATCACATTCCCAGAGTCGAGTGACGCTCGACCGCCATCACTGTCTGCCGTAAGGACGTTCCCAGTCTCGTTGCTGATCTGACTGCCGGCTCGAACCAGCGAGACGTGAGTACCAAAATCTGTGGTAGCTCCACAGTCACCCTCAAACACCACAGCTTCTAGACGACGATCAGGTGAAGGTATGCGGCGGACGACGCTGACTCCGCACATTGAGCTGTCAAAACTCCTGAGCCCGAGATAGCCAATAATTCCAATCGCCGCCGCTGTAGCAAGCGCGCAGATGAGAACGATCCACAATGCTTTCATTGTGACAAAGGTTGAGGGCGCCTAACGGATCGCGCTTAAGCTGCGGCGCGCTGAAGAAAGATTCATTCCCTAATCTACGCGCGCCGCCAGCTTCAAGCGCTGGTTAGGCGGCCTCGTCGCCGTCACCGGACTTCACCACCGGTCGCGCCATGATCAGAACGCTCGCAAGCGGGCCTAGTAGCAGAGAAAGGAGAAACCATTTGTAGCCGCGATCGCCCTTCGTCTCCGCGAATTTGCCGTTCAGGACTGCAAGCCCCGTCCAGAGAGTTCCAACGGCGGTCTCAATAATCATGTTTGCCGAATGGGCCGCCTAACGGACCGCGCTTAAGCTGCGGCGCGCACTAGAAGATTTCACAAATAGAAGACTACCGCGGCAAGACGGCGCCGCCAGCTTCAAGCGCTGGTTAGGCTGCGCACCACAACTCTTCGCTGAGATTCTGCCCCGACGCTGAGCCGGAGAAGCATGCCACTTGGGCCACATTGGGCCGGTGCTTCTAGCCGCCACGGGCGCTGCTCCGATCTAGTCCCCGCACCGCGCCCAGCCTGTTGCAGGAGTCGTCATGCTGACGTGATTCGAGGCAAAGCGCCCGGATCTGAACGTCGGATCCTTCCGGAGGATGGAGCTGCTCGAGCGGGGTTGTTGAACAAAAGACGTTGCAGTTTCCGGTTGCGCAGCCTAACGAATCGCGCTTAAGCTGCGGCGCGCTGACAAAAGATTCATTCCCTAATCTACGCGCGCCGCCAGCTTCAAGCGCTTGTTAGGCAGCCAGCGACGGGACCTCGCAATCACTCCCACAGTCCCTGCTCGCGCATCCAAAAGGCGTAACCGAATGCTGCCGGCCCAGCGTTGCTCAGGAGCAGACCGCCCCAGAATACGATCGGCGCCCAATCACCTGTAATTGCCATGCCTCCCCACGCCAGCACGCCCCCGACTCCATACAAAGCACTGCAACGCACAAGCAACCACACAAAGCGACCGCGCCATTCGCGGTGCCAACGCTCCTCACACACTCGGATCTCTTCATGATGGCGGTGTTCTCGAGCTATACGGTCTTCTGAAAGCGCGAGCAGTGCGGGCATTGGCTGCCTAACGGACCGCGCTTAAGCTGCGGCGCGCTGAAAAGAGATTCATTCCTTAATCTACGCGCGCCGCCAGCTTCAAGCGCTTGTTAGGCACCCGGCGCACCGGAATCATCCTTGGGTGGGCCTGGGCGCCGTGGTGCGAACTCCTTCACGAACCTGTCGATGAAGGCTTGCACGCCCGCGCGATCTGGCAACGAGCGAAAGACCTGCAGAGTCTTTGGCAAATCGAAAGAGACGCTGACGGGAGCTCCTGCAGGAATTGGAGACTCGTGCGGAGCGTTGAGGTTCGAGAGGTAACGAAAAGCCTCGTAGGCGCTCGTTCCAATCCGACGGAACTCGCTCTCTAACGCCGCGTCATCGCCTGGCCGTTCCATGAACGTCGGCGGAGTGCCTAACGGATCGCGCTTAAGCTGCGGCGCGCTGAAGAACGATTCATTCCTTAATCTACGCGCGCCGGCAGCTTCAAGCGCTTGTTAGGCGCCACGGCGAGCGGGGAGCGCGGCGCACACCGGCTCTAGCACGTTTACTGTGAGCGGGTGCGCCTCGAATGGTTGCCATTCAGGAGAAAGAACTTGGCTACCATCATGGCGTACCCCTGCCGTGTCCACGATGACCATGGCGATGTCCTTTGCTCGGCGTGCTTTGCAATCCACCAGATGACGGGACTCCATTCGGCGCCAGGGCTGAGGCATATCACTCATCGGAGGGTTGGTCACCGTGTAATCGAAGCGGAGCCACACAAAGGCGCCGAGCGAATCGGATTGGATCCTAGAGGAATCGAGGGTGATTCTCATAGCCGGCGTTTGGCTGATCGCGATCCAGTGACTAGCATCCTGGTCGCTGACGTCTGGCCGCCCCGCGCATCCGATCGCGGCGATGAGCACGAGAATCAACCCCTGACGAGAAGGCAAGAATCGCATTGGCATCGTGATCGTATCACACCCGCCGTGGGCGCCTAACGGATCGCGCTTAAGCTGCGGCGCGCTGAAGAAAAAGGTGTCATTCAATATCCTACGCGCGCCGCCAGCTTCAAGCGCTTGTTAGGCAGCAAGCGGTTGAGTCTCTCCTCGATACGCAAGGCGTCCGGTAGCAATGATAAGCAGGAGCACCGCCACGGCGCCGCACGTTGCCGCATACAACAGCAGCACCGGCAGTCGTGTGGCTCGGACTCGGTCCCAATTATTGAACCGAAGGCCGATGTCTTGCGCACGTACGGTACTAGCCCTGCCTGCATCTGTGACCGAGAGCTGCTCCGCCTCCAATAGAGCGCCGAGCGGTTTGCCTCGAACGTAGATCTCCACTCGGTCCTGGCTCTCAGAGAGGGAAAGGGCCATGGGTGGTGGCGTCCACCAGATATCAGAGCGCTTCGATAGTTCCCGGTAGAGAGCGAGAGACGGGATGAGCAACAGGGCGCCGGTGAGGATCGAAAAGAAGAGCCGGAGGCGACGTGGCATCTGGTCCTCCTAACTCAAGTTTGGTTGCTGCCTAACGGATCGCGCTTAAGCTGCGGCGCCGAGCTGAAGTGTTCACAAACGAAAGCCTACAACACCGCACGTGTAGATGCCATGCGGACTCGTTGAGGACGGGCGCCGCCAGCTTCAAGCGCGTGTTAGGCAGCATGCGCGCCGCGCCTGAAGAGTCGACTAACGGCGAGAACGAGCAGTGTCACCAGCAGCAGGACGGTTATGATGAACGCGTAGGTGCCCGATACGTACGCATAACCGGGCTGATCGGTCCACGTGTTCCAGAAAGTCCAAAAGAGAATCGTGATCGCAACAAGTGTCGCTCTCGCGGTTCGTGCCCAAAAAGAACCGGTCGCCTGGGGTCTCAGGAAATCGTAGAAACATGCGGAGACGAGGGTAATCTGGGCGATGACCATCAGCACTTGAGCAAGTGGATAGGGCCACGGTGCCGAAGGATGCGACCGCAATCCGGGCGGCGACCAACCGGAGCTGATTGCGAGGACGACCCCCACAAGCCAGACAGCGATCACCGCAACACGAAGGAGGCTTCGAGCGCGTCGAACCGCACGATCGTCTAATTGTTCCGCATCAATTCGCATGCTGCCTAACGGACCGCGCTTAAGCTGCGGCGCGCTGAAGAAAGATTCATTCCCTAATCTACGCGCGCCGCCAGCTTCAAGCGCGTGTTAGGCAGCGGCGAGCCAGGCAGTTCTAGCGAACTGCCTGGGATTCATCGAGGAAATACCAGTGTCCATCACCGCGGTGCTCAATGACGAAACCATAATTCTCGATGTTGTAGCGACCTTTGCGCTGCGCCGTCGGAAGATTGACAGCGCGCAGGACTACAAATGCTGGTGGCGCCTTCTCAAGCTCTGACCGCACTTGCATGAAGACACCGACTGCGATCCGACGTAGGCGGACCGAATCAGCGAGGTCGCAGAACGGATAGTACATGTACATCCGTCCAGGTGACGAGCCCGGAACAACGGCCGGCAGGCGGGCTTGCAGCTCAACACTGTCCCCATTGACTAGGCGTAACGTGTCGGATTGGAGCTGGCCAAAAACCTCACCCTTCGGCGAGGCACAAGCGCCAGCAATGACAAGAAGTGCAATGCGCAAAGGATGCTTCATGATCATCGAAAGAGACGCCGCTGCCTAACGGATCGCGCTTAAGCTGCGGCGCGCTGAAGAAAGACTCATTCCCTAATGCACGCGCGCCGCCAGCTTCAAGCGCTTGTTAGGCGGCGCGGGCCGCGATTACTCCGGCACAAGCAGCACCA
>Ga0210382_10000400_pt1 | contig 15722 bp, 9 predicted proteins | sample PLMedo_FD_155452 | JGI IMG/M metagenome (GOLD analysis project Ga0210382, IMG submission 155452) | Groundwater sediment microbial communities from an aquifer in East River, Colorado, USA - PLM0_60_coex redo | ecosystem: Environmental > Terrestrial > Soil > Riparian zone | place: USA: East River... | reverse complement strand
AGGCGTACTATGCGGTGGCGGGGCCGGCGCGGCAGCACTTGCATCGGAGGGTGGGGGACTTGCTAGCTGAGAGACCGCCGCAGGAAGACAAGGCTGTTAGCCTCGAGATTGCGTGGCATTATTTCAGAGGAGGCGAGTGGGCGCGGGCCGTGCCTTTCGCGCACGATGGGGCCGAGGCCTTCCTGGCAGTCGGAGCGCCGCTCGAAGCGGAAGAGGCCCTACGCGCCATTGGCGACGCCGATCAGCCCGTGGAGACCGCCAAACGCACGCAGCTCCTGCTAGCTCAAGCGCTTATGGATCAGTCCAAAGCGGACGCCGCATTGCCGCTGGTTGAACGCCTGAGCACCAATGGGACTCTAACCCTTCGTGAGCGAGCTGAGACTGCTCGACTACGCGCTTCTGCGGAGTACTCCCTGAATCGGGAGCCCGGGGAGAAGTACTGTGACGTAGCCAACCAGGCTCTAGCACTCGCGAAGGAAACGGGTGATCCAAAGCTCATCGCTACGGCGCTCCTCGAGTGCGCCCGAGCGGGTACCGAATCGGGCCTGGTTGAGTTGGTCGTGACTGCACGGGTGGGGATTGAAGATCTCGCTCCCGCCGCCGACATCAGCACAAGCCGCATGATCAGTCTGACCAAAGCCTTCTGCAGTCTCTTCTTCCTGGAACCTCGCAAGGCTCTCCAAGACCTCCGTCAGGCGGCGGAGCTGAGCGCGCGTGAGACGAACAAAGCACATCTCCCCCACATTCTCTCAGTCATTGGCACGTCGCTCACGCTACTCGCCGACCTGAAGGGGGCGCGCGATGAATGCTTGTCTGCTCTAGAGGTTGCGCGAAGCGTAGGCGATGACAGCAGAGCGTCAATGATTGCGTCCAACCTCTGCCTGATTCATACGAGTCGTGGTGAGTACGATGATGCCATTCGATTCGGGCGGTTGAGCACCTTCTGGGGGACAACCGGTTCCGCCAACAACCCCATTCAACTCTTCGGCTACATCAACCTAACCGACGCATATGCACTTGCAGGGCGACAAGACGAGGCCGTCCGATCGTTGGAAGCGGCGAGAGAATGGCTTGGCTCCGAGCGTCGGTGGAGGGTCCGCTGTGCGTTCCTTGTGAGCGTCGCCGCGTTTGCACTGATGCAAGGGAACACAGGTCTCGCCCTCGATTCGATCGCGCAAATGGAATCCGTGACGCGAGGGAAGGATCACGCCATCACAATGCCGGGGCCATACTGGAAGCTGAAGTGCTACAGAGCAGCACATCTTGGTGGGGCTGAGGACGCGCTTACCGTCGCATCACGCGTCGGAGAGACGCTGCGCACCACGTGCCCATTCTATTACCTGGATGTCCTCGCGGCGAAGGCGTGGCTCGAAAGGCAGGTTCTCGGCCGGCAAACCGAACAGACCGACGCCGAGCTGGAGATCTTCGAGATTCTGCAAGTCAAAGGCAAGAAAGCACTACTGGTGGCGCAGGGCTTCCTCTTGTGACGCTATGACCCCGTGCGCGCGCTTGCTCGCATGCTCCTAGACGGCGCCTGCATGCTCGGCGGCTGGGTCCCATCGGACGCCAATTGAGGTCCAAGGAGACGCCGAATGCCCGGGGACTTGCAAACGAGGTGGACCAGCTTTGGATCGAACTGACGACCCGCGTGTTTGTTGAGCTCCTCGAGGGCTCGCTGGAGGGTCAGCGCCTTTCTGTAGGGTCGATCGGTAGTCATCGCATCAATGGTATCCGCAATCATGATAATGCGAGCCCCGATCGAGATCGAGTCGGCGGCGAGGCCATCCGGGTACCCTGTCCCGTCAAAATTCTCGTGATGATTCCTGATGTCTGCTTGAACCCTCCCACGAAACTCGGCGATCGTCCCCACCAGGTCAGCGCTTCGGACCGGGTGCCCTTGCATGAGCATGCGCTCCTCGGGCGATAGACGACCTTCCTTACGAAGCAACGGCGCGAATTCCTCATAGATCTTCCCGACGTCATGCAACAAAGCCGCAGTCGCGATCTCGTCGACGTGCTTAGGCGGCAATCCCAACTCCCGAGCCACTGACCGTGCGTACTCCGCGACTCGTACAGAGTGACCCGAGGTATAGGGATCCCGCGCTTCGATGGCTTTCACCATCAACTCTAACAGTTCTCTGTTCACTCGCTCGACCTGGAGGTTCATTTGGTACATGTGACGAACGAAGAACAGCGGCAGCACCAGGACTGCGAGCCCGAAGATTGAGAGCTTGATGAACAGGAAACAAAGGAGAATGGACAGTGAGCTCGCAACGAGATCGTAGACTAAGGAACCACCGGCGATCCGGACCCACGTTTCGCGTACGGAAACGTCCGATGTTACGGAGACTGCAAGCGCGACGCTTCCCTGGTTGACTGCAAAAAAAACAAGAACAAGGGCAGCGAAGGGAACGAAGGAGAACCTGAACTCGTCGAATCCCACGTACCCACCGAGGGCCTGGTACACCACGGCGCTCAGGCCAACTGCCAACATGTACTGCGCCGTGTTGAACCAGACACGAAGGAAAGGCTTGCGACGCACGATCGCGTCAGCCACCACGCCAGTGGCTCCTGCGAGCACCATGGGCCACGGGTGCGCGAACAGCAGAACCGAAGCTATGAATGGAATGAACGCCACTGATGTCCCAACACGAGCAAAAGCAATCCGGGAGAGCGGCAGGAACGAGGAATCGCAGGCAATACCCAGCAACAGGAATGCTACGAGGGCATTCCAGTACACCGTCTCGGCGCCCGAGGGTACGTACCACGGACCGAGTATGAGCAGGCCTAGGGTAGCTGCCGAGACCCCCACCAGGAGGAAACGGAAGCTCCAGCGACCCAGCTGCGGAGGCCTGCTCTCACCCATTCAGCGCATCCTCACCCAAATGTCGGTTCAACGAAAAATGGAGGGACCCCACGTCAAGGCTAGAAATGGACCAATCCATCGGCGAAAAACAACTTCGCGATCGCCGTGAACAGCAACGCGAGCAGATTCAACATTGAGCGTCACCCCCTTAGGGCACTACGAGTCATGCTGCCGTAGTTGGAGTGGTACGCCACGCTAAGGCGTACCCGACGCTCCGCTCGTCCACTGTCCGCTTCTCTCCGCTCTAGCTAGCGGTGACCGGGGCCCCCAATTGTCGAGAAAGTTCTCAATAGCTCAACCCGCGGGGCCCAAGCCCCACGAGTGCATTCCCGAATTACGCTGCCTGCCGCTCCTGCAACGCCCGCTGAATCGCCTGCACCACCACGGGCATCCCGTCGGCCTTATTCACGATGTTCCGCACGCCCACCCGCCGCAGCTCCGCCTCCGCCTCTATCGGCATCCCACCCGTCACCACCATCACGTCCGCGGTCAACCGCCGCGACGGATCGAGCAGCCGCTCCACCACCTGCACCGCGTTGAAGTCCGGCAACCGATAATCGAGGACGACCAGGTCGGGATGCGTGCGGCCGATCTCTAGCAGGCCGTCCATCCCCGTCGTCGCTTCGATCACCTCGATCTCCGGCGCCTCGCGCTCCAGCCACTTCACCAGCGCCCTGAGATAACTCGGATCGTCCTCCACCACCACCACGACGTCGCGATCCCTCGCCGGCGCCAAGTCCGCGGGCACCGTCATGCCATGCGCGCGCAAAAACTCGGCAAGATCCGCCGACGCGACGCGGCGCCGACCAGTGGGCGTCTTGTGGCCCTTGAGATGGCCCTGGTCGATCCAACTCGCAACGGTCGCGGGCGTGACCTGTAGGACGCGCGCAACACGTTGGGTGCCCCAATAGCGCTTAGACTTGGTTGGACTCATCGGAACAGGAAATACCACTAAAACCGATAGTGCGCCAGTGCCTCGTAGCGCATGGCGGGACGATACGGGGGTACTTTTCTACGAGGTTTTTGTACGAGGTTTTTCTACGCCTTTGTTATACGTTGTCTTTCAACGACTTACCGCCTTGCGTCAACCCACCGATTCGTCGCATCCAACACAGCGAGCACCGCGCTCCGTTCCGCCGATTCGCGGATTTCGCACGTTCCGACCAATAACTGCGCTTCTCGCCCCCCGAGCCCGTGGACCGCCACCATGACGAACTTCCGGTCGAACGCATCGATCAGTGACGCGCCCTCCAAGGCGATCGAGTTGTCGGGAATCAGCTCATCGAGACATGCCGCCGCCGCACGCGCCGCCGCCTCGACCCGGTTCCGCACCGTATCGGTCCCCAGCTCGTCGGCCGACGCCTCGCGATCCCCGTACGCGAGCTTCACGCGCACCTGCACGCGCTGCGGCCGCTCCGCCGGCCGCACTTCCATCCCCTTGAACACCACGACGCGCCGCTTCACCCGCTCGGTGATCGCTTCGTTGTGCAACGCCTCGATCGGCCGCACGTCGGCGGTCTGCGCCACGCTGATCTTGCGATGGTCGACCTTGAACCCGAGCTGCGCCATCAGCGCCGACTCGATGTTGCGCACCACCTGCTTGGGCTGGATGTCGCTGCGCGTGAGGACGTGCACCTCGCTCACCTCGCCCAGCGGCGTCACGACCACGCGCGCCGAGAGGACGCCGGTCAGCCCGGTGATCAGGTTCTCGACCCGCTTGATCCCCCAGGGATCGGGGTTCTGACCCGGCGTCAAAGGAATCGGATCCTGTCCCGGATTTGCTGGCGTCACGTCCCTCATTCTCCCGTCGCAACCTGGTTCCGGCCGGCGGCCTTGGCGCGATAGAGCGCGCGATCGGCGGCGACCAGCACATCCTCATCTTCCCTGTCGGGCCGGTACTCGGCGACCCCGATGCTCGCGGTCACGAGCCCCGCCGGATAGCCGAGCCGCTGACCGATCGCTTCGACGGCGGCCCGCACCTTCTCCCCCACCCCGCGCGCCCCCTCCTGGCCCGTGCCCACCAAGACCAGCACGAACTCGTCGCCGCCGTACCGCCCCGCCAGGTCGGTGGTGCGGATGTGATGCCCACACTCCTGGGCGGTGCCCTTTAAGACGGCATTACCGGCTTCGTGTCCGAATTTGTCGTTCACCTGCTTGAAGTTGTCGAGGTCCATGAATAGTACCGCAAATCGCTCACCCGTGCGTCGGGCGCGCGCCACCTCCGTCGCCAGTCTGTCGCGCAGCACCTTGAACGACGCGAGTCCCGTCAACGCATCGACGGCAGCCGCCTGGTGCAACGCCGCCGCTTGCCGACTGAGGTGCGGCGGACACGACTTGAGCGTCGTCCGGCCCTGCACTGCCGCGACCGCGAACTGCTTGCAGGTGGCGTAGCCGCACGCCCCGCAATCCCACGGCCGGCCGTTGGGCGCGAGCCCGATCTGCTCGAGGACGTCGTCTACGTCTTCGGCCGCCGGCTGGTGCCCGTTGCGGGGCACCGCGAAGACGGCGCCCATCGTGATCGCGACCCCCTCGGCGAGCACCGACCCCGCCGCCCGCGGCGGCTCCGTCGCGCCCACGATCTCACGCCGGCGGAACAGCTCGTCCTTCGGGCCAAGCAGGGGATGGTCGAGGCACCCCTCGCAGGGCAGGATGTCGACGAAGCCGAGGTCGATCCGGTCCACCCCGACCGCCCGGGCGATCCCCTCGAGCTGATCCAGGCCGCGGACCTTCCGAAACCGCCGGCTCGAATGCCGTTCGGCCTTGAGCAGCTCGAGCGGCAGCCCGCCGGGCGTGCTCCAGAAGCGGCGCCGCTCCTCGGGAATCCGACTGAAGTAGAGCGGCTGCTCTTCGACCCGCACGCCGCGATTGCCCAGGACCCCCTCCAGCTCCGAGAAGGTGATGGCCGCATCGACGTCGGGCCCCCCCTCGGTGAGACACACCCCCGCATAGACGACTGGCGTGGCGGCACCGTACAGCGCCTTCAAGTACCTCGCCTCGGCGGCGATCGGCGTCGCCACCGGGGCGAGATAGGGCACCAGCTCGGGGTACTGCGTCCGCACCGTCTCGACGATCACGGGGCAGGTGCTGCGGATGATCGTGCCCCACCCCTCGTCGGCCAGCAGCTCGCGGTACTGCTTCGCGACCAGCTCGTCCCCCAACACGCCGCGGTGCACGGCACGGTAACCGGCTGCGTAGCAGGCGTTTACCACCTGCTCCGGCGTCGACGGATAGAAGTGCGCTGCCGATTCAACGCTCAGGATCAGGACCGCGTCGCCACCCTTGGCCAGCGCCAAGGCGCGGGCCTGGTCACCGACGGCGAAGATGGCGTCGTGAGGACAGGCGGGCAGGCACATCCCGCAGCGCGTGCACGCGTCGTCCACGATCGAGACGCGCTGCTCCTCCACCGCGACCGCGTCGGCGGGGCAGACCCGCACGCAGGCGAGGCAAGTGACGCACTTGTCCTGATCGATTCTAAAGTCCACGAAGCTACCGGCCGGGCGCGAGAGACTTTGGGAAGGGCTGCGCTAAGATGCCGCCCGGGTGGGGCAACGTCAAGCGAGCTGGTATTCCTTCAACTTGCGATACAGTGTTCGCTCGCCGATGCCGAGAACTTCGGCGGCTTTGCGGCGGTTGCCGCGCGTCTCCTTGAGCGCCGCCTCGATCGCGGCGCGCTCGACGTCGGCCATGGTCATCCCGGCGCGGTAGATGACGGGCCCTTCGGGAGCGTCGACGTCCAGCGGATCGGACGCTGCCCCAAGTCTGCCTGTGCCACCCCCGACCTCGATTACCTCAACCCGCTGCGCCGGCCGCTCTTCGACCCGGCGGCGCAGCTCCTCGATCTGGAGCTTCAACTCGACGAGGCTGCGCAAAATAAACTGCACTTCCTGCCCCACCCCGTCGCGCGCGGCGACCCCGGGGACGAGCATCGGCAGGCTGCGGCCGCGGTCCCGAATGTCCGGCGGGATGTCGCTGGCACGGATCTCCCCTTCGGGGGCCAGCACCACCATCGACTCGATGAGATTGCGCAGCTGGCGGATGTTCCCGGGCCAATCGGCGTCCACCAGAATCTGGAGCGCCTCGGGCGTGATGCCCTTGAACTGCCGATCGTGTTGCGTTGCGAACTCGACGATGAAGCGGCGCACGAGCAGCGGGATGTCGCTGCGCCGCTCGCGCAGCGGCGGGAGGTAGATCGACAGCACGTTCAGCCGGTAGAACAGGTCGTCGCGGAACTGGCCCAGCGCCACCGCATCCTTAAGAGAGCGGTTGGTCGCGGTGATGACCCGCACGTCCACCTTGATCGGCTGGATCCCGCCCACCCGGAAAAAGGTGCGATCCTCGAGGACGCGCAGCACTTTGACCTGAGTCGCAGGGGGCATATCGCCCACCTCGTCGAGGAAGATCGAGCCACCGTCGGCCAGCTCGAAGCGCCCCAGGCGCCGCTCCGCCGCTCCGGTGAACGCGCCCTTCTCGTGCCCGAACAGCTCGCTCTCGAGCAGCGTGTCGGGGATGGCGGCGCAGTTGACCGCGATGAAGGGCTTGCCGCGGCGCGGCGACAGATCGTGGATGGCTTTGGCCACGAGCTCCTTCCCCGTTCCCGACTCCCCCTCGATGATCACGGTGGAGGTGACGGGCGCCATTTGCTCGATCTTGACCAACACCTCCTGGATCGCGGGCGACTCGCCCAGGATGCCGGTGCGTTGCTGCAGCTTGCGGCGCTCGATCAGACGGCGAGTCGTGGTTACGGCGTCCTGCGGATCAACAGGCTTCACGAGCCAGGCGGTGAGGCCCAGCTCGCGGGCCAGCTCCTTCGGGTCGGGCTCGGTGGCCTCGACGAGGCCGAGGGTGGAGATCGCGTGCTCGCGTGCCGAGGCGAGGAGGTGCTGGGCGGGTGTCTCGTGAAGGCCGCCGGTCAGGATGATGCAGTCGGGAGGAAGACCACGGCCGCGCACCGCCTGGCGCACATCGTCGAACGAGGAGACCATCGCGGTGTCGAACCCCGCCGCCTCGAGGCCGGCGTTGATGCGCACGGCGTGCTCGAGATCGTCAGTCGTGACTAGAATGCGATCAGCCATCAGCGGTCAGCCATCAGTGGGTCACCCGTTCCCCTGAAAGCAGCTCCACCGCGTGGTCCAGCAGCGTCTCCAGCACCGTGAGGCCGTCCTTCACACCCCCCGTCGATCCAGGGAGGTTCACGATCAGCGTCTTCCCCCGGGTGCCCGCCCGGCCGCGCGAGAGCCAGGCACGAGGGAATTTGGGGCCCGAAGCGCTGCGCAGCGCCTCAGCGATACCGGGGGCTTCGCGCTCCAGGATCGCCGCGGTCGCCTCGGGTGTGACGTCGCGGTGCGTCAGCCCCGTGCCACCCGTCGTCAGCACGACGTCCACCTCACCGGAGTCGGCCCAGCGCGCCAGCTTCCCCGCGATGCGGTCGGTTTCGTCGGCCACGGCGCTGCGCACTACCACTTCATAGCCGCGCTCTGCGGCCCAATCGAGGATCGCGTCGCCGGAGGTGTCGGGGCGCTGCCCGACGGCACCCAAGTCCGAGATCGTCAGGATCCCGATGCGCACGTTATTTCTTGGTGCGATGGGGCACGAAGGGCATGCGAACAGCCTCCGCCGGCACCCGCTTGCCTCGAATGTCGATCTCGAACTTCGTGCCCGGCTTCGCCTGGTCGACCGGCAAATACGTCGTGCCGATCGCGACGTTGGCACTGGGGGTCACGGTGCCGCTCCGCACCACGTCCACCTGCTTGCCGTCCAGGTACACCGGGTAACCGTGGCGCGCTACGGCCTTGGGCTCGAGCACCTTGAACCCCACGAGCCGACGTTTTATGCCCTCGAGTTTTTGTCTCTTGAGTGCGTCGAGACCCGTGAACGGGGCGCCCTTGTCGAGCTTTACGATGAAATTAAGGCCCGCTTCGTAGGGGGTGATGGTGTCGTCGATATCGTTGCCGTAGAGCGCGAGCCCCGCTTCGAGCCGCAGCGTGTCGCGCGCGCCGAGGCCGCAGGGTTCCCCTCGCCCGGCACCCACGAGCGAATGCCATAGCGTCTCGGCATCCTCGGCGCGGGCATACAGCTCGAAGCCATCTTCACCGGTGTAGCCGGTGCGCGAGAGGAAGCACTGCACGCCGGCGACCTTGCCTTGCGCGAATTCGTAGTACGGGATCATCGCCACGGCCATCGTCGTGAGGGGCGCGAGCAGCGCCTCGGCCCTGGGTCCCTGCACGGCGATCAAGGCCGTCTCGTCGGAGATGTCGCGCAGCCGCACGTTCACCCCGCCCTTCTGGTCCACGATCGTGTCCCAGTCCTTCTGGAGGTTGGCGGCATTCACGACCAGCATCAGCTTGTCCTCGAAGCGATACACCAGGCAGTCGTCCACGAACGTGCCCTTGTCGGTGAGGATCGCGGAGTACTGGGCCTGGCCCGGCTTCAGGGCGCCGACGTCGTTGCAGGTAACGCGCTGCACGAAGGCGTTGCGGTCGGGTCCCGTGACCTCGAACTCGCCCATGTGCGACACGTCGAAGATGCCCACGTTCTCGCGCACCGCTTTATGCTCGGCGGTGATGCCCGCCGGATAGGTGACGGGCATCTCGAACCCGGCGTATTCGACCATCTTGGCGCCGAGCTCGACGTGCATTTGGTAGAGGGGGGTGTGCTTCAAAGTCATTTCGTTAGCCTATCCCATTAAGGTCGCGAGCAGTGCTTTCTGTACGTGTAACCGGTTCTCTGCTTCGTCCCACACGCGCGACTGCGGCCCGTCGATAACTTCCCCGGTCACCTCTTCGCCCCGGTGCGCGGGGAGGCAGTGCAGGAAGATGGCCTTGGGCGCGGCGAGCTTCATGAGGTCGGCGTCCACCGTGTAGCCCTTGAACGCGTTACGTCGAGCTTCCGCTTCCCCTTCTTGTCCCATAGACGCCCAGACGTCGGTGTTCACGACGTGCGCGCCCTCGACGGCTTCTTCCGGGACCTCGGTCACGGTGACCTCGGCGTGCTGCTGGGCCGCCTCGAACTTGGCGCGGTTCGGCTCGAAGCCTTCGGGACAGGCGAGCCGCAGCTCGAAGCCGAGGACCTGGGCGGCCTCGAGCCAGCTATTCGCCATGTTGTTGCCGTCGCCCACCCAGGCGATTCGCTTGCCCTCCCACCCGCCCAGGTGCTCCTGGATCGTGAAGAGATCCGCCAGCACCTGGCACGGGTGGGTGAGATCGGTGAGGCCGTTGATCACGGGAATCGTGGCGTACTGCGCCAGCTCCTCCACCTCGCCGTGGTCGAAGGTGCGGATCATGATGCCGTCCACGTAGCGCGACAGCACGCGGGCCGTGTCGGGGATCGGCTCGCCGCGACCGATCTGGATGTCCTTGCTCGAGAGGAAGAGGGCCTGGCCGCCGAGCTGGTAGGCCCCCACCTCAAAGGAGACGCGGGTGCGGGTGGACGACTTGGCGAAGATCATCGCCAGGGTCTTCCCGGAGAGGGGGGTCTCGCGGTAGGTCCTGGACTTCATCTTCTTGGCCAGCTCGAAGAGGCGCTGGATCTCGTCCCGGCTGAAGTCGGTGATGGCGAGAAAGTCGCGCTTGGCCATGGCTTTCCTAAGGGGCGGTCAAAATGACAGACGAGACCTGCGGATTCTACCTGTGTGGGGGGCGGGTGACAAGCGGGCCGGGTGCAGCAAAAACGCCCGTCGATGCCGCAAGAACGCCCTAAACGCTCAGGTGGGTCGATGGCAGAATGCTAACACACACGAGCAGCGAGTCCGCCGCCATGAGCCCACGCACACGTTTCCATCTCGTCGCATTCTGCTTCTGCGTTCTTGCAGCGGTCTTCGGTGCTAATCGGGCCGCCACGCAGGTGCCACCAAGGATACCCGGCAATTACGCGGTCAGCGTCTCGCCGCATGGCGGGTCTTTGGACCAGCCCTTGAACACGCGTGACACCGTGCAGTTCATCGTCACCAACACCGGCACCTTCGCGGACACCTACACGTTCAGCTGCCCGGTCACCGACGGGCTGACCTGCGTATCCGTAAGCCCGAGCTCCGCGACGATTCAGCCGGATCTCTTTAAGAAGGTGACGGTGATCTACGACGTCGGCTCGAGCGGCGGCGACGTCCGGCTCACGGCCTTTGGGCACGCAACAGACACGGGGTGGATGACGATCAACGGCGTCACGCCGGGGACCTCCACGATTGCCCTCAAGAACTTCAATGGGGACCACCAAGATCGAGGGCTCTGTTTGACAACGGGCGGTGGAGAGGCCACCGCCGTCCAATGCGGCGACCTCTTGGTCGCCCACGCCATGCCCGGGTACCAGACGATGGGTCGGGATCGGTCACTCACGTTGGTTTACAACTCCGCCACTGCCGCGCCGCGGCCGGTCGTGGCGGTTTGGGTGACGCTCCCCACGACGGTGGCACAGCCCGACAGCGTATACGCCGAGCTGCAGATCGCGGGAATCAAGCGAGCGAGTGCCTGGTATACGTCGTGGGGTGGGACGAACCGCGTGCGGCAGATCGTGTTGGCGGCGCCGTTCGACACGGTGAGCGGCCTCTACCCGTTTACCCTTATCGTTCGAAATCAGTACTCGACCGGCCCCTACGACGCCACGCAGACCGGCTCACTACTGGTCGTCAACCGGAAGACCAGTGAGTTCGGCGCGGGTTGGTGGCTCGCTGGTGTGGAGCAGATCGTGACGGGGCAGAGTGGAAACAAGATCTTGTGGTTGGGCGGTGACGGCTCGGCCGCGGTCTATGATTCCATTGGCCCGGGCGTATGGCGCCGAGCCCTCGGCGGGTTCCGCGATTCGCTGGTTCGTTTCGACTCGTCCGGGACCTGGTACCGCCGCACGCTGCGCCACCGGGTGAAGGTGACATATAACTCGGCCGGCCGTCATATCCGCACGACGAACCGCCTCCTCCACTCAACGACGTTCACCTGGGGGAATGACACGCTAAGGACCATCACGGTCCCTCCCGCGGGGCAGTCCGCCACGACGTACACGGTCGCTTACGTCGCCGGCACGAAGCTTCTCGACAAGATCACGGATCCCGCTGGCCGAGTCCTCGACGCGACGGTAACGGCCGGCAATCTGACGGGGCTCATTGACCCTGATGGCATCGGTGTCTCGTTTGGGTATGACGCTACGAGGCGAGTGACGGGCCGCACGAATCGCCGGGGATACGCGACGAACTATGTGTACGCGAATGGGCTCCGCGTTACCAGAGTGGAGGTGCCGCTCAGCTCCCAGGCTGATCTCGGCATTACAAACGTCACGCACTGGGACGAGCAAGGGCTTGCCGTTGGAAACGTGGTCGGGCGCCTCACTCCCGCCGACACATCGCTGGTTTACACACAAGTGGACGGTCCCCGGACCGACGCTGCGGACATCGCGAAGTTCTGGGTGGACCGGTGGGGTGCGCCGGTAAGGATTCGCGATCCACTCGGGTTCGAGACGACGTTGACGCGAGGTGACGGGAAGAACCCCGCACTCCTTACCCGAGCGCAGTTCCCCGACGGTCGGATTCTGGGTGCCGGGTACGACAGCAGCCGAGCGAACCCGACGTTCGTCGCGGATAGCACTCATGAAGGGACCGGCTCGATTCAGACCGTGGTCTCAACGTACTTGTATGCGAACTCTTCCGTCCCTGACGGGCCAACCGAGGTCCGCACCCCAGGGGACACGACGCGGATCAAGTATGATACGATGCTCGGGCTGCCTGACACTGCAATCGCGCCGAACGGTCACCGAACCCGGTTTGAGTATTACGCGACGGCAACGAAGAAGGGGTTGCTGTACCGGGTCACCGAGTTGAGCGTGGCTGTGGTCGACACCACGAACTGGCTGAAGAGCCCGCAGCCTCTCGCCACGACACTGACGTACGATACATGGGGTAACGACTCGACCCTCACAACGCCGACGGGACGCCAGACCCTTTATGGGCGCGATGGCTATCGTCGGGTCGCGAGCGTCACCGACCCCGGCGCGCATCGCACAGATTTCGCATTCGACTCGCTCAATCGGGTGCGCTCCGCCACCGTCACGGATCCCGGTGCACTGATCACGCGCTACTTCTATTCCGCCAGCTCTGCTGTCGATAGCGTGCTCGATGCGCGGCAGGTGAAGCGCTCATGGGAATATGACGCCGCTGAACAGCCACTTCGCCTCAGGGATGAGACACAGGCGACCGAGCAGCGGTTCTTCAGTCGCGGTGGGCTCCTGGATTCCCTGACGACGCGCGTCGGGGACAAGGTCAGAAACAGCTACAATTCTGCTGACCAACTCATCACCACCACGTATCCTCCGAGGGTCTACGCCGACACGGTTTTCAACCACTTCATCGATACGATTCCCGGGGACAGCATCGCCCGCAACTACGACGCAGGTGGACGCCCTCTAACAATCACTCGGTCGAGCAGCACGATTATTCGCGTTTACAATCGAGAAGGCACAATTCGCAGCGAGCGGCAGGTGACGCGGGACGCCGGCTCAGTCGTTTCCGACGTTACCATGCTTTACTGGTACGACGTCGCCGGTCGTCGAGTCAAGTTCTACAACGGGACGGACACCGTACGCTACGTCTATGGGTCGGACGGCCTGCTATCGACTCTCGCGGTTCAATGGGGGACCGGTCAGGTGCCAGACACCTTCCGGTTCTACTGGGATGCACTTGGGCGCCGCGACAGCTTGACGTACTCGATGGGCACCGTCGTCCACTTCGGATATGATGCGGATGGCGCGATGCGCATGGTGTGTTCACGGCACCCGGGCAACACCAATAACAGCGACTATCTCGAGCAGCGTCTAAGGTACCTGGTGCTGAATGCTGATGGGATGGTGATCAGTATGAGTCGGTGGGCTGGAGGCACGAATAGCCCGCCATGCGGAAGCATCCCGTCCGGAGCAACCTCCTTGTCGTCCGCATCCTTCGCGTACGACGGTCGTCACCAGGTCATCCAGACCGAGGCGATGCGGTACGACTATGATGGATCGGGAAACCGCATCGCAAGACGGAACCTCTCGTCTGTACTCCTCGACAGCCTAGCCTATCCGACTCGGAGCAACCGCATCTCCCAGAAGTTCGACAGTGGCCAAGTCGTGAAGAACTACTTTTACTCCCCGGAGGGCGCGCTGGTCAGAGAAGTTTCCTTGGCGCTAGGCGGCGCCGACCGCCTGTACTACTACAACCCCCTTGGCGAGGTCACCGGCCATCGTGCCTTCGTGGGGACCTACTCACCGGGTGGGGAGATTTGGCAATGGGTCGGCGGGTCGAACTTGTGCAGGTATGACGCGCTGGGCCGCCGGACGCGGTCCTGCTCGGGTGGTTGGTTAGCGTTCGACGGGGAGAACGTCGTGAGGATGAAGGGGGCGCCGGCGACGCCGACTTGGCGCTACATACACGGCCCTGGCCTGGACGACCCCCTTGTCGCGATCTACGCGCCCCCCGATGGCTCCTATCGCAAGCACTACTACCTGACTGACGGGGGCGGGCGGCATCTGGCGTTCACGGATTCGGTTGGGACGAACTTCATGGAGCCCGTAACCGTGGGTGGGTCTCCGTACCTGACATATTACCAAAATGGGGGGAACCAAGCAGGATCTGTAGAGAACTCGCACGGCTTCGACAACGAGCGAGGAGGGTCGCTGAGCGCCCCGCAGTTGAGCTACTACCGGAATCGCTATTACGACCAACGGACTGGACGGTTCATCCAGGAAGACCCGATTGGGATTGCAGGTGGCACGAACCTGTACCAGTATGGCGCGAATAACCCGGCATCCTATACCGATCCGTTCGGTTTGACGCTGTGTTTTGCGAACGGCGAGGCAAATCCTGCCTTCGGTACCCTCGAGCGGTCCACAGGGACTGAGATCCAGTTGGACAGCGAGGGCTGCGCCACGGGCTTTGAACGCACGGACAAGAGCAGGCAGTTCGCCATGGGCGTTTGGCTCCTTAGGACCATAATCGAGGCGCCCGATACCGTGTTCGTGAACGCGAGCGGGCACTACGGTTTCGATAATCACACAGCAACACTGTTCTTGTCCACCGGCGACGCGCGCAACTATACTGGATACGCGAAGTGCACGGGTTTGGGCGCTTTCCTGCGGTCGGCCACGAGGATTCCGCTCGAGACCGAAGATGAGACCGCTGCAACCACTCATGAATTGAGACACGCTGCCGACTATGCTGTTGGCTTGATAACGCGCCAAACCAACAGTGCGATCAACTCTCCTGAACGCCAACGTGGCGAAGCGAGGGCGGTCGCCGCCGAGGATCACTACAATCGAGCGGCTGGTCGTCGCTTGCGGTGTTTCTACGACAACTAGGTTTATTTGAAGGATCGTGGGGAGGTGCTAATGCGCCGACTGATTAGAGTCGCACTCGCAGGGTGCGCGATTACTATCTGTGTGTCCTGCAGGACGGGTGATCGTCCCGAATACCGTACGGTCGCGACACGGTTTGTCTCCGCGTTGGCTTCTCGTGATACGTTCACGATTCGCACACTGGCGGTGCGGGAACGCGCTGGGATTCTAATGGAGGGTTTGCCGGAACGCGACGATCGACGCGTGGTCGCGGTCAAGACCGCACCGATGGTTCAATACCGAGGATCGAAAGACGGTCGGAGCAACTACCTCCTACACCCCGCAGGTAGGACCGACGTTGGAGTTTGGGTGCTCGTCCAGCAGTCCCCTAATCCGCTGGTCTACTCGTACCAGCTTGTGCCGGACCTTGGTCCCTAGGGACCCGCGCAGTGCCGTTCACAGGATGTAGCGCCGCAAGTCTTCATCATCCACGATCTTCGACAGCCGTTCCCGCACCGCCTCGGCGTTGAAGACGATGTGCTTGGTGGGATAGTCGGGCAACTCGAACAGC
>Ga0210382_10000399_pt1 | contig 15730 bp, 14 predicted proteins | sample PLMedo_FD_155452 | JGI IMG/M metagenome (GOLD analysis project Ga0210382, IMG submission 155452) | Groundwater sediment microbial communities from an aquifer in East River, Colorado, USA - PLM0_60_coex redo | ecosystem: Environmental > Terrestrial > Soil > Riparian zone | place: USA: East... | reverse complement strand
CGCTCCTGGTGGATGCCACCTTCACCACGCCCTACCTGCTGAAGCCCTTCGACCATGGAGCCGACCTCGTCTATCACTCGGCCACGAAGTTCCTCGGCGGGCACGGCGTCGCGATCGGCGGAGTGCTCGTGGACGGAGGCACGTTCGACTGGGAAGCGTCGGGAAAATTTCCGGAGCTGACCGAGCCCTACGCGGGCTTCCACGGCATGGATTTCCAGGAGGAGTCCACCGTCGCGGCGTTCCTCCTGCGCGCCCGGCGCGAGGGCCTGCGGGACTTCGGCGCCTGCATGAGCCCGGCTACCGCCTTTCAGATCCTCCAAGGAATCGAGACGCTACCCTTGCGCATGCACAAGCACGTGGAGAACACGCGCAAGGTGATCGCTTTCCTCGGCAAGGAGGCCGCGGTCGAATCGATCGCCTATCCCGAGCTGCCTTCGCATCCGGACCACGCCCTCGCGAAGCGGCTTCTTCCGCGCGGCTGCGGCGCCGTATTCGGCTTCAACCTGAAAGGCGACCGGGCCGCCGGACGGCGCTTCATCGAGGCGCTGAGAATTTTTTCGCACCTCGCCAACGTCGGCGATGCGAAGTCGCTGGTAATCCACCCGGCGAGCACCACGCACTTTCGCATGAGCGACGCGGCGCTCGCCGAAGCGGGAATCGGCCCGGGCACGATCCGCCTGTCGATCGGCCTCGAAGACCCGGAGGACCTGATCGAGGATCTCGCGCGGGCCTTGAGCGCTGCAAAAGGCTGAAGATGGAACTTCGGATCGCGAACGATGCCGCCTATGCCTACACAGGCGGAAAGACCCTCGATGCGAAGCTCCCGGCGGTCGTGTTCATCCACGGCGGCGAACAGGACCACAGTGTCTGGGCCCTGCAGTCGCGCTACCTCGCGCACCACGGCTACGCGGTGCTCGCGGTCGATCTGCCCGGACACGGCAAGAGCGGCGGGGCGCCGCTGGCAAGCATCGAGGACATGGCCGGCTGGATCGTCGCCCTGCTCGATGCGGCCAAAGTGAACGCCGCGGCCCTCATCGGCCACAGCATGGGGTCGCTGGTCGCGCTCGAATGCGCCGCACGGAATCCGCAGCGCGTCAGCCGCGTCGCTCTGCTCGGAACCGCCTTCCCGATGCGCGTCTCGCCCGACCTCCTTCAGGCGACGAAAACCAGGGAATCCGACGCCCACGGCATGATCAACGCCTGGTCTCACTCCGGCTACGCGCACTATCCGAGCAATCCGGGCCCGGGATTCTGGGTGATCGGCGCGAACCTGAGGCTGATGCAGCGGCAGAAGCCTGGGGTGCTGCACGCCGACTTCGCCGCCTGCGACGGATACAAAACGGGATTCGAGCGCGCCGCGCAAGTGAAATGCCCCGCGCTGTTCCTGCTCGGTGCCCGCGATGCGATGACCCCCGCCCGCGCGGGACGGGACCTCGCCAGGGCGGTTCCGAATTCGACCGTGGTGACGCTGGGCTCCGCCGGCCACAACCTCATGGGCGAAAAGCCTGACGAAATTCTCGATATCCTGCTCGAATTTCTCCGCGCCTAGGCTCGCGGTACACTTCGCACACGGAAAGCTCAAGATGACGCGCTGCACGTCTACGCGATGCACGGCGTTTGCTCTTCTGCTCGTCGCTCCGCTTGGGGCCTTCGCGCAGAGCGTTTTACCGGAATACGCGTGGATCGGCGCCGGCGTGCGCACGCGGCCCGCGTACGACGGCTCGGCCGCGCAGCGAACCGATTTGATTCCGACGGTGCGATATTACGGAGAGCCCTGGTTCGCGCGCACCACCCAGGGAATCCTCGAGGGCGGCGCCAGGACGGAGCTCGCGCGAGGCCTCAATGTCGGAGCCCAGCTCGCCTACGAGGGTGGCCGCCTCGCGAGCGAATCCGATTTCCTCAGGAGCAACAACGTCCCCGACATCAACCCCAGCGCTTCGGTCGGTCTGCACGTCGAATGGGACCAGAAGCTCGGCCCGATGCCGGTCACGCTGCTCGCGCGCGGGCGCCACTTCGTCGACAGCGATCGCGGCGCGCAGGCCGATCTGCGCTTCACCGCGATCGTTTTCGGGGGCGGCGTGATCACCGCCGCCGTATTCATCCAGGGGACCTGGGCCGATTCGAAATCGAACCAGTCGTTCTACGGCATGGCAGGAAGCGGCCCGCTGTATGCGAGCGGCGGGTTGCTCTGGGGCGTCGATCTCAGCCGCGAATGGATCGTCGTCGGCAATCTGGAGGCGCGGCGGCTGCACGGCGATGCCGCGCGCAGCCCGCTCGCCGAACGCAGGTCGAACCACTACGCGAGCGCAAGCCTGGCGTACCGGTTTTGAGGCGGCCCGCATGGACGATCTGGCGCACGTCCTGCTGCCGCAAGGCTTCTTGGGACCTTTCCTGGCCGCAACGCTCATCTACGGAATCCGCTACGTGCTGCTCGCCGGCACGGCCTTCCTCGTTTGGTACGCAAGACCCGCCGAGGGCAAGCTTCAGCGCGCAATGCCGCGCGGGGCGCAGATCCGGCGCGAGATCGCCTACTCGGCGGTGGCCGTTGTCATCTTCGGCCTCGTCATCGGGCTGATCTCCGGTTACGGCATTGCGCCCCATACGCTCCTCTACTTGGAGGTCGCCCGATACGGCTGGGCGTATTTCTGGCTCAGCATCCTTGTCGTGATCGTCGCTCACGATGCGTACTTCTACTGGACGCACCGGCTGATGCACACGCCGGCTCTGTTCCGGATCTTTCACGGCGTGCACCACCTTTCGAGGAATCCCACGCCGTGGACCGCGTACGCGTTTCACCCGCTCGAATCGGTCGTCCAGGCGCTCGGCCTGGTATTGATCATCTTCGTCATCCCTTTGCATCCGACGGCATTGCTGATCTTCCACACGATCTCAACTGCGATCAACGTATACGGACATCTGGGCTACGAGCTCTATCCGAGAGGGTGGGTGCAACACCCGCTGGGGCGCTGGATCAATACTTCGGTGGCGCACAATACTCACCACGACCAGGCGCGTTACAACTACGGCTTTTATTTCCTGTTCTGGGATCGATGGATGGGAACGCTCGATCCCTCCTACGAAGCGAGGTACCGCCGGAGCTTGGCGGCGGGGCTCGCTTCCTAGTCGCGCAGCTCGAGCAACACCGGCTGATGGTCCGAGGCGTCGGTCTCGCCGTTGACGATCACGTCCTCGACGCGATGGGCAAGATCCTCGGTCACGAAAATGAAATCGCAGGCGAAGGGCGGCCCCGGCCACTGCTCCTTGTCGTGCACGCCGATCGTGGGCGAGTGCGGTTTTCCCGGATGGCGCAGCTGCCACGCGTCGCGGTAGGCGGGAACGCCGGGCGCGAGCGGTGATTGCAGATGCCGGTGCAGCGCATCGTCCGGCGGGAAATTGAAATCGGCGGTGAGAATGCCCGAAGCGGGTCGAGGCATCGTTCGAAAAGGACCCTCCTTTGCCGGGACCGGCGCGGTGGCGTGGCCTGCAGCTTCGCGCTGCAGCTCGCGCAGCGCCTCGACCTGCGCCGCGCGCTGCTTCGCCGAGTAGTACTCGAGGTGCGTCGTCGTCACGCGCAACGGGCCCGAAGGCGTCTCCAACACGACTTCGACCGCCGCGCGTTGCATGCTCGGGACCGAGGGATCGGCGGGCCAGGGCAGGAGGCGGCGGAACACCTGCAGGATCGGCAAGCGCGTGACGATCGCGTTGCCGAATTCGCGCCGGTCGCCTTGCGGCGCCCGTACATCCGTGGCCACGCCTTTCACGACGGTGTAGCGCGGGAACAACCCCGCGAGCGCCGCGTACTGGTCCTCGCCCGAGCTTCCCGCGAGATCGGGGTAGTTGCTCGCGATCTCCTGAAGGCACAGCACGTCGAAATCGGCCATCTCCCTCGCGACCCGGCCGATGCGCGCCGGGTCGACCCTGCCGTCGCAGCCGCGGCACCACTGGACGTTCCAGGTGATGAGCTTCATACGATTAAACGCGAAAGGCCGGCAAACGCCGGCCTTTCGCTGGGAGCGATGAAGCGACGTGCTACTTCACGCCGACCCTGATGAGCTGAGCCTCATCGGCGCCGCTCTTGTTGTCGAACGTCACCACCATCAGGCCCAGCGCCGGCGTGAGATTCGATTCGGCCGAGTTCACCGAAATGACGGTGGTCGCGTCGGCCGCTCCCGGCGCAACGGTGACGAAACCGCCCTGGCTGATCGAGCTCGACCACGCGTTGTACTTCGCCGAGCCGGCGACCACCTTGGTCCCGCCGTTGACGAGATCGAAGCTCACTGCATGGTAGGTGAGACGCGAATTCGACAATTTCGAAAGGCAGGGCTCACCGGTCCGGCAAAGCTGAGACGAGCGCACCGGCAGCAGCGCTGTCGAGCTGTCGGTCGGGGCGGCGGCCAGGAAGACGATGCTCGCGCCGGGCGAGCGGGTGCTGAACACGAAGCTTCCCATCACGCCATTGAAACTCCCGAGCTGCACCGCGCCCTGGTCGACGCCGACGATGATGTAGTCGTCCTTACCGTCGCCGTCCACGTCGACGTAGATGTCGAATTCGTTCGTCGACGCGTTCGACCAGCGGTTGAAGGTGTTGACGGCAAAGACCAGCAGCTGCCTGTTCAGGTCGGCTGCGGTGGGGTTCGGGAACGATTGAACGCCGATCGCGCGCACGTCGTTGGAGGCCTTGCCCGTATGGTCGCCGTCCTCGGCGTCGCCGTCGTCGTCGCGGTTGATCCTGGTATCGGAAATCCCCCAGGCGTAGAAGTCGGCATCGCCCGCGATCGCACCGTGCTTGTTGGTCACACTGGCCACCGTCGAGGGGTTGGTACCCGCCAGCCGCCCGATCCTCGTCTCGACATCGGCCTGTGCCCGCGGCACGAAGTAATAAGGCACGCGTAGCGCGACGCCGCCGTTGTCGGAGGCGCTGGCCGGCGTGAACTCGATGAGCCCGGCCACATCGCGGAAGCTTTCCGAGTTGCCCGCGGTGGCGGCGGCGACATTGAGCGTCACGCTGACCTCGGCTTGGCCGTGCGCCGGCACTCGCACCGCGCTCCGGCTCAAGCTCACGGTGTGCGGGCTGCCGGACGCGGCCGCCTGCGCGACATTGAAGATCGCATCCGAAGAGCCTTGGTTGCGCAGGGAGATGTCCTTCGTCCTGCGGAACCTGTCACTGAACTCCTTGAAGCCGAAGTTGAGAGAGGCGCCGAACCTCTGGCCCTCGGTGCGCGCAACCACCTGGGTCGCGGTCGAGCTCGCCGGCTGGACAAGCCCCGTTCCGCCGAGGCTCGTTTTGTAGCCGAGCACGCCTGACGGACGCCCGGTGTTGACGATCGCCGCCTTGATGTCCTCGACTTTCCACGTCGGGTGCGCCTGGCGCGTGAGCGCCGCGGCGCCGGCGACGTGAGGCGAGGCCATCGATGTGCCGGACATCGCCACGCCTGCATTGCCGGTGCCGATGCCCGTCGAAATGATGCTGACGCCTGGCGCGGTGACGTCCGGTTTGAGACCGCTGTCCCCGGTACGCGGCCCAGCCGAGGTGAAGCTGGCGAATCCGGTGAAGCCGGGGTTCGTGATGGACGCTGCAGCGACAGTCGTCGCGGTGCCGTCAGCCACGAGCTTCAACTTTGCGCCGTCCGACGACGGGGTGGTGTCCGGTCCCTTTACGCCGAGAAACGGGATCGTCACGTTGAAAGGGACGCCGTCGTCCGGGTTGGCCGTAATCGGCCCCTCGAACGGCGGGAAGCCGGCCGCGTTGTTCACCATCACCACCACCGCAGCGCCGGCTTGCTGGCCGAAAATCGCCTTCGCGACGCGGGCGCAGACACCCCGATTCACTACAGCGATCGTGTTTGGCGGCAGCGGGCCGCCGAAGGCAGCGACACTGCAGCCAAGCGATAGGGTTCCGTCAGCATTCTTGATCACCTTGACGTTGAAAGTGGACGAACCGGACAACGCGAAACCGTTGGCGTTGATCGCGGGAATCGTCGTGCCCGAGAAGGTGAGCGTCGCGCCCGGGAAGTTCGGGTACGGATCGTTCGCCGCCACCGAGATGGCGCCCTCCGCGGTTGCCGGCGAGCCGGTGATGTACGGGCTAAAGGCGCTATTGCCGGCCGATGCGACGACGATGACCCCGGCCTTCGCGGCGTTCGTCGATGCCACGGCGGACGGCTCGTCCTTCGAGCCGAACACCGAGCCGAGCGACATGTTGATCACGTCCATGTCGTGATCGACCGCCCAGTCGATGGCGTCGACGACGACGTCGGTCGAGCCCGCGCAGCCGAAGACGCGCAGGGCGTAGAGATCCGCTTTCGGCGCAACGCCGGGGCCGACGCTGAAGTTGGCCGGCGTCGCGAGCGTTGCTGCGTTGTAAGGGCCGGTGTAGGTCGCGCCGGCCGAGGTGATCCCGGAGCCGGCGGCGGTACCGGCGACGTGCGAGCCGTGACCGAAGCAGTCGAGCGGATTGTCGTCGGCATGCGGTATCAGCTTCGGGCTGCCCGAAGGCGCGCCCGCGTCGTAGGCGTCGCCGACGAAATCGAAGCCGCCTTTGATGCGCGGGGCCGACGGCCCGAACAGCGCCGGATCGGCCGGCAGCGTGCTCGTGGCGGCGGCCGCGTCGAACGCCGCCTTTGTGCCGGGGCCGCCGAAGTTAGCGTGGGTGTAGTCGATGCCGGTGTCGATGATCGCGATCTTCACGCCTTCGCCGTGCAGCCCGAGGTTTTGCCAGACTGCCGGGGCGCCGATGAGCGGGATTCCGCGGAGATTGTTCGGCTTCATGAGCTGCAGCGGCCGGACCGCGACGACGCCGGGCAGCGCGGCGAGTTCTTTCACCCTTTCCGCAGCGATGCGAACCTTGATGCCGTTGTAGGCCGCGCGGTAATTGGCGATAACGGTGCCGCCGAGGTTTTCGATGCTGCCGCGCAGGCCGTCATGCTGGCTCTTCAGTTGGCTCTTGATACGCTCCTTCTCGTCCCGGTCGAGCTTGCGGCCGGCGTTGCCTTGCTGTTCTGCAACGGAATCCCCGGCAAGCTGCACCACGACCGTGACGGCCGCCTTGCTTACGCCCAGCGGCGTAAACACCGGTGTCACGAGGCTGGCGCCATCGCTCACGGCCTCGGGGCGCACTGCGCCCGAGTTCGAGCTTTCCAGAATGCCAAACGCCAGCGCCAGCGCCGCGACGGCGCGAACCGATCCGAATCGCATATCCCCTCTCCCCAGATGTGATAAGAAATTCAATCCGCCTGTTGCGGATGTTGCGCCAAATAATGCACCGGACGCACGAAGCAGGTCAAGCGCCGCCACGCTTCTTGCGCTCAGCTGATGTTGGAATAACGGAGGCTGATGAAGTGTGTCGGCCCCCATAGTCCGTCCTGATCATTTGCTGCGCTCGCTGAAACGTTTGTTACTATTACGATTTCTCGTAATGGGATTTTGAAAGGACGAGCGGTGAAAGGAAATCTTCCTGGCAGCGCTCTGAGGGCGGGATTCGCGTGCGTCGCGTTCGTCCTCGCGCAAGCAGCGCTCGCCCAGCGCTTGCCGCTCGAGCGCATCAAGCTCCCGCCCGGCTTCGAGATCAGCGTCTTCGCCGACGGAGTTCCCGATGCGCGCTCGCTCGCGCTGGGCAAGAACAACGTGCTCTTCGTCGGCTCCCGCGCCGACCGCGTATACGCCGTGCGCTATCGCGACGCGAAAGCCGTGCAGGTCATCACGCTCGCCTCGGGCCTCAGGATGCCGAACGGCGTGGCGCTCAAGGACGGAGCGCTCTATGTCGCCGAAGTGAACCGCATCCTGCGCTTCGACGATATCGAAGCGCAGCTCGACGCGCGGCCGAAATCCGTAGTCGTCACCGACCGCTATCCCCGCGAGACGCACCACGGCCTGAAGTTCATCCGCTTCGGCCCCGGCGGCCGGCTGTACGTGCCCGTCGGCGCGCCGTGCAACATCTGCGATCCCGATCCCGCGCGCTACGCGCTCATCTCCCGGATCCAGCCCGACGGGTCGGGCTACGAAGTGTTCGCGCACGGCGTTCGAAACTCGGTGGGATTCGACTGGGATCCGCGCACCAAGGAATTGTGGTTCACCGACAACGGCCGCGATCTGCTGGGCGACGATCTGCCCTCCGACGAGCTGAACCACGCGCCCAAGCCCGAGATGCACTTCGGCTATCCCTATTGCCATCAGGGCGACATCCCCGACCCGGAATTCGGACGCAAGCGCTCGTGCTCGGAATTCTCGCCGCCCGCGGTGAAGCTCGGTCCGCACGTCGCTGCGCTCGGGATGCGCTTTTACACCGGAAATCAGTTCCCGGCCGAGTACCGCAACAACATCTTCATCGCCGAGCACGGCTCGTGGAACCGCTCGAAGAAAATCGGCTACCGCGTCGCGCGCGTGGTCGTCGAAGGCGCCCGCGTCTCCAAGCACGAAATATTCGCCGAGGGCTGGCTGCAAGGCGAATCGGCCTGGGGCCGGCCGGTCGACCTCGAAGTCATGCCCGACGGGTCGCTCCTCGTGTCGGACGACGACGCGGGAGTGATTTACCGCATCGCGTACCGCGGGCGATAGAATCCTGCAGAAATTACTTGGTCTACTGAATGTTGCCGCGTCCGTTGCCTCGGTACACAAAGTTTGGCTGAACGGCTTTGATCTGAGCGTTCTGCCCGCGCAGCTCCTCGAGTTTGGCTGGTCCCGGATCCTCGGTGAGTCTCACGAGAAAGAGGTTGCGCCCCAGATCCTGAGTGCCTTTGATCCCATAACGCCCGTAGAGATCGGCGATGGCCTTGACATCGGCTCCCGCGACGAGCGTGACGAGATACTCTCCCGGCACCCGGGTCTGACGCGACGAAAGGTCCATGGGTTTCGGCGCAGGATCGCTCGGCGTCTGGCTGCAGGCGGACCCCGCAACCAAACCCGCCGCAGCCATCACGAGTCCGATGCGCTGCCCCCTCCTCCAGCATCGCATTCCGCCCCCTATTGCACGGTAGCCATCAGGCCCGTGGGCGGATTGATGTACGCCAGCGACGACATGACATCGACCGCCTTGCCGGTGGTGGTTTTTCCGGCCAGGGCGGCGACAGACCTGCCGCCATTCTTGATGGCGCCGACGGTATCGGCATAGGTGTACTGCGGATTGTAAGCGCGCAGCATCATCGCGAGCCCCGCGACCTCGGGCGTGGCCATGGAGGTGCCGCTGATGGTGTTGTAGCTGGAGGTGTTAATGGTCAGCGTATCGATACTGAAACGCAGGATACCTGCCCCTGACCCTGCCGGAGCGCTCGTGGCATCACTTACCAGCTGGAAACCGACCGAGCACGCGACGCTGATACAGGGGGAAAGATCGAAGGAGAAAGGCGCGATGAACCCGCCAGTGCTCCCACTGCCGCCATTCAGCTGAATGCCACCGGCGAACGGATCGCCTCCACTGTTTCGATAGTTGAGGTTGAGAGAATCACCCAGCGGGATTGCAAGCTGCATGCGAAAATTTAGCGTTGCCGCGTTGAAACCACTGAGGTTGAAAGTCTTGTAGACCCGGTTGTCGGCGTTGTTGACATACGCGCCCGAAGGAAAAGTTCCGGGATCGAGCAAAAAGTCGAATAGGGTTCCCGAGACTGTCCGCTGGCCGTAGGTCCATCCACCGCCAGAGGTCGTCCAGTTAAGGACACCGGTGGTATTGAAATTATCGGCGATCGTCCCTTCCGCGCCGGCCCATGTGCTTAGTATATTGGTCCCCGGCGCACCGACATCGACGCTGGTCGCTCCCCAGTTCGAGAAGCTCGCGAGCGCGTAGTTCTGGTCGAGCGCGGCGACACAGACCAGGTTCAGCTGGGTGAAGTTGCAGGGATAATGAGCAGTGACGTCATTGTCGCTGGTGCTGTTGCCTGCCGATACCACCACCACGACGTCGCTATTTCGCGCGGTGGTGATGGCGTCGCTGAAGATCTGGTCGAAGGCCCCGCCGGAGCCGAGGCTCATGTTGATCACCTTGGCGCCGTAGGTCACTGCGAAGTTGATGCCTTGGGTGATGTTCGCCGTCGTTCCGCTACCCATGGCATTCAGCACGCGCACCGCCATGATGCTGGCCATCCAGCATACGCCCGTGGTGCCCTTGGCGTTATTGCCTGCGGCGCCGATGATGCCGGCGACGTGCGTGCCGTGTCCGTTGAGGTCCATGGGGTCGAGGTCGTTATCGACAAAGTCCTTCCCGTGATTCGGAAAACTCGATCCGCCGTTCCACATGTTGGCGGCGAGGTCTTCCTGGGTGTAGTTGACGCCGGAATCGACCACCGCAACCACGACGCTGCTGCAATCGGTGATGTGATCCCAGGCCCGCTCGATGTTCATGTCATCGCCTGCCGTGCCAATGTTGGGCGGAAAGGTACCGACGGTCTGTCCGGTGTTCTTGAACGCCCAGAGCTGAGCGTATTGTGGGTCGCTAGGCACCGCAGCGGTGTGGTAGATGTAGTTGGGCTGGGCGTACTCGACGTTCGGGTCGTTCTGATAGGCGACGAGCGCCTCCGTCACCGACTGACCGGCGGCGAGTTTTACGTGTGTCCACCCGGGCTGTTCCAGGTGAGCGAGGATGGTGTGTCCTAGGGCCGCGACGCTCGCCGTGCGCACCAGCGCGACGGCGGCGGGTTTGAACTTTACGAGCACCTCACCTGGGACGTACTGCGATGTGGCCGCCGCGGCCCAGTTGGGCTGCGCAAAAGGAGCAGCGGACACCTGAGCGTACAGCATCAAGGCAGCGCCGACGAGCGCGGCTATGAACTTCGATTGGATCAGGGTTTTCATGGGATTCTTCCGCTTGTGTCAGGGCACGTTCACGATGAGAGACTGCGAAGGCGCGCTGAGGCTGCCGGCACTACCCCCTTGGGCATCGAGCGCCGCGTAGGCGCGCACGGTCACTGTGTAAGTACCCGTCGACAATGTGGTAACCGTGGATGTCGGGGCCGTGAGACCCGAAACGTATGGCACGTTGATCGTCGGCTGGCCGCTGATCGCGACCTGATAACCGCCGCCCGCGCTGTTGACTCCCTTTTCGTGGTTGGGCGCCCAAGCCAGGGTGACGGTGTGGTTCGTCACGGGTGGCGGGCTCGATCCGCCCCCGCCTCCGCCGCCGCAGCCGGCAAGCGCCAATGCGATCAGAACAACGGCTGCCAGCCGAATTTTCATAGATTTCCCCTGTTCTCCCTGCCGGTCCGGGAAATGCCCGGGCCTGCTCTCGATCATTCAAACACTTTGGCCGAGCGTCCTATTCCCGGTCCCAGCTGGATTCGACGCGACTCTGCGCTGAACTCATGGTCGCCTCATCTCTCTTCTACCATGTTTTTTAGATCGGTACGGTCCACGCAAACGGTTGCGGGATTCCCGATCCCGTGATGCCCAGCGCCTGCAGCAGGGGCTCGAGATCCTTGCGCCCGGCCGAAGCCTCCACGGTCCCGCGCAGCTGCACGATTCGCGGCTGCGCCGCGCGCCACTCGCCTGCCCCGGTGAGGCGCAAGTCCCCGCGCAGTGTCGCGAGTTTCAGCTCCGCGCGCTCGCCGTTGCCCGTGATCTGCAATCGGTAATCGCCGAGCCGCTGCAGCCCGCTCATTCCGGCCTCGAGCCATTCGACGGTCGCGGCGCCGGCTACGCCGGCTCCGCCGACTTCGAAGGAGTCGGCGAGCACGCGCACGCGTCCGTCGGGCTTCGCAAAAGCGGCCGCGGGAATCGCGGGTTCGAGCAGGCTCGCCGGCGCGTTGGCCTCGACGTTCTGGAAGCGCACGCTCCCCGCGCCCAGGCTCACGCTCGCGCGCAGCCGGGTCTCGGGCGCGGCGCCGGACAGCGCGACGCTCAGCCGTCCTGTCAATATCGAGAGCGGATTGCAGCTCCACTCGAGGTCGGCAATGCCGCGTAAGGCGCCGCCTGAGCGCAGCGCGAGCAGGCCGCTGCCCTTCCACAGGGTGCCTGCGGGATCGCCGAGCGCAAGCGCTCCGCGACTCGAGCGCTCGAGCACGAATCCGAGCCATGCGGCAGGCGCATTCGCCAGGAGAAAAACCAGATACGCGGCTGTGCCCAGAACGGCCAGCCGGACGCCGGGGCGGCGAAGAGCGCCGGTCACGTGCCCTGCGCCCGCAACAGCAGCCGCCCGTTCACCGTGCCGGGATTGGCGCCCCTCTCGAGCGTCGCGCTTTCCGCGCGCAGTCCGGTCTGCTGCTGCAGTTCGACCAGCCACGCCATCAGGGCTTGGAACGGGGCGTCTTCGATCTGCACGCGCACCGCGTTCGCGCCCTCCGCATCGACGCGCTTCAGCTGCTCGCGCAGGCCCTGCCGCTCGGCTGCCTGTCTGGCCGCCGCAGCGGGGTTGGCGGGCAGCGTGACGCGCGGGGCGGCGCGCACGCTCGCCACCCGGGCGGCCTGCTCCTGCACCCGGGCGAGCTGCGCCTGGACCGAGCCGAGGCGCGCGCGGGACTTGGCGAGACCGCTTTCAACCGGGCTCCAGACGAGCAGATAGAAAAGCGCCGCGCCCAAGAATCCGGCGAGCGCGGAGGCCACCCGCCGCTCGCGCGCGCCGAGCGCGTTCCAGCGCGCGCGCCAGGGTTCGCTCCAGGCGAAATTCACGATTTTCCCGGCCCGGCCGCGCGCACGCGCAGCCGCGCTTCGCCGCCGACGCGCTGGACTTCGACGTCGAGCGATCGCGCGCGCAGCGTGCGCGCGAGGGACTCGGCGTCGGCCTCCGAGGCGGCGACCCGGATGATCAGCGACCGCCCGGAATATTCGATGCCCTGCGCGCGCACGCGCGATTCGCGCTCGATCGCCGGCGCCGCGCGCGCCAGGAGAAAAAGCATGTCCCCGGGCGCGGCGATGCCGCTGCCCGTGCCGAGGTCCTCCAGCCCGCGCCGCATCTGCTCGGCGGGGTCGAGGATCGCGCGGGTTTCCGGAAAACTCTTCAGAAGGAGCGAGCGCATTTCCTCCTCGGCCGCGCTCGCCGCCCGCGACAATCGCGCCCACTCGATCGCGTCCAGGGCGAGCGTGGCGAAGAGCCACGCCGCGAGCAGCGCCGCAGCCGGAATATAGGCGCGCTTGAGCGCCGCCAGGCGAGCGCGCGGCGCATAGTGCTGCTGGAGCAGATCGAGCGGCGCCGCCGGAACGGTCGCGTCTCCGGGCATCGATTCCAGCGGAAGGCCCAAGGCCTCGCGCCACGCCGCGGAATCCAGATCGGCAGGAGCGTCGACGAGCAGAATGCGCTCGGGGGCGCTAGCCTCGGTCCGCGCTTCGGCGAGCGCCGCGTGCAGCCAGGCCGGTGGCCGCCGCTCGGCCGGACCGCCCAATCCCGCGCGTGCGCCGCTGCGCAGCACGATCTCCCCGTCGACGAACGCGAGCGTCCAGGCGCGATCGGCGAGCGGCACAGACAAGGTCACCGGCGCGAGATGCGTCGGGGCGAGCCCGGCGGCCGCGAGCGCCCCAAGCCAGCTCTCCATGCGCTCGCGCCGCGTCACCGCCACCGCGAGCTCACCGTCCGCCTCGTGCGCGAAAGCGAAATGCAGCCGCTCGGGGGGATCGATCAGCTGCTCCTCGAGCGCGAAGGGCAGCGCCTGAACGATTTTCGCGGTCGAGCGCGTCGGCAGGCGCGCGCGCAGGAACAGAGTTTCCGCGGCCGGAGTCCAGACGATGATCTCTTCGGCCGGGGCGAGTCCCTCGAGCCCGCGCTGGACGCCTTGCCGAACGGCCCCGTCCGCCGCGATGCGGCGCCAGCGCATCTCCGAGTCTTCGGCCGGCCAGTTCCGCGGCAGCCACAGCTCGAGGCGCTCGCCACCCTTGCTGCGCCAAGAGGCGGAGAGATCGAGCCAAGCACCCTTACTGAGATTCGTCAGGTTCATCCGATCCGTTCGAGGGTTGCAGCCCGCCTCCGATCAGGGGTTGCGGCCTGTGCCAGATCACAGTCGTGGTCTTGCTGGGCAAGCGTTGAAGCAGCGCTTCGCTGCGGCGCTCGTGGCGCCCGATCGAAGTGTCGAGCGTAACCAGGAAAAAGTCCGTCTTAAACACGACTCCCGCTGTGGGCGGAGTCAAGCCTTGTAGTTTCGACTTGAAATCATCGGGCGTCTTGTACGGGGTGCTGGCCCTTTCCTCCGCGATGCGCTGCGCGGTCGGCAGATCCAGACCCTGCACCAGCGCCGCAAGCACCACGGGCGAGGCGGTGTTGACGTTGATGTCGTTGGTGGTCACCGGGAGAACCGTCACGTACGGCAGCAGCGCCGCGACGGTCTTGGCGTCGAAACCGCGAATCAAGCGCAGCTCGTCGATGCTCGCCATGGGCCGGTTGGCGGCGCGATAAGGCGGATTGAAGTTGAGGTAGTCGATGTCCTCCGCGCCTCCGGCCCTCGCGTCGCTGTTCGGGTCGATCCAGTCGGCGACCGCATTGGCGAGCTGCGGATCGAGCTGCAGCACGTCGAGCAGGTGCTGCAGGACCTGGAGGTTCGCCAAGCTCGTCGGGTCTGTGCCTCCGATGCTGTTCAGGTTGAAACGCGACTGCGCGTCCTCGATCGAAACCTTGATGGTTCCACCCTCGACGGGAAGAGTCGGCAATCCCATCGCCCAGCTCTCGCCGAGATGGTCGGTCGAGTTCTGCGCCGCGTCCTCGAGCAGCGCGAGGCTCGCCCAGTGCAGCGCGCCGCGGCGCAGCCAGTCGGTCGCGTCGCGGTCGGCGACGTTCTCCATTTGCCGGAACCAGATCTGGTGCGCGAAGGCGATCTGGACCGCGATCGCCGCCGCGATCGCGACGATCATGACCGCGGTCACCAGGGCAACTCCACGCTGCGCGCGCCGGGCAGGCCTCATTGGTTCACCAGAAACAGGCGCTTGAAGCGGCCGACACCCTTCACGGCGAGCGTGACCTCCATCGCCCGTGGCGGAACGTCGGGGCCGCTCGTCGCCGTAGGCCAGGTTTCGACCGATTCGCCGCTCGCTCCGTAGAAACGCAGCTCGAAAGTCTCGACGTCGCCGAGCAGCGGCGCCTCGAGCGGCACGGTCACGGGAGCGCGATCGAGCACCGGCCAGGTGATTCGCACGAGGCGCCCTTCCTTGAGGCGATAAGCGACCCGCCTCAGATCCGAACGCGGCGCGCCCCCGTAGTTCAGCTCGCCGCCGCGCGTCAACTCGAGGCTCGGCTCGGCGAGCGCGCGCGGATCGAAGAGCCGTCCCACGAACGCCCGCAGCTCAAAGCCGCTCACGTCGCGCACCGCGCGCGAGCGCGCATGGGCCACGTCGTCGGAGATGCGCAGGAAGGTCAGCGACAACTCCTGCCAGACCCGCTGCTCCTCGGTGAGCCGTTCGCGGTTGTCGAGCAGGCGGCCGAGCCCTGCATACGCCAGGACGGCGAAAATCCCGAAGATCACGAGAGCCACCAGCAGTTCGATCAGCGTGAAGCCGGACACACGACCCCGCGGGTTCATCGGGGCGGCTCCATCTGCGGTCCGGGTCCTGTCGGCGGTACTGTCGGCGGTATTGCCAGCGTTGCCGTCTGCTCGACGAATCCGGTCATCTTCGCGAGCGTCGAATCGGTTCCCTTCAGGAACACACTCACCTCGACGCGGCGCATACGGGCCGCGGGCGTCACGCCCGTCTCCTGCCGCCAGCGGAACGCGCGTCCGCCCATGTCGGCGTCGCCTTCCTTCACGTCGAGATCCGGCCATTCCCGGCGCAGCTCGAGCTCGGCCAGCCTGTCCTCGGCCACCCAGCGCGCGAGAGTGCGATCGCGCAGCGC
>Ga0210382_10000398_pt1 | contig 15767 bp, 11 predicted proteins | sample PLMedo_FD_155452 | JGI IMG/M metagenome (GOLD analysis project Ga0210382, IMG submission 155452) | Groundwater sediment microbial communities from an aquifer in East River, Colorado, USA - PLM0_60_coex redo | ecosystem: Environmental > Terrestrial > Soil > Riparian zone | place: USA: East... | reverse complement strand
AGCGACGGAACGCTGTTTCTGGATGAGATCGGCGAGCTGCCCTTGGAGCTGCAAGCCAAGCTTCTGCGCGTGCTCGAGAACGGCGAGTTCCAGCGTGTCGGCGAGACGCAGCAGCGTTTCTCCCGTTCCCGGGTGATCGCCGCCACCAATCGCGACCTGCGCCAGGAAGTCAGGAAAGGGAACTTCCGCGCGGACCTCTATCACCGGCTGTCGGTGTTTACGATCGAAGTGCCGTCGCTGCGCGAGATGGACGATGACCGCACGCTGCTGCTCGAGCACTACCGTAAATTCTACGCAGAGCAGGCGAAACTCGCGCCGTTCGCGCTCGACGATTCGGCGCAAAAGGCCTGGCGCGACTATCATTTTCCCGGCAACGTGCGCGAGCTGCGCAACGTCGTCATCCGGCTGACCACCAAGTACGCCGGGCAGAAGCTGTCCCTTGCGGAACTCGAGCCCGAATTCGATTTGGAAGCGCAGGCCGACGGGGGACCCGGGTTGCCGTCGGATCCGGGAACGCTCATCGAGCAGGCGCAGCGCCATCTGCAGCGCGAGCGCAGCTTCAATCTCGACCAGATGCTCAAGGCGTGGGAACAGGGGTACATCGAGGCCGCGATGAAGCTCACGCGAGGCAACGTCAGTCAGGCGGCCAAGATGCTCGGTATCAACCGCACGACGTTGTACTCCCGCATGGAATCGGCGCAAAAGCAGCAATAGGGCCGGCGGCCCGCTCCGGGAGGGGATTCGATGTATCTAGACCACTTCGGGTTGAAAGAGCCGCCCTTTCGCATCACACCCGACACCGATTTCTTCTTTCAGGGCGCCAACCGCGGGGCGACGCTCGAAGCCCTGCTCTACGCCATTACCCATGACGAGGGCATCGTCAAGGTCTCCGGCGAGGTCGGCAGCGGCAAGACGATGTTGTGCCGCGTACTGATGGAGCGGCTGCCTGCCACGGTCGAAACCATCTATCTCGCCAATCCGTCGCTGTCGCGCGACGAAATCCTATTCGCAATCGGCGACGAGCTGAAGCTCCAACTGGAAAAAGGACAACAAACACGCATTCTTCGGGTATTGCAGGAGCATCTCATCCGGCTCTTCGGCGAAGGCCGCCGGGTGGTGGTGCTGATCGACGAAGCCCACGCGATGCCCGACGAAACGCTCGAGGAGATCCGGCTGTTGTCGAATCTCGAATCGAACCGCCACAAGCTGCTGCAGATCGTGCTCTTCGGGCAGTCTGAGCTCGACGAGCACCTCGACACGGCCGGCATGCGCCAGCTGAGGGAGCGCATCACGCAAAGCTTCCACCTGGAGCCCCTGGTGCGCAGCGACATCGAGAACTACATCGACTTTCGCATGCGCGCCGCGGGCTACCGCGGTCCCAAGGTTTTCAATCCGACAGCGATCAAGCTCATCGCACGCGCCTCACAGGGTCTCACGCGCCGCGTCAACATTCTTTCGGACAAGGCCCTGCTTGCGGCCTACGCGGCCGGCACCCATGCCGTCACCCAGGCCGAGGCCAAAAGGGCCGTGCGCGACACCGAGTTCTATCGAGCTCGGACCAGCATGCAAAGGATCTGGATCGGCGCGACTGCGCTCGCTGCAGGCCTTGCGCTCGGATGGGGAACACACATGCTCCTTTCGGGCGGTCCGCCAAGCATTGCGTCCGGCCCTCCGCCGGCCGCTGCGAGCAGCGCTGCGGCTGAAACGCCCGCTCCGTCGGCGAAAGCGGCGATGCCCCATGTTTCGGGCTCGCCCCTGTCCGAGAGCGCGGATGCTTCGGCGCTCAAACGAAGCGCGGAAACCTCGACGCTCGCGCGGCCGCTGCCTCCCGCGCGGTGGGAGCTCGCCCGAAGGCGCTTTGCCGCTACCCAGGAGTGGCTCAGGAGCGCGCCTGGAGATCGCTACGCAATCCAGTTGGCCATTGTCAATTCAAAAGAACTAGGGCAACTGGAAGACTTCTTGCTTCGAACATCTAAGATCCTGCCGGTCGGCGAGCTATTCGTCTACAGCGTGAAGATCAACGGCCAGCAGCACTACCGTGTCGCCTACGGATCCTACGCGAGCCCGGATCAAGCGCTGGCCGCCATAAGAGGACTGCCGCCAGCGATTTCCGCGTACCATCCGTACTATCGGAGCGTAGAGAGAATGCGCAGCCAGAATCGCCAGTGATAATCGCGGCTAGGTCGGGCAACCGCGGAAGTTCTGAAGGGTACGACGTAAGAGTTCTTTGGTTTTTTAAATCAGTTTGTTACGTGGTACTGTTATACTGATCCGGGAAATTCTACCCGGCAGGTTGGAGCGGGGATCGGAGGCCACCTTGCGACGCATTTGGCTGGCGTGTTCTGTGCTCGTGCTGGGCGCGTGCTCCCATGCGCCGATTCCGCCATCGGACACGCACCTTCGCGCCGAGGGGCCGGCGCCTTCCGGATCCGTGCCTGCCCCGATACAAATCTCCACGATCCTGCCCAAACCCAAACCCACCCAGCGACCCGAGACCTACAGCGTGGTGGTCAACGGGGTCAGGGCGCAGGAGCTGCTGTTCGCTCTCGCCCGCGACGCCAAGCTGAACATAGACGTTCACCCGGGGATCACCGGGGCGGTCACGCTCAATGCGATCGAGCAGACTTTGCCACAGCTCCTGTCGCGCATTTCCAGGCAGGTCGACATGCGCTGGGAACTGGACGGGCCGAACCTGATCGTCATGCCGGATTCCCCGTATCTGCACACGTACCGGATCGATTACGTCAACATGGAGCGCACTTCCACCGGTACTGTCGGCGTCTCCTCGCAAATCGGGACAGGCGGCGGGACCGCAGGCGGGGGAGGGGCCGGTGCCGCAGGCGGGGGCAACAGCTCCAGCACCACGGTACTCAATACTTCCAGCAACAAGTTCTGGGCGACGCTGGAAAAGAACATCAAGGACATCCTGCACGAGACGGACAAGGTGTTGCCCACCGGCGCTCCCCAGCCGACCCTTCTTCAGGCAATAACGGGCGCGCCCGGAACCGCTCCCCCTGCGCAGACCGCGCCCAACGTCACTTTCCGGGAAGCGGCATCGGTGATCGTCAACGCCGAAGCGGGCCTCGTCATCGTGCGCGCCACCTCTCGGCAGCATGAAAAAATCCAGGAATTTCTCGACCAGGTGCTGGTGAACGCAAGGCGCCAGGTACTGATCGAGGCGACGATCGCCGAAGTGCAGTTGAACAACCAGTATCAGCAGGGGATCGATTGGACGGCCCTGCGCACGCGGGGCCTCACGACCATCTCGGGCGGCCAGATTTCCTCGGGGAACGTTTCGACGACCCCTCAATTTCCGCTCGGCATCAACGTGACGGCTCCATCGAGCCTTCCGAGCGCCTCTGCGATCCCGAACCTACTCACGCTCGCCGTCTCGAGAGGAACGAACATCGCCGGCGTTCTCCAGTTGCTCGAGTCCTTCGGGACGGTGCGCGTGCTCTCGAGTCCGAAACTCTCGGTACTCAACAATCAGACCGCGCTGCTCCGCGTCGTGGACAACATCGTCTATTTCACCGTGCAGGTATCCGTGGTCCCCGGGGGCCCCAATCAGAACGCCACAACCGCTACGAACACAAGCCCGGTCACCGTTCCCGTCGGGTTTGTGATGAACGTGACCCCGCAGATCAGCGGGGACGATACGATCTTGCTCAATGTAAAGCCCTCGACGACGCGCCTGATCCGATTCGTCAACGATCCCAACCCCGACCTGTTCAAGGCGGGGGTGCAGAATCCGGTTCCGCAACTGCGCATGCGGGAGATGGAGTCGCTGATCAAGGTCAACAGCGGCCAGATCGCGGTGCTCGGCGGATTGATCGAGGACTCGATCAACGATATCGAGGACACGATCCCGATTATCAACGCCATTCCGTTCATCGGCTCTCTCTTCAGCTCGCGCAACCGCAACAACACCAAGACCGAGCTGGTAGTCTTCCTGCGCCCCGTCGTGGTCAAGGATGCGAGCATCGACGGCGACTTCCGCTCGTTCCGAACCATGATTCCGGGTGAGGACTTCATTTCGCGGCCCAACCCCGGCAAGTCGGGGCTGCCCGAGTTCTCGAGATGAGCCTGCTCCTCGAAGCGCTGAAAAAGGCCGAGCTCGCCAAGCAGATCGCCAAGGCGGAGGCGCCCTCTCCCGAGCCTCAGGCCGCGCCGGCCCCCGGGGTGATCACCCGCGAGAAGCTGCCCGACATCACGCCGTCGCTGGAAATCCTCACCGACGATTTGCCCTCCTCTGATCCGAGGGCCACGGAGACGGCAGCGGCGGGGCCCGAATTGTCGCTGCAGAGCGAGGAAACGTTCGAGCCTGCGGCGCAGCCGAGCCCGTCGACGAACGAGTTCGCGCGCACTGAGCGCGCCCGAGCTCAACAGCTTTTTCAGGTGAAGGAGATGGACTACAACCCGCGTCGGCCGTTTTTTCTCACTCTGGGCGCGCTCGCACTGGCCGGATTGAGCTACGGTGGCTATGTGTGGTGGCAAATGCGCCCGAAGTACGCCATCCCTCCGGTGGAATTAGCCCGTCCGGTTGCGACGCCCGCTCCGGCAGTGGCGTCCGCCCCGACCGCGACACCTTCCCAGCCCGACACCGCACCCCCTCCGCCTGCGCCGCAGACCGCCGCGCCGGCGCGCACTGCGGTTCCGGGAATCCCTCCGATACAACCGGTGCGTCCGCCGCGGCCGAGGTCGCAACCGACCTCTGGAACCCTGGCCTCGGGGTCCTCGCCGTTGCGGCCCGAACCTTCTTCGGATTCGCTGCGGGCAGGCGAGGCGCTCGCGCCGATCGCGATCAATGCCCCCACGCTGAGCGTCGATCCGCTGGTCGAACAGGCCTACCAGGCGTTCCTGAGGAACGACCTCGCCGCCGCCCGCGATGGATATCAGCGCGCGCTCGCGCGCGAGCCGAGCAACCGCGACGCGCTGCTCGGACTCGCGGCCATCGACGTGCGCAGCGGCCAGCTTACCTCGGCAGAAGGGCGTTATCTCAGGCTGCTCGAGATCGATCCGCGCGATAGCCACGCAGTGGCGAGCCTCATCTCGCTGCGCGGCCAGCTCGACCCGGTGGCTTCGGAGAGCCGCTTGAAGAGCCTCATCGCGAACCAGCCCGAGACCGCACTTCTGCACTTCTCGCTCGGCAACCAGTATGCGCAGCAGTCCCGCTGGAGCGAAGCGCAGGCGGCGTACTTCAAAGCCCACTCGGTCGATCCGGAAAATGCCGACTACGCCTTCAATCTCGCCGTCAGTCTCGATCAGCTGCACCAGGGAAAGCTGGCGCTCGAGTTTTACCAGCGCGCGCTTGCCCTGACCGAGAAGCGCGCGGCGAGCTTCAACCCAGCCCACGCGCGCCTGCGCGTGCAGGAGCTGAGCAAATAGCCCTCTCGATGAATTCCCCGCGCCTCAGCGCCCAAGCGGTCTCCCCGCAGGCCAAGCGTCATATAGGGCAGATTTTGATTTCGCAAGGGATCCTCACCGAGGATCAGCTGCGGATCGCGCTGCTCGAGCAGCTCAAGACCCATCAACCCGTCGGAAAGCTCCTCGTAAATCTGGGCTTCGTGTCCGAGGCGACGCTGCGCGACGCCTTGTCCGAAAAGCTCGGCCTGCAAAGCGTGGACCTCACGCAGATCGTCGTCGACTCGATGGCGCTGAAGCTCGTGCCGCGCGAATTCTCCAAGCGACACACCGTCTTCCCGGTCGCGCTCGACCGCGAGGCGCGCAAGCTCATCATCGCGATTGCCGACACGAACAACATCGTCGCGCTCGACCAGGTGCGGGCGCAGCTGCGCGGGGAGTTCGCGTTGGAGATGCGGCTCGCGGGCGAGGGCGAGATCGGCCGGGCCATCGACCAGTACTACGGCCACGATTTCTCGATCGACGGCATCCTGCACGAGATCGAGACCGGCGAGATCGATTACCAGAGCCTGCAGGCGTCCGGCGACGCTTATTCGCAACCGGTCGTGCGCCTCATCTCTGCGCTTCTCGCGGACGCCGTCGAGCGAGGAGCCTCCGATATTCACTTCGAGCCGGAGCAGAGTTTCCTGCGCATCCGCTATCGCATCGATGGGGTGCTGCGCCAGATAAGGTCCCTCCACAAGACGTACTGGCCGGCGATGGCGGTGCGCATCAAGGTGATGTCCAAGATGAACATCGCCGAAACACGCGCCCCGCAGGACGGGCGTATCTCGCTGATGCTTACGGGCCGCGCGGTCGATTTTCGCGTCTCGTCGCAAGCGACCACGCACGGCGAGAACATCGTGCTGCGCATTCTCGACCGGCAGAAAGGGATCGTTCCGCTCGACGGCTTGGGGCTCGAAGCGGGCCAGCTCCAGCTTCTCAAGAAAATGATCGCGCGGCCCGAAGGCATCATCCTGGTCACCGGTCCCACCGGCAGCGGCAAGACGACGACGCTCTACTCGGTGCTCAATCACATCAACAACGACGGCCTCAACATCATGACGCTGGAGGATCCGGTCGAATATCCCATGACCCTGATCCGGCAGACCTCGATCAACGAAGCCGCCAAGATGGATTTCGGCAACGGCATCCGCTCGCTCATGCGGCAGGACCCCGATGTGATCCTGGTCGGCGAGATTCGCGACGAGGACACGGCCACCATGGCGTTCCGCGCGGCGATGACGGGACACCAGGTCTATTCGACCCTCCACACCAACTCGGCGGCCGGCGCGATTCCCCGGCTTCTCGACATCGGCATCGTCCCGGACGTCCTCGCCGGCAACATCATCGGCATCGTCGCGCAGCGCCTGGTCCGCAAGTTGTGCAAGCATTGCAAGCAGGCTCACCAGGCGAGCGCCGGCGAGTGCAGCATGGTGGGAGCGCAGGCCGATCGTCCGCCGACGCTGTACCGGGCCGTCGGCTGCGACCAATGCGATTATCAGGGCTATCGGGGTCGCATGGCCATCATCGAGATCCTGAAGATGGACGGTGAGCTCGACGAGCTGATCGCGCACCGTGCCACCGGCCGGGAATTGCAGAAGTCAGCTTTGGCGAGGGGCTTTCGCACGCTGGCCGAGGACGGCGTTCGCCGGGTCCTAGACGGCTCGACCGCGCTCGACGAACTGATGCGCGTGGTCGACCTCACCGACCGGATGTAAGCACGGCCCGCGCAGAGCGCAGCCGACGGAGTCAAACATGGCACTCTTTGCTTACAAGGCCATAGATACCCGGGGAAAGACGATGCTCGGCCAGATCGAAGCGATCAATCTGGTCGACCTCGAGCTGCGCTTGAAGCGCATGGGGCTCGACCTGGTGCGGGGCGGGCCCACCCGTCACGGCGGGAGCCTTCTTCGCTCCGGCGAAATCAAGCGCGCGGAGCTCATCAACTTCTGCTTCCACATGGAGCAGCTCATCGCGGCCGGGGTGCCGCTCGTTGAATCGCTGATCGACCTGCGCGACAGCATCGAGAATGCCCGATTTCGCGAAGTAATGTCTGGAGTCATCGAGAGTATCCAGGGCGGCCTGCGGCTGTCGCAGAGCCTCGCCCAGTATCCGCAAATTTTCAACCCGGTCTTTGCGAGCCTGATCCGCGCCGGTGAGGACACGGGAAAGCTCGCCGAGGTGCTGAAAAGCCTCGTCGAAAACCTGAAATGGGAAGACGAGCTGGCGGAGCACATGAAGAAGCTCGTCCTCTACCCGGCGTTCGTCGGTTCGATCGTGATACTGGTGACTTTCTTCCTGATGATCTATCTCGTGCCGCAGATGGTCGCCTTCATCAAGAACATGGGCCAGGAGATCCCTCTGCAGACGCGCGTCCTGATCGAGGTCTCGGCGTTTTTCGTAGGCTACTGGTGGGCTCTCCTGGCTGTCCCTGCAATGCTGTTCGTCGGCGTCAAGCTCGCGGCTCGGGCCAACCCCCTGGTGCGTTACCAGCTCGATCGCTTCAAGCTCGCTCTTCCGGTGGCTGGCGAGATCATGCGCAAGATCATCCTGTCACGCTTTGCCAGCATTTTCGCTCTCATGTACTCCTCGGGGATCACCATCCTGGATGCGATCCGCAGCTCGGAGGAAATCACCGGCAACATGGTCATCCAGGAGGGCCTGAGACTCGCGGGACAACAGATCGGCGAGGGCAAGAACGTCACCGCGGCGTTCCAGGAGGTGGGGCTTTTCCCGCCGCTCGTCGTGAGAATGCTCCGCGTGGGTGAGTCGACCGGCGCGCTCGACAAGGCGCTGCTCAACGTGTCCTATTTCTACAACCGGGAAGTGCGCGAATCGATCGGCAAGATTCAAGTGATCATCGAGCCGGCTCTGACGGTAGTCCTCGGCGTCATTCTCGGCTGGGTGATGCTCTCCGTTCTCGGGCCGATTTACGACGTCATCAGCAAGATCAAGGTATAGAGGCCGTGCCGAGCAAACGTCTCTGTTACTTCACTTCCCAGAGAGTCACCGCCTATCTATGGGCAAAGGGCGAACTCCACAGGGAAGGCGCTTTCGACATGAATGAGAAGGGCGCCGCCGAGTTCTCCCGATACGTGGCCGGCGCCCCGGGCAGCCTCTTCTACGTGCTCGCCGACATGGTCGAGGAAGACTTCTTCCAGGAAAACATCCCTTACGTGCGCGGCGCAGACCGGCGCGCGCTGCTTGCGCGCAAGCTCGCCCAGCGTTACCGCGACGCGTCGCTCGCCCTCCCGCTTTCGCTCGGGTCGGAGACCCACGCGGGCCGGCGCGAGGAACGGATTCTCTACATGTCGTTTACCAATACGCAGCAGTTCCAGCCCTGGCTCGAGGCCTTTCGCTCGAACGATTCCTGTGTGGTCGGCGTATTCTCAGTAGCCCTCGTCGCGGCTCAGACGGGGAAGCGCCTCGGTTTCAAGGGCGGGCGATACCTGATGGTGAGCCGGCAGCAGGCCGGGCTGCGGCAGAGCTACATCGAAAACGGCCGAATCCGCTTCTCGCGCCTCGGCCGCGTGGACTTCTCCGATCCCCGCGTGATAGCCCAGGATTGCGCCGCCGAGTCGCTCCGAATCCAACAGTATCTCGTCAACAGCCGTATCCTGCCGCGCGAGGCGCCTGCGCTCGACGTGCTAGTGCTTGCGCCGGGCGAGCACAAAGCGCTCTACGACGCGGCCTGCGTCAATTCCGCCCGGCTGCAGTTCCATGTGCACGACCTCGACAGGGTAGCCAGCAGCCTGGGCCTCAAATCGGCCCCCGCCGAGACGCTCGCCGAGGGACTGTTTCTCCAGGTGCTCGCCGCGTACCCACCCCGCGAACAGTATGCCGACGAGCGTCTGCGACGCTTCTATCATTTGTGGCGCGCGCGCATGGCCCTGCTTGCCACCGGAGCAGCGGCGTTCGCCTTTTCCCTGCTCCTTTCGGCGGTGAGACTTCTCGATCTCCATCAGGTCAACGAGCAGGCTCAGAATGACCGCGTGCAGGAGGCCCGCGCGTCAGAGGAATACGCTCGACTGCAGACGCGTTTCCCCAAGACGCCGATCTCCAGCGAAACCCTGAAAACCGTCGTCAAGAACTACCGGGCGCTCCTGCGGCAGAGCGGTTCGCCCGGCAGAATGTTCGCAGAGATCAGCGAAGCGGTAACGGCCCTGCCCCAGATTGAAATCGACAGAATCGATTGGGAGTTCGGTACCGGAGCGAAATCGGCAGCCGGCCGCGAGGCGTCCAAGGTGCCTTCCACCCAGCCGGCAGCGCCGACGCAGGCCGCGAGTTCCGAGTTTCAGATCCAAACCGCCGAGATTTCGGGCAAGCTCGTCGTGGAGCAGGCCTCGGACTTCCGCGCCGTGAGCGCGCTGGTGAACCAATTCACCGAGGCGCTGCGCAGGCGGCCCGGCACCGAAGTGACGCGCACGCAACTGCCGTTCGACATCAACGCGGAAAAAAGCCTCGCAGGCGATATTGGGGCGGCAAGGAGAGAGGAAGTGCCGCAGTTCTCGGTCGTGGTAGTCAAGCGGCGCGGAACATGAACTTCACCCGGGACGACCTTAAGCGCCTGCGCATGCCGCTCGCCGTGGCGATCGTGCTGCTCGTGCTAGGGGCAACCAGCCTGATCGCCAGCGGATACTACCTGGGCGAGGCGAGAACAGCGCGGGACACGACCAGACTCACCCGCGTGGCGGCCCAGGAGCGAGTCCTGAGAGTCGCGGAGGAAGAGCGCGAAATCCGCGATGACCTCGTGTACTACGAGCAGATGCGCCAGCGCGGCGTCGTGGGCGAGCAGAGCCGGCTCGACTGGATCGAATCGATCACAAGGATCAAGAACGATCGCAAGCTCTTCGAGATCAGGTATAACTTCGACGCTCAAAGACCGCTCGATTATCCCGGGCTGGTCGCAACCAGCGCCGCCGATTTCGTGGTGAGCAGGCTGAAACTCGATATGCTGCTGCTGCACGAGGGGGATCTGCTGAATTTCCTCGCGGACCTGCAGGCAGGCATCAAGGCGCACGTGTCCGTGCGAAATTGCACCGTGACCCGGATTGAGCGCGGGGCCGCGGCGGGCGCGACGACTGTGCAACCTCGCCTTCGGGCCGAGTGTCAGGTCGATCTGGTCTCGGTAAGAGGGCTCAAGCCCGCTTGATCCGGCCTATGCGACGCAAACCCGCCATCAGATACGCGAACATGGAATTTGCGAGACGCCTTTTCGCAGCGACGTTTCTGCTCGGAGTGGCGACGGGGCAGGTCGCAGCCCAGGAGAATCTCGGGCGCCTCTTCTTTACGGAGCAGCAGCGCCAGGACCTCGACCGCCGCCGCCAGGCAAACATCCGGGAGGCCGCTGTAATTGTCGAGAGCTCGGTCACGGTGAACGGCCAGGTGTCGCGCTCATCGGGCAGGAGCACGACCTGGATCAACGGGGTTCCACAGGAGAGTACGAGGAAACCGCTCGATCCGGCCAGAGTGACGGTGCCCGGCGGCGAGGGCGTGCCTTCGGTCAGTCTCAAGATCGGGCAGACGCTCGACAAGATCCGCGGCGAGATAAGAGATCCCGTCGCAGGCGGAAAAATCGCACCTTCCGGAAAACGCGAGCGCGAGCCGTGAGGCCCGATGTGCGGATTGGAGAGTCCGTGTCTGTTCAGCGCGGCTTCGCGCTGATCGCAATCCTGGCCTTGGCGGCGTTGATCAGCGCCTTCCTGATCGCCAGCGCCCTCAACTTCACCAGCGCCGGGATCTCCAACGAGCGCGAGGATCGCAGCATGAAAGCGCTCAGACAAGCGAAGGCGGCGCTGATTGCTTATGCGGCTTCCGAGCAGTGGCAGGCTTACAAGCTTCAAACGACGAACCAACCTGGTGGCCTACCTTGCCCTGATAACAACGACACCGGGGCGTCCCCGGGGATCTGCCCCGCCGCCGCGGACCGCGTCGGTCGGTTACCGTGGGCGACAATAGGCAGCGAGGATCTGAGAGACGCAAGCGGACAGCGATTGTGGTATGCAGTTTCGTCCAACTTTTACAAGAATTCGGCCAACGTCATCAACAGCGATACGCAGGGACTGCTGAACGTCACCGGCGCGGCGCCTGCAAGCAACGTGGTCGCCGTCGTTATTGCCCCTGGCGGCGCGCTTTCGGGGCAAGACCGGATAGCTCAGCACAACAATCCCGCTGCCTATCTAGAAGGACTCACGGCGAGTACGCCCGACTATGGGTTCAACACCGTTGCCTTACCCTCGGGCACGGCCAATGATCGCTTGCTCGTAATCACGCAAGCCGAGCTGATGGCTGCGGTCGAACCGGTCGTTGCCGCGCGGGTCGAGCGCGATGTCAAGCCCCTCCTCCTGGAATATTTCAGCAAGTGGGGCGCTTACCCATTTGCCGTCCCGTTTGCCTCACCGCCTAGCGCGCAGGGTGATTATCTGGGCGCGTCTCCTCAGACGACGGGCCTGCTCCCCGTAACGAACACTGCGACTTTCACCTGGCAGAATCCTACCGTCACGCAGATCCCCGGGGGGACGGGTTCCCCCCCCTCCACGGTCACCTCCTGGAGCTGCTCGATCACGTCGTCCGTGACCTGCACGATCAACTACTCGGGCGGCAGCGACGATCGCCCCGACATCAGGCTGGAGGTATTCCTGGCGAACGCGAGTATGGCATTTGCCGACACACCTTCTTCCGCCACGGCGACAGAGGCTCTGGTTATGGAAAAAGGGGGCGGCGGTTCGCCTGGGACTTTCAACCCCCCGCCGTACGGCTGGTGGAGCATGGTCGGTTCGTTTGCACCGACCCTGACGTTCGTGGCTCAGGCGGGCGGGGGCGCCCTCACCTATACCGGCCGGTTGCAGAATGCCGGCAGCATGAATAACCAGGCGAAGATCACCGTCCCGCTTCCTGCGGCTCCCGGCTATTTGCCTCGCCTCACCAACCCAAGCACCACCAACCCGAATATCGCCTGGTTCCTTTTGAACCAGTGGTACCGCCAGACCTACTATGCGATGTCCCCTGGTTTTGCTCCCGGCGGCGTCGTTTCTGGAAACCCCGCCGCTTGCAATCCACTCCCCGGCACGCCCTCCTGTTTGACGGTGAACAATCTTCCTCCCTCCTTCGTCCAAAAAACCGACAAGCAAGCGATCCTGGTGTTCGCCGGCCGCGCGCTGAACGGCTCGACCCGCCCGTCGGGGACTCTCGCGGACTATCTCGAAGGCCAGAATTCCACACAAGCAGACTTCATCTACGAGCACCGGGTCGGTGCCCCCACCACGATCAACGACCGGGTTGTGGTCGTTTCGCCCTGAACTCGGCGCGATGCTCCGCAGAAAAGGCTTTTCCCTCGTCGAGCTTGCAGTGGCCTTGGCGATCATCGCGCTCCTGCTCGCCGGTGCTTTGATCCCGCTCTCCACTCAGATCGACGTGCGCAATTCGGCCGATACCCAGCGCAGCATGGAGTCGATCAGGGAAGCCATCATCGGATTTGCCCAGGCGAACGGGCGCCTTCCTTGCCCCGCCGACGGCAGCCTTCCCGCCGGTGCGGCCGGCGCAGGCACTGAGCAAGTCAGCGGCAATTCGTGCACCGCCGCTAACAGCGCCTCGTGCACTGCCGTAAACGGCGCAATTCCATGCTCGGTAGTCCCTTGGGCGACGCTTGGGGTGCCGGAGCTCGATGCTTGGGGGCGGCGATTCACGTACCGTGTGTCGCCTGCGTTTGCCGACGCGGCGATCCTCACAACCTGGAATACGCTTGGGACCTCGCCGCCCGCGCCTCCATACACGCCACCGCCGTCGCCGCCGACGTACCTTGCTCAATCGGTTTCGTCACCGGCGAGCCCGGCGAACCAGACACCATTTTGTCACCTGACCACTGCGCCAACCTTATCGTCGTTCGCCCTCTGCACGCTCGGCGACATCGCGGTCTTCACGCGCGCTGGGGCGGTTACCACGGCGGCGGCGTTGGGAACAGCCTTGCCCGCAGTAATGATTTCGCACGGCAAGAACGGTTTCGGCGCATGGCAGACGAACGGCACTCGACTTAACCCGATACCAGCGGGCAACGACGAAGCTGCCAACAGCAACGGCAATACGACAGCGATACCTTCTGGGGGCTACGCGAGCTGGGCCTTCTACAGCCGCACTCGGACGCCTGCGGTGGCTGGCTGCGTCGACCCGGCACCCGGATCGCCGCTAAGCACGGCTCCGGCATGCGAATTCGACGACATCGTGGTCATGATTTCCTCCAGCGCGCTCATCACCCGCATGGTCGCGGCCGGCCGCCTGCCCTGATCCGCCGGTGAGCCGCGGCGAGACGCCGCGCACGAACTACTGCCCGCGCGCGCCTCGGCGCACTTCTCCCCGCAAGCTGAAGCACACCCGGCCGCTCTCGTTGTCGCGCAGTTGCAGCGAGAATCCCGAAATCTCGGCGAGCCGGCTGGTCTGGTACAGGCCGATGCCGAATCCGGTCTCGGAAGGCACGGGCCCCCTCATCAGCCCCCGCAATACTTCTGCGGCCACGGGAGCGCCGCTGTCGCAGACCGAAAACTCGATGGTATCGTTGCAGCGGAAATTCGCGCGAACGGCAACGGACTCATCGAGCCTGCGCTTCCGCAGCGCATTCTGCAGCAGATTGTCGCCCGCGCAATCGAAGAGCTCCTTCGGCAGCATCACGGAGTCCCCCAGCCCCTCGCGGGAAAATTCGACGCCACGACCGGCGTAGCTGCGCTGCAAACCCTCCCACCATGTATCGGCCTTGATGAAACGGCCGTTGCTGGCATCGGGCTTTTGCAGCTTGTCGAGCGTCTGCTGCAGACGCTGCGTAATCGCGGGGAGCTGCCTGCGCATGAGCGAGGACAGTTCGCCACCCGCATCGGGTGCGATATCGCGCTCCGCGGCCGCGCACAGCACGTTGAGAGATTGCAACAGGTTCTTCACGTCGTGCGTCATGCGCGCGCCGGTCTCGTGAACGGCTTGCACGTAGGTCTGCTGCTGAAGTTTTTGCTCGCGCTGCTTGGCGACATAGAACTCGCCGAGAAGCTGTCCGAGCAGCTGAAAGTGCCAAACCAGCGAAGGGCTCAAGGGCAGCCTGGTGAAAACCCGCAAGTGGATTTCCTGGTTGGTGAACTCGACGGAGTTCTTGGAAACCTTGCCGAAATCGCCCGATTCGCCCGCCGTGTGCCAGAAACCGCCGGACACCCAGGGCAGGCGCGCGAGACCGACGCAGGCCTCTTTCATGAAGCGCTCGGGCTTGGTCTCGAGCTGCGACAGCTCGGCCAAGAAATACAGCCAGCGCTCGAACGGCAGGCCAATCGACAGCAGGTAGCGCGAGAAATATACGGAGAGCCCGCTAAATCCGGCGCGGGGGTTCCAAGCAAAAGAAAGTAGCAGCAGCACGCCCGCTATGATCAGCATGCTGTACGAAAGAGCCATGATGTAGTCGATCTTGCCTACCGTCATGAAGGCAAAGCTGCCGAGCACGAGGGCGATCAGCAGCAGCACGATCATCGCGGCATAGAAAAAATCGACGACCTGTGGAGTTTCCGCGGAGTCCGTCTCGGCGGGAATCGCAACCATCGCGAGGAACAGCACGGGCAAACCGTATTGCGCGAGCAATTCGACCTCGTTCGGCAGCGGCATGCGAATGAAGGTGTTCGGGACGATCCAAATGAGCAGCAGCGAGACGAGATACAGCAGCACCACGAGATAGAAGCGCCGCAGCCACCGTGCCTGGAAAAGGAACACCTTGCCGCCCACAATTCCCGCCAGAACGCTGACCCAGAGGGCCAGCAGCCACCAGTTGAGGAAATAGAGGGTTCCCAGCGCGATCGCGGCGATCGCCGCAACCTGCGCCGAGGTCAGGCGATGCTCGCCTCGCATGAACGGCTGCCAGAGAATGAAAAGCCCGAAGTGCACGAGCATCAAACCGCGCGCCCAGATATCCTCCGTGCCCCACATCGCGGCAAGATGCAGGGACACCAGCATGACTAGAAACAGACCTCGCCATGACCTCGCGATGAACAGCTGAGAAATCTGGAGTGCGGCAGTCGTCGCCATACTGTGAGTCATCCGAGATCGGGATCCGCGAAAGGCAGTGCGCTCAAGGGCCTGCGATGCATGTATCCTCTCCCGAGTTTGTGGTATGCAAATCGGGGAGACATCATGCAGACTTGCGCAAACCCTCCCCGTGGACTTACGCTCCCACAGGCACGTATTGTGCCAGCTTTGACTTATCAGCACTCATGCCGTATTTCACAATTCCCATGCCCATTGTCGCTTCGCTTGCGAGAGCTACTCTGCTCGAGGCCGTTCGGAACCGCCTCCTGTGGCTTGCGGTGGTGGTCGTGGTAATCGCCTTCGGGCTCGCCCAATTTCTG
>Ga0210382_10000397_pt1 | contig 15790 bp, 14 predicted proteins | sample PLMedo_FD_155452 | JGI IMG/M metagenome (GOLD analysis project Ga0210382, IMG submission 155452) | Groundwater sediment microbial communities from an aquifer in East River, Colorado, USA - PLM0_60_coex redo | ecosystem: Environmental > Terrestrial > Soil > Riparian zone | place: USA: East... | reverse complement strand
CGCGGCCCCGCATCACCCTGCGAAGCAGTAGCCGCAGCCCTTCTCCTGCGTGCGGCTGACCGCCAGAACGCCCGAGGGTACCACCTGGCAGCCGGGAAGCAGGCCGGCGACCCAATCCGCCTTCACGGTCGCTGCGTCCAGCCCCATCTTCTGCGCGACCGCGCCACTGTAGATCGTGAGTGCGACGTTGCACACGCCGAACATCACGCCCTTGGCGAGCAGCTGCTCGACGCCGGTACCCGGCAGGGGCAGCGGCAGCTGCTTCGCGAAGATGTTGCGCGTCGCGGGGGCGTCGCCCTCCTTGAGATCGAACACTTGGCCGAGGTTGTACTTGGCCCACAGCGCGTCCACCATCGCCAGCGGGATCGCTGCGTGGCGCAAGATCACGACGCCGGAATTCTGCGCGTCGGTTGTGCCGTAGTTGTCGTTGTTGCCGTTGAGCCAGACGCGCGGCCAGACGACGGGCATGCCGCTGTTCACCTCGGGTGCGTCGAACACCATCTTGTGCTTGCCCGTGATGCGGTTCAGCCAGGCTTCGAATGCGGGATCCGCGGCGCTGCGCAGCGGATCGCCGCTGCGCGGGGTTGCCGCGGCCGCAGCGCGGAACGGCGTCAAGCTGGCGAGACCGGCGGCGGCGGCCGCGGCGAGCGTGCCGAGGAATCCGCGCCGGTGTGTGTGGACTTGGTCGAGACTGAACATCGGTCAACCTCCTGTAAGTGAACTAACGGGGAATCGGTTTCTTCTGCTGAGCAGCCCGTGTGGGATACGCCACGTCGGGCGGCGGATCACCGTTGGGCCAGTCATTCTCCTTATCTCGATAGTCTGGACGAGGCTGCGCATTCACGTACGCGGCAACGTCGAACGCCTGCTGGTCGGTCAGGCTCCCAGGCTGGTCGAAGGGCATGTTCCGGCGGATGAACTCGGCGGCCGTGCGCACCCGCGTCATCCCGGCGCCGACGTTGTACGACGCGGGGCCCCACGTCGGCGGCCCGGCTGCGGTCCCCTGTCCGTCGGGCCTGTGGCACTTGGCGCAGGCCGTCGCGAATAGCCGGCCGCCCGCCGCCGTATCCGCCGTGAACCCCGCCCACTGTTGCAACCGCGCGCCTAGCAGCGGCGGCCCGACGGGCGTTCCGCGAGACAGAAACGCGAAGTACGTGACGATGTCGGCCATGTCGCGGCTCGCCGGATCGAGCGCCGTCCCGTTCATGCTGCGGCGGAAACAGTCGTTCACGCGGTACTCGATCGTTTCGATCGCGCCACTGCGCGCCCGGTACTGCGGGTAGCGGGCGAACACTCCGACCCACGAGCCGTTCTCGCGACGGCCTTCGTCCAGGTGGCAGCTCACGCAGCGCAGACGGTTGCCGACATGCGCGGGGAGACTGTCTCGCGTCGCGACGAGCAGCGCGCGACCCCGGCGGACGGCGTCGCCGAATGGGCCGGCGGGGATGATCCCCGCGTCGGCGGGGGGGCGTGGAGGCTCGCTGCGGCACGCGCACAGGCTCGCAACCAGCAACAACACGGAGGGGCGGGGGCTCACCAAGCCAGATAATACCGGCATTCCCGGAGGCGGCAACCATTCGAATGGCCTGGTCATCCAATCAGTTGGTGCCCCATCAGTTGCCGCCACCTTTTTCCGTCAGAGGTCGTCATGCACGCTCCGCTCTTCGTCGCCGTATTGCTTGCCGTACAGACCCCTGCCCGCCTCGACTCGACGGAAGTGGCCCGCGTCCTCGCCCAGTTGAAAGCGAGCGACTCGACCGTGTGCGAGCTGGCGGGTCAAACGCTGGCGAACTACGGCGGATGGTGGGGTACCGGGTGGGGTGACTGGCGCGGCTACTCGAGCGCCTCCCTGCCGATGCCTCGGCCGATGCCCACCCCGATGCCGATGCCCGGCGGCGGTGGGATTGGGCCCATGATGCACGTCGTGATGCACGACGGCAATCGCAATAAGTCGCGCACCGACGCGGCCACGCTGGGTGCGTTCCATGCGGTGCTGCGGGATGACAACCGCTGCGTGCGCACGATCGCCGCGCGCGTGCTCGGGAACAACCGTGGGCCCGGCATCTACGAGGTGTTCTTCTCCCTCCTGCGCGACCCCAAGCCGGCGCTGCGGGAGACCGGCGCGATCGGCCTCGGCGAGCTCGAGGACTCGCGCGCCATCGGCCCCCTGGGCGATGCGCTGAATGATGACGAAATCAGCGTGCGTGCCCGCGCGGCATGGGCGCTCGGCCAGATCGAAGAGACGGCAGCGATCGACCCGCTCGCGCGTGCGTTGAAGGATCGCGCACCCGAGGTGCGCCGCGTCGCCGCATGGGCGTTGGGCCAAATCGAAAGTGTACGCGCCGTCCGCCCCTTGGGCGACGCGCTGAACGACCCGTCGCTCGACGTACGCCTCGCGGCGGCGTGGGCGCTGGGAGAGATCGAAGACGATGCCGCCGTCCCGCTGCTCGCGGCCGCGGCGAAGGATCGCGAGCCGCGCGTGCGCCAGGCGGCCGCGTGGGCGTTGGGCGAGATCGAGAGCTCGCAGGGCGTCGCGCCGCTAGGACCGCTCGTGCGGGATGGCGCGATCGAAGTGCGCAAGACTGCCATCTGGGCTCTGGGCGAGATCGAGTCGGGCAGCGGCGTGACGCCCGCAGCCGTGGGGCTCAAGGACGACGACCCGGACGTGCGCGTGCTCGCGGCCTGGGCTTTGGGGGAGATCGAGGACGCGAGCGGCGTGGAGCCGCTGGTCGCAGCGCTCAAGGATCCCGACATCGACGTGCGCGTCGCCGCCGCGTGGGCGCTCGGTGAGATCGAAAGCCCGCTCGCGCTGGATGGCCTCAAAGGCGCTCAACAGGATGCATCGGGGGCGGTGCGACGGGCGGCGACGTGGGCGCTGCGGCAGATCGACGACGACGACTACTCACCCCGGGTTCGCGTGCGGCCCCGGGTGAAGGTAAAACTTTGATCGCTCGACCAGGCGGAAATAGTCGACAAGCTCCTCGGCTTCGCGGACCTCGTCCCAGCCGAGGAGCTTTTTCATCCGCTGCGCCACGGGCGCAGCTACCGCCGAGCCTTGCTCGGCTTGTTCGTAGAACAGATGCATCCGCCGGACGAGCACATCCTGAACGCGGAGCGCCATCTCACGCTCGACCGCGTGCGCCACCTCCCCCCAAATCTCCGGCCGGCCCGGCACGATGGGTTCTCCCAGGCCACGATCTCGATCGACGAGGTTCAGGATCGCGGGAGTCTCGCTGCCGTAGCTCGCCACCAGGTGGCGGGCGGTCGCGTCGGGCACGCCGCGCGCCCGCGCGCCCTCGAGCAGCACGTCGAGCTCCGCCGCTTCGCCCCCGGGGAGCGGCAGCCGGTCGGTGGGTGGACGGGGAGCGATGGGCCGGCCGTCCAGCTGGTGCAGGCGCGCTGCGACGCGGTCGACCACGTCGCGGGCCATGACGCGATAGGTGGTGAGTTTGCCGCCCGCGATCGTGATCAGGCCCTGCGCACTCTCGACGACACGGTGCTCACGAGACACCTGCGAGGGTGCCGCCGACTGGGCCGAATCATCCTGGCGCAGTAGCGGTCGCAGTCCCACCCACACCGACACAACGTCGTTGGCGCTGAGATGCGCTTCCGGAAAGGCCGCGTTGGCCGAGCGCAACAGGTAGGTGACGTCGGCGGCGGTGACGCGCAGGTCGTCAGGAGGCGCATCAGCGTCGGTGTCGGTGGTGCCGACGTACGCCAGATCGCCCCACGGCAGCACGAACATCACGCGGCCGTCGATCGGCGAAAACAAGGTGATGGCGCGCTCGTTGCCGATCCGGCGCCGCGGCACGGCGACGTGCGCGCCCTTGGTGGGCCGGAGCAGCGGAGGCGCGGCCGCGTCGTCCATCCGGCGCAGCGCGTCCACCCAGGGGCCGCCCGCGTTCACGACGACGAGCGCGCGCACGGTGCGCGTTTCGCCGCTCAGCACGTCGCGCACGACCGCACCCCGCACCCGGCCATCGGGCGTCAAGAGGCTCGTCACCTCGGCGTAGTTCGCCACCAGCGCGCCGGCGCGCGCGGCGCTCCGCATCGTCGCGAGTACCAGGCGCGCGTCGTCGGTCTGGGCATCCCAGTACAGCGCCGCACCCGTGAGGCCGCGGTCCTTCAGCGCCGGCTCGACGCGGCGCACCTGCTTGGGGCTGAGCCAGCGGTGATTCTTGACGTTGCGGAACGCCGCGAGGGTGTCGTACAGCCACATGCCGCCGCGCAGCTTCCAGGCGGGGACACGGGCGCCGCGGTACACCGGGAACAGGAACGGCAGCGGCCGCACCAGATGCGGCGCGATGCGCAGCAGTATGCGGCGCTCGCGGCTTGCCTCGAATACGAGATGGAAGTTTCGCTGCTCGAGATAGCGGATGCCGCCGTGAATGAGGCGCGACGAGTGCGATGACGTGCCGGCGCCGAAGTCTCCCTTGTCCACCAGCGCGATCCGGAATCCGCGCAGCGCCGCATCGCGCGCGATGCCGGCGCCGGTGATCCCGCCGCCGATCACCAGCACGTCGACCGGCTCCGCCGCCATGGCGGCCAACGCGGCGGCGCGTGTCTGATGGGAGAACGGTGTCTCCGCGGCCAACTCCCCTCCACTTACGTGGGGTGGTAGGTTTCGAGCCTGCAACGAGAGGGAGAGAATCTAATGCCGGTTGGGAACGGACGGCGCGTCGCGGTCATCGCCGGTTGCCGCACGCCGTTCTGCAAGGCGGGGACGGCGCTCAAGGACGCGCGCGCCGTCGATCTCGCCCGGCACGCGGCGCGCGAGCTGATCGAGCGCACCAACCTCGATGGCGCCGACGTGGACGAGGTGATCTTCGGCCAGGTCGTGCCGTCGGCGCTGGTGCCGAACGTCGGCCGCGAGGTGAGCCTGCTGCCGCAACTTCCCAAAGAGATCCCGGCCTACTCCGTGAACCGCGCTTGCGCCTCCGCGACGCAGGCGATCGCCTCCGGCCACGATCAGATCGCGCTCGGCCACGACGATGTGGTCATTGCCGGCGGCGCCGAAGCCCTCTCCGACATCCCGATCCTCGCCTCCCGCCGCCTCGCCGACATTCTCGTCGAGGCGAGCAAGGCCAAGTCGCTTGGGGGGCGACTGCGCACGTTTCTGAAGATCCGCCCGCGCGACCTGATCCCGGTTGCGCCCGCCATCGCCGAGCCTTCGACCGGCGAGTCGATGGGCCAATCGGCCGAAAAGATGGCCAAGGAAAACGGCATTACGCGGGAGGCGCAGGATCGGTGGGCCCTGCGCAGCCACCAGCTCGCGGCCAAGGGCACGGCCGACGCCCGCCTCACGGCCGAGATCGCCCCCTGGTTCCCGACGAGGCCCGGCGACCCGGTGGTGACGCAGGACAACGGTATCCGGGCCGACACGACGCTCGAGCAGATGGCGAAGCTCAAGCCGGTCTTCGATCGCAAGTACGGCAGCGTGACCGCGGCTAACTCCTCCCCCCTAACTGACGGCGCGTCGGCGGTCCTCTTGATGAGCGATGAAGCGGCCCGGGCTCGGGGGTACGACCCACTCGCCTACATCCGTTCGTACGCGGTCGCAGCCGTCGATCCGGGTTGGCAGCTGCTGCAGGCACCCGTCTGGGCCGTCCCTCTGGCGCTCGAGCGCGCCGGCATCCAATGGAAGGACCTCGGCCTGATCGAGATTCACGAGGCGTTCGCTGCGCAGGTGCTCTCGAACCTTCAGGGATTCGCCGAAAAGGGCTGGGAGATCAACGAAGACATCATCAACGTGATGGGCGGGTCGGTCGCGATCGGCCATCCGTTCGGAGCGACCGGTGGGCGCATCGTCACCACCCTCGCCAACGAGATGCGGCGGCGTGACGTGCAGTTCGGTCTTGTCTCGGTGTGCGCGCAAGGCGGCATGGCGTTCGCCATGGTTCTGGAGCGCCGCTAGTGGCCTCGCGCGGCGGGGGCGGGGGGGGGCCCGCGCTGACCTGGGAGGTCCAAGACGGGATCGCTGTCGTTGTCCTCGATTGCAAAGACAAACCGGTCAACACCATTTCGCGCGCGGTGAAGGACGAGTTTCGCGCCTGTTTCGAAGCCTTGGGGAAGGACGCAAGCGTTCAGGCCGCGGCGTTCTTCTCGGGCAAGGCCGACAACTTCATCGCGGGCGCCGACATCGAGGAGTTCGTGCGGCTCACCTCGGCCGCTGAAGCCGAGCGTCTCTCAGCAGACGGCCAGGAGATGCTCGATCAGGTCGCCAGATTCCCCAAGCCCGTCGCCGTCGGCATCCACGGCGCGTGCCTGGGGGGCGGCTTCGAGTTCGCTCTCGCCTGCCGCTACCGCGTCGCCACCGACCATCCGAAGACACAAATCGGTCTGCCGGAGATCCAGCTCGGCATCCTGCCCGGGGCCGGTGGTTGCCAGCGGCTGCCGCGGCTCGTCGGCGCGCGCGCCGCACTCGACATGATCCTCGCCGGCAAGGCAGAGCGCGCCGCCAAAGCGTTCCGGCTCGGCATGGTGGATGAGTTGGTGCCGGCGTCGATCCTGCGCGCCGTCACGCTCGCCGCGGCGCGGCGCATGGCCGGCGGGTGGCGTCCCAAGCGCCGGCGGCACGGGGGGGGCGGTTTCGTCGGGTGGCTGCTCGACGGCAATCCTCTGGGGCGGCGGCTCGTATTCCGCGGGGCGCGCAAGCAGATCGAAGAGAAGACGGGTGGACACTTTCCCGCGCCCTTCGCGGCCCTCGAGGCGGTGGAGTACGGCCTGAAGCACGGGATCGCCGAAGGGTTGAGACGCGAGGCGCAGCTCTTCGGCCAGCTCGCCGTGACCGACGTCTCGCGCAAGCTCGTCCAGATCTTTTTCGCTACGAACCAGCTCAAAAAGGACCCGGGCGTCGCCGGCGCTCCGCCGCCGGTGACGGTGCAGCGCCTGGGGATCGTGGGCTCCGGCTTCATGGGCTCGGGGATCGCCGGCACCGCAGTCGCCCAGGCCGGTGTGGACGTGCGCATGAAGGACGCTGATCTCGCGCGCGTGGCCGGGGGCTTGCGGGCGGCGCGCGAGGTCCTCGACGACCGTTTGAAGCGCCGCCGCATCACGAAGTACGAGCACGCGCGGCTCGTGGCGCTGCTGTCGGGCGGGGAGACGTACGCCGGCTTCGGCCGCGCTGAGCTGGTAATCGAAGCGGTATTCGAGGACATCGCCGTGAAGCAGCAGGTGCTGCGCGAGATCGAGGGCGCGATCTCAGAAACGACTGTGTTCGCGTCCAACACCTCGACGATTCCCATCACCAGCATCGCCGAGGCGGCGCGCGCGCCCGAGCGTGTGATCGGCATGCATTTCTTTTCGCCGGTCGCGAAGATGCCGTTGCTCGAGGTGATCCCGGGCGCGCGCACGGCCCCGGGTGTCGTGAGCACCGCTGTGGCGTTCGGGCGCCGTATGGGCAAGACCGTCGTCGTCGTGAAGGACAGCCCCGGCTTCTGGGTGAACCGCATCCTCGCGCCCTACGCGAACGAGATCGGCCACTTGCTGGCGGAAGGCGCGTCCATCGAGGACATCGACGGTCTGGCGGTGCGGTTCGGATTCCCCGTCGGGCCAGTGACCCTGCTCGACGAGGTGGGCCTCGACGTTGCGGAAAAAGTCGCGCACGTGATGCTGACCGCGTACGGCGACCGCCTCCAGCCTAGCGCCGGCGTGGCGGCGCTCGTGAAAGCGGGCCGGCTCGGTCGCAAGTCCGGGCGCGGGTTCTACATCTACAAGGGCGGCAAGAAGCGCGGCGTGGACCAGAGTGCATACGAGCTGCTCGGCGTCCACCCAAACGGCGGCCCGCGACCCGCCGAAATCCTCCAGCGGCTGGTGTTGGGCATGCTGAACGAGGCGGCGCGGGCCGTGGGCGAGGACGTCGTGCGGAGCCCGCGCGACGGCGACATCGGCGCGATCTTCGGGTTCGGTTTCCCGCCGTTCCGCGGCGGCCCCCTGCGTCACGCCGACGACCTGGGCGCCGCCCGGCTCGTGGGCGACCTCGAGCGTCTCGCCGAGCGGCTCGGCCCGCGGTTCGCGCCCTGCGAGGTACTACAGGATCTCGCGAAGCGCGACGCGAAGTTCTATCCCGGATGATGCGCGCCGGTCTCCTGTGGCTCAGCGAGCAGCCGCAAGTCTTCCGCTTCGTGCGCCGCAACCGGCTGGCCCGCCGGTTCGCCTCGCGTTTCGTGGCCGGGGAAACCGTGGAGTCCGCCGTCGCGGCGCTGCGGGACCTCAACGCTGCCGGCCTGTCGGCAAGCCTCGACCTGCTCGGGGAGTCGGTGCAACACGCCGAGGAGGCGCGCCAGGCGCGGGACACCTACCTCGAAACGCTGGATCGCATCCGCGCGGCCGGCGCCGACGCCAACGTATCGGTCAAGCTCACACAGATGGGACTCGACATCGACGAGGCCCTGTGCGTCGCCAACCTGCGCGCCATCATCGGCAAGGCAAAGACGTACGGATCGTTCGTCCGCATCGACATGGAGCAGTCGACCTACACAGCCAAGACGTTGCAGCTCTTCCGGGACACCTTGTATCCCGAGTTCGGCGGCGCCGTCGGTGTCGTGTTGCAGTCGTACCTGCGGCGCACCGCGCAGGACGTGGAGGCCATGATCGCGTTCCGCGCGCGGGTGCGGCTCTGCAAGGGCGCGTACATGGAGCCCGAGAGCGTCGCCTTTCCCGCCAAGCGCGATGTGGACGCGAACTACGTCGCCTGTATGGAGCGACTCCTCGAGCATGGTCACTATCCTGGCATCGCCACTCACGACGAGAAGATCATCAGCCACGCCAAGGTCTTCACGAAGCGCAAGGGAATCGCTCCCGACCGCTACGAGTTTCAGATGTTGTACGGCGTGCGCCGCGACCTGCAGCAGGCGTTGCGGCGCGAGGGCTACAACGTGCGCGTCTACGTGCCCTTCGGAACGCACTGGTATCCCTACCTGATGCGCCGTCTCGCGGAGCGACCTGCCAACATCGTGTTCATCGTCGGCAACGTCGTGAAGGAGTCTCTACGGCGGAAGTAATCGACGACACGACCCTCGGGGGCTATCAACAGGTCCACCAGCGCCCCCCCGCCTTCGGCGGCCCCGACGGGCAGGCGTATTCCGTCTCGGCCTGGGTGGACGATGCGCCTGACGCCACGGGCCGGTACGGGGCCGCGCTCCTCTTCGTCCGTTGGGAGGGCGGCGAGCGACCCGTCGGTCACCTGGAGACGGATTACTTAGCGTTCGCGCCGACACCCGACGCCGCCCTCGCGCCCCTGCTGGCGCTCACGCTACGCGAAGTCAAAGAGCATTTGGATCGGTGCGTGGAGCGGGGACGGGCATGACGACGGGCGTGGTGTTGGTGCGCGAGGGAGGCGTCTACCGCGTTCACACCGACGCCGGTGAAGTGACCGCTTCGCTCCGTGGGAAGCTGAAGCACCGTGACGACGACCGCGTCGTCCCCGGGGACGTCGTGGAGCTCGACGTCGAGGCCGAAGGGTCCAACGCGACGATCACCGCCATTCGGCCCCGGCGCTCGGTACTGGCGCGCCGCGCCGCGCAGGGCGGGAGCGGCGGCGGGGCGCGCCGCTCGCAGCCCGTCGCGGCGAACGTGGATCAGGTGGTGGTCGTTGCTTCCGCGGCAGACCCCGAGCCGAGCCCCCGCAAGGTCGATCGCTTCCTCGTGATCGCCGAGGCGAACGGCCTTCCTGCAATTCTCGTCGTCAACAAGGTGGAGCTCGATCGCGACGCCGCCGCTGCGCTGGCGCGGCGCTATGCGGCCGCCGATTACCAGGTACTCCCCACCTCGGTGAAAGCGGACGAAGGCCTGCCAGCGCTGCGCGACTTACTGCGGGGGCGGCATTCGGTGTTCACGGGCATGTCGGGAGTCGGCAAATCCAGCTTACTGAACGCCCTGCAGCCGGGGCTGAAGCTTCGCGTCGGGGCGATCAGCGAGAAGTGGCGTAAGGGTAAGCACACGACCACCGCGGCCGAGTTGGTGCCGCTCGAGGGATTGGGCTACGTCGTGGACACGCCGGGACTGCGGGAGGTCGCCACTTGGGGCATCGAACCCGACGCCCTCGGCGCCTGCTTCCCGGATTTCCGTCCCTACCTCGACCAGTGCCGCTTCGACAACTGCCGCCACCTGGCCGAGCCCGGGTGCGCCGTGCGGGCTGCCGGGGCGGCGGCGGCCTTCGACGTGGACCGGCTCGTCTCGTACGAGCGTATCTATGAAGAGATCAGCGCGCCTTCCTGGTCCAGCGGCCGGCGTCGCGGACGGTGACCTTGGCCATCATCTGCGCGAACGCCGCGTCGAGATCGATCTTCTGCGAATTGGCGATGCAGATCACTACGAACAAGATGTCCGCCAGCTCCATCGGGATCGAGCCGACCTGCTCGTCGGGCTTCCTGGTCTTGGGCCCGAAATGGTGATTGACCTCGCGCGCCAGCTCGCCAACTTCCTCCGCGAGCCGCGCGACGTTGGCGAGAGGGGAGAAGTAGCCCTCCTCGAACTGGTCGACCCAACGGTCGACGGCGTCCTGCGATTCGCGAAAGCTCACGGGGACTCCGGATGAAAGAGCTGGTGGTACCGTTTCGCGGCGAGCGATACGCGGAGACCGACAGGCTCAGCCGTCTGATCGCGCCGCCCTACGACGTGATCGATGCGGCGGCACGCGCGCGGTTCGCGGCGCTCGACGAACACAATATCGTCCACTTGATGCTGCCGGAAGCGCCCTCAGGAGGCGATCGCTACGCCTGGGCCGGTGCGCAGCTCGCGTCGTGGCGGCGTCGCGGCGTGCTGGCGCGCGACGCGGATCCCACGGTCTACGTCATGGCGCAGGGCGACCGGCTCGGCGTCTTCGTAGCGCTCGCCGCCGAGGGATACGAGCCGCGCCGCGTGCGGCCGCACGAGAAGACGCACGCGGGGCCCAAGGCCGATCGGCTCGCGCTGCTGCGCGCGACCCGCACGAACCTCGAGTCGATCTTCCTGCTGGCTCCCGATCCTGACCGGGCGTTGGCGAACGCGCTCGCGGAGGTGGCGCAGCGCTCTCCTGATGCGACCGCGGAGCTGGACGGAGTCGGCATCCGAGTTTGGGTGGTGCGGGGTCGGGACCTTTCCCGCTTCCCGCTTCCCGCGTCCCCGTTGTATGTCGCCGATGGCCACCACCGCTACGAGACGGCGTCCGCGTACGCGGCCGAGAATCCCGCGGCGGATCGCATGCTCGCATTCGTCGCGTCGGCACGGGACCCGGGGCTCGTCGTGCTGCCGACACACCGCTTGATCCACGGAACGGGACGAAGGGTCGACGCCGTCATACCCGCGTGGCGTTCCGGGTTGTTCGACGTCGCTCCGGTGCCTGTGGGCGTCGATCCGGTCGCCTATCTCCGCGAAGTCGGCCGCGATCGCACGGCCTGCCTCGTCGCCTCGCCCGATGGTGGCGTGCTGGGCCTCGCGCTCAACCCCGATGCTCGGCTCGACGCCTTCCCCGACCTGGGCGCCAGCCCTGCCGTGCGCGCGCTCGATGTGGCACGCATAGAGAGCCTCGTGGTGAGGCCGCTGCTGCGCGCCGACGCGTCCACGCCCACACTCGGATACACGGCCGACGCGCGCCAAGCCCTCGCCTCGGCACAGCAGGGCGCGAGCACCGCGGTACTGCTCAATCCCACGCGCGTCGAGCAGGTGTTCGCCGTGGCGGACGCGGGGGACGTGATGCCGCCCAAGTCGACGTACTTCGCCCCCAAGGTGCCGAGCGGCGTGGTCTTGAGACCTTCGGAGGGCTAGGTTTCTCGGGTCTATGCCTCGCAAACGCCAACAGATCCTCGACAATCTCGACGCGGTGTACCGCGAAGCCTACGATCGGGCGGAGGCCGCGACCGATGCGCGCCTCATGGCCGATCTCGACGCAGCCTACCAGCGCGAACAACTGCTGCTCGAGGTCCTCCTCGACATCCGCGACGCCCTCGCGGGAACCGCCGCGCCGCGCGAGCCGTCGGCCGACCCGGTGACGGCCCTCGAGACCATCCGCCGCATCACCCGTCTTCGTTAGGAGGTTCGCTGTGAGCCGTCCGAGGGGAATCGTCCTCACGATGCTCGTGCTGGCGCTCGCGGGCTGCGGGCGCAAGGCCGAGTTGGTCATCCAAGGCGGGACGGTTTGGACCGGGTTGTCGACCGGCCGCGGCCGCCCCGGGGCGGTCGCGATCGCGAACGGGATGATCCTCGCGGTCGGCGACTCGGTGGAAATCGCGCGCTACGTGGGCGGCAGCACGAAGATCCTGCGCGCCGACGGCGGGCTCGTCGTGCCCGGGTTCGCCGATGGGCACACGCACTTCATCGACGGCGGCTTCCAGCTCGCGTCGGTGGATCTCCGCGACGCGGGTACGCCGCAGGAATTCGTTCGGCGGCTGAAGGAGTACGCCGCGACCCTCCAACCCGGCGACTGGATCACGGGCGGCGACTGGGACCACGAGCTGTGGCGCGGCACGCCTCTGCCGCAGCGCGATTGGATCGACTCGGTCACGCCCAACAATCCCGTCTTCGTCAACCGCCTCGACGGGCACATGGCGCTCGCCAACAGCGCGGCCCTCCGCGCCGCCGGCGTCACCCGCGCGACGCCGACCCCTCCGGGTGGCGAGATCGTGCGCGACCCCACGGGTGAGCCTCTGGGAGTGTTCAAGGATCAGGCGATGGACCTGGTGTGGCGGGTGTTTCCTCAGCCCGCTCCCGAGAAGCGCGACTCCGCCCTGGCTCGCGCCATGGCGCACGCGGCGTCGCTCGGCGTCACAGCCACGGCGCACATGTCGGCCTCCTGGGCCGACCTCGCGTCGTATCGCCGCATGCAGCATGCGGGCCGCATGACGTTGCGCGTCGCCGTGTATCTCCCGCTCGACCAGTGGCGCGCAGTGGCGGATACCGTCACGCGAGCCGGACAAGGCGACGACTGGGTGCGCATCGGCGGCGTCAAGGGATACATGGACGGGTCGGCGGGCTCCCGCACGGCGTACTTCTTCGAGCCGTTCTCCGATTCGGCTGGGTACTCGGGGCTGATGCAGCACACCGAGACCGAGATGCGCACGTGGATCGGCGCCGCGGATTCCGCGGGGCTGCAAGTGGCCGTCCACGCCATCGGCGACCGGGCAAATGCGTTGTTGCTCGCCATCTTCGACAGCGTCGCCCGCGTGCATGGCGCTCGCGACCGCCGCTTCCGCGACGAGCACGCACAACATTTGCGCCCGCAGGAGATCCCGCTCTTCGGCGCGCTGCGCGTGGTCCCGTCGATGCAGCCCTACCATGCGATTGACGACGGTCGCTGGCTCCAGAAGCGCATCGGGCCCGTCCGCATTCGGACGACGTACGCATTCCGGTCGCTCATTGGTGCCGATGCGCCGCTGGCCTTCGGGTCCGACTGGACCGTTGCGCCTCTCGATCCGATCCTGGGCGTCTACGCGGCGGTGACCCGCCGCACGCTCGACGGAAGGAACCCGGGCGGCTGGATCCCGGACCAGAAGATCACCGTCGGCGAAGCTCTGCGCGCCTACACGTACGGCAACGCTTGGGCGACGTTCATGGAGCGAAAGTGGGGGGCGCTGGCCGCGGGGCGCTACGCCGACATCGTGGTGCTCGACCGTGATCTGTTCGGCGTCCCGGCCGAGGCGATCGGGAGCGTCAGGGTACGTTATACGATCGTCGGTGGGAGGATCGTGTACACGAAGCCCTAGCCGGAGTACTTGAACCCCGCCTCCTGGAGCGTGAGCGCCACGCCGCTCTCGTTCTCCACGCCCGCGGCGACGACCTCTCCGAGCACGACCGTGTGGTCTCCGGCTGGGAGTGTTGCGACGACGCGACACTCCACCCAACCCAGCGAATCCGCGAGCACCGGCACTCCTGAGACGGGGCCCGGCTTCGTCTTGATTCCCTTGAGCTTTTGCGGAGCCTGGTCCGAGGTGCGGCCCAGCTTCGCCGCCAAGTCGCGCTGGCCCTGTTGAAGCACGCTTATTGCAAAGTGATGCGAATCGCGCATCATATCGATCGTCTTCGACGTGTTCTCCACCGCGACGACCACCATCGGCGGTTCGAATGCCGCCTGCGTCACCCAGTTGGCAGTCATCGCGTGCTCTTCGCCTCCTGAGGCAACCGTCACGGCGTAGAGTCCATACGGGAAGTGACGGAGCACGGTCTTTTTCGCGGTTTGGTCCATGGGTCTCCTTTGCTCTGGTGGAATATTGACCCCGCTCGGGCTGCGCGCCAAGTTGCCGCGATCCGCCATGTCCCGCCCGATCGTGGTGACACTCGCGACGGCCGCGCTCGTCGCTGGCGCGGGGGGGACGGTTGCCCAACAGCGCCCCCCGGCGCCTAAGCCCCCCACGCTCGAGGAGCTCGAGTCCCGCGCCCGGCAGGACTCGCTCGATCCCGACGCCCATTTCCGGCTGGCGCAGCGCTACTACAGCCTCAAGCGCCTAGACGACGAAGCGCGCGAGTTGCGGGCCACGATCGCGGTGGATCCCCGTTACGCCCCTGCGTACCTCTGGCTGGGCGACCTGCCCTTCGACCACCGGCCCAAGCTCTGGCAAGAGAATCGCAAGGGCAAGGTCCCCGAGGCCCTGCGCGACGCGGTGCAGCAGTCGTATCGGCTCTGGCGCCAGGCATTCCTGATCGACCCGCTGGTCGATTTCCGCGTGATCGGGGCGAAACCGCCGGAGGAAGGCATGGTCGTCGTACCCGAGTACGGCCGCTACACGACCGAGTACATGCTGTGGCTCGGTCTCGGCGCGTTCAGCGTGGGACGCTACGAGCTGGCCTACGGAGCGCTCAAGTCGTGGGTGGAACGCGCGTACCCGAACCAGCCGCGCGATTCGCTACCCGGCTTTCTCTTCTGGTATCGCGGTCTCTCGGCTGCGCACCAGCGCGCCTACAAGATCGGCATCGAGGACTTCCAGGTTCTCCTCGATCGGTCTCTCGAGGCCGAGCAAGCCGACACTCTGCTGCCGTTCCAGCTCGAGACCAACGACTACCGCTACGTGCTCGCCGTCCTGCACCAGCTGTGGGGCAAGCCGGCGGACGCGATGCGCCTCTACCAGGAAGCAATCGCGAGCGACCTGGGCCTCTACATGGCGCACGTCCGCCTGGCCCAGATGTATCGCGAGTACAAGATGTGGGACAAAGCCATCGAAGAGGCGCGGCGCGCGATCGAAACCAACCCCGACGATGCCACCGCCGTCCTCGAGCTGGGAGTGATTCTCGCCGACGCGGGTCGCGCCGCGGAAGCGGAGGCGACGCTCGGGCAGGCGGCCGCGGCGAACCCGCGCGATCCGCGCCCCAGCTACCACCTCGGCCTCGTGCGCCAGCAGCTCGCGAAGGCGGGTGAGGCGCGCCAGGCACTCTCACACTTCGTCGCGATCGCGCCATCCGGCCGCTACGAACGTCAGATCGCTGACGCGAAGCAACGCTTGTCCGCGCTCGGGCCGGGGGAGGGCAACCACTGATGCGGCGCCTCATCGTTCCCTTTGTGCTGGGCTTGGTCTTCACCCCCCCGCTCGCCGGGCAAGCCATCAGGCTCTTGACCCGCGACCTCGCGAGGGTGCAGGCGCTGGCCCGCGCGGACTCGAACGACGCCGAGGTTCAGTACTACCTGGCGCTCGCGCATTGGCAGAAGCATCACTGGAAGGAGGCGGACAGCCTCCTGCGCCTCGTCATCCGGCTCGACCCACGCTTTGCCGAGGCCTATCTCGCCCTGGCCCACCTCCCCTATGCGCGGCGACCGACGCTGGCCGACGAGCAATACCGGGGCGTGGTCTCCCAGCAGCTCCGGCCGGTGCTCGAGGAGGCGGAC
>Ga0210382_10000396_pt1 | contig 15796 bp, 13 predicted proteins | sample PLMedo_FD_155452 | JGI IMG/M metagenome (GOLD analysis project Ga0210382, IMG submission 155452) | Groundwater sediment microbial communities from an aquifer in East River, Colorado, USA - PLM0_60_coex redo | ecosystem: Environmental > Terrestrial > Soil > Riparian zone | place: USA: East... | reverse complement strand
CTCCGGGGAGCATCGAGAGGGACGGCCTGGCTCACGCGGCACCTCCGTCGAAGACGCTCAGCCTCGAGATGGCCGACTGCACGGCGTTGGCGGCCGTCTGCCCGAGTCCGCAGATCGACGCGTCCCGCATCACCAGGGCGACCTCGTCGATCAACGCGAGCTCATCCTCGCGGGAACCGATCGTCGCGCCGGAGACCAGCCGATGGAGCGCCTCTTCTTGTCGGACCGTGCCCACGCGGCATGGCACACACTGACCGCAGCTCTCGTCGCGGAAGAAGCGGGCGATCCGGAGGCACAGGTCGACGAGATCGGCGCTGTCATCGAAGACCATGATCACGCCGGAACCGAGCGTGTACCCGCCTTCCTTCGCGTCTTCGAACGTGAGCTTCACGTCGAGCATCTCCGGTCCGACGAAGCCGCCCGCGGCTCCGCCAAGCAGGACGGCCTTGACGGCGCTGCCTCCGCGGACCCCCCCGGCCAGCTGGATCAGATCCCGCAACGTCGCGCCGTGCTCCACCTCATAGACGCCCGGCCGTTCGACGTGTCCGGAAAGGCAGAACAGACGAGGACCCGCGGACCCCTCGGTGCCGATCGCGGTGTAGGCCTCCGCTCCGACGCGAAGGACCTCGAGGACGTTGATCAGGGTCTCGACGTTGTTGATCGCCGTGGGCTTGCCGAAGACGCCATGGGTCACCGGGAAGGGTGGCTTGTTCCGCGGCTCCCCGCGCTTGCCCTCGAGCGAGTTGAAGAGCGCGGTTTCCTCCCCGCAGATGTAGGCGCCGGCCCCGCGGCGAAGCTCGATGTCGAACGCGAACCCGTGGCCCATGACGTCCTCGCCGAGGTGGCCGTGGCGCCTCGCCTCGGCGATCGCGTGCTCGAGTCGCTCCGTCGCCAGTGGATACTCGCCTCGGATGTAGAGGAATCCCTTCTCCGCACCGCACGCGAAACCTGCGATCGTCAGGGCCTCGATCACGGCGAAGGGGTCCTGCTCCATCACGACCCGATCCTTGAACGTGCCCGGTTCCGATTCGTCGGCGTTGCAGATGACGTAATGAGGCCGGACCGGCTGCGTCGAGACCGCCTGCCATTTCACGCCGGTCGGGAACGCCGCACCTCCGCGACCCAGGAGCTTCGCGTCGCTCACGGCCTGGATCACGCCCTCGGGCCCCGTCTCGACCGCGGTGCGAAGCGCCCCGTAGCCGCCGTGGGCTCGAAAGTCGTCGATCGAAGTCGGATCGACGACGCCGGCTCGCCTCAGGAGCCGCAGACGATCCCGCCCTTCGGGCAGGATCGTCTGCGGCGCCCCGATCCCGCCGGCGCACACGACGGTGGAGTCCGGCGCGACCATCGCGTCGATGGTCGCTCGGGTGGCTTCGCCGAGCGCCACCTCAGGCCGCCCCGCTCGCTGCGCGAAGACGGCCGGCGCCTGTTCGCACATCCCGAGACATGGTGATCGGATCCAGGTCCAACCCCCGGCGTCTTCCCCCTCGGGCGCGGCGTCCCGCGCCAACTCCTCGCAGAGGGCGAGCCCGCCCGCCCCGCGACAAGCGAGGTCGTCACAGAGATGCACGACGTTCGCCGGTCGATCCTCGACGCTGAACATCGCGTAGAACGTGGCCACGCCATAGGTGTCGGCCGGGGGAACGGACAGCCGTTGGGACACGTAGTTGAGCCCTCCCCGACTGATCCACCCCACGCGACCCTGGAGTGCGTGTAGGGTCGGCAACAAGAGGTGGCGCCGCTCGCGCGCCTCACGGCCTCCGCGCACGACCCGGAGGTCGCGCGCGGACCGTTCCTGCCCGCCCTCCCAGCCCGTCTCGGGCGCACCCAAGAACCCGTCGACCGCGGACCGCTCCGCCTCCGTCGGGGCGGCGTCCATCAGATGGAGATCCATGCCACCCCCGTCGGCTTCATCGCTCGCGGTCTCCGGCGCCGGCCGCGACGGCCGGTGCCGCAAGCTTCTCCACCTGCACGGCCGTGGCCTTGAATTCGGCAGTTCCCGATTTCGGGTCCCATGCATCGATCGTCAGGTTGTTGATGTCGACCTGATCCGGGAAGTGCAACGTCATGAACAGGAGACCCGGCCGGAGACCGAGCGCCAGGCGGACCGGGGCCTCGACCTCGCCGCGGCGAGATGCGATCCGCACGCGTTCCCCCTCCTTTAGGCCGAGCCGCTCTGCGTCCTCTGGGGAGATGTCGAGCGTCTCCTCGCGTCGCAGCGGTGAGGTGTACCCGCCCGTCTGCACCCCGGTGTTGTACGAGTCCAGCCGGCGACCGGTGGTGAGCCGGAACGGGTAGTCCTCGTCAAGCTCGTCCACCGGAGGTTCGTAGAGCACCACGGAGAACGGCGCCTTCATCCCCTGCTCCGCGGGATCCTCCGACCAGAGACGTGCGTGGAGGAACTTCGTCCCCGGGTGCGACTCGTCGGGACACGGCCATTGGATCCCGCCGAGCTCCTCGAGCCGTTCCCACGACATCCCGGCGTGCATCGGCGAGAGCCGACGGACTTCCTCCCACACATCGTTCGCCGATGGGTGGCCCCAGTCGTGTCCCAGGCGCTTGGCGATCTCCGCGATGATCCAGATGTCGTCCTTCGCGTTCCCGGGAGGCACCAGCGCCGGGCGCACCCGCTGCACGCGGCGTTCGCTGTTCGTGACGGTCCCCTCGGACTCGAACGCAGAGTTCGCCGCGGGCAACACGACGTCGGCCATCTTCGCGGTCTGCGTCATGAAGATGTCCTGCACGATCAAGATGTCGAGGTTCGCCAGGAGCTTGTGCGTCTTCTGGTTGTCGGCCTCGGAGGCGGCGGGGTTCTCCCCGATCACGTACAGGGCGGTGAGGTCGCCCTCCTCCATCGCTTCGAACATCTGCGAGAGGTGCCAGCCACGCTTCGGGACGAGCTTCACACCCCAGGCCTCCTCGAATCGGGCGCGCGCGACCTCGTCCGTCTCGATGTCCTGGAAGCCGGTCAGCTTGTTGGGGATCGCGCCCATGTCGCCGCCTCCCTGGACGTTGTTCTGGCCGCGGAGCGGGTTCATCCCGGACCCGTAGGTCCCCACGTGGCCGGTCAGCAGCCCGAGGTTGATCAACGCCAGCACGTTGTCCGCCGCGTTGTGGTGCTCCGTGATCCCGAGGGTCCAGCAGATCATCGCGCGGTCGGCCTTGGCGTAGGCGTGCGCCACCTCACGGATCACCTCGGCCGGGATACCGGTGACCTCCGCGCCGCGCTCGAGCGTCCAGTCCATCACCGAGGCTGCGTAGTCCTCGAAGCCGGTCGTCGCGAGCTCGATGAAGGCTCGATGCTGGAGCTCGTTCACGATGATCTCCCGCGCCATCGTGTTGGACAGGGCGATGTCGGTCCCGACGTCCAGCCCGAGCCAGAGATCTCCCCATTCGGCCGACTCGGTCCGACGAGGGTCGACCACGATGAGCCGCATCCCGGCGTGGATCCCCTTCAGGACGTGGTGGAAGAAGATCGGGTGCGCCGCGCGAGCGTTGGACCCCCACAGCAGCATGAGGTCCGTGTGCTCCGCCTCTTCGTATGAGCTGGTACCGCCTCCGGCACCGAAGACCGTGGCCAGACCGACCACGCTCGGTGCGTGTCAGGTGCGGTTGCAGCTGTCGATGTTGTTGCTACCCAGGGCCTGGCGGATGAACTTCTGAGCAGCGAAATTCATCTCGTTCGTGGCCTTCGAGCAGCTGAACAGGCCGACCCCCTTGCCCCCGTGGCGATCCGTGGCGGCGCGCAGCCCCTCGGCGGCCCGGTCCAGGGCCTCCTCCCAGGTCGCGACGCGCAGCTCGCCGTCCTCGCGCACCATCGGCTCGGTGAGTCGCGTGAGCCCGTTCGGCATCGAGCGCTCCTTTCCGGTCCGGACGTCCCGGCCGTCGAGCGATTCTAGGGCCCCGGGAGGGATGGGTATCGGGGCACCGCCGTCTACTGTGTGGCCGATGACCGACGACGCGCCGACCGAAGCGGGCGCTGCCGCCTCGAACCTGATGAACCGCTTGCGAGGGAGGGCTCCGCGGATCACGCCGCATCCGGGACCCGTCGGCCCCGAGCAGAACGTGGGAAGCAGCAAGTCGGGCGCCTTGCGGGCCGCGATCTTCGGGATGAACGACGGCCTCGTGTCCAACCTGTCCCTGATCTGCGGCGTTGCGGGTTCCGGGGTGGCCGGCAAGGTGGTCGTGATCGCAGGGTTCGCCGGTCTGCTCGCGGGCTCGTTCTCGATGGCGGCCGGCGAGTACGTCTCGATGAAGGTGCAGCGTGAAGTCTTCGAGCAGCTGATCCACAAGGAAGCGCACGAGATCGCCACGCAGCCGGAGGAGGAACAGCGAGAGCTCGCGCGGATCTACGAGAAGAAGGGTATCGACCCGGCGATCGCCGAGCAGATCTCGGTCGCGCTGATGCAGGATCCGGAGGTCGCCTTGCAGACCCACGCTCGGGAGGAGCTCGGGATCGACATGGAAGAGGGACTCGGCTCGCCGTGGGCCGCCGCGGGGTCCTCGTTCGTGATGTTCTCGATCGGCGCGGCGGTGCCGCTCCTCCCCTTCCTGTTCACGTCCGGTGGCTCTGCGGTGGCCGTGTCGGCCGGCCTGTCGGCGGTGACGCTCTTCGCCGTCGGGGGTGCGATGACCATCCTGACCGGCCGCAGGGTCTTGTTCTCGGGAGCGAGGATGCTCGCGATCGGCGCCGTCGCCGCGGCTATCACGTACTGGGTGGGCTCGCTCGTCGGCGGGGTCGTCGGCTGATCAGGAGGCGATCAGCCGTTCGGGGTGCGTATAGACGTTCAACCGCTGGTCGCGGACGAAGCCGACCAACGTCATGCCGAAGCGCTCTCCCGCCTCGACCGCGAGCGACGACGGTGCGCTCACGGCGCTCACGATCGGGATCCCCGCGACCGCCGCCTTCTGCACGATCTCGAACGAAAGCCGCCCGCTCACCTGGAGCACATGATCGGCGAGCGGCACGTGGGCGGCCAGCACCTGCTCACCGACCACCTTGTCGACCGCGTTGTGGCGTCCGACATCCTCGCGCACGGACACGAGGTTTCCGTCCGCAGAGAAAAGACCTGCGGCGTGGAGTCCCCCGGTCCGCTCGAAGACCTTCTGCGCCTTGCGGAGGACGGTCGGGAGCGCGAGCAGTACGTCGACCGCCACCCGCGTACCCGACGCGACGGGTGCGCACCTGACCTCGATGTCGTCCAGCGCCGCCTTCCCGCAGACCCCGCACGACGACGTGGCGTAGAAGTTCCGTTTCAACCGATCGAAGTCGAACGGGCGGTTCAGCGTGACCGACACGATGTTGTACTGCTGATCCTCACCGGGCAGCGTGTCGCAATAGGCGACCCGGCTCACATCCCTCGGAGTGATCAGCCCTTCCGTGAACAGGAACCCGACCGCGAGCTCGAAGTCGCCGCCCGGTGTCCGCATCGTGACGGCCACCGATCGCAGCTCCTGTCCCGGACCCTGCACCCGGATCTCGAGCGGTTCCTCCGCGGCCAGCGTGTCGGTTCGCTCCGACCGGACCCCGTCGTTCATCGCGACGACGTGGACCTTCGAGGTGTTCCGTCTGAGTGGCTGGGCCGCGGTCGACATCACCACGATTATGGCCCTTCCCAGCAGGCCGAGCCGCGATCAGTGGGACACGGCGGCGGCGGCGATCTCCGAGACGAGCTCCCGCTTCCAGAACCGCTCCAGCGCGAACGGGGCGATCAGGTCGGGAACGATGTTGTCGTTCACCAGCTCGGCCATCGTCACACCCACGATCGGCGTGGCCTTGAACCCGTAGGTACCCCAGCCGCCGTCGATGAGGAATCCCTCGACGTCGGTGAGTCCCATGATCGGCGAGTAGTCGGGCGTCACGTCGCACAGGCCGCCCCACGCGCGCATCAGCTTCACCCGGCCGAGCATCGGCAAGAGCTCGAGCGTGTGAGCGGCCGTCACCTCGAGGAAGTCCAAGGTGGAGTCCTGCGCGTAGGAGGTGTACGGCTCGATCTCCGACCCGATCAGGACCTCGCCTCGATCGGTCTGGGAGATGTACACGTGGAGGGTGGCGGAGACGAGGATCACATCGAGGAACGGCTTCAGCGCCTCGGTCACGAACGCCTGCAGCGGATGGGTCACGATCGGCGTCTCGACGCCCGCCATCCGGCAGAGCTCGCTGGTCCAGCCCGCGACCGCGGAGATCACGGTGCCGGCCGCGATGTCGCCACGATTCGTCCGGATGCCGGTGACCCGGCCGCCCTGAACGTTCACTCCGGTCACCTCGGTGCCCTGATGCACGTGGACGCCCATCCGATCGGCCATCCGCGCGTACGCCCACACGACGGCGTCGTGGCGGATCACCCCACCGGGCGGATGGTAGAGGGCGGCCATGATCGGGAAGTCGGGATGGCTCGAGAGATCGAGCTCCGGACAGAGCTTCGCGATCTCGTCCGGGTAGATCACGCGGGAGTCGACGCCGAGGAGCCGGTTCACCTCCGCGCGCTCGTGCGCGACGATCACCGCGCGCTCGGCGTGCGCGAGTGTGAGATGGCCCTGCTGCGAGAGCAGGAGATTGTAATCGAGCTCCTGCGCGAGCTGCTCGTAGAGCCGGAGCGACTCCTTGTAGAAGGCGACTCCCTCGGGCGTCCGGTAGTTCGCGCGGACGATCGTCGTGTTGCGGCCGGATCCCCCCGCGCCCATGTAGCTCTTGTCAAGGACGGCGACGTCGCGGATGCCGCGCTTGGCGAGCTCGTAGGCGATCGCGAGCCCGTGCGCACCGCCGCCGACGATCACGACGTCGTAGGAATCCTTGAGCTCGTGATGACGCCACATCCGCCACGGACGGAAGTATCGGATCGGGTGCATCAGTGCCAGCCCTCCCCTCGCAGGGCCTGCCATCCGACCGGTGCGCCGCCGAGGCCGGCGACCACGCCCGAAAGCGCCTCCCAGACGTACCGCGCGAACTCCGTGGCCACGAAGACCTCGAGCACAGGAACCGAAAGATCTCGACGAACCATCAGCGCGCGAACCTCGACGATCGGCGCGCCCGCCGCCTCCCCGGGTGCAAGGGTCGCTGGATCCCACGACGTGGTTCTCTCGAGGACGCCGGCGAGGTCTGGCCCGGCGAGCGCGAAGCCGGCGAACAGGTGCGTCACGTCGGTCACCATGGTGCCGGAGCCGGCGAGCGGCTCGATCGCCCGGATCAGCCTTCCCTCCGCGTCCGGTGCTCCGAGCATCACCGCCCACTCCGCCGAGATCCGTGCGAGGACGGTGTCGGCCGGCGAGGGAAGTGGGTCCGGGATGACGCCGCGGAGATCCACCTTGGCGCGCGCGGTGACGTCCGCGATCGCCACGCGATCGCGGATGACACCGCGCTCGGCCTCGTCATCCCCGTAGGACGCCGGGATCTCCCACCCGGCCTCCTCCACGAACACCGCCCCGCGGCGCGACGACGGTCGCGCCGCGGGCGAACGCCTGATCGCCGCCCTCACGATCGCAACCTCTGGCCTTGGGGGTCGTAGAACGGAGCCGTGCGGACGGTGCCCGTGGTGTGGCTGCCCCCGAACTGGATCTCGAACGTCCGCTCGTCGGATGCCAGGTCCGCCGGGACCCACGCGAGGCCGATGACGCTCCCGACGGCGGCGCTCCGCCTCGCCGATGTCACCCGGCCGACCCATCTCCCGTCGCGCACCACCGAGGCTCCCTCGGGCGGCAGCCATCCGTCGGGCGCGGTGAAACCCACCAAGCGCTCCTGAGGGCCCTGCTCCTTCAGATCCCGGAGCGCACGCAGGCCGAGGAAATCGTCCTTGTCCTCTTTCACCATCCACCCGAGCCCCACCTCGAACGGGTCCGACTCGGCGTCCGTGTCCTGCCCGATGAGGATGTGCTGCTTCTCGAGACGGAGGATCCGCTGGGCCTCGAGACCGAACGCGACGATCCCGTCGGCCGTGCCCGTCTCCATGATCGCGTCCCACATGTGCTCGCCGTACGCCGACGGGAAATGGATCTCGTAGCCCATCTCCCCGACGAAGCCGATCCGAAGGACGAGCGACGGCACTCCCGCGACGTCGACCCTCGTCCCGGACATGTAGGGCATCGCCTCGCCGGACACGTCGGCGTCGGTGAGCGCCGCCATGACGCTCCTCGCTCGCGGCCCGGCCAGGTTGACCGCACCGAAGGCGCCGGTCACGTTCAGCACGCGGGTGTCGAGCTGCCAATCGGCGTTCCACCAGGTGATCCACCGCTCCAGCGCCGCCGTGTTGCCCGTCGTCACCGTCACGAAGAACTCGTCGTCTTCGAGCCGGACGACGGCGCCGTCGTCGAGGATCACCCCTTCATCGTTGAGCATCGCGCCGTAACGGATCCGCCCCACCGCGAGGCCCGAGAAGCGTGTCGGGTAGAGACGCTCCAGGAGCTCGACCGACTGCGGGCCCTTGACTCGGAACTTGCCCAAAGAGCTCACGTCGATGATGCCGACGCGGTTCCGAACGGCGTCGACCTCGCGATCCGGCGTCGTGTAGTGGTGCGGCCGGCGCCAGTCACCGGCCCACATGAACTCCGCCCCCGCCGCCGTGTGCCGGTCGTGCATCGTGCTCTCCTTGCGCGGCGTGAGGCGAGCGCCCGCGAGCGTCCCCATCTCGACGGGGACCCACGGCGGGCGCGCGGTCGTCGGCGTCGTCTCCGCGAAGGTTCGGCCCGTCGCGCGTCCGCACAGGCGCTGCGAGGACAACATGCACGCCTTCCCCTGGCACGGACCCATGGTGATCGTCGTGTACCGCTTGAGGAGCTCCATCGAGTCGAACCCCTCGGTCGCCGCGGTCTTCAGCTCCTTCGAGGTCACGTCCATGCAGAGGCAGGCGAACTGCTTGCCGGAAGCGCTCGAGACCTCCGGAGGGAGGACGACGGGATCGCCGGCCGCTGCGGCGTCCGCTCTCAGCTCGTCCACGAGGACTCCGTCGATCTCGTATCCGAGGACGGCGGCGGTCTCGAGTCCCGCGAGCCTCCCCTGCGCCACCGCCGCATCGGGCGTCCGGGCGCCGGCGACGGCGCCCACCGCATGGGCTCGTTCCGGCATCTCGACGGGCAGGAACGCCTGCATCGTCTCGTCGAACCCGAGCCGCGCACCCGCCTGCGCCAACAGGTTCGTGGAGGGCACCTGGACGCACGCGATCACCACCAGGTCGCAGGACATCCTCTGCCCGGATGTCGAGCCGGCTGGTCCCACCGTGACACCGGTGACGTGCCTCCGGCCGTGCGCAGAGATGATCGTCGATCCCGGAACCACCGGGAATCCCTCCGGCCAACCACCCTCGGACCGAAGATCGACGACGGTGACCTCGGCTCCCGCGTTCCGCAACGCCCAGGCGGTCGCGTAGCCCGTGTTGTCGGCCACCAGGACCACCGCGCGCCGCCCCGGAAGCACGCCGTAGCGATGAAGGAGGAGCTGCGCCCCCGAGGACACCATGACGCCGGGAAGATCGTTGCCGGGGAAGACGGCGGACTGCTCCAGGGCGCCCGTCGCGAAGATCACGTGCTTCGCGCGGATCCGGTACAAGGCATCCGGCCCCGCCGCCGCCACCAGCATGCCGCCGAAGATCCCGAACGCGGCCGTCTCCGCGAGGAACCGAACCCCCGACTCGAGGGCCTGCCGGGCGAGCCCCGACCGCATGGCGCCGCTCGCTTCGCCGAGCAGATGGCCGCCGGCCTCGCGGCCCTGCTCGAGCAGGACGACCGCCGCTCCGGCCTTCGCCGCCTCGGCCGCGGCCGCGAGGCCGGCCGCCCCGGCGCCGATCACGAGGACGTCGGGATGCAGGTTGATCCTCCGCCGTCTCCGGTGGTCGGGCTCGTGCGGGACCTTGCCGAGCCCGGCCTTCGATCGGATGAAGGGCTCGACGAAGGGCCACGCCCAGCGAGGCCGCTGGAAGATCTTGTAGTAGAAACCGGGTGGCATCATGAAGGACAGGGTGTTCAGCCATCCGTGGATGTCGCGGTCGACGGAGGGCCACGCATTCTGGCGTTCGACCCGCATGCCCGCCCGCACCGGCTCGGTGCATGCCCGGACGTTCGGGATCCCGTCGATCTGCATCAGGCAGTTCGGACACGAACCGGTCATGCACTGCAGTCCGCGCGGCCGGTGGTACTTGAACGAGCGGCTCGTGATGCGGACACCGGCGGCCGCCAGCGCCGAGCCGACCGTGTCTCCCTCGAAGGCCGAGATCGTCCGGCGTTCGAATCGGAAGCCGATCGGCCGGTCGCGCCGGATCGCTTCACCCAGGCGCTCCGGGAGCCGTTCGCTCACGCCGGCGCGGCCTCGCGATCCTCTGGTCGATAGGTACGTCTGATCTCGTTCGTCGTCGTGTGACGCTCGGCCAGGAACCACGCCCGGCATCCGCTCTGATGGACCCACCACTCGGTCTGCCAGCCGTTGACGTTCCGGCGGAAGTACAGGGAGGCGGCGAGCTCCCGGTCGGTCGAGCTGGGACCCGCGCGACGGGTCGTCTCGCCACCGAACGCGAACTCGAGAGCCTCGCGCGGCCCGCAGTTCGGACACGTGATCAGGAAGGTCACCCCGCTCCTCTCCGATCTCTGGCGATCCCCGGCGCCGCCCGAGCGGCCCGGAACGGGCGTGAGACTAGCCGACCGAACTCCGGCCTCGCCAATCGTTCGCCGGGGGAAGCCACACCAGATATCCGACACCCGCCCGGAGCGCCTCGCTCGCCTTCCGAAACAGGCGCCGGGAGAGTCGTCGCCGGTCGGAGCCGAACACGACGAGCCCGGGCTGCCGTTCCCGGACGAGCTCGAGGAGGGCCGATACTGGCCGCGGGCTCCGGACCCGTAGGCGTTCGACCCGCAGACCGAACTCCGCAGCCAGCCGCGCCGGTCGCTTGACGGATCGGGAGACGTCGGGCGTCAGCTCCTCGAGGGCGTCGTAGCCCATGATCATCGACAGGCCGAGCGGCTCGAGCCTCGTGATGTTGGCGACGATCAGGGCCTCTCCGGACTCGACGGCCGCATCGACGGCGACCGCAACGGCTTCCTCGTCGAACGGGGCTCCCAGTGTGGCGAGCAGGATGGGCCTGCCCCCGGCAGATGCCGCCGTGTTCGGAACCCGAGGCCGAAGCCGCTCCCGGACTCTCATCCCGATCGAAGCTTCCAGGTGGGAAGGTTCCGTGCTCGTGCCCGGACCTTCCGCCTCCATCGCGGCATGTAGATCAGGAACCAGAACCCCATGACGCCGAGGACGATCGGGAAGTAGCGCCTGCTGCCCAGACTCGACAGCGTGATCGCGAGCGCGATCCCCAGCGCCACCGAAACCGCGATGACCTCGAGACGGAACCGGCGCATCTCGCGCATGATCCCCCAGTACTCGTCGTGCGGGATCTGAGCGGTATCCCACCGACGTCCGCAGGCGGCGCACGTCCACGAGTCGCCGTACGGAACGCGTTCGACCTCGCCGCAATCGCAGCGGATCGTGATCGGAGCTCCCTTCACCCGGCGATTCTATGCCGCACCTGGTTCCGGTCTGTGGGCATGTGGAGTGAGGCTTCACGCTTCCCGGTCTGGATTGAACACCCGCGGGGAACCGTGCTATACCCGCCCTGCCCAAACGGGGTTGCCGCAGAGGGAGGTCGTGAACGTGGCCGAAGCAACGATCGAGGAACGACAACTCCTCAAGTCTCTCCACTGGTACGACGGGTTCGTCATCGGGTTGTGCCAGCCCGCGTTCTTGCTCGGATCGCTCGGCTTCACCCTCGCGACGATCGGCGCGTGGGGATCGATCCTGCTCTGGGGGATCTCGGCCACCGTCGGATTGCTACAGAACTTCATCTACGCAGAGACGGCCGCGATGTTCCCCGACAAGCCCGGCGGGATCTCCCTGTACGCCCACGAAGGCTGGCGTTCGCGATTCAACCTGTTCGGTCCGATCGCCGCGTTCGGGTATTGGATCGGCTGGTCCGTCGTCCTCTCGTTCGTCGGGAACATCGTCGGGGCTCTCATCGTGGCCGAATGGTTCCCCAAGTCCGGAGACGGGGTGAACGACGCCTACTTCAACCTCGGCTTTGCCGATTTCGGATTGGCGCAGTTGATCGCCGTGTTCGTGATCTTGGCCGTCTGGATCTTCAACATCGCGGGCGTCAAGCCCTCGCTGGCGGTGGGGTACGTCACCGGCGCCCTGCTGATGGTCCCGCTCGCGATCTTCATCATCTTCCCGTACATCACCAGCGACTGGCACGCGTCGAACCTCGAGTACGTCCATCGCTCAGGTGGCTTCAGCGACATCCGGATCGCACTGATGTGGCTCTTCATCATGTGTTGGTCGGCCTACGGCATCGAGGTGGGCGCGAGCTTCGCGCCCGAATACCACGACACGAAGCGAGATACCGCGAAAGCGCTCAAGAGCGTGGCCGCATTCTCGCTGTTCGTGTACCTCTTCCTGCCGCTCGGGCTTGGCGGTGTGGTGGGATCCACCGGTGACTACGGCAGCTTCTACGTCGGGGCTCTGAAGCAGATCGCGGGGTCGGGCGTCGGCGGCTTCGCGGTGATCTGTCTGATCGCGAGCCTGATCCTCGCGATGAACACCTCGACGGCAGACGGTGGCCGAGCGCTGTACGGCATCGCCCGCGACGACATGACGATCAAGTGGCTCTACCACCTGAATCGATACCACGTCCCCGCGCGCGGGATGAGCGTCGACATGGTCGTGAACATCGGGCTGCTGCTGCTGCTCGGTGCCAACAACTTCGTGATCCTGTACATCTCCAACATCGGGTACGTGTTCTGTCACGTCCTCGCCCTGACGGGGTTCCTGCTCCTCAGGAGGGACCGGCCCAACTGGCCGCGACCGATCAAGGTCGGCCCGATACTCACCGCATCGGCGTGGTTACTGGCCGCGTTCAACTTCGTCCTCGTCCTGGCCGGCGTCTTGGATCAGAAGGTGGCGTCGTACATCGGCTTCTACGAGTTCAAGGGTCTTCCCCTCTTCCTCGGTGGAGGCGTGCTCGTCGCCTCGGTGCTCCTGTTCTTCTACCGGCGGGCCGTTCAGGACAGAGCCAAGATCACGTTCCGGGATCGGGACGTCCCGACGATGCCGAACGAGCAACAGATGGCTCTGCTGCAAGAGGAGAGCACGGCCGTCTGATCGCGTTTCACGGACGCAGCGGAACGGGGCGGCTGACCGCCCCGTTGCCGTTTCTCCGGGTCCCGCGGGCCGGCGTTGTCCGGCCCGCGAAGCGCGCCTAGCATGGGCGCCGACAGCCTGATGGAGGAGAGATGACCGAGAAGATGTGGGGTGCCGAGCCCTTCTGGGGACTCGGCTACGACTGGGATCCGGACTGGGTCTACACCGACAGGCAGAAGGAGCTCCGCGCCACCCTCATCGAGCTCTGCGAGAAAGAGCTCCGGGCGAACGCCAAGCGCTTCGACGACGAGCTCATGTTCCCCCGCCGCAACCTGGAGCTCCTCGGCGAGCACGGGTTCCTGGGGCTCACGGTGCCGGAGGAGTACGGCGGCCTGGGCGAGGATCACGTCGCCTACTCGATGGTCTGCGAGACGATCGCCCGCTACGGCTGCGCCTCCACCGCGATGTGCTACGTGATGCACATCGGTGCCGTGAACGCGATCATGCTTCGCGCCACACCCGAGCTCATCGACAAGTACATCCGGCCGCTCAACACCGGCAAGATCGGCACGCTCTCCTACTCCGACCCAGAGACCGGCTCCCACTTCTGGTACCCGATCTCCTCCGGGGCCGAGCGCTCCAACGGCGGGTTCAAGATCCGGAAGAAGGCCTCGTGGACGACATCGGGCGGCTTCGCCGACTTCTATGTCGTGCAGACGACGAGCCCCGACTTCACCGGCTACGACGACCTCTCCGTCTTCGTGGTCGACGGGGAGCACATCCAGGCGCACCCATCCCTGTGGGATGCGCTCGGGCTCCGAGGCAACCAATCCGGGCCGATCGAGATCGACAACGTCGAGATCCCTGCCGAGCAGCTCGTCGGACCTACCGGTGACGGCGCCAACTCCAACGACGAATCCGTCGACCCCTGGTTCCTGGTCGGATCCTCATCGGTGTGGAACGGCCTCGCCCTCGGCGCGATCGACATCGCCAAGCGGCACACCACGCGCAAGAAGCACGTGGACGTCGGGTTGCGGGTCGCCGATTACCCGACGATCCAGGACTACGTCGGCGAGGCCGTGATGGACACGAACGCGTCGCGCCTGTTCACGCTGTCCGTTGCCCAGGCGATGGACGGCGCGACCGAGAACAACACCGTGAACCCCGGCCCCGGTGAGCTCGCACGCGGGAACTTCCTCCACTGGGCGTGGCAGATCAAGTTCGTCGCGGCCAAGAACACCGCGCACGTCGTCGACAAGATGCTCCACGCCTGCGGCGGTTCCGGCTACAAGCGCGACATGGAGCTCGAGCGCTATCTGCGGGACGCGAAGGCCGGCTGGGTGATGGGGCCGACGAACGAGGTGTTGCGCCAGTTCGTCGGCAAGGCAGTGCTCCTCGGCTTCGAGTCGCTCGACTACTGGAACCAGTCGTACAACCGGCGGGCCGTGGAGAACGAGGTGAAGAAGCTCGACGCCGCCGGGAAGCGCGAGCTTGCCGAGCAGCTCTTCAAGGAAGCCGACGAGCAACAGTCGAAGGAGCCCGCAGCCAAGGGCTGACGTCGATGGCGATCTCGGCCGGACGCCGGAGCATCACCGTCCCGGGGATGATCCCGTCGGACCCGTTCCTCGAGCGGTACTGGGTCCGGCCCGGCGGAGCCACCGTCGTCGTGCTCGAAGGTGACGACCAGCTCACCGTTCGCGATCCGGACGGCGGTCAGGTCGCGGAGCTGACGGCGCTGGCGCCGAACGGCTCGGACGACTCAGGGGCGCTCGGCGCTCGCGCCGACGCCCCCGCGTCGGTCCTGCGGTCGCTGATCGCCTCGGAGGCGAACGGCGCCTCCGGCGTGATCGCAGCGCTCGCCGGACACGGCCTGAACCCCACGGAGGCGATGGCCGTTCGGCTCTTCGAGGGATGGTCGCCCCCAGGCTCCTCCCAGACGTTCACCGCCGAGCGGCCGGTCGTGGCGGTCGTCGCGGCGCCCGAGGGCGCGTCTGTGCTGGAGGGGGGCATCCCTGCGTCGGACCTCGATGTCGAGATCCGACGGACGCGCCCTCGGACCCACGATGAGCTCGAGCTCCCTCCCCCGCTCGCAGAGCCGCGCCTCGACTTCCGCGTCGACCGCGCGACGGCGCTGTCCTACGAGGTCAAGGCCGGCGAGTACATCCAGATCATCGACGTCGAGGGCAAGCAGTGCTCGGACTTCCTCGCCTTCCATCGGCGGAAGCTCGAGGACGGCGTCGAGCGCGGCTTCGATCCGACGATCACCCGGACGCTGATGGGGAATGCGTTCCCGCAACCGGGCCTGTACTCGAAGTTCTTCGACCTCGACATGGACGTCCTCGTCGAAGTGATCCGGGACACGGTCGGGCGGCACGACTCGTTCCTGCTGGCCTGTACGTCCCGTTACTACGAGAACCTCGGGTACTTCGGGCACACGAACTGCACCGACAACTTCAACCGTCAGCTCGAGACCTACGCGATCGCGCCGCGCAAGGGCTGGCAGGCGCTCAACTTCTTCTACAACACGATGTTCGCGACGGACAACCTGCTCGTGTTCGACGAGCCGTGGTCCCGCCCCGGCGACTACGTCCTCCTTCGGGCAGCGACCGATCTCGTGTGCGCCTCCAGCGCCTGCCCCGACGACGTCGACCCCGCGAACGGCTGGGACCCCACCGAGGTGCACGTTCGGGTCTA
>Ga0210382_10000395_pt1 | contig 15815 bp, 9 predicted proteins | sample PLMedo_FD_155452 | JGI IMG/M metagenome (GOLD analysis project Ga0210382, IMG submission 155452) | Groundwater sediment microbial communities from an aquifer in East River, Colorado, USA - PLM0_60_coex redo | ecosystem: Environmental > Terrestrial > Soil > Riparian zone | place: USA: East River... | reverse complement strand
CGCCGGGCTCGCGCTTGCCCTCGCGGCCTGCGTCGCCATCGGGCTCGCGCGTGCCTTCCTGCTGCCGCTCAAGCGCCTCGCCGACGCGACGCACCGGCTCTCGGCGGGGGCGTATGAGACGCGGGTAGAAGTGCGCTCGGGCGACGAGCTCGGGCGGCTCGCCGAGGACTTCAACCGCCTGGCGCAGGCGCTCCAGGGCAACGAGCAATTGCGCAGGCGCTTCATGGCCGACGTCTCGCACGAGCTGCGCACGCCGCTCGCGATAGTGAAGGGCGAGCTCGAGGCGATCGAGGACGGCGTGCGCCCGCTGTCGCGCGAGTCGCTCGCCTCCCTCAACCACGAGGTCGCGGCGCTCGGCAAGCTGGTGGATGATCTCTACCAGCTCGCGCTCGCGGACGTCGGCGCGCTTGCCTACCGCAAGGAGCCCGTCGAGATCACGCAGCTCCTGCAGGAGGCGGTGGAATCCCTGGGCGAGCGGTTCAATGAGCGCCGGCTCAGCGTGGAGACGGATCTGGCGCCGGCCAGGGCGTTCGCGGACGGCGACCGGCTGACCCAGGCGTTCCGCAACCTGCTGGAGAACTCGCTGCGCTATACCGATGCCGGGGGTCGCGTCCGGATCGTGGCGCGCCGCGACGCCGGGAAGATACGCATTGTGGTCGAGGACTCGGATCCGGCGGTTCCGGCGCAAGCGATGCCGCATCTGTTCGACAGGTTTTACCGCGTCGACGGATCGCGCAGCCGCGCCAACGGCGGAGCGGGGCTGGGCCTCGCGATCTGTCGCAGCATCGTCGAGGCGCATGATGGAGAAATCAAGGCGCGCCGCTCGCCGCTCGGCGGCCTGGCCGTGGAGATCGCGCTCCCGGTGGCGCAATGAGACATCCTGTGTCAACCCGTGGTGGCAGTGAAGGCCGCGGCGCTGCGATGCAGATGCGGCTGGTAAGGGGTTCGGGTGAACCAAGCTCGCCACAGAACGCGGACCCAAGCTCGCGCGAGGATGCGAATGGCGTGGGGGTGGTCGCAGCCGCGAGAGCGCGCGCGCTGATAGACGTCGGCGGCCCAAGGATGGGCATGTCGCGTCTGATCGGCCAAGCAAGTGATCGCGCGCCGCAAGCGGTGATTGCAGGCAAAGCGGAACACGACGCTGCGATGCTTGCCCGATTCGTAGGTGACCGGTGTGACGCCGGCTTCGGCGGCGAGCTGTGCTTCATTGGGAAAGCGCTCACGCACGCTGCCGAGCTCGGCGAGGATCTGCGCGGCGCAGATGCGGCCGCTGCGCGGGAAGGACATGACGATCTGGCCGTCAGCAAGACTGGCGACCGTGTGCTCGATGCGTGCGGTGAGCTTGGCGAGCTCGGCCACCAGGCGCTCGAGGATCGAGGCGAGGCTGCGCACGAGCTCGCCTTTCGCTTCGGCCTCCAGCTCGCCGGCGCGGCCGGTGGGGGCGACACGCAGGCGCTCAAGGAGCACGCCGACCGGGCGGCGGCCGCAGTAGCTATGCTGGGCAAGGAAGCCAGAGAGGCGTTTCTCGCCCAAGCGTGTGGTGCTGTCGGGCGTGGGGTAGCGGGCCACGAAGGCGAGCGCGATCGGCGAGTCGATCTCGCTGAAGATTTCGGCGGCGCCGGGCCAGAAGGACTCGAGCAGGCTTCGCAGCTGATTGGCGAGGGCCACGCGCTCGGCAACCAGATCGTCGCGGGTGCGCACCAGCGCGCGCAGCGCCCGGATCTCGTCGCTCTGAGGCTCCAGGGCTCGGAAGCGGTGGCCATCGGTGCGCAGCACATCGGCGAGCATGTAGGCGTCGCCGGGATCGCTCTTGCCGGCGCCGCGATAGCGCGACCGCGAGGCCTTGAGCACGTTGGGATGGATGGGCACGACTCGAAGGCCTGCTTCCACCAGTGCGTCAACGAGCAGGCCCGAAGGCCGCTCGATCGCGATGACGATGCCGGTGAAGCTCTTGAGCTGGCGGATCAGCCGCTCGATGCCCTCCTGGCTGTGCGCGATCTCCAGGCGCAGCTCGACGCGGCCGGCAGCATCGAGCACGCACACGCTGTGCGACTGGCTGGCCCAGTCGATGCCGGCAAAGTAAGAAAACGAAGTCATGGACAATCTCCCTGGTGTTGGAGTAAGACTTCGCGTGCCGGAAGGCCGGGCGGCAAGCTCATTGAAAGGCGCTCTGGCTTCAGCTGCCTGGCGCAACATCCTGTAAGCCGTCTGAGCCTTCCGGCCCCTTCTGCGCAGCGGGTCTCATTTGGGCCGTCGAGCGGCCAGCGACTAAGGCTGTCGCAGAAGGTGCACGGAAGTCTGTCCATCAGCCCATCAAAGGGCTTCGCATTCGTCAACGCTCGAATCGAAGTGTTTGCGCGCCGAAGCCATAATCCCATGGACTGCGGGCACGCGGTTACCCACAGGCTTGCGCGCTCGGTTGCGTGTGAGGCGCCCGCGCGTCGCCTGTGGATAACCGCTGAGGTTAACCAATGAGCACCATCCTCATCGTCGAGGACGAGCCCAAGCTGGCGGCGCTGATGGCGGATTACCTGAAGGCCTCGGGTTTCGCCGCGCACTGCATCGCCGACGGCCTCGAGGTGGTGCCGTGGGTGCGCGAGCATTCGCCCGACCTCGTGCTGCTCGACCTGATGCTCCCGGGGCGCGACGGCCTGGAAATCTGCCGCGAGCTGCGCGGCTTCAGCGACGTCCCGGTAGTGATGGTGACGGCGAAAGTCGAGGAAATCGATCGCCTCGTCGGCCTCGAGCTCGGCGCGGACGACTACGTGTGCAAGCCGTTCAGCGTGCGCGAGCTGGTGGCGCGAGTGAAGACAATCCTACGACGCGGCCGCGGGACCGCCTTGGCGCACGGCCTCGCCATCGACGAGACCCGGCATAGCGCCCAGCTCGACGGCAAGGAGCTCAATCTCACCCCGGTTGAATTTCGCCTTCTCGGCACCCTCGCTTCGGCGCCCGGACGCGTGTTCTCGCGCGACAAGCTCCTGCAGCAGCTCTACGCAGACCACCGCGTGGTCGCCGACCGCACGGTCGACGCTCACGTCAAGAACCTGCGCCGCAAGCTCGAGGAGGTGCGTCCCGGCCACGACCCGGTGCGCTCCATCTACGGCGTCGGCTACAAGCTGGAGCTTTGATGACGAAGAGAATCATCCTTTTGATTTTCGGCCTGCTGCTCGCAGCGGGCGGCTACTACGCGTACCGGGATTTCTGGCAAGCGGACGCGCAGCCGCGCCAGGCGGCGCCAGGGCGACCGGGCGCCGGGCCCATACCGGTCGTCGCCGCTGCCGCGAGCAAGGGAGAAATCGACGTCATCATGAACGGGCTGGGTACGGCGACGCCGCTGCGCACCGTGACCGTGCGCTCCCGCGTCGATGGCGAGCTCATGCGCGTGCTGTTCGGCGAGGGACAGATCGTCAAGCAGGGCCAGCTTCTCGCCGAGATCGATGCCCGCCCGTTCCAGGTTCAGCTTGCGCAGGCGGAGGGCCAGCTGGCGCGCGACCGCGCGCTCCTGGAGAACGCGCACCTCGATCTCGAGCGCTACCGCGCGCTCTACGCGCAGGACTCGATCGCGAAGCAGCAGGTCGACACCCAGGCATCGCTCGTGCGGCAGTACGAGGGCGCGGTGCAGGTCGACAACAGCCAGATCGACAATGCCAGGCTGCAGCTCGCCTACACGCGCATTACCGCCCCGGTGAGCGGCCGCGCGGGATTGCGGCTTGTCGATCCCGGCAACATCGTGCGCTCGGGCGATACCAACGGCCTGGTTGTCATCACGCAGCTGCAGCCGGTGGCCGTGGTCTTCACTGTGCCGCAGGACAGCGTCCCGGCCGTGCTCAAGCGCATGCAGTCGGGCGAGACGATTCCGGTTGAAGCCTGGGACCGCGAGCAGAAGGCGAAGCTCGCCGCTGGAACGCTCGCCTCGGCCGACAACCAGGTCGATCCCGCCACCGGCACGGTGAAGCTGAAAGCGCAGTACGCGAACGACGACGGCGCCCTGTTTCCCAACCAGTTCGTCAACGTGCGCATGAAGCTCGACACCCTGCGCGACGTGATCGTGATTCCGTCGGCCGCGGTGCAGCGCGGCGCGCAGGGCCTGTTCGTCTACGTGGTCAAAGCGGACAAGACCGTGGCGCAGCAGCCGGTGAAGCTCGGCCCGACGGAGGGGCAAAAAGTGGCCGTCACCGAGGGTCTCGCCGCGGGCGACCTGGTCGTCGTCGATGGCATGGACCGGCTGCGGCCCGGCGCCCCGGTGGAAGTTGCTTCGCAACGACCCGAGATCAAGCCGCCTGCGGAGAGCAAGGTACAACGCCGCAGGCCACCGGGGGGCAAATGAATCCGTCGCGGCTCTTCATCCTGAGGCCGGTCGCGACCACGCTGCTCATGGTCGCGATTGTGCTTGCCGGTGTGTTCGCGTACCGCCTGCTGCCGATCTCGGCGCTGCCGCAGGTCGATTACCCGACCATCCAGACCTTCACCTTCTACCCCGGCGCGAGCCCCGAGGTGATGGCTTCGTCGGTGACCGCGCCCCTCGAGCGGCAATTCGGCCAGATTCCGGGACTCAAGCAGATGCTGTCCTCGAGCTCCGGCGGAGCCTCGGTGATTACCCTGCAGTTCGATCTGGTGATTCCGCTGGACGTGGCCGAGCAGGGGGTGCAGGCGGCCATCAACGCCGGCTCCAACCTGCTGCCGCAGGATCTGCCGGCGCCGCCGGTCTACAGCAAGGTGAATCCGGCGGACGCGCCAATCCTCACGCTGGGGCTTTCTTCGCGCACGCTGACGCTGCCGCAGATCCAGAACCTGGCCGACACGCGGCTTGCGCAGAAGCTCTCGCAGATCGCGGGCGTGGGCCTGGTGACGCTCTCCGGCGGACAGCGCCCCGCGGTGCGCGTGCAGGCCAACCCGAAGGCGCTGGCGGCAAACGGCCTCGGCCTGGAAGACGTGCGCAGCGCCATCGCCGCCGCCAACGTGAAGAAGGCGAAGGGCAGCCTCGAGGGCCCGAGCCGCGCCTACAACATCGACGCCAACGACCAGCTGCGCTCGGCCGCTGAATACAAGAGCGTGGTGATCGCCTACAAGAACGGCGCACCCGTGTTTCTGTCCGATGTGGCCAGCGTCCTCGACGACGCCGAGAACGCGCGCCTCGCGGCATGGATGAACGAGGTGCCGGCGATCATCCTCAATATCCAGCGCCAGCCGGGCGCCAACGTGATCGAGGTGGTGGACCGCATCAAGCAGCAGCTGCCGCAGCTGCAGGCCGCCCTGCCGGCCGCGGTGGACGTCGCCGTGCTCACCGACCGCACCATCACCATCCGGGCCTCGGTGCGCGACGTGCAGACCGAGCTGCTGTTCGCGGTGGCGCTGGTGGTGCTGGTGATCTTTCTCTTCCTGCGCAATCTCCCCGCGACCATCATCCCGAGCGTCGCGGTGCCGGTTTCGCTCATCGGCACGTTCGGCTTCATGTACCTGGCCGGGTTTTCGATCAACAACCTGACCCTGATGGCGCTGGTGGTGGCCGCCGGCTTCGTGGTCGACGACGCCATCGTCGTCATCGAGAACATCGCGCGCCACATCGAGGCGGGCCAGCCACCGCTGCAGGCGGCGCTGAACGGCTCGCGCGAGATCGGCTTCACCATCATCTCGCTCACCTTCTCGCTGATCGCGGTGCTGATCCCGCTACTGTTCATGGGCGACGTCGTCGGCAGGCTGTTCCGCGAGTTCGCGGTGACGCTCGCCGTCGCGATCCTGATCTCCGGCGTCGTCTCGCTCACGCTCACGCCGATGATGTGCGCGCGCTTTCTGCACAAAAAAAATGATGTTCAGGAAAGCTCGCTTTATCGCGTCACCGGCCGCTGGTTCGACGCGGTCATCGCGCGCTATGGCCGCGCGCTCGAGTGGGTGCTGGACCGCCAGGCCGCGACGCTGCTCGTTGCGGCGGGCGCGCTCGGGCTGACGGTTGTTCTTTACCTCGTAGTGCCCAAGGGGTTCTTTCCGGTGCAGGACACGGGCGTCATCCAGGGCGTCTCGGAAGCGCAGCAAAGCGTGTCGTTCGCCGCCATGGCAGAGCGTCAGCAGGCGCTCGCCAAGGTCGTGCTACGCGACCCGGCCGTCGAGAGCCTGTCGTCGTTCATCGGCGTCGACGGCACCAACGTCACCCTGAACAGCGGCCGCATGCTGATCAACCTGAAGCCGCTCTCGGTGCGCAAGATCCACGCCTCCGACATCATCCGGCGCCTGCAGCCGGAGCTGGCGAAGATCCCGGGCGTCACGTTGTACATGCAGCCGGTGCAGGACCTAACCATCGAAGACCGGATCAGCCGCACGCAGTACCAGTACACCCTCGAGGCCGCCGACGGCACATTGCTGGAGGAGTGGGTGCCGAAGCTGATCGAGCGCCTGAACGCGCTGCCCGAGCTCACCGATATCGCCTCGGACTTGCAGAACCAGGGGCTGCAGGCTTACGTCGACATCGACCGCGACAGCGCCGGGCGCCTCGGCATCACGCCCGCGGCCATCGATACCGCGCTCTATAACGCTTTCGGGCAGCGCCTCATTTCGACGATCTACACCCAGGCGACGCAATATCGCGTGGTTCTCGAGGTGAAGCCCGAGTTCCGCAGCGGTCCGGACGCGCTGAAGGACATCTACGTCGCTGCGGCGAGCGGCCTTCAAGTCCCGCTCTCATCCATCGCCCAGTTCAGCACGGGCACCGCTCCTCTCGCGATCAACCACATCGGCCAGTTTCCCGCGGTCACCATTTCGTTCAATCTCGCGCCCGGCTACTCGCTCGGTCACGCCGTGGACGCGATCCAGGCCGTGGAGCGGGAAATCGGCCTGCCGGCGAGCGTGCAGACCGCCTTCCAGGGCGCCGCGGCGTCGTTCCGCGATTCGTTGAGCAGCACGCTGCTCCTCATCCTTGCCGCGGTGGTGACGATGTACATCGTCCTCGGGGTTCTGTACGAGAGCTACATTCACCCGGTCACGATTCTCTCGACGCTGCCCACCGCGACGGTCGGCGCCCTGGCGGCGCTGCTCCTCGCCGGCAGCCAGCTCGGCGTGGTCGCCATCATCGGCGTCATTCTCCTGATCGGCATCGTGAAGAAAAACGCGATCATGATGATCGACTTCGCGCTGGAGGCGGAGCGCCACGAGGGCAAGAGCCCCCGCGAAGCCATCTTCCAGGCCTGCCTGTTGCGCTTCCGGCCGATTCTGATGACGACCTGCGCGTCGCTGTTCGGCGCGCTGCCGCTCATGCTCGGCACGGGGGTCGGCTCCGAGCTGCGGCACCCGCTCGGCTTGACCATGGTCGGCGGGCTGATCGTGAGCCAGGTGCTGACGCTGTTCACGACGCCCGTGATCTATCTCGCTTTCGACCGCCTCGCGCTGCGCTATCGCCGCGGCAGGCAGGCGGAGGCGGGTGCATGAACCCTTCGGCGGTATTCGTCGCGCGGCCGGTCGCGACGACGCTGCTCGCAGCCGGTCTGACGCTCGCCGGCGCGGTCGCCTTCACGCAGCTTCCCGTGTCGCCGCTGCCGCAGGTGGACTACCCGGTGATCTCGGTGAGCGCAAACCTTCCCGGGGCCGATCCGGAGACGATGGCGGCGACGGTGGCGACGCCGCTCGAGCGCCAGCTCGGCCGCATCGCCGGCGTCAACGAGATCACCTCTTCTTCGTCTCTCGGCTCGACCCGCATCACGCTGCAGTTCGACCTCAACCGCAACATCAACGACGCGGCGACGGAAGTCCAGTCCGCGATCAACGCGGCGCGCAGCCAGCTTCCCACCGGCATGCCGAACAACCCGACCTACCGCAAGGTGAACCCCGCCGACGCGCCGGTCATGGTGATGACGCTCACGTCGGACAGCATGAGCCGTGGCCAGATGTACGACGTCGCCTCGACCGTGGTGGCGCAGAAGCTGTCTCAGGTGCGCGGCGTGGGGCAGGTCACGGTAGGCGGCAGCTCGCTGCCCGCGGTGCGCGCCGAGCTCAACCCGGCCACGCTCAACGCTTACGGCATCGGCCTGAGCGACGTGCGCAGCGCGCTCGCGGCAGCCAACGCCAACCGCCCGAAGGGGCTGGTCGAGGACGGCGAGCGGGTCTGGTGGATCTACGCCAACGACCAGGCGCGCAGCGCCGCCGAATACCTGCCGCTGATCGTCGCCTACCGCAACGGCGCCGCGGTGCGCCTGTCCGACGTGGCCGAGGTGAGGGACTCCGTCCAGGACATCCGCAATGCCGGGGAAGCGAACGGCCGGCCGGCGGTGCTGATCATCATCAACCGCGAGCCCAACGCGAACATCCTGCAGACCGTGCAGCGCATCCGCGACCTGGTGCCTTTCCTCACCGCGTCCATCCCCGCCGCCGCCGACCTCGGCGTGGCGATGGAGCGCACCTCGACCATCCGCGCTTCGCTCTACGAGGTGGAGAAGACGCTGCTCATCGCGGTCGCCCTGGTGATCCTGGTCGTGTTCGTGTTCCTGCGCCGGGTGCGAGCGACGCTGGTTCCGGCGGCTGCGGTGCCCGTTTCCATCATCGCCACCTTCGGCTTCATGTACCTCGCCGGCTACAGCCTGAACAATCTCTCCCTGATGGCGCTGATCGTGGCGACCGGGTTCGTGGTCGACGACGCGATCGTCGTGCTCGAGAACGCGACGCGCCACATCGAGGCGGGAATGGCCCCCGTGGCCGCGGCGCTCGCGAGCGCGCAGGAGGTCGGCTTTACCGTCGTGTCGATGAGCCTGTCGCTGATCGCCGTGTTCATACCGATCCTGTTCATGGGCGACATCGTCGGCCGCCTGTTCCGCGAGTTCGCGCTGACGCTGTCGGCGGCGATCCTGGTGTCGCTGGTCGTGTCGCTGACGCTGACGCCGATGATGTGCGCGCGCCTCCTGAAGCGGCAGGAAAAGAGCGCCCTCCACCGCCGCGGCGAGCTGATCTTCGAGCGAGTCCGCGCCGCGTACGGGAGAAGTCTCGGCTGGGCGCTGCGCCATCCGCTGCTGATCGTGGCCCTGCTCGCCGCCGCCATCGGGCTCAACGTCTATCTGTACATCGCCATCCCGAAGGGATTTTTTCCCGAGCAGGACACCGGCCGCATGATGGGCTTCATCCGCGCCGACCAGACGACTTCGTTTCAGGCGATGCAGGAAAAGATGACGCAGATAGTGCAGATCGTGCGCGCCGATCCGGCGGTCGATACGGTGACCGCGGTCACGGGCGGCGGATTCGGGGCGCGCAACTCCGGATTCATGTTCATCGCGCTGCAGCCGCTTTTCCAGCGTCCCCCGGTGGGCGCGGTGATCGCGCGCCTGCGACCGCAGCTCGCGCGCGTTCCAGGCGCCAACCTGTTCCTCGTGCCGGTGCAGGACGTGCGCATCGGCGGCAGGCAGGGGACCGGAACCTATCAGTACACTCTGCAGAGCGACGATCTCGAGGCGCTGCGGCTGTGGACCTCGCGGCTGCAGACGGCGCTGCAGAGCGTGCCGCAGCTCGCCGACGTGACGAGCGACCAGGAGACGCGCGGGCTGCAGGCGACGCTGGTCATCGACCGGGTCACCGCCGCGCGCCTCGGCGTCACGCCCGATCTCATCGATACCACGCTCGGCAACGCCTTCGGGCAAGCCATCGTCTCGACGATCTACACCGAGAAAAACCAGTACCGCGTGGTGATGGAAGTGGACCCGCGCTACTCGCAGGGCCCCGAAGCGCTGAAGGACGTGTATGTCATCACGCCGGGCGGTGCGCAGGTGCCGCTCGCCGCGGTCGCCCGCTACGAATACACGAATACGCCCCACTCGGTGAACCACCAGGGCCAGTTCGCGGCCTCGACGATCTCGTTCAACCTGCCCGAGGGCGTGGCGCTGTCCGGGGCCGCCGCAGCGATCAACGAGACGATGGCGCGCATCGAGGTGCCGGTTTCGATCCAGGGCTCGTTCCAGGGGACTGCACGCTCCTTCCAGACCACGCTCGCGCGCCAGCCCTGGCTGATCCTCGCCGCGATCCTGGCGATGTATATCGTGCTCGGCGTGCTGTACGAGAGCGTCGTGCATCCGCTCACCATCCTGTCCACGCTGCCCTCGGCCGGCGTCGGCGCGCTGCTCGCGCTGCTCGCCTTCCATGCCGAATTCACGGTGATCGCGCTGATCGGCGTGTTCCTGCTGATCGGCCTGGTGAAGAAGAACGCGATCATGATGGTCGATTTCGCGCTCGAGGCCGAGCGCGCCGGCGACAAGCCGCCGGAGCAGGCGATCTTCGAGGCCTGCCTGCTGCGCTTCCGGCCGATCATGATGACCACCATGGCGGCCATCCTGGGCGCGCTGCCGCTCGTGCTGCGCCGGGGCGACGGCGCCGAGCTGCGCCAGCCGCTCGGCATCGCGATCGTCGGCGGGCTGATCCTGAGCCAGCTGCTCACGCTGTACACGACGCCGGTGGTTTACCTGTACCTGGACCGCTTCCGGCTGTGGTCGAAGCGCCTGATGCAGCGCCGGCCGTTGCAGGCGTCATGAGGAAGATTGCCTTTCTGTTCGCGTTTCTCGCCGGCTGTGCGGCGGGACCGGACTACGTTCGTCCGCAAATCGAAGCGCCGGCGCAGTACAAGGAACTGCAAGGCTGGCGACAGGCCGAGCCGCGCGATGCGCTGCCGCGCGGCTCGTGGTGGACCATGTTCGGCGACCGCGAGCTCGATGCGCTCATGGCGCGCGTCGACCTGTCGAACCAGACCCTGCGCGCGGCGGAGGCGCGCTTCCGGCAATCGCGCGCGCTCGCCGATCAGGCCCGCGCGGCGCTGTTCCCGGCGCTGTCGGCGAATGCGTCGGCCACGCGCAGCAAGTCGCCATCGCTATCCAACCAGCCGTCGTTCGCGGTCGGCGCGGTCAACAATTACAACGTCGCGCTCAACACCAGCTGGGAGCTCGACGTGTGGGGACGGGTGCGCCGCTCGGTCGAGGCGGGCGAGGCGGGCTGGCAGGCGAGCGCCGCCGACCTCGAAGCGGCGCGGCTCTCGGCCTACGCTGCGCTCGCGCAGAACTATTTCGCCCTGCGCGTCGCCGACGCCACGCGGCAGGTGCTCGAGGACACGGTGGCTGCCTATGCGCGCACGCTCGAGCTGACGCGCAACCGCTACGCGGCGGGCGTGGTGGCCAGGGTCGACGTGGTGCAGGCCGAAGTGCAGTGGAAGAGCGCCCGGGCGCAGCTCGTCGACGTCGGCGTCGAGCGCGCGCAGCTCGAGCACGCGATCGCGCTGCTCGTCGGCGAGGCGCCGGCGGCGTTTTCAATCGAGCGCGCGCCGTTTGCGGCCAGCATGCCGGCGATCCCGGTCGGCCTGCCCTCCGAGCTGCTCGAGCGCCGGCCGGACATCGCCGCCGCCGAGCGCAACGCCGCTGCCGCCAATGCGCGCATCGGCGTCGCGCAGGCTGCGTTCTTTCCTACCATCACGCTCTCCGGCGCAGCGGGATTCCGCAGCACCGACTCGGCCAGCCTGTTCACTACGCCGAGCCGCTTCTGGTCACTCGGTGGCGCGCTCGCCCAGGCGGTGTTCGACGGCGGGCTGCGCGAGGCACAGAAGCAGCAGGCGATCGCGGTGTACGACGAGGATGCGGCGACGTACCGCCAGACCGTGCTCACCGCCTTCCAGGAGGTCGAGGACAACCTGGCGGCGCTGCGCATCCTGGAGGAAGAAGCGCGCCTGCAGGACGAGGTGGTGCAGGCAGCGCGTCACGCGCTGGAGCTGACCACCAACCAGTACCAGGCCGGCATCGTGAGCTATCTCAACGTGATTTCTGCGCAGACCACGCTGCTCAGCAACGAGCGTACTGCGTCGAGCCTGCTCGGCCGGCGCCTGACCGCGAGCGTCGCGCTGGTCAAGGCCTCGGGCGGCGGCTGGAGCGCGGAGAGCCTGCCGCGCCGCTAATCCAGCAGCCTGAGGCTGAGCCGCGGCCGGCCGGCCCGCACTTCGGCGAACAGCGCGCCGTATTCCGGCACCTCCACCCATGCGGAAGTGTCGCGCGTCAGCGGCTCGGAGGCGACGATGATCGAGTCGGCGCGCTCGGCGCCGCCGGTCATCTTCCACTCGCCGTCGTGCAGACCGTAATCGCGGCCCAGCGTGTACCAGAGCGAGAGATAGCTCAGGTTGGCCTCGTGCACCCGGGACGGGTCGTCGGTCCGGTAGCAGCCGAAGTCGAAGCAGTAGCGCACGGCGGCGAGCTGGCTGCCGTTGGCGACGAACAGATTCACCGACGACGACAGCGCGATGCCGAGGCGCTCGCGCGCCTTGCGCAGGACGGCCAGCGTCTTTTCAATCGCCTCAAAAACGGCGGCCTCGTCGGCCGGCTCCGAGGGTTGCTTCAGTTGCGAGACAAAAAGCGCGTAGATCCACTCGCTATCCGTAGTGCCGCGAATGCGCGACAGGAACTCGGGCTTCACGTGCGGCGCAAGCTGAGGCTTCATGTCGGCGATGCCGGCGAGGTCGCCGTTGTGCGCGAGCGCCCACGGCAGCCCGTCGAACTGGAACGGATGCACGTTCTGCAGCGAGATCTCGACTGCCGTGGAATACGCGACGCCGCGCACGTGCGCCAGCACGCAGCCGGCGCGGACTTTCTCGGCCAGGTTCTTCAGGTTGCGGTCGAACACCGGCAGCGACGGCGAAGCGTAGAAGTACGGCCTCCCCGGCGCGTGCGAGCCCGGGTCCCACGCGCGCAGGCCGAACCCGGCGAGGTTGAGCAGGTTCAGCATCTTCGGCATGTAGCTCTGGCGCACCAGCGCCGAGTCGGGCTGGAACAGCAGGTTGTCGAGCAGCACCGGCTCGCCGAGGTAGAGAAGGGCGCGGCACATGCTAGCCCCTTTGCTCTTCCAGCCTGTCGGTGGCCGGCGGCGGCGTGCGCGACAACGCGGCGATCTCGGCGCGCAGCTCGGGCGTCACGTCGACGTTCACGGACTCGAGCGATGGCCGCAGCTGGTCCAGATTGCGCGCGCCGATGATCGGCGCCGTGACCGCGGGATGGGACGCGACCCAGGCGAGCGCGAGGCTCATCGGGTGAACGCCGCGTTTGGCGGCGAACGCCGCGAACTTCGCCGCCACTTCGTGCATCCACTGTTCGCCGTAGCGGCTCTCGTACATCTTGTTCGTCGCGAGCCGCCCGGTCGCCGTGTCCTGGCGTGCGTACTTGCCTGAGAGCAGCCCGCCGCCCGCGGGGCTGTACGGGACGACAGCCAGGCCGTTCGCCTGCGCCATCGGCAGGATCTCGACTTCCGCCTGGCGCTTCACCAGGTTGTACATCGGCTGAAGAACCTGCAGGCGCGCCCAGCCGTGGCGCTCCTGCGCAGCGAGCGCCTGCTGCGTCAGCCAGGCCGGATGGTTGCTCAGGGCCGGGTACAGCACGACGCCGGCACGCACCAGGTCCTCCAGCGCGCGCATCGATTCCTCCAGGGGAGTCAGCGCGTCGTACTGGTGCAGATAGAGAATTTCCACCCGGTCAGTCTGCAGGCGCTTGAGGCTCGCCTCCACGGCGCGCCTGATATGCCGGCGCGAGCCGCCGCGGGCGTTGATGTCGCTGCCCCAGGGATTAAAGCATTTGGTCGCGACGATGAGCTCGTCGCGGTGACCGCGCATCAGAGCGCCGAGAATTTCCTCCGAGCGTCCCTTGCTGTACTGGTCCGCGGTATCGAAAAAATTGATGCCGGCGTCGCGCGCGGCCCGGTACATCTGCGCCGACGCGGTTTCATCCGCGTCCCCGCCGAAGGGCATCGTGCCGAAGCAAAGCTGGGAAACCTGAACGCCGGTACGGCCAAGGACTCGATATTTCATGCCGCGAGTCTACTTGACCGCAGTCAAGAATCGCGCGTCGCGGGCGGGCTGATAATAGGGGCCTCCATGAAACGCAAAGTCCGCGCCAGCCCGAAGGGCAGAACGGCCGACCCCCAGGCCCTCGAGGACGTGCGAGGGCTGCTGGGCGACGCCCCCCGCCGCCGCGACCTGCTGATCGAGCACCTGCACCGGATCAACGACCGCTACGGCTACCTGTCGGCTGCGCACCTCGCCGCGCTGGCGGAGGAAATGCGCCTGGCGCTGGCCGAGGTGTACGAGGTGGCGACCTTCTACCATCATTTCGAGGTGGTGAAGGAAGGCGAAGCGCCGCCGCCGCCTCTCACCGTGCGGGTCTGCGACTCCATCGCGTGCGATCTGGCCGGCGCGCAATCTCTTCTCAAGAATCTTGCCTTTGGAAAAGAGGTGCGCGTGATTGCGGCCCCGTGCGTCGGCCGCTGCGAAGTCGCGCCCTGCGTGGTGGTGGGACAGAACCCCATCGGCAACGCGAGCGCCGCTTCGGTGAAGGCCGCGGTCGATAAAAAGCAGCTGAAATGTCCGGAGCCGCAATACGTCGACTACGCGCAATACCGCAAGCACGGCGGCTACAGGCTGCTCGCCGATTGCCTCGCCGGCAAGCGCACGCGCGACGAGATCACCAAGATCATGGAGGACTCCGGCCTGCGCGGCCTGGGCGGGGCCGGCTTTCCGGCGGGGCGCAAATGGCGCATCGTCGCCGCGGAGCCCGAGCCGCGTCTCATGGCGCTGAACATCGACGAGGGCGAGCCGGGAACCTTCAAGGACCGCTGGTACCTCGAGCGCGATCCGCATCGTTTTCTCGAGGGCATGCTGGTCGCCGCCTGGTGCGCGGGCGTGGGCGAGATCTACCTCTACCTCAGGGATGAATATGCCGGCTGCCGCGCCGTTCTGGAAAGGGAACTGCTCAAGCTGAAGAACGACCCGCCATGCGCGCTACCGCCGATTCACGTGCGCCGCGGCGCCGGGGCATACATCTGCGGCGAAGAGTCGGCGATGATCGAGTCGATCGAGGGCAAGCGCGGCATGCCGCGCCTGCGCCCGCCGTACGTCGCGCAAGTCGGCCTCTTCAACCGTCCCACGCTCGAGCACAACCTGGAGACGGTGTACTGGGTGCGGCAGATCGTCGAGCGCGGCGCGCCCTGGTTCGCCGGCCACGGCCGCAACGGCAGGAAGGGGCTGCGCTCGTTCTCCGTGTCCGGACGGGTGAAGCGGCCCGGCGTGCATCTCGCCCCGGCCGGAATCACCGCGCGCGAGCTGATCGACGAGTACTGCGGCGGCATGCTCGACGGCCACCAGTTCTATGCCTACCTGCCGGGCGGCGCCTCGGGCGGCATCCTGCCCGCCACGAAGGGCGACCTCCCGCTCGACTTCGACACGCTGCAGCCCTATGGCAGCTTCATCGGCTCGGCGGCGGTGGTGATCCTGTCGCAGCGCGATTCGGCGGCCGCGGCGGCCGCCAACCTGATGAAATTCTTCCACGAGGAATCCTGCGGCAAGTGCACCCCGTGCCGCGTCGGCACCGCCAAGGCGCTGGCGCTGATGGGCGAGCGCCGATGGAACCAGCCGTTGCTAAACGAGCTCTCGCAGACCATGATGGACGCCTCGATCTGCGGCCTGGGCCAGGCGGCGCCCAATCCCGCGCTGACCGTCATGAAATACTTCCCGCAAGAGGTGCAGTGATGGACCGGGTGACCCGCCAGCAGGTGGCGATGATGCCGATCGAGTTCAAGCTCAACGGCCAGACCGTGGTCGGCCGGCCCGACGAGCTGATCATCGAGACGGCGCGCCGGCACGGCATCTCGATCCCGCACCTGTGCTACACGCGCACGCTGCGGCCCGACGGCAACTGCCGCGCCTGCGTGGTCGAGGTGAAGGGCGAGCGCGCTCTCGCGCCCTCGTGCTGCCGCTTTCCGACACAGGGAATGGAAGTCACCACCGATTCGCCGCGCGCGCTGACCTCGCAGAAAATGGTGCTCGAGCTGCTGCT
>Ga0210382_10000393_pt1 | contig 15875 bp, 15 predicted proteins | sample PLMedo_FD_155452 | JGI IMG/M metagenome (GOLD analysis project Ga0210382, IMG submission 155452) | Groundwater sediment microbial communities from an aquifer in East River, Colorado, USA - PLM0_60_coex redo | ecosystem: Environmental > Terrestrial > Soil > Riparian zone | place: USA: East... | reverse complement strand
GACGGCAAATGGATCAGCTACGTCACGAACGAGGACCAGTCCCACTTGAAGAACCGTGACGGCTACATCGTGGCTCCCGACGGGACCGGCGCGCGCAAGGTCTTCAGCGTGCGTCCCGGCTCGCAGGACACGCTCGGCGACTGGCATCCCGATGGCCGCCGCATCGCGGCGACCAGCGACGCGTCGGGGCAGAACCGGGCCGGCATCGTCGATATCGAGACGGGCGCCCTTCGCTGGTACTCGCCTGAAGGCATCGAGGAGCACGCGCTGCGTTTCTCGAAGAACGGCAAATGGCTCGTGACCATCCGCAACGAGAAATCAGAGGTCCGGCCGATCGTCTACGACGTCGACACCGGCAAAGCCCGCGACCTTGTGCTCCCCGCGGGATTCGCGCTCGGCGCGCAGTTCTTCGCGAACGACACACAGCTCCTCATCAACTACTCGACCGACGTCACGAGGCCCGCGCTCGTCGCGTACGACCTCGCGACTGACACCGCCGAAACGCTCATCGAGCCTGAGTACGGCTCGATCGGCCCCACGGTTTTCGTGAACGCCGAGCACGTCCGGTACAAGACCTTCGACGGGAAGAAGATCCCGGCGCTCCTCTACCGTCCGCGCGATATCGCGCCCGGCGAGAAGCTGCCGGCACTCGTGCACGTCCACGGCGGACCGACCGGGCAGTGGTTCCGCGGTTTCGATCCGTTCGCCCAGTTCCTCGTCGACCGCGGCTTCGTCGTGCTCGAGCCGAACATCCGTGGCTCGACCGGTTACGGCGTCGAGTTTCGCGATGCCGCGCTGAAGGACTGGGGCGGCGCGGATCTCGAGGACGTCGCGGCGGGCGCGGACTACTTGAGTGCGCTTCCGTACGTCGATCCCCAGCGGCTCGTCGTGTTCGGTGGGAGCTACGGCGGTTTCATGACGTTCGTCGCGGCAACGAAGAAGCCGGATCTCTGGCGGGCCGCCGTCGCGTGGGTCGGCGTCAGCGACCTGCACCGCATGTGGGAAGAGAGCAAGGAGCACTTCCGGTACTTCCTGCGCGAGCAGATGGGCGATCCCGAGAAGGATCGCGCCCTATGGCGCGACCGGAGCGCGGTCGAGTTCGCGGGTCAGCTCTCGGCGAAGCTGCTCATGGTCCACGGCGTGAATGACCCGCGCTGTCCGGTTTCGCAGTCGCGCATATTCCGCGACAAGCTGATCGCGCTCGGCAAGCGAGAGGGCGAAGACTTCGAATACGTCGAGCTCGACGACGAGGGTCACGGAAGCGCAGACATCCAGCAGAAGATCCGCACCTTCACGATCCTCGCGGACTATCTGGAGCGAGTCCTCTAAGCAGTCTCGGCGTACATCGGACAAGCGAGCCGCTGCCGACCCCTATGTAACTGGCAGCGGCTTTGCTCTACCGGCCTCCAAACCTGTTGATTTGGAGGCGGTTATGGACGCATTGACGCTGCTCGAGCAGGACCACCAGAAGGTCAAGAAGCTCATGGGCGAGATCGAGAAGACGACCGAGCGCGGCATCAAGACGCGCGAACAGCTCTTCAACAAGCTCGTCCAGGAGCTGACCGTGCACGAGAAGATCGAGGAGCAGATCTTTTACCCCGCGGTGAAAGAGCGTGCGACCTCGAAGCAGCTCGAGGAGCTCGTGACGGAGTCGTACGAGGAGCACCACTTCGTCGACCTCGTGAAGGCGGAGATCGAGAACACGCCCTTCGAAGCCGAGGAGTGGGCGGCCAAGTTCAAAGTCATGATGGAGAACATCGAGCACCACGCCTTCGAGGAAGAAGAGGGCAAGATGTTCCCCAAGGTCCGCAGGGCGTTCAAGAAAGACGAGCTCGAAGATATGGGCATGCGGATGGAAGAGCTCAAGATGCAGCTCATGGAAAGCATGCCGACCGAGGAGCGCACCGGCGCCTGACCTCGGTCGTCTCTAAGCGGCGGCGGTTGCGGGCCGGCGCGCGCGGCGGACGAGCTGCGACGCGCCGGCCATCCCGAACAGCGCGAGTCCGGCGATGTCAGCGCCGAGGCCCGGGGCAAGAAGCAACAGACCGCCCGCGACGAGCAAGACGCGCTCGATCAGGTTCGTTGGCTGCAAGAGGTAGCCTCCAACGCCGGCGACGAGCGCGATGATCCCTACGGCGGCCGAGACGGACGCGATGACCGCCTCCGGGATCGTCGATCCAGTCCACAGGATCGCGAGGCCATCCGGCTGCGTGAACATGAACGGAACCAGGAAGCAGGGGAGCGCGTACTTCCACGTGAGCATCATCGTTTTGTACGGATTGCCACCGGTGATCGCCGCCGCGGCGAACGGTGAGAGCGCGACCGGCGGCGACACCTCGGAAAGCACCGCGTAGTAGAAAACGAACATGTGCGCCGCAGGCGGCGCGACGCCGAGTGTGATCAATGCTGGTACGACGGTTGGCACCGCGACCAGATATGTGGCGGTGATGGGCAGCGACAGCCCGAGGACCCAGAGCACGAGAGCCGAGACGATGAGCGTCGCCACGAGGTTGCCGAAACCGAGATCGAGGATGAGGCGGGAAATCTTCAGGCCGAGGCCGGTCTGCAGAAGGATGCCGACAGCGATCCCAGCGACGGCCGTGGTCGCCCCGATCGGCAAGACTTGCCTGGTCCCGGCGGCGAGCGCCTTCACGAGCTTCGTCGGCGAGAGCGAGGTTTCGCGGCGGATGTATGAAACGAGGATGGCCACGATGATCGACCAGAACACTGCGGTGATCGTCGAGAAGCCCGCGATCAGGAACAGGATGATCGCGAAGAGGGACGTGTACTGGTACCAATAGCGCTTCGTGAGCTCCCAGAAGCCGGGGGCGTCGAGCGCGATCGCGCGCGCGCCCAGCCGACGTGCGTCCACCTCGATCATGAGGAGGATCCCGAGGTAGTAAAGGATCGTCGGCATCATCGCCATGACGACCACCTGGAGGTAGCCGATGCCGAGGATCTCGGCCATCAGGAACGCGGCCGGGCCCAGGACCGGCGGTGAGATGACCGCGCCGATCCCGCCCGCCGAGAGGATCGCGCCGCTCGACTCACGGTCGTGCCCCGCCTTCTTCAGCATCGGGTACGCGATCGAGCCCAGAGTGACGGTCGTCGCGACCCCCGAACCGGAGACGGTGCCGAGAAGGAACGACGCGACCGTGACCGTGCGGGCTGCGCCCGTCGGCCTCTTTCCGGTGAGCGCGAACGCGAGGTCCACGTAGAACTTCCCGGCGCCGGTGTAGTCGAGGATCGCGCCGTAGATCGTGAACAGGATGATGAAGGTCGCCGCGACCTGTAGCGGTGTGCCGAGCATCCCGTCGAGGCCGAGGTACTGGTTCGACACGATGTAGTCGAGGTCCTTTGGCGGTCCGCGGAACGGGCCCGGCATGAAGTCCGCGAAGTACGCGTATGCGATCGCGGCGATGCCGATTGCCGGCAGATGCCAGCCGATCGTGCGCCGACCCGCCTCGAGCACGGTGACGATCGCGATGATCCCGAAGACGAAGTCCCACTGGTTCGGGTTGTTCACCCGGTAGATCACGGTCTCGAAGTTCAGGAAGACGTACGCCGTGATAGCGATCGACGCGGCGACCAAGGCGAGGTCGATCGCGTTGACGCTCTTGACGAATCGCGGATGCATCGGGTAGAGCAGGAAGGTGAGAATCAGGATCGCGGTCAGGAAGAGCATCACGTAGATCTGCGGCGTAGTGATCGTCTGGCCGAGCAGACGGATGGAGGGAACAAGCACGACGCCCGTGAACGGGATCTCCGCTCCAGCGGCGGCGAAGTAGAGCGCGAACAGGGTCGTCGCGACGGCGAGGCCCGTGACCACCTTGTCCCACCACCCGGTGAAGGTCCTCGTCCTCGACTCGGCCTCGTATTCCTCAATCAGCTCTTTGGTCTTGTCGTCGGCCAGCACAGCCTCGAGGTCGGGTCGCGCGATGACTTCTGGCTCGGAGATCCGCTCGCTCATTTGGCGTGCTCCAGCATTGCGATCAGCCAGGGACGGTCCTCGGCGCGGACGTGGACGACGGTTTCGCCGAACCGCGGCTTCAGGACGACGCGCCATCGTGAGGTGGAAAGGGCCTGTTCGCCGGCTGGCGTAATGCGGATCAGCAGTTCAGGGTCGACCGACACCGTCCGCGGTGAGTCCTCGACCCATAGGCCCTCCCCCGATCGCGCGGGCTCGCCATTCCAGCCGAAATACTCGATGGATCGAATGTCGCTCGAGCGGACACGCTGGATACGCAGGCCGTTCGCTTCGCGCGCGAGCTCCTCGAACACGGTGACCTGGTAGATGGATTGGCGGTACGAATACTGGAGCGTCTCGGCGGTGTCGAGCGTCGCCACGAACTCGGTCGTGCCGTCGCTCACGGTCAGGACTGACACGGGGGTGGCGAGCGCCACCCCCGCCGCAATCACGATCGCCGCGCCGAGCGCGACGAGAGCATTATTTCTTCCAGGCACCTTTCGACTTGTAAAAGTCGATCGCACCCTGATGGAAGTCGATCGGTGATCCGACGGTCGCGGACTCGAGCGTGAGGTCTTTGGCGGCGGCATGCACGTTCACGAGGTCGGCCTTGTTGTCGAACATCGTCGCGAGGATCGCCTGAGCAAAGGCCGGATCGAAGGTCGAAGGCACGACGAGGAGGTTCGCGACGCCTGAGACGGTCACGTCCCCCGCCGTGTTGTAGGTCGACTTAGGGATCGTGATCGGGAAGTAGAAGTTGCCGTACTTGGCAGACATCTTAGAGATGCTGTCGGAGAGATCCAGCATCTTGAGCTTCGTGCCGGTCGAAAGGTCGAGCACCGCGGGCACCGGCAGGCCGCCGCTGAAGAAGAAAGCCTGGATCTTTCCGTCGCGTAGCGCGTTGGCGGAATCGGCGGCACTGAGTCGCTGCCGCGCGATGTCCTTGGCGGCATCGATCCCATAGGCCTCGAGGGTCCGATTCGCGATGATCTCGGTGCCGGAGCCGGGGGATCCGACGGAAACGTCTTTGCCGCGCAGGTCGTTCACGGTGTTAATACCCGAGCCGTCTTTCACCACCAGATGCGTGAGGTTCGAGTAGAGGACCGCAAGTACCTTCGCATCAACCTTCTTCTCGGGAGCCACGAAAGAGCCCGAGCCGTTCACCGCATCGAAGGCGGTGTCCGCGAGGGTGAACGCGACGTCGGCCTTTCCATCGCGGATGAGCTTCATGTTGTCTACGGACGCCGTTGTGGACTGGGCGCTCGCATCGACGTTGAGCTTTCTCTTCAGGAGATCCGCGAGTCCCGCGCCATAGACGATGTAGACCGCGCCGGTCCCGCCCGTCACGATGTTCAGCGTCTTTCCAGCGAAATTTGGCGTTCCGGTTGCCGACGGAGTCGGCGTCGATGCGGCCCGTGGCGCGTTGCAAGCCATTGCCACGAGCATCGCCGCGACCAGTGAGGCCAGGAAGCGACTGGCGTTTCGCATGTGACACCTCCCCAGCGGTAAGGCGGGAGTCTAGGACGTTCGGGGTCTGTGCAGCCGTAACGAACGCCGCGTCTCGGCGGCCGTCATCCGGCGTCGCTCGTCCTCGGTCTCGGCGACGAGGGGCGGGAGCGGCACCGGCTTTCCATGTGCGTCGGTCGCCACAAAGACGAGGTACGCGGACGCGACATGGACGACGTTCCCGGTAAGCATGTCCTCGGCCTCAACGCGGACGCCGATCTCCATGCTCGTCTTTCCGACGTGGTTCACCGACGCCTTCGCCGTCACGAGATGCCCGACGTAGACCGGCGCAAGGAAGGAGAGCTCGTCGATGCGCGCCGTGACCACACGGGCACGCGCGTGTCGGGTCGCGGCCGCCCCGGCGACCGCGTCGATGAGCTTCATGACCTCGCCGCCGTGGACGTTGCCGTACGGGTTGGCGTCGGACGGCAGCATCGTGCGCGACATCACGGTCTTGGAGCCTGCGACGGTCTTGGCACCTGCATGCACCGCGCGATTCTGTCATCCGCGTCTAGCATCCCCGCGTGACCGTCCTCTCCCGCGAAGAGCTCCGCGCGGCATTGGCCGGGACGCCTCCACTTATCGAGGACGCAGACATCTCCCATCAGCTGCAGCCGAACGGAGTGGATCTGCGCGTGGAGCGGGTACAGCGCCTCACCTCGCCGGGGCTGCTCGGCGCCGCGGACAACGTCCGCGAACCAGCGGCGCGCGAGGACGTGCAGGCCGACAAGGACGGCTGGTGGGACCTGCACCGCGGGGCCTACGTCATCACATACCGCGAGAAGGTGAACCTTCCGACCGACCTCATGGCGCTCTCGCGCCCTCGCTCGAGTCTGCTCCGCTCGGGCGTCGCGATCCATGGCGCGGTGTGGGACGCCGGTTATTCCGGGCGCGGCGAGGGTCTTCTCGCGGTGCTCAACTCGCGCGGCTACCGGCTGCAGCGCGGAGCACGCGTGGCCCAGCTCGTGTTCTTCCGGCTGTCGGCGCCGACCGCGGAGGGATACAAAGGTAGGTACCACGGGGAGAACGCCTGATGGCGCTGGATCCCCGCGTGCTCGCCGCGCCGACCGTCCTCACGCCACCCGCGGGCGCCCGCGTCGAGCGCGATCTGGCCTACCGCACCGACGGCGGCCGAGTGCTCAAGCTCGACGTGTACCGACCTTCATCGAGTCGAGGACCGTACCCGGTTGTGTTCCTGGTCAATGGCGACGCGCCGGAAGAGATCATCGCCACCGCGAAGGACTGGGGCGTCTTTCGGTCGTACGGTCAGCATCTCGCCGCGCGCGGCATCGTTGGAGTTCCTTTCAATCATCGATCGTCGAACCGCCTCGCGCCGACCGAGGTCGCGAGTGATGTTGAGGTCGCGATTGAATTCGTCCGACGTCGTGGCGAGGATTTCGGGATCGACGCAAGTCGCGTGGGCGTATGGGTCTTCTCGGCGGGTGGACCGTTCGGTCTCGCGCCACTCCTGCAGCGGCGGCCCGAGTGGCTGCGCTGCGCGGCTGGCTTCTACACGATCTGGGACCTCGCGCCACTCCGCGCGAGCCTGCCCTGGGCGACGGACGAGACCCTCCGAAGATGGTCCTGCGTGACGGCGCTCGACGCCGAGAACCCCGATCTGCCGCCACTGCTTGTCGCGCGCGCGGGCGGCGATCACCCCGCGCTTCTCGAAGGCACCGACACCTTCGTGCGGAAAGCTCAAGAGCGAGGCCAGAATCTCAGGGTGCTCGATCATCCGACCGGGCAGCACGGCTTCGACACGCGCGATGACGACGAGCGCTCGCGAGAGATCATTCGCGAGACGCTCGAATTCTTCGTCCGCCATCTCGGCCCGCCGAAGGCAGTGACCGCGCCATGAGTGGGCAACGCCTCGTCTGGGGTGCTGGCGTCGTCGTTCTGGCGCTCGCATCGCTTGCCGCAGTGATCGTGGCGAGCGCGCTTCCCGCGGGATACGACTTTCACGCGTACTGGCTCGCCGGCCGAAACCTGCTGACCGGCGGGCCGCTCTATCCAGACGCCACGACGATCCTCGGGCTGCCCGACGAGTTCCGGTACCTCCCGATCGTCGCCATCGTGTTCGTCCCGTTCGCGCTCCTGCCGTACTCGGTTGCGCTGGCGATCTGGATCGGCATCGAGCTCGCCACCGCCGCGGCCGTCGGCGTTGCGCTCATCCGTCCTCTTCCAGCGTCGTGGCGGCCCTGGGCCGCAGCCGGTTATGTCTTCTTCCTGGGCCTCGTCCTCGAGGTGACGCTCGGCAACGTGAACCTCATCTCACTCGCGCTCGCGCTCGCCGCCTGGCGCCTGCGCGACCGGGCGCTCCCGGCGGGCATCCTCCTCGCAGCCGCGGTCGGCCTGAAGTTCCTGCCTCTCACGCTCCTCCTTTTCTATGTGGCCTCGGGCCGTTGGCGGCCGGTGCTGATCGGCGGGGTCATCGGCAGCGCGGCTCTCGCCGTCGGCGCTCTGCTCATGCCCGATCGCACGGCGGAGTACATCCGCTTCGCTCCGCGCCTCCTCGAGCAGGATTGGGTCTACGCGCACATCGCGCGGCCCGGTCCACCGGCGCTCGCCGCGGTCTTCTGGTCCGAGCTCTTTCCGCTCGCCCTCGCCGGCGCCGCAGCGCTCGTCGCCGTGCTGGCCGGTGTTGCGGCCCGCCGCGATCCCGCGCGCGAGAACACCTGGCACGCCCTCACGCTCGCGACCGCCGGGTACCTCGCTCCGTTCGGTTACTTCTGGACGACCTTCCTCATCCTGTCGCTCCCGCTCGCTGCCGACACGCTCCGCCGAGCGTCAACGACGCGGTCGCCGCTGCCGCGCGCGGCGATGGTCGTAGGGGTCGTCGTCTCTTGGATCCTCATGGAACCACAGCAGGTCGGAACGCTCGTTCCGATCCTTCTACATTTTCTTGGGAACGTGGTGCTGTGCGCGCTGGCGATCGTCACGCTGGTGCGGCCGATCGCGTCAACGGCAGGGCTCAGGCTACCCAGTACCAGAGCGCGTACATCCCAATGAAAAGCACCCCGATCGTGGCACCGATGGCGACGTACGCTCGGCCGAGCCAGCCCCGCGCCACGACCGCAAGAACGATGAAGGCGGGAAAGACCGCGAGGTAATAGCGCGGTGACGACGTGAGCGAGCTCGACCCCACGGCGACGAGGAAGGCCACGGTCGCATAGGCGGCGAGGCTCGGTCGGAGCAGACGCCAGGAGAGCAGAACCAGAATTCCAACCAACAGGGTGGAGCCGAGGACGATGTAGGGGAACCCATACACGCGCGGGTCGAAGAGATCCGCGAACGCCTCGAAGGGCAACGACGGCGCGAGCCCCCAGTTGGCTTCCGCGGTGAGGATCGCCATGGGGTCGCCGGTAATGCGCCAGAGCACCGCGAGCCAGCCGATGAAAGCCACCGCGACCGGTGTGGCTGCCGCGAGCGCGGCTCGGGGTCCGGAGCGCTGGAACGCCTCGATCGCGATCGGAACGGCGACGGCAGCGCCGAAGTATGGCTTCGCCAGCGCGGCGAGCACGCCCAGCGCCGCGGCAGGGAGCCATTCTCCTCGGCGCGCGTGGTAGACCGCGCCAATCGAGAGTGCGATCAGCAGCGACTCCGCATACACGACCGAGAGAAAGACGCTCGTCGGGAAAATCAGCAGGTAGAGCGCCGCGCGAGGCGCGGCCGGGCCTTCGTGATCGATCGACACCAAGCGCACGAGATAGACGAGCGCGACGAATAGCGCGAGATTCGAGATGACTATGCCCGCGGCGAGATACGCATCGTCGCTTCCCCCGAGCAGCGCGGCCACGAGGCGCAAGAGCAAGGGATAGAGGGGGAAGTACGCGTTGTTGGCGGGGACTTCGCCGTAGCCCTGGTGCGCGATCGCGAGGTACGCCCCTGAGTCCCACCGGGTCGCCGCGTCGAGAAGAGGATTGGTCGATGAATGGCACACGTCCGCGCAGACCGTGGGAGTAGAAAAGAGCCCGACTGCGATGAGCGCGACGATCGCAGTGATGGCGCGGGTCAAGAGAAAGGGAACGAGGACGAGGCGCGCCGCTGTCAACGCGGGCATGCCGGACGCTCGGACGCTCGGTTCCACCCTCTCGCGCGACTTCTCATCGCGTCCGCTTACCCCGCGGCGCAGGTCGAGGTCAGCGCGCGTTCGTATGAACATGCAGCGGTACCGCGCCCACGTCGAGGGCGGTTTCGTCCGCGCCCTTTCGCGACCGGACCAGGAAGATGGCGGCTGCGGAGACGAACGCCATCAGCAAAGCGAGCGCGAAGAGCCTATCGAGCTCCATGAAACCGGTCGTGTATTGGAAGTAGTCGTATTCCGTGGTCCCGATCGGCCATCCGACCCTCAATGCGGCGAGTTGCAGCATCGTGAGCGCCGCCGCGCGAGGCCATGAGCTCCACAAGTCAGCGTGCACGGCAAACGTCAGGATCAACAGCAGCGGGGCGAGGACGTAAAGGTAGCGGTCGGTGTCCCGGCCTCCGATCACCGCAAATATCACCGCAAGCACGACGAAGTACAGCCAATGCATCTCGCCCGACACGAACCGCAACGTGTCGCGGAACCGAATGAGCGGTATGACGAGAAGGAGGCCCAAGGAGAGCGGCGCGGCGAGGAGCACACGCCACATCTCCCCGGCGCGGTTCTGGATGATCCAGACGACCTGGCTAGCGACGATGGTCGCTTGCGAAAGCGCGCCCGATCCCGGGGCGGGCGGGACGGGAGGAAATGCGCGGATCAGCAGCAGTGCCGCGACCGCCGGGACGCTCGCCAACGCGACCATGAGACCCCATCGCAGTGGCGCGCCGCGGACATGCGCCCGCCAGAGGAATGGGATCGTTATCAAGAGGTTTTCACGGGCGAGGGTGCCGGCGACGAGCGCGAGCCCGAACAGGGCGAGGCGGCGTTCGAGCGCACACAGGATGAGCGCGACGAGGACAAAGAAGGCAAAAGCATCACCGAGCACCGGGTAGTAAATGTCCCAGCGCACACCCATCGGCAGCGTGATCCACCAGACCAGGGCGAGCATCGCCGCCCGTGGGTCCACGTGGTAGCGATCGAGGATGCGAAGCAGCAGGATCGCACTCCCGAGGATCGAGAGAACGTTTACGAGGATGAATCCCGTCACTACGTCCAAGGGCATCAACGCAACGAGTGCGCTGGGTAGCAACCGGTACGCGAAGCCCGCCCATTGCGGCTCGGCACCCTTGCCCTGAAGTGCCGCGGTCAGACTCGCGTAGGCACTTCCGTCGTTACCGAGGCCATCGTTGAAGGTGATTCGCGGCGTAAGGAGCGCGAGCACGCCTACGGCGAAAAGCGTGATCCCAACTCCGGCGATCGCGGGATGGGAGGAGAGCGCGGCGAAAGCTGCCTTCGAATTCCGCATTGGCCGAACACGCTAAAGCTGCCGGCCGGCGTTTCGGGTCGGATCGGAGCGGTCGCGACGACTTCGCTACGTCGCCTTGCCTATGTGGGCGTCCTCGCACCGGATGGTGGCCGCGGCGTCGCGACCGAGACGGACGCGGCTGACTCAGACGCTTGGAAGATCGATCCCTTTTTCTTTCGCGAACCGGATCGCATCCGGGTAACCCGCGTCGGCGTGCCGCATCACGCCGGTGCCCGGGTCGGTCGTGAGCACGCGAAGCAGCTTCTCGCGACCGAGAGGTGTCCCGTCAGCGACAGCCACCATCCCCGCATGGATCGAATTGCCAATGCCGACACCACCGCCGTGATGCACCGAGACCCAGGTCGCCCCCGCGGAGGTGTTCACGAGCGCGTTCAGGACCGGCCAGTCCGCGATGGCGTCGCTGCCGTCGCGCATGTCTTCCGTCTCCCGGAAGGGCGACGCGACGGATCCTGAATCGAGGTGGTCGCGACCGATCACGATCGGCGCTTTCAGCATCCCGCGCTGCACGAGCTCGTCGATCCGCTCGCCGAACTGCGCGCGCTCGCCGTAGCCGAGCCAGCAGACGCGTGCGGGCAGCCCTTGAAAGGGGACGCGTTCGCCGGCGAGATGGATCCAACGGGAGAGCGTGCGATCCTCAGGGAAGAGTTCGAGAACGAGCTCGTCGGTTCGGCGGATATCCGCAGGGTCTCCCGATAGCGCGACCCAGCGGAACGGCCCGCGCCCTTCCGAGAAGAGCGGGCGGATGTATGCGGCCACGAAACCGGGATAGCTGAACGCCTCGGCGTAGCCGGCCGCCTGTGCTCCGCCGCGAAGATTGTTGCCGTAGTCGAATGCGACCGCGCCGCGCGATGCGAGGGCGACGATGGCCTCGCAGTGCCGCGCCATCGACGCGCGCGACTGGCGGACATACTCCTCGGGGTGCGTGCGGAGCGCGGCCGGGTCGGCCACGCCCGCGGGGACGTACCCGTCGAGTGGGTCGTGGGCGCTCGTCTGGTCGGTGACGACATCCACCGCGACCGAGCGGCGAACGAGCTCGGGCAGGACATCGGCCGCGTTAGCGACCAGCCCTACCGATCGCGCGGCCTGTTCGCGACGGTACCGGTCGACTCGAGCGAGGGCATCGTCGAGCGACGACGCGATCTCATCCAGGAAGCCTTGCGATCGGCGGCGCTCCGCACGCGCGGGGTCGACCTCGACGATGAGCGCCGTTCCTCCGTTCATCGTGACGGCCATGGGCTGCGCGCCACCCATCCCGCCGAGGCCGGCCGACACGACGAGCCGCCCTGTCAATGATCCGCCGAAATGCTTGCGAGCGACCGCGGCGAACGTCTCGTACGTGCCCTGAAGGATTCCCTGCGTACCGATGTAGATCCATGAGCCCGCGGTCATCTGTCCGTACATCGTCAGACCGGCGTCCTCGAGGCGGTGGAATTCTTCCCATGTTGCCCAGCGCGGGACGATGAGCGCGTTCGCGATCAGCACGCGTGGCGCCCATTCGTGTGTGCGGAACACGCCGACCGGTTTCCCGGACTGCACCAGCAACGTCTCGTCCTGTTTGAGGCGGGCAAGTGTCGCCAGGATGCGATCGAACGCGGCCCACGATCGCGCCGCGCGCCCCGTCCCGCCATAGACGATGAGATCGTCGGGCCGCTCGGCCACTTCCGGGTCGAGGTTGTTCTGGATCATTCGATACGCGGCCTCTTGCGGCCAGCCGAGACAGTGCAGCGCACTACCTCGTGGTGCGCGAATCGTGCGGGCGCTGACGGTCATGGCCTCATTGTCCATCGCCTTGGGCAGCACTGGCATACGGGTCAATGCCGAGGATGAACGCCCGCGGGCCCACCCAGAACTGAGCGATGAAATCGATTGGCCGCACGTCGGATGGTATGGACCGCCGCCGCGATCGTCGGGGTCTGGCGGGGATAGAACCGCCATGCGTCGCTGACGCGGATAATCGGGCGCGTGGACCCCATCACCCTCGCCATCCACGCGACGCCGGCATTTGTCGCGAGCGCGGTGGAGTTCGTCGAAGCGACCACGATCGTTCTGGCGGTGGGGGTCACCCGGGGATGGCGCGCGCCGCTCTTTGGGACTCTCGCCGCCACCGCCACGCTCGCGATCATCATCGCGACGCTCGGGGTCGCGATCGTGACGATCGTCCCCGAGCTGCTCCTGAAAGGCGTCGTCGGCTCGCTCCTGCTGCTTTTCGGTCTGCGCTGGCTGCGCAAGGCGGTCCTCCGTTTCGCCGGCATCGTCGCCGTCCACGACGAGGAGCTGATCTACCAGCGCGAGGTCGCCGAGCTCCGCGCGCAGGGTCTCAAAAGGAAGGAGTTCGATTGGGTTGGATTCCTTGTGGCGTACAAGGCCGTCCTGCTCGAGGGGACCGAGGTCGCGTTCATCGTGATCGCGTTCGGTGCGGCCGGCGGGACCGCGTTGACCGCCGCGACCGTTGGCGCGATCGCTGCCGGGTTCTTCGTGGTCGCTCTCGGTCTCGCCCTGAAGCAGCCGCTCACGATGGTTCCTGAGAACTGGTTGAAGTTCGGTGTCGGGGCGATGCTCTGCAGCTTCGGCGTGTTCTGGTTCGCGGAGGCGCTCGGCATGGAGTGGCCGGGCGACGCGCTCTCGATCCCGCTGATCGTGCTGACATTCCTCGTTGCGAGCTGGCTCGCGGTCCGGATGCTGCGCGCACTCCTGCCGGAGGGCGCTCGCGTGGAAGCACGAAATGTTTAGGAGCATCTGGTCCACCCTTGCCGGGCTTCTGATCGAAGACGGTCAGCTCGCGATCGGCGCGCTCATCGCGCTCGCGATCACCTGGGGGATCGCGTACTCGGGCGGCGATCAGGGTCGCGATGTGAGCGGCTGGCTCCTTCTCGTGCTCGTACTCGCGCTCGTCGTCGCGAATCTCTATCGCGCGGGCGTGAACGTTCGCGCGCGGGTGAGCTCCGCGCGGCGATAGCACCCGCGCTCGTGATCATTCCGGATCCCGACCGCCTGCATGAACGACTCGACGATGGTCGGCCCGACGAACCGAAAGCCGCGCTTCTTCAGGTCTTTCGAGAGAGCGTCCTTGTCGGTGAATGTCCACGCATACGCGTCGAAGGTGCCGAACTCTTTCCGCAAGACGAGCAAGGCCTGCGCATTCCCGATGGCCGCCTCGATCTTCGCGCGGTTGCGGATGATCGACTCGTCCTTCATGAGCCGTGCTACGTCCTTTGAGGCGAACGTAGCGACCTTGACTGGGTCGAACCGGACGAACGCGCGCCGGAATGCCGACCGCTTGCGTAGGACCGTCTCCCACGAGAGTCCGGCCTGCATGCCCTCGAGGATCAAGAATTCAAACAGGAGGCGATCGTCGTGCAGCGGCGTTCCCCACTCGACGTCGTGATACGACACGAGGGGCTCGCGGGTCGCCCAGCCGCAGCGGCGAATAGTGGCGCTGCGAGCTACGCGCCGCCCCACTTCTGCAGCAGCTCAGGTAATTCAGAGAGTCGAGTGACCTCGGCCGTGGGCACGGCGATCGAGGATGGAAAACCGGATTCGTTCTTTCTCCAGATGGCGCGCATGCCGGCGTCGAGCGCACCGGAGACGTCATCGACCATGCGGTCGCCGATCATGACGCACTCGTCCGGAAATATCTCCAATCGGCGCGCGACTTCGGCGAACACGCTTCGGTGCGGCTTGGAGTGGGGAAGGTCGGAGGTGTAGACGATCGCGTCGAGAAGGCCCGCGAGACCGTGCATGACGAGGTCGGCGTTGTGCCAGTCGGCGGCCCACCAGGTGTTGGAGAGCAGACCGAGTCGATAGCTTCGCCCCCGCAGGAGACGAAGCGTGCTCGCGGCGTCGGGATCGACGGTCGACCAGCCGGCGATCGCCTTCGCGTAGCCGTCCATGGCCCCAAGAAGCTCCGCGCCGCTCACCGGCACGCCGAGACGGTCGAAGGCCTCGCGCACGAGTCCCGTCGGCGGGCCGCTCCAGTGCTCCGTATCGACCCTTCGCCAGTGCTCGCGCTCGGCATCGCGCATGGCGCTGACATAGGCGTCGCGTGCCGGCCACTTACGGTCGGCGAATTGTGTAACGAGGTGGTCGTAGGACGCCGCCCACTTCCCGTCGGCGCCGGTCTCCCAATCGGACCAGTGCACGAGGGTCCCGCCGAGATCGAAGATCACCCCGCGCGGAGCGGCCATCTGTTCGGAACTGTACGAAACGGCGTCCCCGGCGCGAAGGGTGCACTCTGAGCCGCGATGCCCGACCTTTCCTGGTTCTTCTGGCTGTTCGTTCTCGTGCAATTCTTCATACCGCTTTACCAGAAACAAGTGCTCGAGCTGCGCCGGAACAGGGCGTTCCGCGGCATCGAGCAGCGCCGCAAGACGCGCTTCATCTCGATGATCCATCGACAGGAGACGATGAGCTTCCTCGGCTTCCCGCTCGCGCGATACATCGACATCGAGGACTCCGAGCAGGTTCTGCGCGCCATTCGGCTCACGCCCGAGGACATGCCGATCGACTTCTTGCTCCACACGCCCGGTGGCCTGGTCCTCGCGGCCGAACAGATCGCGTTCGCGCTGAAGCGACACAAGGGCAAGGTCACCGTGTTCGTGCCCCATTACGCGATGTCCGGCGGGGCGCTTCTCGCGATCTCCGCCGACGAACTGGTGATGGATCCGAACGCCGTCCTCGGTCCGGTCGACCCGCAGCTCGGGAGCGCTCAGTCGGCGTTTCCTGCCGCCTCGATCGTGCGTGCGCTCGCGCAGCCAAATCCGAATCGCGACGACCAGACCCTGATCCTTGGGGACGTCGCCGAGAAGGCGCTCCGCCAGGTGAAGGGGACGGTGAAGAGGCTGCTGCTCGAGCACTACAGCGAGGCCGACGCGGAGCGCATCGCGACGAAGCTCAGCTCGGGCGAATGGACCCACGACTACGCACTCGACGTCGCCGGTCTGCGTGAGCTCGGTATCAAGGTGGCCGAGGACATGCCGCGCGAGGTCTACGAGCTC
>Ga0210382_10000392_pt1 | contig 15906 bp, 16 predicted proteins | sample PLMedo_FD_155452 | JGI IMG/M metagenome (GOLD analysis project Ga0210382, IMG submission 155452) | Groundwater sediment microbial communities from an aquifer in East River, Colorado, USA - PLM0_60_coex redo | ecosystem: Environmental > Terrestrial > Soil > Riparian zone | place: USA: East... | reverse complement strand
CATCGAGGGGTAACGAGAACGGACCGCCGCCCCGGCCAGGGGCGGCGGTCCTCACTACTCCTTTTCCGGCGATCAGGCCGGCGCCGAATCCTCCGCGATCTCGCGATCGGCGAGGCCCTCGGCGATCAGCTGGTCGTCAGACTTGCCGCGTCTCGCGGACTGCGACACGACATAGATCACGATGCCCGAGATCACCGAGACGGCCGTGAAGCCGATCATCCAGACGTTCCAATCCCCCAGCTCCCAACCCGTCGGGTTGGAATCCGACTTCGGGTACCAGGAGCCCACGAAGATGAAGAGCACCGCGGCGACGTTGACAAGGAAGCCGACGACGCCGCAGACGAACAACCAGCCCACGGGGATCCTCCGCTCACGCTCGAAGCGTTCCGGCTCGGCCCGCTTCGCGAAGAAGATGTCGAGGAAGAGAAGCGCCGTCGAGATGCACCACACGATCGTCACGCCGGCGTAGAGCATGTAGAAGTAGCGGTAGGGGTCGCTCTCGCCCGACCCGAGGACGAAGAACACGAGGATCGCGAGGATCGTCGAGATCGCGCTCTGGAGCGTGATCGCGTTCGCCGGCACCTTGTTCTTGTTGACCTTGCCGAACTGGTGTGGCAAGCGCTTCTCCATCCCGGACACGAACAGCAGTCGCCCGAACGAGTAGTTGTAGACGACGGCGACGGTCAGCACGACCCACGCCATCACCAGCGCCACGGCGGCGCCCGTCCACCGCCCGAGCGCGAGCCCGACCGTCTCGGCCCCACCGGTGGTTCCGTTCGCACCCCCGGCCTGGATCACGACCATGTTCCCCCACGTCGCCCACAGGTAGGCGAACATCACGATCCCGCAGCCCCACAGCAGGAAGGTGCGGATCGCCTTCTCGCCGCCGCTCACCTCAGCGCCCATGTTCAGTGGCGTCTCGATCCCCAGGAGGGCCAGGATCGCGAAGGAGAAGAACGTCAGGTTGTACGGGAGCCCGAACGTGAGCGCCTCACCCTGGAACGGGTCCCATCCTGTCCCGAAGTCCGTGGAAGCGCTGTTGCCCTGAAGCAGCCACCACACGCCGGCGAACCCGATCAAGAAGATCGCAGCCGCGTAGAACCAGAACAGCACGTTCACGTAGTTCTGCGTGACCCGCATCTTCAGGTAGGACATCGCGGCGCTGAACCAGATCACGACCAGGACGACGACGCCGATCTGCCAGTTCTCGGTGAAGAGGCACGGGAACTCGCAGCTCGGCTTCGCGAACACGGCGAACTGCTGGAGGAAGTTCGCGAACAGGATCCCGATGAACACCAGCGAGATCGGGCCGGGCCACCATGCCACGAAACCGGCGAAGAACCCCCAGAACGGACCGAGCACCTTGTGCGTCCAGACGTAGAGCGAGCCCTCCTCGGGGAACATCCGTCCGAGCTGGGCCGTCACGAACGCCCCGGTGATCAGGAACGTCGCGAACGCGACGATCCAGTAGACGAACACCGCAGGGCCCGCGAACTGCAGACCGGCCGCGTTGTTGATGAACAGCACGATCGCGACGAAGATCACGACGAGGTCGAACGGGCCGAGCGTCCTCGCGACGAGGACCGGCGCGACCTTCTCGGAGATCATCTGCTCGCGGGCCTTTTCAGCCATACACCCTCCCTCACTCACGGGGGGCGCTCCGATCCCTCGGAGGAGCCCTCCACCCGGTGATCGCCGGCCGGAATCCTTGCATCTCAAGGGTGACCTGTCTAGCTGAGCACGCCTCCTGCTCCGAAGGTGATCCGGGGAACCCCACCGTGCGAATCCAGGCCGTGCGCCCGGCGGGCCGCGACGCACATCGGCTGCGATCCAGGGAGGCGAGCGTTGGCGCTGTCGCAACGAGGTCGGACCAGCCTGGTCTGCGTGCTGGTCCTCGCATCTCTCTGGATGCCCGCGATGGCCCTCGCCCATCCGCTCGGCAACTTCACGATCAACACCGCGGCCTCGCTCGTGCTTCGAGCGAACGAGGTGATCGTCGACTACGCGGTCGACATGGCCGAGATCCCCACGTTCCAGGAGCGAGCGACGATCGATGCCGACCGCGACGGCTCGCTCTCGTCCGAGGAGACGGCGGCATACCGAAGCGACGCCTGCGCGGGACTGCGGGGCGGCCTGCATCTGGACCTCGATGCCACCCGCGCACATCTCGCGACGCGCTCCTCGGATCTTTCCCTTCCCGTGGGACAGGCCGGACTCCGGACGCTTCGGCTCACGTGCATCTTCCGAGCCGCCGTGGCTCCGGGGGCAACGCACGACGTCGTGTTCGAGGACGCGAATTACCCGGACCGGCTCGGCTGGCGCGAGGTCACGACCGCGGGCGACGGCGCCACGATCGTTCGTGCCGATGTCCCGACCGCAAGTCCGAGTCTTCGGCTCACGTCGTATCCCAAGAACGTCAGGCCCTCGAACGTCCGCTCCGCGATCGTCGCCTTTCGGCCGGGTGGCGCGGCCCTCCCCGCGCCCTCAACGGATGCGACGGCGACGCAGGCGAGCGGAGGGCTCCTCGCGGGCTTCGCCTCTCGGCCCGATCTCTCGGCGGGGCTCGTCGCGCTGATGATCGCGGTGGCGATCGCCGTCGGCGCCGTTCACGCGCTTGGTCCCGGGCACGGCAAATCGCTGATCGGGGCGTACCTGATCGGAAATGGCGGCACCCTGCGACAAGCAGTCGCGGTCGGCGCCGCCGTCTCGGTGATGCACACGGCGTCGGTGCTGGGCCTCGGCCTCCTGGTGCTCTCCGCGGAAAGGCTGTTCGCGCCAGAACGCGTCTACCCGTGGCTCGGGCTCACATCCGGCCTGGTCGCGCTCGGCCTCGGCGCCGCTCTTCTCATCTCCCGACTTCATGCCCTCTCGGAGCGGCGCCGGCATGGGCACGATCACCCGCATTCGGCACGACCGCTCTCCCGCCGTGGGCTGATCGCCCTCGCGTTCGCCGGTGGGATCCTGCCGTCGCCGAGTGCGCTCGTCGTCCTGCTGGGCTCGGTGTCGATCGGCCGGACGGCGCTCGGGTTGGTGTTGATCGCCGCGTTCAGCGTTGGCTTGGCTCTGTCGCTCGTCGCGATCGGCGCCGTGGCGATCCGCGCTCGTCACATGGCGACGGGCAGGCTCCCCGCCAGGCTGATGCGGCTCGCACCCGTCGTCTCGGCGGGCTGCATCGCGCTCGTCGGCCTCGCCCTGACCGCTCGCGGACTGTTCCAGATCTAATGGGAACGCGAGAACCGCAGCAGGAGACCCCCGATCGCGACGAAGCCGACGGCGATCGAGATCGTGACGGCGCGCTCGGCCGTACTCCCGTCCGCGAACGAGGCGACGGCGAGAAGGAAGAGTCCCAGGAGGATCCCCGCGACCCCGAGGACGCCGCAGGATGTGAACCACCGGCGCGCCGTCGAACCGTCGCCGCCCATCACACGCCGGCGAGCGTCATCTCGCCGATCAGCACCGACGGCGTCCCCACCGACGAGAAGAAGCGCAAGTCGTCTCCGACGCCGGTGATGGCTTTCAGCATCTCCGGCAACGTCGACGCGATCGTCATCTCGCGAAGCGGCTCCCCGAGTGTTCCGCCGGAGATCCGGAGGCCCGTCGCCCCGACGCTGAACTCCCCGCTGATCGGGTTGGCCCCGGAATGCACACCGCTCACATCCTGGATCAGCACGCCGCCCTCCGCGAGCCGGATCAGCTCGTCACGAGAGGTCGCCCCGGCATCCAGGTAGAAGTTCGAGGTCCCCACGCTGGGCGGCGCTCGATACCCGCGCTTCCCGTTCCCCGTCGACTCCGTCCCTCCGCGGTGCGCGGTGTAGGCGTTGTGCAGGAACCCATTGAGCACGCCCTTCGTGAAGAGCTCCGTCCGGCCGCTCGGCACGCCCTCGTCGTCGAACGGCGCCGCCCCCGGCCCTTCGACGTTCGTTCCGTCGTCCACGAGCGTGAAGAGCTCCGACCCGACCTGTTCGTTCACGAGCTCCGCGAACAACGACCGGCCTTTCTGCACCGCATCGGCGGACAACCCTCCGGCAAGGACGCCCAGGAACGACATCGCCGCGAACTGGTCGAGGACGACCGGGACGCGCGCGGTGTCCGGCTTGGCGGCGCCGAGCATCCGCGCCCCTCGGTCGACGGCCTCGTCGGCGACGGCCTCCCAGTCGAGCTCATCCAGCCCGCGCGCGATCCGATACGAGAATCCCGTCTGGGTCTCGTCGCCTTCCACCGCGAGCGTCACGGCGAGGCACCACGCATCCGTCCGCTGGTACTCGGCCTCCACGCCCGTTGTCGACGCGATCGCGACCCGCGAGACCGCGTCGCCGACCTGTGCCTCGTCGATCTTGGTGACCCGCGGGTCACGGGAGATCGCGCGGGCTTCGAGACCAAGCGCGAGCCGCGTCTTCTCCTCGGTCGCGATGCCGGCCGAAGTCTCCCGGAACAGCTCCGGGATCTGCGCCCACGACGCCGGTTCCGGAAGCACGTTGTGCTCATCCGTGGCGGCGAGCGCGGAGTTCTCCCGCGCTCGGCGGACGATCTCGCGGATGTCGTCGGCGTCCGGGTCAGCGGCCCACGCGTAGCCCAGCCGGGCTTCACGGATGACCCGGACGCCGACGCCTCGAGACTCCGAGAACTCGAGTCCTTCGACCTCGCCTCGGAGCGCGCTCGCCTCGGTTCGGCGCGACTCCTCAGCGTACGCCTCGACGGCCTCGCCCGCCTCGGCGGCCTCGACCGCGATCCGACAGAGGTCTCCGAGGTCAGGCACCGGTTCCCCCCACCGTGATCCGCGAGATCCGCAGGGTCGGCGAGCCGCTCCCCACCGGCGCCTGCTGCCCGTCTTTCCCGCAGACCCCTTCCCATGTGTCGAAGTCGTCGGCGACGGCGTCGACCGCGGACATCACCTGGATCGCGCGCCCGATCAGGTTGGCACCGCGCACCGGTGTGGTGACCTTCCCGCCCTCGATCTTGAACGCCTCCGAGCATCCGAAGACGAAGTCACCGCTCGCGGGATTGACCTGCCCGCCGCCGAGCGAAGTGACGAACACGCCCGCGTCCGTGCCTTCGACGATCGCGCTGGCTCGCTCTGCCCCGTCGAGGATGTTCGTATTGGTCATCCGCGGGATCGGCGGGGCGGCGTAGGACTCGCGCCGGCCATTGCCCGTGGAGCCAACGCCGTCCTTGTCGGCTCGCAGCCGGTCGTAGAGGAAACTCTGGAGCACACCGTCTTCGAACAGCACGGTTCGCTGGCTCGGCTCCCCTTCGTCGTCGAAGTCATAGGACCCCCAGCCGTTCGGGATCGTCGCATCGTCAACCCCATTGACGACCTCGCTTGCGCACTTCGTCCCGACGAGCCCGCGATAGACGCTCGCCTCCTTGTCGACGGCATCTGCCTCGAGTGGATGCCCCACCGCTTCGTGGAACAGGACGCCTCCCATCCCGGGCGCGAGGACCACTGCCATCTCACCGGCCGGCGCGGGGACGGAATCGAGCATCGTCACGGCACGTTGCGCAGCCTTCTCGCCGATCGCCTTTGCGCTGAACCGGTCGAAGAGCTCGACCCCCGCGCACGCGGCAGGTCCGAAGAACCCGGTCTGGATCGTCCCGTCACGCGCGGCCACGACTTGGGTGACGAGTCGGATCCTCGGACGGTCCTCCTCGATCCAGCGGCCGTCGGAGGTGGCGATCAGCCGCTTCTGGAGGGAATCCCCGTACATCCCCACGACCTGCACGACCTCGGGACTCAGGCCGCGAGCGGCGTCGTCGAGCTCGCGCAGCCACGCCACCTTGTCGGCGGCCGGGAACTCGCCGGCCGGCCTCTCCGTCCGGTTCACGCTCCGCCCCTTGCGCACCGCGAGATCGACGACCGTGCCGGGTTGACCCTCCCGCAACGCGGCGCTCGCCGCCTCGGCCGCTTGGAGGAGCGAGTCGCGGTCGAGGCGGTTCGAATAGGCGTAGCCGTAGGAAGTCCCGAGCGCGACGCGGACTCCCGCCCCGCGATCGAGGCCGCTGGTCAGCTCCTCGACCTTTCGGTCGTCCAAGCGGATCGAGGTGGAGCTTCGCTCCTCGACGAAGAGCTCGGAGAAGGACCCGCCGCGACGTCGAGCGGCCTTCAGGACCTCCTCGACCAACTCACGGGGCAGCATGACGGCGATGCTAACAGCGGGCATCCGAACGACTCAGACGGCCAGCAAGAGCAGCGGGAACCCCACCGCGGCGACCGCGGCGCCGATCCCGGCGAGCAGCTGATCGCGGGCGGAAGCTCCCACGCCCGCTCGCATCCAGGCGACGAGCGCGAACACGCCGGCCACGAGGAGCAGGAGTCCGATCGAGAAGAGGGACACGATCGCGAGACCGATCAGTCCTCCGGTGGCTACGCCGAGCAGGATCACGCGATCCGGACGGGTTCGCGAGGCTCCGACGAGGGCGCACACAGCAAGACCGATGAGGTATGCCGCGACCATGACGACACGGGCGACCTCCACCTCTCCTTGCGAGACGATGATCGCGACGTAGAGAGCGCAGATGGAGAACGTGATGACGGCGGCGACCGTCGCGGGCACGGAGCCGGGGAGACGATCCTTCGCGGTCGCTCGCATGAGAGAAGCGTACGTCCGGGTGAGACGGAGAGTGTGGGGTAGGCTCGGCGAGATGCGAGGGAGTGGGCCGAAGAACCCGCCGAAGATCCGGGTAGGCGGAGCTCTCCTGGCGGTGCTCACGGCCGCGTGCAGTGCGACCGGCGTCGGTCACGGGCCGAGCGTCTCGCCGCCACCGTCCGACGACTCGCCGTCTCCCGTCGTGTCGCCCACCCCGACGAGCTCGCCCGGACCGGCGAGCGCCCTGAACGCCGGCGCCGCGACCCTCACGATGTCCGGTGGCCTCACGATGAACGTGTCGTTCGCGTCGATCGCGATCCCTGCCGTGTGGGCGCCGCCACCGGCTCCGATGGACATCACGTGGCAGGGCGCCACCACGCAAGTGCTTCGCCTCTCGGGCACCTCCTTCGTGAGTCGGGCGGACACGAGCCCCGATCGCGCGCTGTCGTTCACCGTTCCCGGGCCCGACGGGCCGGCGGTGTTCTCCTCCACCGCCGGGGAGTGCAGCGTCACGATCACACCCGCATTGCCGGACAACATGGGCGGCGTCTTCACCTGCACCCAGCTCACCGATGTCGAAGGCGCGACGACCGTCGACGCACGGGGCGTCTTCTCCGCCACCGGATAGCACATGCGGGGCGGGCGCCGGGACCTGACCTGGCTCGGCGGTCTCTGCGCCGCGCTCCTCGTCGTGTTCCTATGGCCGTACGTCGTCAACGGGTTCCGATTCGGCGTCGGACCGGACGTGCCCGTCTACCTCTGGTGGACACGGGTGGGGGCCAGCGAGGGACTGTCGATGGTGGGCAGCCGGCCCGGCGCGCCGGCGCTCGCGGCGGCGCTCGCCGGGACACTCGACCTCAACGCCGCCGCGGTCACGGCCGGGCTCGCATCGGCTCTGGGGGTCGCGGTGGGGGCGGCCGCTGCGGCGCTCGTTCGCGCCGCCGGCGGCCGCGCTTCGAAGGCATGGCTGCTCGCGGGACTGCTCGCGGGCGTGTTCTCCGTGCATCTCGTCGCCGGGTACCTCGCGAACCTCGTGCTCGCGGCGTGCTTCCTGGCGGCGGCCGCGTGCCTCGCAGGAAAGAGGCGAGCGTGGTGGGCCGCGGCGCTGCTCCTCGCGGGAGGAGGACTCGCCCACCCACCGTTCCTGATCCATGCGATCGTCGTGTTGCTCGGCGCCGCGGCGCTCGCGTGGCGGGCGGGCGCCCGCGACGAGGCCCGCGACATCGCGCTGGCCGTCACGGCGGGTGGCCTCGTCGCGGGCGCCGGCGTGCTCGCTACGATCGCGGGTCCCGGACCGATCGATGCCGAAACCTCGAAGGACGGCTACCTCCGGCGAGCGGGGCTGGACAGGGAGCTGATCGACGCCTATCGGGAGCGCTTCCTGCTCCGGGCGGCACGCTACGTGCAATGGATCTCGGTGCCGCTCGCCGTCGCCGGGACGCCGAATGCGGATGGCTTCCTCCAGCGGTTCCTCATCTCGTGGCTCGTGGTGATGGCGATCGGCATCCCGGTCGGCTACGTGACGGGATGGCTGCCCCCCGACCGCCTGGTCACCTTCGGGTTCGCGGTCCCGATCGCCGCGGCGCTCGGTCTCGTGTGGGTACGTCGGAAACTGAGCGGGAGGAAGTGGCTCGCGCGAGCCTTGGTCCTCGTCCTCGCGGGCTGGATGATCTTGGGAGCGCTCCTCGCGTGGGGGCGGCAGAAGCCATTCATCTCCGCCAGTGAGGCAGGGCTGGCCCGAACCGCGTTCCTCCTCTCCACGTACGCGCCAAAGAGGGATCCGGTCGTGTTCATCGTGGACGATGCGGACGCCACGGCGACGTTCCTCGGAGCGCGGGCAGCGAACATCCTGCGAGCTGCTGCCGATCCGGATCGAGCTGCCGACATCTACGTCTTCGTCGGGACCGTTTCGGACTACTTCGCCGACAGACCGACGGTGCGTGGCGATCCCGAGTACGACGCGCTCTCCAGACTCACGTTGGCCGACATCCCCCGGAACCCCCTCTCACTCGTCTTCGTCCTCGCGCCGTTCTACCGCGGCGGCGACCCTGGGTCGGATCCTCGGCTCATCGAACACGAGCCCGGGCTGTGGGTCTCCGAATCCTTGCCCGAGTTCTCGGTTCGGTACGTGCATCGCCCGTTGGAATTCGAAGCATCGTCTCCGTTCGGCATCACTTCCGCGACGATCGCGATCCTCGCAGTGCTCACCGTCCTCGGGCTCGGGTTCGCGCTCGCCTCTTTCGACGACACCGTCACCGCGATCGCGACGGCACCTGCCTTTGGAGCCGCCGCGGTTACCCTCGCGGCGGTTACCCTCGACCGGCTCGGCCTACGGCTCGCCCAGATCCCCGTCGTGCTCGCCGCCTCGGCCCTGGCGGGCCTCGGCGGCTTCGCGCTCCTCCTCTTCGTGAAGGGCAAGGGGGATCGCCAGACGCCTTCCTAGGTCGAGCGCCAGCCAGACCAGCACGCCTATCACGACCGGCGTCAGCACGTAGTGCCCGATCAGGACGTTGAGGTCGTACGCATCCGGGAACCGGAGCGGCTCAGCCGTCCACTGCGACATCGAGAGCACGCCCGAGAGAACGATCAACGAGATGCGAGGCACGCGCGGAAGGATCCAGATCAGTGGCAGCGACCACGCCAGGTACCACGGAAGGAGGACGGGACCGAGGAGGGTCAGGGCCAGCAGGGACCAGCCCCAGGCGCCGAGGAGCTCGGTCGGCGGACGGCCCGACGCCGCGGCGCGGGCAACCGCCCGCACGAGCACGACCACCGCCACGACGAGCCCAAACGCGAACGCGACTCGCGTAACCACGCCCAACGTGTCACCGCTGATCGCGTCGAGAACCCGACGGAAGAACCTCGACGGCGCGAGCCACCCTTCGTGCGCCGAGAGCTCGCGCATCCCGAGCGTCGGATCGTGCAGCTGGAGGAACGGCGCCGCGACGAGCGCGACCAGCACGAGGGCCACTCCCGCGTGCACCGCCCCCGCACGGACCCGGTCCGAGGGAGGCCGCCGCCAGGCCACCCAGACCACGAGAAACAGGAGCGGTAGGAAGGCCGTCGCTTTGATCAACGCTCCGCACGTGAGGACCCCGACCGCCCAGATCGTGCGATCACGGACCACGCACCACGCCGCGATCGCAACCGCGAGCGCGACGAGGAGGTCGTTATGGCCGCTCCCCGCAGAGTGGAACAGCACGACGGGGTTCACACCGAACACCGCGACGGCGAAGGCGGCGCGGGAAGGGCGGACGCGACGAGCCACAGCGCTGATGACGAAGGTCGTCGCCATGCTCGCGGCGACCGCGATAAGCCGGAACGCGTCCACGAGTTCGTCCAGATGAGTGGAGATCCGCGTGACGACGCCCGCGAGGAGAGAGAACAGGGGCCCATAAACCGACGGCGTGTCCACCCACTTGGGCCCGACCAGCGTCCGGGTCAGGAAGCTCGGGAAGTCCGCAGGCGTCTGCACGTAGGGGTTCGCATGGTGGATCGACACGATCTGCCCGTGCGCGATGTACGAGTAGACGTCGCGGGAGATCAGCAGCGGCAACAGCACGATCGCGAGATGGAAGGCCACCGACAGCCCGAGTGCGAGTCGCATCGTGATCTCGCCGCGCCAGGCGGCTCGCAGCAGCACAAGGAATCCGACCGTTCCGGCGGCCACGCCCAACACGCATGCGACCGGCAGAGCCGCCCCCAGCCGATCCAGCCCGATGGTCTCCCCGATCCAGACGAACGGGCCGCCCGGCTCGGCGCCGGGGGCGAGGATCGGTTGCAGCGCGGATCCGGGGACGGCGGCGACGACGGCCTCGATCAGGAAGCCGGCCACGGCCGCCGCGACGGCGGGCCAGGCCACTCGTCCCCGAGATGCCTCCATGTCGCCGCCGACGCTAGCACCGGCCCACCGCTAGGCTGCACCACATGGCGCGATTCCGCGAGGGCACCGGCACCGGATTGGTCGTCGCGCTCGGCGCGCTCGGCGTGTTCTCGTTGTTCGCCTGGGTGCTCGTGTTCCTGCTCTGGATCGCGCTCTCGATCTACGCGATCGTGGAGTGGATCGGCGACGGCCGCCCCAGCGCGCTCGCGGTGCTCCTGATCGTAGTCCCGCTGGTGGGTGGCCTCGTCACCCTCGCGGGAGTCGGGTTCGGGCTCATCGGGAAGAGCTTGACGCCCAAGAAGCGCGACCGGATCTAAGCGCCTACGGAGTGGGGACGTAGGTTGGCTGAGGAGCAAGCAGCCGTGGGTCAGATGACGACAGACCTGGACCAGGCCCCGTTACGTTCGTGGGTCCCGGCGAAGCTCATCGGAGGCCTCGTGTGGTCCTTGTTCAGTGTCGCCGTGTTCACGCCGTGGTTCCGGCATGCTCCGTGCCCGTTCCAGGGCGCGTGCAACGCGCCGTGGAGCAACATCCTCGGTTGGGAGTTCCGAGGCGACTTCCCGCTCTGGGTTCCGATCGTGGCCGGATCGATCGGCTTCGCGGTCGGCTGGATGATCGTTGCCGTCTTGCAACGCCCGCGCGAACGACCATCGACGTAGCTACCCTCTCCGCGTGACCCATCGGATCCTGCTGGACGTCTCGAGCCTGACCTATCGGGCGTTCTTCGCGATGCCGGACTCCGTCACAGCGCCCGACGGGAGACCGGTGAACGCCGTCCACGGGTACCTCGACATGGTCACTCGTCTCGTCGCGACCCGGCGGCCGGACGAGGTCGTCCATGTCTACGACCACGATTGGCGCCCGGTCGAGCGGACGGACATCTACCCTGGCTACAAGGCCAACCGCCCGCCGGAGCCTGAGGCGATCACGACACAGTTCGCTCTGCTTCGGAGCGTGCTGGACCTCACCGGGCTGCTGCAGGCCGAGACCGAAGGATGGGAGGCCGAGGATGCCATCGGCGCGTTCTGCGTCGAGGCGGACGAGACCGACCTGATCGAGATCGTCTCGGGCGATCGCGACCTCATCCAGGTGGTCCGCGATCCGGTCGTGAAGCTGCTGTTCACCGTGCGAGGCGTCTCCGAGCTGGCCGAGTACGACGAGGCGGGCGTCCTGGCGAAGTACGGCGTGCCGGCATCTCGCTACGCCGAGTTCGCGATCCTGCGAGGAGACCCGTCGGACGACCTCCCGGGCGTGCGCGGCGTCGGCGAGAAGACCGCGCGGGCGCTCGTGGACACCTACGACTCGCTGGACGACCTGCTCGCCGACGCCGCGCAGGTCCATCCGCGGCCTGGCCCGCTGAAGGGCAAGCCGGCGCTCCGCGCGAGGATCCTCGAGGCGAGCGACTACCTCGACGACATGCGGCGGCTCGTCCCTGTGAACGCCGTGGCACCGCTCACCGTGTGGTCGGGCGCGAGGGACGACGCCGCCCTCAGAGCGTTCGCGGACGAGCACGGTCTGAAGGGTCCCGTTCAGAGGCTTCAAGCCGCGCTCGATAGCGCGAGCGCAGCCTGAGAGATCCCGTGGAGTCGTTCGTCTTCCACGTCGACCTGGACCAGTTCCTCGCCGCCGTCGAGGTGCTCCGGCGACCCGAGCTCCGCGGCCGGCCGGTCATCGTCGGCGGCGACGGAGATCCGACGAAGCGCGGCGTCGTCTCGACAGCCTCCTACGAAGCGCGAGAGCTCGGCGTCGGGTCCGGGATGCCGTTGCGAACCGCCCTCAAGCGATGCCCCGACGCCGTGTTCCTGCCCGTCGATGCACCGACCTACCTCGAGGCGTCGCGTCGCGTGATGGACACCCTCCGCTCGTTCGGCTTCATCGTGCAGGAGATGGGGTGGGACGAGGCCTTCATCGCGGTCGAGACCGACGAGCCCGAAGCCCTCGCGCGGGACATCCAGCGGCGGGTGCACGAACGCACCGAGCTCTGGTGCTCGATCGGGATCGGGGACAACAAGCTGCAGGCGAAGATCGCGACCGACGCAGGCAAACCGGCGGGCGTGTTCACCTTGACCTCCGATCGGTGGTCCGGCTGGATGGGCCCGCGGGGCACGGACGCGCTCTGGGGGATCGGCACGAAGACCGCGAGGAAGTTGGCAGCGCTCGGCATCGGCACCGTCGACGAGCTTGCAGCCGCGGACCTCGAGGAGCTGGCGGCCGCGTTCGGGCCGAGCACGGGGCCCTGGCTCGCGCGGCTCGCCCGGGGTGAGGACACGAGCGAGGTCAGCGACGCTCCGTGGATCCCGAAGGGCGTGAGCCGAGAACGTACGTTCCAGACGGACCTGGCCACGGCGGGCGAGATCGAGCGGGAGCTCGACCGGTTGGCGTTCGAGACCACGGAAGATGTCCGCAAAGACGGCCGGGCTGCCGTCCGAGTCGTCGTGAAGCTGCGCCTCGTCCCCTTCATCACGAAGACGAGGGGAGCCGCGCTCCCTGAGCCGACGAACGATCCAGATGCGATCGCGGCGGGAGCCCGGGCCGCGCTTGCCCGATTCCCCCAGATCGAGCGTCCCGTGAGGCTCCTGGGCGTCCGTGCCGAGTTCGAGGACCGGCCATCCAGCGAGACCGGCGGCCTAGGTCATCGGTTGCTCGATATCCAGGCCCCAGATGCCGATGGATGATGCATGCGAACACGGTTCCTCGCGGTGGGCGTGGCGATGGCGCTCGGGATCGGCTTGCTGTCGGCGTCGCCGGCAGCAGCCACGTACACCGTTGAGAGCATCACGTTCCCCGGCGGGAACAGCGAGTTCTACTCGTCGTTCTCGGGTCCGGCCTCCGTCAAGTTCGCCTTCAACGGCACCGAGAACGACGCTACGTTCGAACTCCGACTTCGGCCGGCCGGTGGCACCGCGATCCGGAAGAAGACGGTGTTGGTCGATGCCGACGACCCGGATGGGTTCCAGATCAAGACGTTCAAGTGGCCGGCGCTCTCGGTAAACAGCCCCAGGACGTACGTGGTCGCCGTCTATCGGAACCGAACGCTCGTGGCGAGCGAGAGCTTCTTCCTGCTGCCTCGCTTGGTGACGATCACGTCCGTGACGCCGGATCCGTTCCTCCCGTGGATCGACGATCTCTACAAAGACGAGACGCACGTCGGATTCGCCCTCGCCGCGGATGCCGCCGCGGAGGCTCGCGTCTACCGACCGAAGACGACCGGGAGATGTTGCGGAGCCATCGTCCGGAACGACAGTCTCGGGAACCTCTCGGCCGGGAACAACTCCTGGAACTGGGACGGCAGGGACGACAACGGCGACAACCTCCCGAAAGGCAACTATTTCATCCGGATCTGGGCGGACGACGGGATCGTGTCTCCGGTCCTTTCCAACGCGACGAAGGTCGCGATCGCCCGCACCTACAGGGCGACGAAGACGAAGTCGAAGACGGCGAGCGCGTATCACCACGTCGGGCCCATCACCCCCCTCGCCATCGGTGGCGGCTGCATCGTCTTCCGGACCGCCGAGGGCCGCCTTCAGATCCTCTGCCAGAGCGGGAAGGTGAGCGTGTACTGGCGATGGGGTCTCTCATCGAGTGAACGCATCGAGCGCGCCAGCTTCGTGCTCGACAACGTCCCCGGGTGCCCACACACGATCTGGAGGACCGGGCACACGAACCACGAGTCTTCGTTCACCATGACCGAAGACCTCGTCGATGCAGGCGGCAACTGCTACCTCCTGACGGCGAAGATCACCTACAGCTACCCGGCCCAGTCGTAGCGCGCCGCCCGACGGTCGGCCCCGCCGCGGCCGTTGTCACACCTATGATGGGCGGCCGTGCCACCCACCCTCGAAGAGATCCGCCGGGCCCCGAAGGTCCTGCTGCACGACCACCTCGACGGCGGGCTCCGTCCCGCCACGATCCTCGAGCTCGCCGAGGAGACCGGCTACGGAGACCTCCCGACGCGCAGTCCTGAGGAACTCGGCGCGTGGATGACGCGGGGCGCAGACCGGAAAGACCTCCTCCTGTACCTGGAGACGTTCGCGCACACCGTCGGCGTGATGCAGACGAGACGCGCACTCGCGCGCGTCGCGCGCGAGTGCGCCGAGGACCTTGCGGCCGACGGCATCGTCTACGCCGAGGTCCGCTACGCGCCCGAGCAGCATCTCGAGCGCGGGCTCGGTCTCGAGGAGGTCGTCGATGCCGTGCAGGAGGGGTTCCGCGAGGGGATGTTACGGACGGGCATCCGCATCGGCACGCTGTTGACGGCGATGAGGACAGCGGCCCGCTCGCTGGAGATCGCAGATCTCGCCGTTCGATGGCGAGATCGAGGCGTGGTGGGGTTCGACATCGCAGGCGCCGAGGCCGGATATCCACCCACACGACATCTCGACGCGTTCGAACATGTCCGGCGGGAGAACTTCCATCTCACGATCCACGCCGGCGAGGCCTTCGGGATCCCGTCGATCTGGGAGGCTCTGCAGCTCTGCGGTGCCGAACGGCTCGGGCACGGCGTTCGCATCGTCGACGACATCGAAACCGAGCCCCGCGGGGAGGTCCGGCTGGGGCGCGTGGCGCATCTCGTTCGCGATCGCCGCGTGCCGCTGGAGCTCTGTCCGACCTCGAACGTGCACTCTGGCGCCGCCAAGTCGATCGAGGAGCACCCGATCGGGCTCCTGATGGACCTGCGGTTCCGGGTCACGGTCAACACCGACAACCGGCTCATGTCCGCGACGTCGCTCTCGCAGGAGTTCATCCAGCTCGTCGACGCGTTCGAGATCGGCTGGGGTCAGATCGGGAGGCTCACGACGAACGCGATGAAGTCCGCGTTCATCCCGTTCGATGAGCGCCTTGAGCTGCTGGAACGCGTGATCTGGCCGGCCTACGCTGAGCTGCGGGACGCGTGACCGAGGAGACGCCCGCGATCCACGCGGTCGCCACCTCGGGAGTGCCGTTCCGGGTCGTGCGCACCGAGCGACCGAGCAGCGCCGAGGAGAGCGCCGCCCTGCAGGGCATCGAGGTGGATCAGCTGATCCGCACGATCGTGGTGAGGCGCGGCGCCGGCGACTACGTCTTCGTCCTCGTGCCCGGCGGCCGGCAGATCGACTGGCAGCTGCTTCGGGCGCACCTCGGCGTGAGCCGACTGTCCCTCCCCGACCAGGATGAGGCGAAGGAGGCGACCGGATACGAGCGGGGCGCGATCACGCCGTTCGCGTCGGCCACGACCTGGCCGGTCGTGGCCGACGCGACCCTCGCCGATCGCGACCTCGTCGCGATCGGCGCCGGAGCTCACGGTGTCAATCTCCACCTCGCGCCCGCGGATCTCGTCCGGCTCCTCCGTGCCGACGTGGCGGGCGTCACCCGTCCCGCGAACTAGAGCCTGATCTCCTCCACGTCGAGGCGGCCGTCCTCGTGCAAGGTCACGCGGATCCCTTCCAATTCGGCGAACGG
>Ga0210382_10000391_pt1 | contig 15931 bp, 14 predicted proteins | sample PLMedo_FD_155452 | JGI IMG/M metagenome (GOLD analysis project Ga0210382, IMG submission 155452) | Groundwater sediment microbial communities from an aquifer in East River, Colorado, USA - PLM0_60_coex redo | ecosystem: Environmental > Terrestrial > Soil > Riparian zone | place: USA: East... | reverse complement strand
CACGACGGACGTGCTGGTCCGGGGCCGCGCCAACGTGCTGCAGATTGCCGGCGCCGGAGGCGGTACGAAGCTCATGGAAGTCGGCCGCCTCGCGGCGCGAGGGCACGTCGTGAAGGTGATCGGCGACAAGCAGTTTTGGAAGCTCGTCAAGTCACGACGGAAGTAGAGTTCCCCCTCTCCCGAGGGGAGAGGGGGCAAGGGGGTGAAGACGCTACCGGTTGGCCGTATTGTCCAGGATCGGCCGCCGCGTGTTGGTAGAGTCAGTGATAGTCATGTCACCTCTGGCACCGACGGAATAGATCCTGCCTCCCAAGAACGACACGCCGGTGCGGGAGATCTTGCTCGTCGTCGAGTCCGTATACCGCGCGAACAGGTTGTACACACCCGCGGGCAGGGTCGTGAACGCACCCGTGCCCTTGTACGCCACCGCAGCATTCAGGGTGTCTACCTTTGTGGTATCCCCCGTGGTGTATTGCGCATACAATGTCAGCGGATTCGCATTGGCCATCGTGTTGACGAATCGCACGTATGCCACGGTGTAGTCGATCGGCGTGGGTTGTACCGATAACTGATCTTCCAAGACGAACGCGTCCACGGTCTTGGTCGTCGTATTATAGAATCCGCTGATGTAGACCGAGTAGTATTTCCCGTCATCGAGTGTCGCGTTGATGGTGGCAATCGGCAGGTTCTTGTCCGTCGTCGCGGCGATCCGCCCCGTCAGGGTGTACGCGCCAGGCGTGATGGCCAGGTACACGCCGCCATTGCCGGCGCCGCCGTACGCTACGCCTGTCGTGGCTTCCGTCCCTGTACCAGAGAGAATCGCCGTCATCTTGGTGCTGCCGGCGTAGAAATTCACCCCGGGGGCATTCACGCCAAAGTTGAAGAACTTGACGCGCCCACCGGGAACCGTTTCGGTGATGGGAAGCACCTGGACCGCATTCTTCTCACAGGCCGCCAGCACGATCGCGCCGAGCAGCGCCGCGAACACCCGATACGTGGTCATATAGCGCTCACGGCTCCGTGATCCAGAGTGACTTGGTGTGATAGTCCACCGCATCCGCGCCGATCGCTTTGAGGGCGTTGAGGTTCCAGACATACTCGGAGTTGTACCTCGGCCGGATGCGTTGCACGACCTTGCCGCCGTTGTCGCCAAAGAGCGCCGTCGGCGGCGCGAACCCGCGGAAATACTGCGTCCCGCTCACCGAATCGACATCGGTGTAGTGATAGCGGCGCATGTCCATCCACAATTCGTTGTGTCCCCACGCCCATTGCGCGATGTACTTCTGCGACATGATGTGCGACAGCGTGATCGTGGCGGGGACGATGTTTGGGTTCGCCAAGAACGCCGAGTCTTCCGTCGCCGTGATCTGTGTCGCCGTCTGACCGGCATCCAGGTTGCGAGCGTTCACGAAGGCGATGTGGGACGAGACGCCGTTGATGTACGCCGTCCGGGCTACCGCCTGATTGCCCATCCGCAGCGCAGCTTCCGCCTTGATGAACTGCAGCTGCGAGTAGGTCATGAACGGTATCTTCGACCGGTCGGCGAACAGGTACCGGCTGGGCAATCCCAACCCGCCGCTCCCCGTATACCCAAAGAAATTCCTCGGCCGCTGTGCCTGGGTAAGCGCGCCAAAAGGCGCCGTCGTAGTTACGGTATTGATGTCGAGACCGCGGTACGTCGTATTCCCCGAGTCGATCGCCAGCATGCGGGTCATCCGCGGGTCGACCACGCCGCCGAACTGCGTCCCATTCATCAGGTTCACGATGAACTGGGTCTGCCGGTACAGCGTGATGTTGTTGCGGCTGGCGCCCCAGAAATTGTAATCTGCAAAATCGGTGCTGGTGTTCGGATAGGTCAGCAGCGCGTCGTCGGCGTTGCTCGCAAACGACAGATCCACCTCGGCGATCACCACCGCCGGGGCGTACGACCCCTTGTTGGAGTAGTGATTCAGGTGCAAGGCCAGCAGGCCGTGCGCCAGCTTCAACCATTTGGTGCGATCCCCGCCGTAGATCTTGTCACCCGCAGCCAGGTACGTCTGGTTGACCGCGCCCGTGGTCAGATTGAGCAGCACGATGGCACTGTCCAGCAGGCGCTTCACCTCTTGATACGCATACGGCTGCGTGTCGTAGTCGAAGCTCGTCCGCGTCTGGTCGATCGCTTGCTGCACGATGATCTCGCCGTGGAGGTCGGTCAGCACCTGCCACCCCCACGCCTTCAGGATCAGGCCGACGCCGAGGAGGTCCCAGCGCTGCTCGGCCTGGGCCTTGGTGTTCATGTCGACCAGGTTCTGCCCCAGCGACCAGTAGACGTCGCGCCATTGCTGCGCGCCGTTGTCGCTGGCGGCGTCATAGCCCATCCGGCCCCAGCTTTGCGCCGGACTGAAACTCGTCGAAGTCGAGATCCACTCCTGCGCGTAGTGCCCGACGAAGCGGCCATCGAGCTGGGGCGACGTCACCAGCCAGTGCAGCATTGGCGGCAGGTAGAGATTCGCCGACACCGACTGCGGGCCGTTCGGATTCGTGTTGACGTCGAGGAACTCCTTGCAGCCTCCCGACAGGAGCACCACGGTGGTCAGGAACGCCGCGTGTCTGGTATTCATGGTCAGAACCCCACGCTCATGCCGATATTGATGCCGCGCGGCATGGGGAAATTGCCGAAATCGATCCCCACGGCTCCCGAGCCCCCTACCGCCGCGGAATTGCCGTTCACGATCGGGTCCAGTCCTGAGTAGTTCGTGATGAGAAACAGGTCCGTGCCCGTCAGGTACACACTGGCGTTGCGGGCCCCCAGCAGCCGCGCGGGCAGCTCGTAGCGCACCGTCACATCCCGGAGCCGCAGCCAGTTGATCTCCTTCTCGATGAACAGCTCTTCACTCATGTTGACGTAATAGGCCGTCTGGACGCTCGGAATGATGACGATGTTGTTGACCGTCGGATTGGCGCTGTTCTCCCGGCCGTCGCGCAACACGCCGTCGATGATCCGCGGCGCATCCCGGTCCAGCGCCCGCATGCTGAGACCACGGGCCGTGAGGTAATGCTCGGTCGCATTGAAGATGTCGCCCCCTTTGCGGATATCGAGCAGGAAATCCACGGAGAGGCGCTTATACCTGAAGGTATTCGCGATGCCGATCGTAAAATCGGGCTGGCGATCGTAGCCGGCGTCGATGAACGTGCTGGACCGCACCGGCAGGCCCGTCGCGGGATCGATCAACAGCTTGCCCTGATTGTTTCTCAGGTAGAAGAGGCCCGTCAGCGACATGGTGGACTGGTTCACCTGGGTCCCGTTGCGCACGTTGCCGTACAGCCAGGTGTCCGAGACGTAGGATTCGGGTATCCCGTTGGGCAGGCCCGTCACCCAGCTGCCCGCGCTCGTCCAGTTCACCGTCACATCCCAAGAGAACGTCGGTTTCCGGATGGGCGCGCCGCGGACCGTGAGCTCCAGGCCGTGGCTGGCCGTCGAGGCGCCGTTGAGGTTGAAGAGAATGAAGCCCGTCGCGTAGCTGCCGCGGATGTCGTTGACGATCTGGTCTTTCGTCGTCGCTCGATAGGCGGTCGCATCGAGCGCCAGGCGACCATCCAGGAAGGCCAGCTCCACGCCGCCCTCGACGGACCGCTTGAACTCGGGTTTCAGGGCGGGGTTCGGCCCCCAAAAGTCGTACCCGTACCCGCCGTACGACGTCGTCTTGTACTGGAGCGACGGCCGGTCCGCATAGGGCCGGGCGTCCTTGCCGACCGCGGCATAGCCGAGCCGGACCTTACCGGTCACGAACCGGCGCACACTCGGGAAAACGTCGGAGAAGACAAAGCTCGTCGACACGGAGGGGTAAAAGAACGAGTTCTGAGCCCACGGGATCGTCGACGTCCAGTCGTTCCGGCCGGTAACGGTGACATACAAGAAGCTGTTGTAATCGAACACCACCTGCCCGAACAAACTCACCAGACGCCGCCGCTCGAGCGTGGTCCGTGTAGACCGTGTGGTCGTGTTGTTCATGGACACGAAGTTCGGATCCAGGAAACCGATGCCGGTGGCGGCGTCGGTGGTCGCCTTGTAGTCGTTCAGCTGGTTCCCGAGCAGACCACTGATCGAGAGGTTGGGGGTGAGCGGACGGCTGTAGATGTTGAGCACCGTTTGGGCATTGAGGTTTCGCGTAATGACGTCGGCTTGGTCGAGGAGGCCATTGAACGCATTGCCGACGGCGCTTTCGGGATGCCGCAGCAGCAGGTTCTGGTTGGTATAGTTGTCGGTGCCGATGTTGCTCTTGATGTTCCCCCAGGAAAACGGCGTAATCACGAGGCCGATGTTGGCCATCAAGCGGTTGGTCTTGGAGTTGATCTGGTTCTTGGCCACGTTGAAGTACGGGTTATCGAGCTCCCCCACCGTCCCGGTCGCAGTCAACGAGGTTAGGCGGCGCCGGGTACCAGCAGGAGTCAGAAAGTCCCTTGCGTCGTCAGTCTGCGGCCACACCATCAGGCCGATGAGTGGACCGAGATCGCCCTTGTAGACCTGATCGTTGTTGGCGTAGGTGTAGGCCATCGACAGATCGGTGGTCAACCAGGCATTGATGCGCGCCTGGGACGCCCCGGTCACGTTGACACGATCGTATCCCGAATTCGGGACGATGCCGAGTTCCTTGTCGAGCGAGGTGCCCAGCCGGTAGTTGAGGGTGTTGTCAGCCGTAGCCCCGCTGAACGACAGATTGTGCTTCTGGGTCACGGCCGTCTGCAGGAAGCCGTCGACATTGTCATAGAAGCGGGTACCGGGGGCGTAGGGGGCGCCGAAGTACTGGAACGAGCCCAGGGTATTCCCGGTCAGGGTCGTCGGACCATAGACGCGTTGCAGCGCCGGCTTCGCTCTGGTCGTTTGGACCCTGACGCTATTGCTGTACTGCATGCCGCCGCCGGCTCGGCCACGCTTGGTCTTGATCACGATGGCGCCGTTCGCCGCATCGATGCCGTAGAGGGCGGCGGCTTCGGGCCCCTTCAACACGGTCAACGCTTCGATGTCCTCGGGATTCATGTCGGCGGCGCGGTTCGTGAAGTCCACGCCGCGGTTCGAGAACGCGGTCGCCGCATTCGCATCCGACGCGAGGGCGGTCGTGTTGAGGGTCTTGTTGTCCATCGGCAGGCCGTCCACGATGATCAGCGGCTGATTACTGCTGCTGATGGAGCTGACGCCGCGGATGACGATCGACGAGGACGCGCCCGGCACCCCCGACGTGCTCGTCACGTCGACGCCCGCGATGCGTCCGGGCAACGCATTGAAAAAATTCTCGCGCTGCGTCTGGGTGATCTCCGTGCCTCGGATGGTTTGCTGCGCGGTGCCTAGCGACCGCGCCGCCGCGTTTTCGCCCAAGGCCGTCACGACGACCGCGTCGAGATCCAACGCCACCCGGCGCAGGACGACGTCGATGACGTCTTCCGCGCCAACGGTCCGCTCCACCAGGGCGGTCCCGATGAACCGGAACTGCAACACCTGGCCCGCTTCGGCGAGAATCGAGTAGCGCCCTTCGGCGTTCGTCGAGGCGGTCGTGATCGTCCGCTTGACGCCGACCGCGGCACCGGACAGCGGGGCCCCTTGGTCGTTCGTGACCGTCCCCGTGATGGTTCGCTGTTGCGCCACAGCCGGACCGGCCAAGAGGAGGGCTCCCAGCAGCGCCATGCATACGCGTGTCGTCATAGGAAGTAGAGATCCGCTCGAAGGTGACGGGGCAGAGATTATCCTGCGGCGCGGACGTCGGCAAGAGGCTACGACTTCGGCGCCGCCGGCTTCGCCGCGTAGATGAACTCGTAGTAGTCGCGCATCGTCAGTCCGGCGGCCGCCTGCTCGTCGACGATGACGGCGGCATCCCGGTGCATCTGGATCGCGCTCGCCGTCACCATGCTGGTGACGGGTCCCTCCACGGCCTGAGCGATCGCCTTGGCCTTCGCCTTCCCGCTGGCCACCAGCACCAGTTGCCGCGCATCGAGGATCGTCCCCACGCCCATCGTGATCGCATAGACGGGCACGTCCTCTCGGCGCTCGAAGAATCGGGCGTTGTCGTCGATCGTCTGCTTCGACAGCGTCTTGAGGCGCGTGCGCGAGCTGAGCGAGCTCCCCGGCTCGTTGAAGGCGATGTGGCCGTCCGACCCGATGCCCAGGATTTGCAGGTCGATGCCGCCGCATTCCGTGATGCGCCCCTCGTACCACTGGCAAAAAGCGGGATAGTTGCTGGTTGTGCCCGAGGGGATGTTGATGTTGTGCCGCGGGATGTTGACGTGCTGGAAAAAGTGCTCGTGCATGAAGTAGTGATAGCTCTGCGCGTGATTCGGGGGCAGCCCGACGTATTCGTCGAGGTTGAACGTCGTCACGCGAGAGAAGTCGACCAATCCCGCCGTGTGCAGGCGTACCAACTCCTGATAGAGACCGAGCGGCGTGGACCCGGTCGCCATGCCGAGCACGGCATTCGGTTTGGTGTTGAGCACGCCGACGACGATCTGCGCCGCCGCCTTGCTCATTTGGTCATAGTCTCGCTTGATGACGACTTCCATTCAGGACCTCCTCAGACTGTCTCTTCCCACCGCTTCGCCCGCTCGAGCGCCTTCCGCCAGCCTGCCTCGAGCTGTTTGCGCTGGGCAGGTTTCATCGCGGGCGCAAAGCGGCGGTCCACCTGCCACTGCGCCGCGATCTGTTTCTGGTCCTTCCAGTAGCCGACGGCGAGCCCCGCGAGATACGCCGCGCCCAACGCCGTGGTCTCGGTGACTTTCGGCCGCACCACGGGAACGCCCAAGAGGTGCGACTGGAATTGCATCAGCAGGTTGTTGGCCGACGCGCCGCCATCTACGCGCAGCTCCTTGAGCTGGATCTTCGCGTCCGCTTCCATTGCCCGCAGCACGTCCGCCACCTGAAACGCGATCCCCTCGAGCGCGGCGCGCGCGACGTGCGCCGCAGTCGTGCCGCGCGTTACGCCCGCGAGAATGCCGCGCGCGTACTGATCCCAGTGCGGCGCGCCCAGCCCCGCGAATGCGGGGACCAGATACACGCCTTCCGTATCGGCCACCTGTGAGGCCAGAGCTTCGACTTCTGACGACGACCTGATGATGCCCAGCCCGTCCCGCAGCCATTGCACGACCGCCCCGGCGATGAAAATGCTGCCTTCCAGGGCGTACTCGGTCCGCTTCCCGATGCGCCACGCCACCGTCGTCAGGAGATTGTTCTTCGATGGCGTAGGTTTCGTGCCGGTGTTCATGAGCATGAAACACCCGGTCCCGTACGTGTTCTTGACCATCCCGGGCTGGGTGCACGCCTGGCCAAACAGCGCCGCCTGTTGATCGCCCGCAATGCCGGCAATCGGAATCGAGCCGCCGAACAGCGTCGTCTGGCCGTACACCTCGCTCGATGAACGAACCTCCGGCAACACCGAGCGCGGGACGCCGAAGAGCTTCAGTAGCTCGTCGTCCCAATCGCCGGTCCGCAGATTGAACAGCATCGTGCGCGACGCGTTGCTCGGATCGGTCACGTGTACGCGACCGCCCGTCAGGTGCCACACGAGCCAACTGTCGATCGTGCCGAACGCGAGCTTGCCCGCCTTGGCCTTGGCGCGAGCGCCGGGGACATTCTTGAGCAGCCACTCGAGCTTGGTGCCGGAGAAATAGGCGTCCACCACGAGGCCCGTCTTCCGCTTGATCATCGGGGCGAGCCCGCGGGTCTTGAGCTGGTCGCAGCGGGCCGCCGTGCGGCGGTCCTGCCAGACGATCGCGTTGTGGATCGGCGCGCCGCTGTCTCGATCCCACACGACGGTCGTTTCGCGCTGATTCGTGATACCAATGGCGGCGATGTCGGTCGCCGTCAGGCTGGCCTTGGCGATCGCTTCCTGTGCGGTGTGCAGCTGCGTGGCCCAGATTTCGTTCGCATCGTGCTCCACCCAGCCGGGCTTGGGGAAGATCTGGCGGAACTCTTTTTGCGCCGAGGCGACCACGCTGCCGCTGTGATCGAACACGATGGCGCGCGAGCTGGTCGTCCCCTGGTCCAGGGCCAGGATGTGCTTCACGCCGGCCATAGAGTCTTATAGAGGAGGGCCGCGATCACGCCGCCGATGATCGGCCCGGCCACGGGGATCCACGCGTAGCCCCAATCCGAGCTTCCCTTGCCGGCGATCGGTAGGACCGCGTGCGCGAGCCTCGGGCCCAGGTCACGGGCAGGGTTGATCGCGTAGCCGGTCGGGCCGCCGAGCGAGAGGCCGATCGCCCACACGATGACGCCGACGAGGGCCGGGCCGAATCCCACGTTCCAGCCGTGCTCGGGATTCAGGTTCTTGGGAGTGAGTATGGTCAGCACGCCCAGGACCAGCACGGCGGTGCCGATGATCTCCGTGAGCAGATTCGACGCGGTGTTCCGGATGGCGGGGCCGGTGCAGAACACGGCCAGCTTCGAGGCCTGGCTCTCGGTGACGGCCCAGTGGGGCAGGTACGCGAGCCATACGATCGCGGCGCCTATGAAGGCACCGAGCATTTGGGCGGCGACGTAGCCCGGCACGGAGGCCCACTCGAACTTGCCGATAGCGGCGAGGCCGATGGTCACCGCGGGGTTGAGATGGGCGCCGCTGAAACTGCCGACGGCATAGACCGCGACCGTCACGCCGAACGCCCACCCCGCGGTGATGACGATCCAGCCGGAGTTCTGGCCCTTGGTCTTGTTGAGCACGACGTTGGCGACCACGCCATCGCCCAGAATGACGAGCAGCATGGTGCCCAGCAGTTCTGCGAGGAACGGGGACACGTCAGCGGCCGGCGATGGTCGTGAGGAGGATGACTCCTTGATCGTGGCCTCGCCCGTACCGAGCGCCCGCAGTGATGCCGTCGATGTGCCGGATCAGCTGGACGCTCGCGATGCGAACCTGTCGGAGTACCTCGAGGCCACCGACGTGATTGTCGTCGACATAGACCTGAATCTCACCGTTGCCTCCCCGCCGGCTCAGCCAACCCGGCCGCAACGCCGAAACCGCGTCGTACGCGGAATAGAAGTTGCGTCTGTCGAATTCCTCGGGGAGGATCACTTCGCGATTCACCCCGACCGGGCCGTCCGGCTGGGAGCGACCGGCACAGGCCGAACCCGCGACGAGGATGGCAACCCCAGCGAGCGCGACGGGCAAGCGCGTCATGGCTGAGGGTATAGCGTCAGCCCGGGACTGTCGCAAGAGGTCACTCCTCGGCCAGTCCGCCCGGAGTTCTGGCCCTTGGTCTTGTTGAGCACGACGTTGGCGACCACGCCATCGCCCAGGATGATGCGCAGCATGGTGCCGAGCAGTTCTGCGAGGAAGGGGGACATGGAGCGGCGAAGCTACCGTCCGCACGCGAAAACGGAAGGGCCGTACTGCGCCCTTCCGTTTTGCAGTGCGCGAGAACCGTCGTTATTTGCTGACTGCCGTGCCCGTGATCGTTACGTCGGCCTTCGACGAGACGTTTCCGTGCAGGCTGCCACCGGTCAGCGTGATGCCCGCGCCGGCCAGGATGTTGCCTTGGATGTTGGAGGTCGTCATCGTCACGGCGTCAGCGACGCGCCACGTGACGTTGGACGCCAGGGCGCCGCCGGCCATGACCACTTCGAAGCCGGTACCCGTGAGGGCGCCGGTGCCGCTGGTGCCGATCTTCAGAACCCAGATGCCGTCCGCGGGCCCGTCGAGCGTCAACACGCCCGTTACCGTCGCCGCGGCGTTGAAGCAGTACACGCCGGGCGCCAGAATCACGCCGGCCAGGGTGCCCGTCAACATCGTGCAGACATCCCCCGCCTGCGGGGCGAGCACGGCGTACGTGTTGAGGAAGTCATTGAAGGCCTGCGTGGCGGCGCTGTCTCCGACGTGCAGCGCACCGGTGATGGGGCAATTGGTGCGAGTGATCGCGCCGGTGGAGCTGAACGTACCCACGTCGCCGAGGATGTTTCCGTCGGTGCAGGTGGCGCCGGCGTTGGCGAGGACGAGGAAGTTCGACGCCCCCCCTCCGACCACCGAGTCGGTGGCCACTGTGTCGCTGAACGAGGGCGACGTCAAGCGGGACGAGGTGTCGCTGCAAGCTGCGGACAGCAGCGCGAGCGTGATGATGGCAAGACGATTGTATGAGAACATGGTGTTGTTGCTCCGTGCGTTGAGGGACAGTAGGACAACGAATCACTGCACAGAGGATAGGCCTAATCGCAGTGAACCCACATCGCACGAACGGGTGAAAGAGTAAGTACGCCGGTTGAGCTACCCCTCTCGGTGAGAATAGGCGGTTCGCGGGGCGGCAAGACCTTCGTGCCTGTCGCGACCGATCAGATCAACTCGATCGCTGAACGTGGGGTAGGGCCACTTGTCCGTCCCGGTCCACCAGCGGCACGGGCGACGACACGGCATGCCCCTGGGCATACCCCACGCCAAGCTCTCGCAGCTTTTGCAGAATGGTTTCGCTCTCTACCTCTTCAGCGATCGTGGTGATGCCCATGATGCGACCGATGTCGTTGACGGTCCTCACGAGCGTGCCGTACACGGGGTCGTCGGCCACGCCCCGGACGTAGTGCCCGCCGATCTTGACGTAGTCGACCGACAGGGCCTTGAGGTGGGCGAACGAGGCCAGGCTGTTGCCGAAGTTGTCCAGCCCGACGCCGCACCCCGTCGCCCGGACCTCGGAAATGAGGCGCACCAGTTGCGCAAAGTTCCCGAGGGCGGCGGCTTCGGCGATCTCGAAGGACAGCCCCTCCGGCGGAAGCCGGTGCTGCGTCAAGTACTCTCGCACGGCAGGGATCAGGTCCGCATCGTCCAGTGAGGAAACGCTGAGGTTGATCGAGCAGAGGGGGAGCTCGAGCTCCGGGTGGTCGCGATGCCACTGACCGAGGACGGCGACCGTCTGGCGCACCACCCAGCGGTCGATGGCCGGCATGAGGCGATGGCGCTCCGCTTGCGGGAGAAAGGCGTCCGGGGTCTCCACACCCCCATGCTCGTCCGGCAGGCGCAGCAGGATCTCGCACCGCGGACGTGCCGGGTGCTCCGGCGCCAGGGGTACGATCGCTTGCGCGTACAGCTGAAAGCGGCCCTCGTCCAACGCTCGGGTGAGGCGCACGATGCGTCGGCTCTCCACCTGCTGCTGGAGCCCAGGGGCCGCCTCCGGCTGCGCGACCCGGACGCGGCTGCCCCCGGCGTCCTTGGCGGCGTAGCAGGCTTCGTCGGCGGCGCGCAGGACGTCCGCCGGGCGGCCGCTTGCGGCGGTGATCGCGACGACGCCGATGCTGACGCCCAGCGCGAAGCTCCGCTCCCCCCATACGTAACGAAACTCTTCGATCGCCCGCTCGAGGTTCCCGGCGATCTCTTCCGCCTTGGGTAAGGAACAGTATTCCAGGAGGACACCGAATTCATCGCCGCCGAGGCGTGCGAGCGTGTCCCGGCTGCGCACGCGACCGCTCAGCAGTTGGCTGATCTTGCGGAGCAGGTCGTCCCCGGCTTCGTGACCGCACGAGTCGTTCACGAGCTTGAATCGGTCCAGGTCGAGGTAGCACAGCACGTGCTCCGCGACGCCGGCCGCCGCCTCCGCCAGCACCCGCGCCAGGCGCTCTTCGAACTCTTTCCGGCCGACCAGGCCCGTCAGGGCATCGTGAGTGGCTTCGCGCGAGAGTTTGCGTGCGGCGCGCCGCCGCTCCGTCACGTCGTGAAAGACCAGCACCACGCCGATCGTGGTCCCGTGGCGGTCCCGGAGCGGAGCCGCAGAGTCCCCGATCGGCACCTCCGTCCCATCGCGGCGCACCAGCAGCACGCCGTCGGCCAGGTCCACCGCGCGCCCTTCGCGGAGAACGCGGGCCGGGATGTTCTCGATGGGCTGGCGCGTGGCGTCGCTGACGAGCGTGAGCACGGTGTCCACGGGCTGTCCCAGCGCTTCGGTGGTGCGCCAACCGGTGAGCCGCTCCGCGGTCGGGTTCAGATACGTGATCCTTCCCGCCACGTCGGTCGTGACGACGGCGTCCGCGATCGATGCGAGGGCGACGATGGCCTGCTCCTTCTGCCGGAACAGGCTCTCCTGAACGTCCCGCCACTCGGTGAGATCGCGCATCGTGACCAAGAAGAGCGCGTCCTCGCTCGGACCGAGAGGGCTGCGGTGGATTTCCACGGGGAACTCGCTGCCGTCACGTCGCCGGGCGACGATCCTCACCGCAGGACGCTTCGCCGGGATCCCCGGCGCTTCGGCATCCCTCACGCCGAGGGCCTCGTACACCTGCTGGAAGCGCTGGGGGATGAGCCGACTGGACGGCTCGCCCCGGAGCTCTGCATCGGTCCACCCCAAGAGCCGCTCGGCCTCGCGATTGAGCGCCACCGCGCTGCCCTGTTGGTCGACGACGATCATGGCATCGGGGGCGGCGTCGAGGATCTGCCGAAACCGCTGGTCCTGCATACTGGACGTGCTCATGGGTCTGCCAATCTCCGCGAACATTGGGTGTTGTGGCCCTAAGGCGTAATTGTATCGACTCTGGGCAGGTTCGCAAGAAATAACTCCCCACGCCGGACGCGAGAATTGAGTTACGTCTCGCGGTGGGAGTACGCGGCGATCTGCAGCCGCGTGTGCAACGCCAGCTTCTCCATGACGTTCCGCACGTGACTCTTGACGGTATGCGTCGCGATGTTGAGGCGCTGGGCGATCTCCTTGTTGGAGAGGCCCTCGCCAATCAAGTCGATGACCTCGCGCTCGCGTGGCGTCATCCGCACGGCTTCGAGCACCTGGGCGGGCTCTTGTCCGTCGACCTCCTTCGCGATCTGGGAAAAGAGCGATTCCGTCATGCGGGGAGGCAAGACCTTCGTGCCCGTGGCGACCGACCGAATCGTCGCGATGAACTCGTCGAAGCTGGCATCCTTCAAGACGAACCCGGACACGCCCACGTTCACATACTCCATGATCTCCTCGTTCACCGGGAGGAGATCCATCACGATGATCTTCGCGTTCGGATTCTCCTGCCTGAGCGTGGTGGCCACGCGCAGGCTGTCCTGATCGCGCAGCCCCACGTCGAGGAGCAGCACGTCCGGCTTGGTCTCGGCCAACGAGGCCGAGTCGGCGACGTCCGAGGAGACGACTCGGATATCCGTGAGTCGATTGAGCATCGCCGTAAGCGCTTCGCGCACCAGGCGATTGTCGTCGATGATGGCAATCTTGATCGTGTCGTGGGGGGGGGGCGGCGGCATGTAGACCAAAGGTAGCACGAATCCTCTAGCACGATCGTGCGATGGTGCCCGCCCCGTGCCTACCGTACGCTCCATGCATGCCCGACCTCGAGACGTTGTCCGATGTGCCAGCCGCCCAGCGGCTGTTGCTCGATATCATTGATACCGTGCGGGAGCCCCTCATTGTCCTGGACGCTGAATTCCGCGTCACGCAGGCGAATCGAGCCTTCTTTCGCACCTTTCGCGTCGAGCCCGAGGACACGATCGGCGAGGTCCTCTTCACGCTCGGCGACGGCCAATGGGACATTGCCCCCCTCCGCGAGTTGTTGCGTGACAAGCTCGCGGTGGAGCCGCAGTTGAATGATTTCGATGTCGACCACGAGTTTCCCGGCATCGGTCGCAAGATCATGCTGCTCAACGCCCGGCTCGTGTCGCAGGGCCCCCACCTTCCGCGGATCATCCTGCTGGCGATCGAGGACATCACGGCTCGCCGCTTCACGGAATGGCGCCTGGCGGAGCAGCACCGGGAGCTGGAGCGCTCGAACGCGGCGTTGGACGAGTTCGCGTCCGTGGCGTCGCATGACTTGCAGGAACCGGTGCGCAAGATCCTGTCGTTCGGCGATCTGTTGAACACCTCCGCGGGGCCGGCGCTCGACGGCCCTGCACGAGGGCACCTCGCGCGCATGCTCAGCGCGGCGGCCCGCATGCGCACCTTGATCAGCGATCTGCTCCTGTATTCGCAGGTGACAACGCGCGTCCAGCCCTTCGTCTCCACCGACCTTGCCCGGATTGCCAAGGAAGTCATCGCCGACCTTGAAACCGCCATCGCGGAGTCGGGGGGCCGGGTGGAGGTGGGGGAGCTGCCGGTGATCGCCGCCGATCCGCTCCAGATGCGCCAGCTGCTGCAGAACCTGCTCGGTAATGCCCTCAAGTACCGCCGCAACGACACGCCACCGGTCGTCCGCCTCAGCTGTGCGAGCCCCCCCGCCGACGGCCTGTACCGGGCGATCACCGTGACCGACAACGGGATCGGGTTCAACGAGAAGTATGCGGGAAAAATCTTCGGCATGTTCGTGCGACTCCACGGCCGAGCGGAGTACGCCGGCTCGGGCATTGGCCTGGCGATTTGTCGCAAGATCGTCGAGCGGCATGGCGGCACGATCGCCGCCACGAGCACTGCCGGCGAGGGGGCGACATTCACCGTCACCTTGCCGGTCACGCAGGCAGCGAAAGGATTCACGTCATGACCCGGGACAAGAACAAGATCCCCATCACGATCCTCATCTGCGATGACGATGAGGACGACCGGATGCTCACCCAGCAGGCGCTGGAAGACGCGCACGTGGCGAACTCCGTGCGCTTCGTCGAGGATGGCGAGCAGCTGCTCGACTATCTCTATCAGCGCGGCGAGTACGCGGGGGAGACCGGCAAGGCCCCGCGCCCCGGGTTGATCCTCCTGGACCTCAACATGCCGAAGATGGATGGACGCGAGGCCCTGAAGGTGATCAAGGGAGACGAGACGCTGCGGAACATTCCGATCGTCGTGCTCACCACGTCAGGGCTCGACCAGGACATTGTCCGCAGCTACCAGTTGGGCGTGAATTCCTTCATCACGAAGCCGGTCACATTCTCGGGGCTGGTGGAGGCTATGAACGTGTTGGGCCGCTACTGGCTCGAGATCGTCGAGTTGCCGCCGACGGCCGCCTAGACCGTTTCGGGGCTATGTTATCCCGCCCATGAAAGCGCACGCGGAACCCTCCACGGAAGCGTCGCTCGATCGCAAGCCGTCGGACGACGAGATCGACGTCCACGGCCTCACCCATCCGGGCAAAGTGCGCGCGGTGAATCAGGACAACTTCCTGTTGGCCTCGTTGCGCAAGCGTATGGAAGTCCACCAGACGAGTCTCCCCGAGGTCAGTCATTTCCAGATGGAGGATGACCGCCTCGCTTTCCTGGCGATGATCGCCGACGGCGTGGGCGGCGGCGAAAAGGGAGAAGTGGCGAGCCGCGTCGCGCTCGAGCAGATCACGCAATACGTGACCCAGAGCGTCCGCAGCTACTACGGTGCCGACGCGCGCGCCGCGTCGTTCATCGAGGTGCTGGAGGCGGCGGCCATGCAGACCCATGAGGAGGTCCTGCAGCGCGCCGCGCAGGACCGGGCGCTCAAAGGCATGGCCACGACCCTGACCGTCTGGATCGGCGTGTGGCCGTGGGTCTACGTGCTGCAGGTCGGCGATTCGCGCTATTACGTGTACCGCGAGGGCGAGCTGCACCGCATCACGCGCGATCAGACGATGGCACAGGAGCTGGTCGATGCGGGCGTGCTGACGCGCACGGACGCATTCAATTCGCGGCTGGCCAACGTGCTGTCCAGTGCGATTGGCGGGTCTCAGACCGCTCCGGTGGTCACCCGGTTGCAATCGGATTGGCGCAACACCCACCTGCTATGCTCGGACGGCCTGACCAAGCACGTGTCCGACGAGCGCATCAGGGAGCGGCTCGCCGCGATGACGTCGGCGAAGCAGGTGTGCGAGGCGCTGCTGCAGGATGCCCTGGACGACGGCGGCACCGACAACGTCACCATCATCGTCGGCCGCGCGGTTCGGAAGGACCAGAGCGGCCGGTGACGCAAGCCGTTGACCGCCTGAGGACGGGCCTCGCCGGCCATTATACCATCGAACGTGAGCTCGGCGCGGGCGGGATGGCGACGGTCTATCTCGCCCACGACGCGAGAGCGGCCGGAGCCGCGCCGTGACCGCCCTACGCCACCTCGCCGAACTTGC